>Ga0272443_10006402_pt1 | contig 11677 bp, 8 predicted proteins | sample SSMAcet12_FD_193581 | JGI IMG/M metagenome (GOLD analysis project Ga0272443, IMG submission 193581) | Marine sediment archaeal communities from Little Sippewissett salt marsh, Falmouth, MA, United States - SSM-Acet-12 | ecosystem: Environmental > Aquatic > Marine > Wetlands > Sediment ... | reverse complement strand
CGGCGAAAGACTTCGAACACCGTTTGGCCGCCGGTTTCGACAATCCGCCATCGGGGATCCTGCTGGCCGGCGACGGCCTCCAGGTCAAGGTCGGTGTCCAACACCCTTCCGATCAAGGCTGCGTTGCTGTGGGCAACGATCCGGGAACCGGTGTCGACCACGAACAGATAAACGATGTCCGGCTGCTGGGCGGTTTCGATCAGCAGCCGCTGAAGTTGAAAGCCGCCGCCGCCCATCATGCCGGTCCGGGTGCCCGCCTCGAACGCCCGGATCAGCGCCGCCCCCTTTTCCTCGAGCAGGCGAACGCTGCTTTGCTTCTGCCGGTTGATATTGATCACGGTCATAAAGACAAACAGCGGCAACAGCACCCCGACCGCCCCGATCACCATCCAGGGAGAAATCCCGGTCCAGAACCGCATGGGTGTCTTTCTGTTTTGTTTCATATGCGTTTTCGATAGCAATTGCCGTGCCTGGAGAAAGGTTCAGGGGTCCAGGGGTTCAAGGTTCAAAATTCAAGGTTCAAGGCCCGCCGCTGGCCGCGTCGGGATTCAAAGTCCCCGGTTCCAAGTTCAAGATTCAAGAACGATGGTCTCGTAAAAAGTCGTTAATCTTGAACCTGGAATCTTGAATCTGGAATCGGCCCCTTAAAGTGTCACTTTTTTACCCGTTTTCAAGAGCAGGGCGGTTATTTTCTACACAACCTCTTCGGATTCCAATTGACAAGCCCCCTTGGCTTTCCTATTTTTTCCTGCAATCTACAGGAGGAAATTTTCCACAATGAAAATCGCTTTATCGAATCCGATCAGCGCCGAATCCGAGTTCGACGTTCACAAACGGGCCCTGCAGGAGTTTCAGGCCTGCCGCCTGGAGTCCACTTATGCAGACCTCAAGCAGAATCCGGAATACCGGGAATTCGGCAGGTTCTTCTTCGAAGAGATATACGGCCCGGAAGATTTCTCGTTTCGGGACGCCAGCATCCGCAAGCTCCATGGGGCGTTGAAGGGAAAGGTCCACAAGGGGGTCATTGCGGCCGTGGACCGTGTTCTCGAGTTCCAGGAACTTTCCGAGGACCTCGACGACCGGATGACCGCCGAAATGATCGAAACCGGCGCCGGCCCGGAGCTCACCATGGACCAGTACCGGGAGATCTATCGCTCCCTGGACAATTACAACCAGCGCCTCTACCAGATCGACCTTGCCATGGATGTCACCCGGGATTTTTTCCGACTGAGCCGGAAGTGGGTGATTGGAATTTCCCTGAAAACAGCGCGCAGCGCCGCCCATCTCATGGGACTCGGACGGATCATGGACTTCGTCCACCAGGGATACACGGCGCTTCAAACGATTTCAGACATCGAACCGTTTGTCGGAACGGTCCGCATGCGGGAGCGGGCGTTCAATGACGCTATGTTTGGGCTGAAACGGTGAATCCGTTTCAGCCCAAACATAGCATCTTGGGTGGCTTCGCCGCTAGAAAAGAAACACATTCGGGATTAGCCATAAATCCCAAGAGCCCTCAAAATCCTTTCATTCATTTTCATGGCCTACATCGTACCGGCATCTGTTGGTTCATCGTTCGACGCCGGCCATGGTTACCCTCCGCGGGTCCATCGAGGTAATTGACGGCATTGAAGACTGCCCATCCAAAGAAGGTGAAGCGGGCGCTGGTGTTGTCGGGGGGAGCCGCCCGCGGGGCGTTTCAGGTCGGCGTCCTTCAATACCTGGAGAATCGCAACTGGCGCCCAGACCTGATCTGCGGAAGCTCCATCGGGGCGATCCATGCCGCCGCGATCGGCGCCGGGCTCGGTGCTGAATCGCTGCTCCGGCTGTGGCGCACCGCTCCTCGGAAACGGATGAAAGGCTTTGCGCCCGTCTCCATGCTGCGCCGTCTGCTTTCTCGGCAGACGCCCTTTTCCCTTGCCGAAGCCGATTCGATTCGAAAGATTCTCCTGGCCGAAATCGATTTTACCCGCCTGGCCGCCTCGGAAACCTCGGTCGCCATCGCTGCCGTAGACCTGGCCACGGCAAAAACCGTCTACTTCACCAACGAAGAGATCACCGTCGACCACGTCCTGGCCTCGGCGGCCGCCCCGGTCTTCTTTCCCTGGCGGGCTGCGGGAGGGCGGCCCTATTTCGACGGCGGCCTTATGGCCAACACGCCGATTTTGCCGGCCTTGGAGCGGGGAGCCGAAGAAATCACGGCGGTATTGCTTTCGCCGGTTTCTGCGGGGTTGCTGCCTCCGCCCCGGTCCTTTTTCAGGATCGTCGAGACCGCCTTCGAAATGATGCTGGCCGGGCCTTTCCAGGCGGCCCTTGACGCTTACAGGGCCGCAGGCGGCCGCTCGCCCGAGATCCGGGTCATCGCCCCACCGCGTATGCTCGGCCTGTTGTCCCTGGCAAACTACTCCCGCAGGCAGGTGGACCAGCTGATCGCCGAAGGTTACAAAGCCGCCCGGCAGGCGATGGGGGGTTGAGGAAGGTTCGAAACTGCAGATGACAGACGACAGAGGACTGATGACAGAAACGGCCAGGAACTGACAGAGGCCTGAGACTGCCGTAGGTCAGAGTTCCTATGTCCGAATTCAGCAAAAAGCGAAACGATCGAACCGCCCGCTCGCATTGCTCGCTCAAGACGCGAAGGGCGCCCGTCTTCGCCTTCGGCTTCGCCGGGACAGGCCAAAGGAAAGGCGATTTGCGGTCTCGGGTGCCAGACTGAGCAGAGGATGGCTCAGCCGGACTACGATCCCGCAAATGTTCCGCCTTTCAAGCCCGGGCGATTGTAAGGCCGAGGCGGTGTTCGCTGTAAAGGGCCCTGCGCGGGTTGCACGGCCCAGCCCGCCGCAGGCGCGGCGTATTTGTTCGCATCGTGAGTCCCGCCCTAGCGGGACGACCCGATGCGAACAAAAATCCTTGGCGCTCTTGGCGCCTTGGCGGTGAAATCGTTTTGCTTTTGAAGCAAGGAGAAATCCATGGCAAATAGGAAACATCGCATCGAGACCCAGTTGATCCACGCCGGAGAACCCCGACCCCTGATCTGCGGAGCGGTCAGTCTTCCGATCTTTCAGTCTTCCACCTTCGAATATGCAGGCCAGGACAGCTACCACGACCTGAAGTACATCCGCCTGAACAACACCCCGAATCATGTGGCCCTGGGAGAAAAGCTCGCGGCGGTCGAGGGAGCCGAGGCCGCCCTGGCGACGGCAAGCGGCATGGCCGCGATCAGCGCCGTGCTGCTGGGCCTGCTCAAGAGCGGAGACCGCCTCATGGCCCAGGAATGCCTCTACGGCGGCACCCTTGACTTCATCATCCGGGACCTTCCGTCTTTCGGCATCGGGGTCGACTTCATCGACGCCGACCGCCCGGAGACCTGGCAGGCGAAGGTTACGCCGACCACCCGCTTGATCTATGTGGAAACGATCACCAACCCCCTGATGCAGGTGGGCGATCTTTTAGCGGTGCCCGCCTTTGCCAGGGAAAACGGGCTGGTCTCGGTCATCGACAACACCTTTGCCAGTCCCTTCAACTTCCGCCCGCCCGAGCACGGGTACGATCTTTCCCTGCACAGCGGCACGAAATACTTGAACGGCCACTCGGACATCGTGGCCGGAGCGGTAGTCGGGAAAAAAGTGCTTGTCGAGCGGATCACCCGAACCCTGAACCATCTGGGCGGCGCCCTCGATCCCCACGCTTGCTTTCTTCTGCATCGGGGACTCAAGACCCTTGCGCTGCGAATGGCCCGGCAAAACGACAGTGCCCTTTCCATCGCCCGGTTTCTGGAAGCCCATCCGAAGGTGGGCAAGGTCAACTATCCCGGACTGAAAAGCCACCCGGCCTTTGAAAGAGCCGGCCGGCTCTTTGCCGGCGCCGGGGGAATGATCAGCTTCGAGATCGACGGCGGCGTAGCCGCCGCAGACCGGTTCATCGAGGCCTGCACCCTGCCCATTTCGGCGCCGAGCCTCGGCGGGGTGGAGTCGTTGATCACCCGCCCGGCCACCACCTCCCATGCCGGCATGACGCCGGAGGAGCGAAGACGCCTATGCATTTCCGATGAACTGATCCGCCTTTCGGTGGGATTGGAGGCGAAAGAAGACCTCATCGAGGATTTTACGCGGGCGCTTGACAGCTGAAAGCTGCTGAGCTGCTGAGCTGCTAAGAGGATAAGCTCTTAGGCAAGTAATAAAGGGAGCGGAAGAACCTTCCGACCTGGAAAGAGCTAAAATGCTGAGTAGCTTAGCCACTCAACAGCTGCCGCCGAAAGCGGCCTACGTTTCCCGTGCCGCGACTTCCGGGCTGATTTTCCAGGTCCACAACGGGGAAAATACGTAGATGACCATGCACAGGAGGGCGAAGTGGCCAAAATACGGGGTGAAGATCAGGGCGAATCCAAGGACCAGGATCGCTCCTGAAAACAGCGGGCGCCGGTTCATGAACCGGCCGTAGTGCAGGTAGCGAATCGGGTAGACGTTCATCAGCAGTGCGGTAAAAGCCATGACTCCTGCGGAAAACAGGCCCCAAAATCGTATGCTTCCGCCGGCACCGTCCATGGCCTGCACGAGCATGAGCAGGGGTGCCACCACCAGAAGGGCGCCCGCCGGGGTGGGAAGCCCCTTGAAAAAGCCCGGAACCGGGTTTTTGTCCACGGTGAAATAGACCAGGCGGAGCACCCCCATGACGGCATAGCCTGCAGCAACCGGGGCGGCCGGAATACGGACCGCTTCGGACAGCACCGGATCGGAAAAAACGATGGTAAAGATCCATGCCGGAACGATGCAGAAGCTGATCGCATCTGCGATGTCGTCGAGCAAGGCCCCCAGGCTCATCCTCCGCTTTGCGCCTTTTTCCGGCGGCGGTTCGGTCAGGCCGAGTCTTCGAGCCACCGCCCCGTCGAGTTTGTCGAACAAGGTCGCCCCGACCAGGATCAGATAGGCCTCCCGGACCCTTCCCATGTAAGCCAAAAACACCGCCAGAAGGCCCATCAGCGCGTTCATCACGGTAAGGCTGTTGGGGAAAAATGTGAGAATTTTCCGCCGGAGCCCCTCGTCGTCGTAGCAGATCTCGTCGAGGCAGTACCTGCCGTATTTTCGGCAGTATCCGGCGATGGAGCCGAAGGTGAAAATCAAAAAGATGATCTCGATGACGAACAGCAGCCGCAAAGGCAGGTTTCCCAGCCAGGAAATCCAGAAGTAGATCGGCGAAGGCGGCCCCTCCGGCACGTAAAAGGCGTGGGCATAGAGCAGCACCGCCACCGGAGCTGCGGCTGTGGTCCGCAGCCGGGTGAACTCCCTCATTTCCGGCTCCTGGCCCTGCCGCTCGGCAAACCCCCGCATGAAGGCTGCGAAATTGTCCCGGATCAGAACCGACACGCAAAGAAACAGGGTAAAAATGGCATGGGCCATCTCAGCCTTTGTGTGCCCGGCAGAGATAAAGACCAGGCGCCACATCTCACCCACCGCCAGCAGCGGAAAGATGATCGAATAGACCACCTTGTCGGTGATCCTGTCGGCCAGGTGGACCAGGGTCGGGTTCGGCTGGTACCGGGAGGCAAACCAACCGTCGACCAGATCGAAGCTCATCGACACCAGCAGCAGCACGACCCCCACCGTGTAAAGCACCGGACTGCGACCCCACATGACCGCCACCGCGCACATCATCCCGGCAAAGACCAGCGGCGGCCTGCCGTAGACCAGCAGCGCGGTCAGTTTTCTGGATATGCGGTGTTGTTTTTCCATCTGGTGTTCGGTGTTTGATGTTTCGTATTCGGGGTTCCGGGTTGTTTCGCCTTTTTCGAGTTTTATGGGCCGAACCAGAGCGACAGTGAATCAATTTTTTGTTTCGCGGAGCGAAACCTAAATCAAATCGCGAAGCGATTTGATTATTGTTTCAGCTTTGCTCCGATCCGTCAAACGGAACGGCCAGTTCGTATACTCCCTGCTCCAGCTTCGCCTTGAACGGCAGCCCCCCCTTTTCAAAGACCTTCATCATCGCCTTGTTGGAGGCGAGCACGTCGGCCTTGAAGCCCTGAATGCCGCGTTCCTTGGCCAGCCGGATCAGCATTCGATATAGGGTCGTCGCGATGCCCAGCCCCTGGTAGTCCTCGTCCACCACGAAGGCGACCTCTGCCCAGAAATCGTCCCGGTCGCGGATAAAGCGCCCCTCGGCCACGATCCGGCCGCTGCCGGCAGCCCCCACCAGGCCGACCACGGAAACAACCCTGCGGTAATCGACGTTCACGTATTGCTGCATCCGGGAATGGGGCATGGTCTTGATGGGGGAAAAGTACCGATAGTAGACCGCCTCGTCTGAAAAGCGGTAGAAAAGCCGGCGCATCTCTTCTTCGTCCGAGGGCCGGATCGCCCTGAACCGAACCCGGGTGCCGCCTGAAAAGGCATGCTCCTCTTTGATTTCGGCCGGGTACAGGCCGGCACTCTCAGACAGGTAGATCTGGTCCGGATACAGGATATTGCGCTCCTTGGCCGCTTCGATCAGTGCACTGCGGTCATCCGGGTGGGCAATGTCGATCATGGCCTGTGCCCTTTCCCTCACGGATCTTCCGTTCAGGCTCGCCACCCCGTATTCGGTCACCACCATATCCACCGACTCCCGCAAGGCGAACTGGTTCTCGAACCCGTCCGCCGAAAGCAGCACGTTCGGCTCCCCTTTGCGGTTGCGGCTGGGAAGAGCAAAGACCGTCCGGCCGCCGGAGGAAAGCTCCGTGCCGTTGAAAAAGTCCATCACCTCGCCGGGGCCGGCGGAAATATTGCCCCGGCCCGCATGAAGCGCGATCCGTCCGGACAGATCGACCTTGCGGGCTGGAAAGACCGCCACGAATCGACGCAGGCGCCCGATCTGGGTGGGGTCGAACACCTTGTCGATCCCCTGAAATTCCACCAGCGGATTTCTGTCGAGCCACCTCATCAGTTCGGCGGAGCCGACGGCGTAGGAGGCCACCGACTTTCCCCGGAAGATCTCCTTGTGCCTGTTGGATACGGCGCCGCTTTGGATCAGCTCCATGAGCGCGTCGGTGACAAAAGGCGAGTGCACCCCGAGATCCCGCTTCCGGGTCAGGTGCCGGGCCAGGGCCTCATAGAGCGGGCCGATGGAAAAGCCGATGCAGCTTCGATCCTCGAATATCGAGGCGACATTTTCTGCGACCTGGTCAAATACCGGCTCCAAGGGCCAGCGTTCCAGGTAGATCGGGTCTTCGTTTGCGGCCACCGCCAGGTCGAACTCGGAAATCGGGATAAACGTGTCGCCGTAAGTGAAGGGGAGCTTGGGTTGAATTTCGGCCACTGTCAGCGACGCCCGCTCCATGGCCTGTCGAGCCACGTCCACGCTGATGCCGAGGCTGCAGTATCCGGCATCGTTGGGCGGCGTGACTTGGACAAAGGCCGCATCGATCCGGATCCGGCCCGACGCAATCAGCGCAGGTATCCGGGAAAACCGGCTGGGGATCAGGTCGACGCGACCTTCGCTGATGGCGTCGCTGGCCACCCAGCCCGAGAAGAATGTCTTGAGCCGGTACTTATTGGAGCGGATCGTCTCCGGTGAAATCGCATCCGCGAAGCTGACAAGTTGGATCAACTCCAGATCCTGGAGGTTGGCGGCGTCGGACTGCATCAGACGCCGGACCAGGGTACGCGGCTCGCTCACCCCGGTGCCCATGAAGATGCTCATGCCCGGCTCGATCCGGGCCAGGGCCTCATCGGCCGAGACGGTGTTCTTCCTCCATCCGTTTTCGGTGCGCTTCATCGCGCCTCCGGCAGTGCCGTACGTGAAAAAATCATCAAATCGGTCCGGCGGTTTTACCTAGCATAGAGTCGGCCGGGTGAGGTGTCAACGATTCACCTCGAAAATGCTGGAAGGGTCCGGCGCACTGCAGCAGACCCCCGGAAAGGGCGTTGAAAACCGTCAGCGGCGAGGGCTGAACATCCGGTGAAACCCGATAATGAAAATAAAGGGAAGTTCGACGAGAAATTCAAAGATCAGCCCCGCAACGCAGACGGTGATGATCAGCATCGGTTTGACGGCGTGATCCAGCACCGACATCAGCAAAAATTTCGGCCTCATTTTCCGGAGTCGGTTTCCCCGGAAGGCCGCGGAACCACCTTCGGCGGGTCTGTCTTTTTTTCAGCACCCGAAGCACCGCCCCGTTCGATCCGGTCGATCTTCTCGGTAAGAGATTCGATCTTGCGGGTCAGTTCGGCCACCTGCTCCTTGGAGGCCAGATTCATGGCGCCGAGCACGTCTTTTACCCGCTGGTCGACTTGCCGGGAGACCCATTTGCGGCTGCCTTCGACATAGCCGGCGATCTCCTTTCGAAGGCGGCTTGCCTCGGCAGAAGACAGGTCCTTGTCTTTGGCCAGGATTTTGACGGCCTTATCGATCTCTTCTTCGGCCGTGGTCAATACCGTCTTCCACAGGGAAGGGAATCTTCTGGCGTAGTCGGTCACTGTATCGCCCCCCTTGCGAAGAAGATTGATCAGTATGCTCGAGGGCACTTCCGCCTCGTCCTTCTGCTCCCGGGCGAGGAGCTGGGAGACCACCGAAGAGGTGATATCTTCCCCGGTGGTGTTGTCGATGATCTGCACCGCCTCTCCTTCCTTGATCAGCTCTGAAAGCCGGTCAAGGGAGATATAGTGCTTGTCTGTGGTGTCGTAGAGCTTTCGATTGGCATATTTTTTGATTTTTCGCATCACAACCTCCCGGATTGAGGTTTGCCCCCCTTGAGTTGGCGGCACCATTTCGGTTCGAACTGCGGCCTGCTCAAGTGCCGCTGAAATCGCTTTTGGGGTGGGAAAACGATCCCGAATTGCGGCACAATCGAAACCAGAAAAATAACGCACCGTGTCATGTTTAAAAATGACTCATTGCGTTATAAGTGTCAAGGTCAATTTCCAGAAAGACAAATTAAATGACGCCATCCTGGTTTGGTGTTTGGGATTTGGTGCTTGGAACTTGTTTGGAATTTGGTGCTTGGGATTTGGAAATTTTCTGCCCCGACGTCTTCGGATATAGTGTCACATAAGTACTAGCCGCCGCCCTCGGTGCCGTATCGGCGCCGCAGCTTGGGCTTTTCGATCTTGCCGGTGGGGTTTCGCGGCACCTCCCCGAAATGAAATACCCTCGGCCGCTTGTAGCGGGGAAGCCGGCTGCAGAAAGCAGCCATCGCCTCATCGGTCAACGTGCGCCCGGGCTTGGGGCAGACCACGGCGGCAACGATCTCTCCAAGCCGCTCGTCGGCCACGCCGAACACGGCGGCATCCTGAATGTCAGCATGGCCCATGAGAAAGTGTTCCACCTCCACTGGGAAAATATTTTCCCCCCCGCTGATGATCACGTCTTTTTTCCGGTCGACCAGCCAGATGAAGCCGTCTTCGTCCATCCGTGCGATGTCCCCGGTCAGCAGCCATCCGTCGACGATTGCCGCCGCCGTGGCCTCCGGATTTTTATAGTATTCCTTCATGACCCCCGGCCCCCGGACGGCGAGTTCGCCGGCGGCGCCGACGACCGCCGTCTTCCCGCGGTCGTCGATAATGCGGCACTGCCATCCGTAGCCGGGCCGGCCGATCGCCCCGACCTTGTGGAGGTTTTCCGCGCCCAGGTGGATGCAGCCAGGTCCCGAGGCCTCTGTGAGGCCGAAGTTGGTGTCGTATTCGTGGCCGGGAAACACCCGCTTCCATTTTCGGATCAAGCTGGGCGGCACCGGCTGAGCCCCGATGTGCATCAGGCGCCACTGATCGAGGCGGTACCGGCCAAGATCGATCCGCCCGCTTTCAACAGCGATCAAAATATCGTGGGCCCAGGGGACCAGAAGCCAGACCACGGTGACACGCTCCTCGGAAACAGCCTCTAAAATCCATTCCGGCCGCACCCCCCGAAGGATCACGGCCGGAGCCCCGACCTTCAGATTTCCGAACCAGTGCATCTTGGCCCCGGTGTGATACAGGGGTGGAATGCACAAAAAATTGTCCTCCTTTTGCTGGCCATGATGCTGCTGTTCCACCTCGCAGGCAAAACCGAGATTGCCGTGGGTCAATGCCACCGCCTTGGGACGACCGGTGGTGCCGGAGGTAAAGTAGAAGGCGGCCACCGCAGCATCGTTCAGCAGGGGCAAATCGGCAGGGGCGGCTTCATCATCGGCGGCCAGATCCGTCAAAAGACAGGCAAAGTCCGGGCAATGGCGGGCGGCCCCGGCAAACACATATCGATCCACCGTCCGGTCAAGACCGGTCTTGACTGCGGAAATCCGCCCGATGAACTCCTCGCCGAAAATGATGACCCGGGCTTCTGCAATTTCCGCACAGCGGCGGATTTCTTCGGCGTCAAAGCGAAAATTGAGGGGAACCGCAATCGATCCGGATCGCAGAATGCCAAAGTACACCGGAAGCCACTCCAAACAGTTGGTCATCAGCTGCACCACGGGCTGCCTGGAACCGGAAAGCGACCTGGACAAAAACCCGGCCAACCGGTTCGCCTGAAGGTCGAAATCGCCCCAGGTCAGGGTCCGCCGGGTCCCGGCCGCCGGATCGCGCTCCACCAGCGCGATGTCAGTGCCGAATTTTTCGGCGTTTTGTTTCAGATAATCCGTAATCTGCATCCTGTCCCCCGCTGCCATCGATGGTCGCTTCCACAAAGCGAAAAAATGCCCCTTATCAAAGACGCCGGGAAAGTCAAGCCGCCGTAAAGCCAAGCAGGGCCTTCATCTGGAGGGAAAATCTTCCGCGGCCTTTTTGACAGCCTTTTTGGGGTCATCGGTCTGAAAAAAAATCCCGCGGCCTCCGATCCGGAAACCGCGGGAATCTATTTTTATGGTCATTTTGCGGCCGCCAGGCCGCCTTATAGAGACGCGCTACCTTTGCGGCCATAGGCCGCTTTCATAAATACGCGAAGCGGATTTATTCTTTGTCCTTGACCTCTTCGTAGTCGGCGTCGACCACGTCCTCGTCGGCCGCAGCACTTTGCTCGCCGGCGCCGCCCGCCCCCGGTCCGCCCTGCTGGCCGGCTTCAGAAGCCGATGCTTTCTGGTACATCGCTTCGGCCAGCTTGTGGGAGGCCTGGGTCAGCTCTTCGGTGCGCTTCTGAATTTCGTCGGCATCGCTGCCTTCCATCGCCTTTTTCAGCTTCTCCACAGCATCGTCGACCTTGCCCTTGGTCTCGGCATCGACCTTGTCGCCCATCTCCTTGAGGGACTTTTCCGTGGAGTAGATCAGCGAGTCTGCCTGGTTCCGGGCCTCGACCAGCTTCTTCTTTTTCTTGTCCTCGTCGGCATGCATCTCTGCATCCTTGACCAGGCGGTCGATTTCCTCCTCGGATAGACCCGAAGAGGCCGTGATCTGGATCGACTGCTCCTTGCCCGTGGCCAGGTCCTTGGCCGACACGTTCACGATGCCGTTGGCGTCGATGTCGAAAGTGACCTCGATCTGGGGAACGCCCCGGGGCGCAGGCGGTATGCCCACCAATTCGAACCGGCCAAGGGTCTTGTTGCCGGCGGCCATCTCCCGCTCGCCCTGGAGCACGTGGATCGAAACCGCCGGCTGGTTGTCTGCGGCCGTGGAGAACACCTGGCTTTTTTTCGTCGGGATGGTGGTGTTCTTTTCGATCAGCTTGGTCATGACCCCGCCCAGGGTCTCGATGCCCAGCGACAGCGGGGTGACGTCGAGCAGCAGCACGTCCTTGA
>Ga0272443_10006399_pt1 | contig 11678 bp, 6 predicted proteins | sample SSMAcet12_FD_193581 | JGI IMG/M metagenome (GOLD analysis project Ga0272443, IMG submission 193581) | Marine sediment archaeal communities from Little Sippewissett salt marsh, Falmouth, MA, United States - SSM-Acet-12 | ecosystem: Environmental > Aquatic > Marine > Wetlands > Sediment ... | reverse complement strand
GCCGTGTAAAGTCCCTCCGGTTGTAAACATTGTCGAGCCGGCGCATGGTGGTGTTTACACCACCTCGCTCCCTGGACAGGCCACTGCGTACGACCCCGACAATGCCGATCCGGCGCTCTGCGCCGGTGTGGGGGCGGATGGAGAGGGCATCACCACAGTGGTGTTTCAGATCTCCTGGTGGAACGGCTCCAATTGGGAAGAGGTGTACTCCCATTCTGAAGGTGCGGTTGCATACTGCACATTCGGTGGAGGAGCGCCTTGCCCTGAATATGACCTCACAACGGTCTGGTGGCCGTCAGGTCACCTGATCAATGACGGGCTTCACCGCATGCGCGCCAATGCGCAGGATGATGAAGGCGTATGGAGCGGCTGGCAAGAAGTCCAGTTCTATATCAATCCGCTCGCCACCGAAACGCCGACTGCGACTCCGACGCCTTCCTGCCTCGGTGTGAGTTTCGGCACATTCCGACTCGACAGCTATGGGCGCGTCAGTCAGCGCGTGACCAACACAACCTATCCTGGTCTGGAGGTCGTCTCAGTGACCTTCGATTGGGGTCCATTAAACCAGGCCTCTAATCTGTACTCCTGGAACGAGCGCCTCGACTGGATGAACTGGAACGGCACGGCGATCAATAATGGCAATGACTACACGTCCACAACGTCGTCAAATGTCAACATGCCCCGCAACGTTTCGATCGGGGTCGATGCAAACGAAATCTACATCGACATGGATGGTGGGTTTGAAGGCCGCTTCAGCGATGCCCCCCTGTATTTTTCCATCGCTCAGTTTGGCTTCACGATTAACTTCAGCGATTCCTCCTGCAACATCTCGCGCGGCGTGACCTATACTACGCTGCCCACACCGACGCCGACGCCCACACCAACCATCACCCCGACCATTACCAACACGCCGCCCCCCACGCTGACGCCGACGATCACGCGGACCCCGACGATCACACCCACGCCGACGATTACGCGTACGCCTACACGGACTCCGACGCGGACGCCTACCCCGACGCGGACAATCACCCCGACGATCACGCGGACGGCGACGATCACGCGAACCCCGACGATCACGCCGACCTACCCGACGCCGACCCCCGTGGTGTCGACATCGACACTCACACCATCGCCGACGGCGACGAAAAACCTGGATGGCTAAGAGAACATCGGTCCTGCGCAAGCAGGACCGATGCCTTACGGCATCATTTGCCCGTTCCTCGCTTGACGCGTAGAATCGCAGCATGAATGTGACTGAACGTTGGCAGCGGCCGATCCTGCTTTTCTCAGTCCTGCTGGTTGCAAGCTTTACGCTCTGGGTGATCCCGGGGAATTTCTCGCCTGCACAACAGGGTTCGGGATTGCTTCTATCGGTGTTGCTCAGAAGCGCCGCAGCGTTCTTTCTGATGCAGATTGTCCTTGGAGAAAAGGAACCCCGGCAGAAGGCTGCGTGGCGGCTGCTGACGGTAGCCATGGCGCTGTTTGCGCTTAGCGATGCTTATCTAGCACTGGCTTTCGCACCGCAGGCTGCGCTTCCTGCAACACCCTCGGGCGCGGATTTGATCCGTATGGGGGGGCTGCTGGCAGCGCTGGCTATGGCGGCTTCCTATCCTCTCGATGTGCCCGAACATTTTGGGCGAATCCGTGAATTTCTCGACATCGCCATTCTCCTTCTGACGGCATCAACGCTTGCGTTTCTTATCCTCATCTGGCCTGTGTTTGAGATCGGTCTAGGGGATGCAGATATTATCTTCTGGCTGTCGATAGCCCCCCTCGCAGAACTATCGCTCATGCTGCTGGTACTGCGCATTGTCCTGCGGATTAACACCCGCCGAGGACGATGGACATTCCGGCTGCTGGGACTTGCCATCTTTGCTTATTTCATCAGCGACCTTGGTGCAGGATATCAAGCCATTCAGGTCGGATCCCTAAATCCGGGGCTGCGGTATGCAGCCGTACTGGCTGGGTCGGTGCTGGTCATGCTGGCTGCATCTCGCTGGCGCTCGCTGGAAAGCAGTGGTTATCGGATCCCCCGGATCGAGCGCTGGCGAGCCAGGATCGCGCCCAGGCTGGAGCCCCTGCTTCCGATTGCGGCCACATACGTGGTTGTTGGCTACATTCTCTTCGATTGGTGGTATACCAAGCAGGTTAATTGGGGTGCGGTCTTTATGGCTGCCCTTCTCAGTGTTTTACTTGTCGCCCGCCAGGGCGTGGTTGTGGGACAGTTCGAGATGCGCCAGTTTGCCGCGTTGGTGCAATCCAGTGCAGACGCTTCCTTTGTCTGCCGGATGGACGGAAACATTCGGCTCTCCAATCCTGCGCTGCTTGCGCTTCTGGGCGTGGGTGAGGCAGATGCGGCTGAACTGAATCTGGAGAGCGTGCTTGGCGAATTCGCCCCCCTCGATGAGATGCTGGCATCCGCTGCACTGCAGGGCTGGGTGGGGGAGACCCACCTGCGCGGCGCCGCTGGTCCCATCCTTGTCTCACTCTCTCTCATGCCGGTCAGAGACCGCAGTGGACAGACACAACTCCTGGCAGGAACGGCACACGATCTCACGATGGTGCGCGAAAGGGAAGATGCTCTGCGCGCTGCGCTTGGAGAGCTGGCAACAGCGCACGCCGATTTGGAAACGCTCAATCAAGATCTCGAGAAAAAGATCACGGAACGCACCAGCGCTCTACAAGCTACTGTCGGTGAACTGCAAAAACTCAATATTGAATTGCAGAGCCTGGACCGTATGAAGTCTGAATTCGTCGCGCTCGTCTCGCATGAATTGAGGGCTCCCCTCACCAACATTCGCTCCGGGATTGAGCTCATCATGGAGACCACACCAGAGCTGGACGCGCGTGTGGAAGAGCGTCTCCGCGTTGTCGAGGGGGAAACGGTTCGATTGTCCGGATTTGTCGAAGCCATCCTCGACCTGTCTGCACTCGACGCGGGACGATTTCCAATTCAGCTTTATCCTGTGCCGCTTGAATCCATACTGGACCGGGTCATCGGGCGCATGCCGGAGTTGGCCGTTGCTGAACGTGTCAATATTCGCGTTCCAGACGATCTGCCTGCTGTGAGTGCGGATGAACGCGCGCTGGAAAGTGTGCTCTTCCATATCTTTGATAATGCGATGAAGTATGCGCCGGAATCGGTTATTGAGATTGAGGGATGGGCTGAGGAGGGAAACGTGTATGCTGCGATTGTCGATCATGGCGTAGGCATACCTCCCGAGATGCGCGAGCGGGCATTCGATATGTTCCAGCGGCTTGATCCAAGCGATACACGCGAAATCTACGGCCATGGACTTGGGCTGTACATGGCGCGCCGTTTCCTCACAGCAATGCAGGGTGGTATCAGGGCAGAAGATCCCGGACACCCCGGTACCCGGATCGTATTCTGGCTGCCGGAAGCAGTGGAATGATGTGGCTCAGAGCTCTGGGACAGATGCGTTGGATGCCCTTTAGATTGAGGGTAGAGACAGGCGGACAGCATGGAAAGTATCCTAATCGTAGACGACGACTTTAACCTGCTCCAGATTTTGCAGGAATACCTTGAGTTCAAACAGTACCGGGTTGTCACCGCTCAGCGCGGGCAGGAAGCGTTGCGGGTGTTCTATCAGGAGCGGCCTGATCTGATCATTCTGGACGTGATGATGCCAGGTATGGATGGATGGGAAGTGTGTGCACGCATCCGAGAAATGTCGGATGCTCCCATCGTTATGCTCACGGCTAAAACAGATGAAGCCGATAAGCTGCGCGGATTTCGACTGGGTGTGGATGACTATGTCACCAAACCTTTCAGCAATGCGGAGTTGGCCGCCCGCGTCAGTGCGATACTCGTTCGGACGACGGCGCAGCGAGCAGAAGACGTGATGACCTTCCGGGTGGGAGATCTAGAGGTAGACATGCGCAGACGTGAAGCCCGTCTGCATGCCAAGCAGCTCAGTCTGACTCCCACGGAGTTTCGAGTGCTGGCGGCGCTTGCGCGACGGAGCGGAGAAGCGGTCTCGCAGCAGGAGCTGATCGAGGAAGTTTGGGGGGATTATCGAAAAGAGGGCGGGAGCGCTCTGCGGCGCTACATCTGGTTCTTGCGCAAGAAGATTGAACGGGATCCAAAGCGCCCGCTGCGGCTGGCGACTGTACGTGGATATGGTTACCGCTTGGAGGGATAAGCCCGGCTCGAATAAAAAGCTGCTGCATGCCGCCATTCAAACGGCGGCATGTTTTTTTTTCAACGCGTGACATGGGTACTACCCGCATTGGTTGGGATGTAAGGTACTTGTAAGGCGTTGGATTGGTGAGGTGACTTACACTTTGAGTGGTAGGAGAAGGTAGACCTGACTGGATTCTGACAGGTGGAGTATTTTTTATGGATCAACCCGAGAAAAACGGCAAGCAGCGTGGACAAGCACTGGTGGAATTCCTATTAATCCTGCCGTTAATTCTCTTCGTCATTTTCTTCATCATCGAAATGGGCCGGCTTTTTCATGCGTGGGTTGCAGTCGAAAATGCGGCTCGCTTTGGTGTGCGCTACGCCGTCACGGGCGAATATGATTCATCCTTCTGCTCGGTATTCCCGGGAAGTATCTGCGATGATCAGACAGAGCAGGATGCTGCACGAATACCCTCCATTGAGGCGGCAGCCGAGGCCGGCGCAGCCGGGATCTGGCGATCAGCGGCAGCCCTGGTCGGGGAACGCGGATTTTTTGATGTAACCGTCTGCTCGAATAAAAGCGGTGTCATCTACTTCCCCTCCGACCCGGATACAAGCACCCCTGCGGATTGCCAGCCTGCTGAAGATGGCGGGGGACCCGGTGACCGGGTATCCGTTACGGTGGACTATGATTTTCCGCTGATCTCACCCATCCTGAGCTCGTGGTGGCCGCAGCTGCACCTAACCGCTCGGCGAGAAGGCATTGTTGAACAGTTCCGGGTGGCGCGGGTTGTTGGCCTGCCGGCTACGATCTCGCTTCCTACGTTTACCCCGACAATGACGCCCACGCCGACCATTACCCCCACGCCGACCATCACCCCCACGCCGACGAGTACGCCCTGTAAGGTTCCGCCGGTAGTGACGATCCTGGACCCGGTTGACGGCGCAACGTATTGGACGACTTTGCCGTCTGAGGCGGAAGCTTACGATCCTGATAATGCCGACCCGGGCGCATGCATGGGTGTCGGCAGCAACGGCCTGGGCATTGAGCGGGTTGAATTTGCATTCGAACGCTGGAATGGATCGGGCTGGTCAAGCATTTATTCACACACCGAGGGCGTTGTGAGCTACTGTGGTTTCGGCGGCGACAGCCCGTGCGCGCTGGAAGATCTCGAAGATGGATCCTGGCCAAGCGGCGCCCCTGTTGAGAATGGGCTGCACCGCATGCTGGTTCGGGCGCGCGATGATGAGCTTGTCTACAGCGATTGGGTGGATGTCGAATTCTATCTCGATGTCGCGCCAACCCCGACTCCCACGCTGACACCAACGCCAGATTGCAATGACATCGCCATTACCAGTCTCTGGATGACCGGAGACGATCTCCGGGCGGTCGTCCGCAATAACAATCCGGTGACGATATTCCTCACGAACTCATCCCTACAATGGGATGTGGTATACACCAACCAGTATGTGGATTATGTTCAATACAACTGGGTGACATACGATTCGGGGAATGATTACAGTCCACCAACAACTTCTACCATCGGCAATCCGGCTTCCTTCCCGCATCCACCCGGCACCAATATCACCTGGCGCGCCGATTTCGGCAACACTGGCGGGACGCTTTCGGGAGCATTTACGCTCAACCTGACCTTCGATAATCGCTGTAACGTGAGCGCATCGCTCAGCGCGCCGACACCCACACCGACGCTGACGCCTACGATCACACCCACTCCGACCGTTACACGTACGCCGACGATCACCCCAACCGTCACGCCGACACCTACGCCGGACTGCTCCGACTTGTCGGTGACGAACACCCGATTGAATGGTGATGATTTTGAGGTGCGCATCCGCAATACCAATCCGCAGACGGCCTACCTGATTCATTCAACCATGTACTGGAATGATAGCTTTGCGCCGCCCATGTATTTTGATTACTTCACCTTCCAGGGCAATCGATACTACACACCTAACTCATACAATTCTCCGGTGTCCGCATCGGCTCCTTCCATCGGACTCGCTCCAGGCGCGAACCAGTACTGGGAAGCGGATTTCAACCTCAACAGCCAGCCGTTCTACGGGACGTTTACAGCGCAGCTGGTGTTCGACTTCCCGGGCTGGGGCACCTGCAATGTGAATGGATCATTCACTCTGAATCCAACACCAACCCCGACGATCACGCGGACGGCAACGATTACGCGCACGCCTACGCGCACGCCGGTTCCCTCCAGAACCCCAACAGCGGGGCCGACGTACACGTCAGCGCCAATCACACCGACCAACACACCCGTCCCTTCACCGACACAGAACCTGGATGGATGAGACAAGACGGAATAGAACATAAAAAAACCCCGGAGACGGGGTTTTTTCTTGCTGCGGCAGCGCTCAACGGTGCTTTTCGAAGCAGGCAGAAGCAGGTGAGGCTATAATTGGGTCGAGGGGGGATGTAGGCCGATTGAAAGGTAAATATACGCAATCTTCATGTAGGATTCAAGAGAGTAAACAATTGCAGCATGATGGAAAGGGGACTACATGGGGGAATTTCCAGAGCGTGAACAATTCGATGGATGTGTCCTCATCGTAGATGACGATGATGCCTTCCGCCGCCTGCTGGTACGAAGAGCAACGCGGATGGGGCTCAATGTGGCCGACGCATCCAACGGAAGCCAGGCGATTGCCCTGGTTCATGCTGCCGGCTTTGATGTGGTTGTGGCGGATCTGTATATGCCCGAGCAGGATGGTCTTCAGGTGATCAAGGCAGCCCATGAAAAAGACCCTGATATCCAGACCATTATCCTTACGGCTTCGGCCACGGTTGAAACAGCTGTGCAGGCACTCCGCAATGGGGCATTTGATTATCTCACCAAGCCGTTAAGCTCCCTGGCGGATTTTGAGCTTGTCCTTACGCGGGCGCTTGAATTACGCCGTCTCAGGCAGGAGAACGCTCGACTCTTCCAAGAAGTGCGCCGCCTTGCTGTGACGGACACGCTCACCGGGCTCTATAATCGACGTAAGCTTGAGCAGACTCTTTCCATCGAGATGGAGCGTGCAGAACGTTATAACCGCCCACTTGCGATGGTTATGCTCGATCTGGATAATATGAAAGCCATTAACGACAGTTATGGTCATCCGGCAGGCGATGAGGTTCTGCTGATTGTGGCGGATGCCATCCGAAAGCATATCCGCCGGGTTGATGTGGCCGCGCGTTATGGGGGCGATGAATTCATCGTCATCCTGCCTGAAGCGGAGTGGAAGGAAGCGGAGGCTGTTGCTTCACGCGTGGTCGATCAAATCCATGCGACGAAATTCCGAGGGAGTTCGCTCTCGGTAAGCGCAGGTGTGGTGCCCTGGCAGCGAGGTATGAGCACGGAAGAGGCATTCATCGAATGCGTCGATCGAGCGATGTACAAGGCCAAGCGGGCTGGCGGATCACAAGTTGCGGTCCTGCGCGAAGGGATCTGAATCCCGAGATAATCGTTAGGAATGTCCTCCTACTGGTATCGTGAAGCGACAATGATATTGTATAGTTGCAGGGGTGGTAGGCGTGCATGCGGATGCGCGCTATCCGAAATCTATCGGGGTCTATGGAAGAAGAACGAGAAGGAATCCATTTATCTGATAGCCAGCGGGAGTCCTCCTTTTTAGACAAAAAGGTCAGGCTCAATCTTCGCATACCTGTCTTTAACCGCCTGCGGGTGCAGTTGATTGTTCCGTATGTTCTGCTCACCTTGATCCTCGCCATGGTGGGTGTGTTTGTGATCACTCGCTTGGTGACGTCCTCCGTCCAGGAAAGATTCCTCAATCAGCTTTTTGAAGCTAGCCGCAGTGTTGGAGACAGCTTTGTTCGGTACGAAGAAGAACAGCTCGCCAATATACGTCTGATGGCATACACCGAGGGCATGGCTGACGCTGTACGGCGCAACGACTCCGATTCGCTGCAGGAGATTATTTGGCCGCTCATGCTGAACAACGATATTGATGCGGTTGCTGTTGTCGATCTCTCTGGCGAGGGTGTGATCACGCTGACGCATAATACGGCCGACGGCCAATATATCGTTTCCTCTGGCGAAGGGTATGGATATCTCCCATTGGTCGATATGGTCCTTCATGGAGAAATTGATGAAGTTGGGGATAAATACATCGATGTGGTCGCCACCAGCGAGGGTGACTACCTTTTTACCGCTGGACCCATCCCTGATGAAAATGGCCAAGTAATCGGAGCGCTTCTGGTCGGCTCTCAGCTTGAGGTCGTTCTCTCGGAGATGAAATCACAGGTCTTTTCAGATATTCTCCTCTTTGACGAAGACGGCGGGCTGCTGGCTGCGACGATGATGATCCCATACGATCAACGCCTGAGATTGGAAGCACAGGCTGCATCACGGTCGGATGAGGAACTCACGGATATCTGGGAACTCCGTTTTTCTGGTCGGCAGTATGAAATTGCTTTCTCTCCATGGCTTCTGCGCAGCGCTCGGGTCGGGACACTGGGAATCGCGTTGCCGAGCAATTTCATTGTCACCACCATGGCGACGAGCCGGAATAGTTTCAGCATCATCTTTGCATTGGGTACGGTGGTGATGATCTATCTGGGAATGAGATTATCCCAGAGCATCGCCAAGCCGATTTTACGCATGCGCCTGGTTTCTCAGGCTGTCGCCGCAGGTGATCTCGAACAAGAGACCGGCGTCGACCGCGTCGATGAGATCGGAGAGCTCGCCAGCGCATTCGACGTCATGACAAGGCGTTTAAAAGAGCGCACGGATGAAGCTGAACGGCTTTATGCACAAATGGTTGAACGCAATCTTGAATTAGCGGAGATCAATGATCGCCTCCAGCGTACGCGGGCGCAGTTGGTGCAATCCGAGAAACTCGCCGCAGTCGGGCAGCTCACTGCCGGGATCGTGCACGATGTTAAAAACCCGCTTGCCGTGATAAAGGGGCTGGCCGAAGAACTGGAGGAGGAGGAAGGCGTCAACCAGTTTTCGCGAGACGGGCTGAAGATGATTCGCAGCAGCGCATCCAAGGCAAATACCATCGTTACAGATTTGCTTAAATTCGCCCGCCAATCCGCACCCGACATGCAGGTGCGCGATTTGCGCGAAACCATGCAAACATCTCTCCGCCTCACAGAATACATGATCCGCAAGGCAGGTGTTTCCGTCATGACCGAGTTCGATGAGCAGCCTGTGACGGCGTGTATCGACCCTCAGCAGATCGAACAGGTGCTGGTCAACCTGATTTCAAATGCCGTGCAAGCCATGCCTGATGGCGGGGACCTGACGGCACGCGTGCATGCGAATCAAGATGAGATCGTGATGTCGATTGCGGACACCGGCGTAGGTATCCCCGAAAAAAACCTGGCGCGTATCTTCGATCCCTTCTTTACAACCAAACCAGAGGAGGAAGGGACTGGACTCGGGCTCTCCGTGAGTTATGGGATTCTGGCGCAGCACGGCGGCCGCATTGAAGTGGAAAGCACGGTTGGGGAAGGTTCAATATTTACAGTCCATCTAAAGCCAGATAGCGGGGAGTTTGAAAACAAAAACGCCTGATGCTGGATTGTTTGATGGCATGTTTTTGCGACGATTGTCTTTTTAATTGGGGCGCAGGGTAGAGGAGTAAGGGATCATGGCTGATCCACGAATCCTGGTTGCAGATGACGATCCAATGCTTCTGCAGTTGATGGCGCGTCGGCTGGCGAAACTGGGATATCAAGCTGAACAGGCGGCTGATGGACATGAGGCGCTCTCTAAAATCGATGCAATGGATTTCGATCTCATTGTCACCGATATCTACATGCCTGAAGTGACAGGCCTGGAGATATTGCAGAGCGCACGCAGGCGTGATCCGCATATTCAAGTGGTCGTCGTGACCGCATCGGCGACACTTCAAAACGCGATTGAAGCGCTTAACAATGGCGCATTCGGCTACCTCAATAAACCATTCGATCACCTCAGCGTGTTCGATAATGCCGTCCGTCGGGCGCTCGAGTACCGCCGCCTGATCCTCGATAACTTACGCATGGCCGAAGCACAGCGCAAGCGAGGCGATTTATTAGAGGATGAGGTGACCGAACGTGTCATCCGACTTCGCCGCCGTCAGCAGGAGACAGTTGCCATCCTGGCTTCGCTGCCGATAGGTGTCATTGTGTTGGAAGGTTTTCAGAGGACGATCCTGCGCAATCCGAAGGCGGAGACATTCCTGGCGATGGAGAAAGGCCTTGAAAATGGACCTCTCAACGCGTTCATTGCTGAAGCGCGGGAGAACCCCCTGAACCTGACCCGGACGATCCAGCTTGGCGAGGAGCATCTCCTTGTTCAGAGCGCGCCGCTTACCGGGAAGGGCGATGTCCCTCGAACCCTGGTCAGCATTCAGCCCGATGGCAGGAAATCCGGGGAGGTGGGTGCAGAGATGCAGGCGGCGCTGGCCTATTTAAAACGAGAATTGATGTGGCTTTCACGCCGCCCGTTGGATCTGACCACATTAGAAGCCGTACGGCAGATGCAGCGTCAGGTGCATTTGCTGGCCGCCCAATTCATCAATCCAGATCAAACCATGTTGCTTTCTGAAGATGAAGACGAGGGAGGCGGAAACCCGGGAATCTAACGTAGGACATGTGGGGAGGTGGAATTGAGCGCTTCCCTGCGGATGAGAACCGGGTCTGAAGCGAGATGAGCGTGCAGACGGATGAACCCACACAAGATACTACCAGAGGACAGCTGCCCAATTGGGTAATTGGTCTGCTGGGGCTGTTCGTCTTCCTGCTCCTGTTTTTATGCGGAGAGGTGGCGGTTGCTGTCGGCATCCCCAACGCCTCCGCCGATACACGCTCCATCATTGCTGCGGATTATGGCATCTGGCCGTTAATTATGTACGGCGACGTAAACCCTTCCATCCTGGATGCTATTCTTAGGGACCAGGGCTGGCGCGATTCCCCTGATATCACCGATCGAGGCAGTTGTTTTTTGCCCGGTGATGACTGTGATGTGATCATCCCGACAGAAATACCGGCGGCTTCCAACACACCGGCTTCCGGGGACGCGACTTCAACTACAGGGACCCCCACACAAACGCTGACGCCATTTCCCACCCTCACCCCGCTGCCGCCGACTCCCGTAAATACGCCAACACCAACTCCCAAAGTGTTCCCGATCAAGCTGGCGGAACCCTCCTCGCTTGGCCCGGGCGGGACGATTACCTACGAAATCATCGTGATTAATTACGGGAGCATTCCGCCGGCCCATCTTCAAACTGTGATCGACAGGCTGCCCGCCGGTATGACCTATATTGCCGGCTCAGGGAGCCCTCCCCCGGCGAACGTCACCTCTGGCGGGCAGGTTATTGAGTGGAACGTAGATGTGTATATTCCCCAGGGAGGAATTTACATCCTCAGCTTCAGAGCTCAGGTTGCCAACCCGACGGCTGGTGGCACGCTCGTCAATGAGGTAGAGACCCAGGGAGATAACATACAAACGGCGATCAACTGGCAGTCGGTGAGCGTTTGGACGCCTACTCCCACTTCGACATCAAC
>Ga0272443_10006398_pt1 | contig 11678 bp, 15 predicted proteins | sample SSMAcet12_FD_193581 | JGI IMG/M metagenome (GOLD analysis project Ga0272443, IMG submission 193581) | Marine sediment archaeal communities from Little Sippewissett salt marsh, Falmouth, MA, United States - SSM-Acet-12 | ecosystem: Environmental > Aquatic > Marine > Wetlands > Sediment ... | reverse complement strand
AGGAAATTCATTCGGGGCTGTTCGCGGTGATGGACGGGACGACAGCGGGAAACGGTCCGGGGCCGAGGACGATGATCCCGGTCGAGAAGGACGTGATAATCGCGTCGGCGGACCAGGTGGCGATCGACGCGGTTGCGGCATCGATGATGGGATTCAATCCGATGGACGAGCTCAGGTATGTCCGCCTGGGTCACGAAGCGGGGCTTGGAACGGGCAGGATCGAGGAGATCGATATAGTTGGCGACGCGGATGTCGCGAAGGAGAGCTGGGGATTTCATGTCGGCGCGAATTTCGCGGCGAAGTACGGCGGGCATCCGCTGTGGTTCGGATGGGGGCGGAGCATTCAGAAGGTGTTCTTCCAGACACCGGTGGTGTATTTGTTTATCATGGCGAGCGTGGTGTATCACGACTGGCTTCACTGGCCGATAAAGGGGAGCAAGATATACGAAGAGTGGCTCGAGACGAGCAAGTGGGGGAAGCTGTTCGGGGAGTATTAGAGATTGTGGGGAGAGATGATGGCCTGGAGGCCATCAATCCGCTGGAGGCATGGATGCCTCCAGTCCTGAAAAAAAGCCTCCAGTCTGTGGAGAATTCCACAGTCCGGGATTTTATGCCTGATTACTTCCAGTGATGGAATGTGAGGTCGTTTGTCATGAACGACGGGCCGAGTCGAAGGGTGAGTTTCAGAATAGGCTGGATTCCAAACGGTATTCGTGTCATCGCGTAAGAACCCCCGCGCATGACGGAATCGTCCACCGCAAATGACAGAAGTGAATAGTAGGCACCGAGCGACGTGCGGTCGCGGACGACCGCCGCGGGTCCGTAGGAGAACAGGCCGATGTCTGTCGCCTCGCTGAACTCGCGGTTGTATTCATACTGGAAGAATCCCTTGATTACCCCCTTGCGCTCGGCGATGAGCACCCACTCCTGGTCATGCGGATCGAGGCACGATGACTTGATCCAGAGCTGGTAAAGCTCCTCAGCCTTGTCGTGGGGGATGTTCGGGTCGAGGTGGAAGCGGTCGGTCGAGTAGGCACCCTTCATGATTTCAAGGACATCGGGAAGGTCCTTCCCGGCGAACAGGCGGATGTCATAGCCGCCCTTTTCGTACTTATTGAAATTGTCCTTGTGCCAGAACGCGGTGATACCGTTGTCGACGAAAACAAAGCCGGACTTTTCGAGGGCGTGAGTGACCGGAAGCTCCCACGCTGTCGTGCGGACGTTTGTAAACGCCACGTTACGCTCGGAGAGCCAGTCCATCGCGGTGCCGATAAGCGCGTTCGCACGCTCCCGTGCCGTATGGTAATCCTCCCGACCTGAGGGTCCGACGACGCAGAAATTGATTTTGCCCGATGGGATTCCGAGTACGGCGGTATCGAAATCGAGTACCTGCACGCCGCAGAATCCGACAGGTTTACCGGAGTCGTCCTTCGCGACAAGGAATCCGGCGTTTTGGGGTTTGGAAGTCGCCTGTGTGAGGAACTTGTTCAGGCGGTCGCGGAAGATCTTACAAAGTCCCTCATCCGGGGCGGCGGTGACGTAGTAGTATGGCTTGAACTCGTACGCGTCCGCTAGTTCGATAAGTTCGGGTGTGAGTTCTCCGGTATGGTGTTCAATTTTCATGGTTATGTCCTGTCAGGTGGCCCTGATCCATTTTCGCCCGGACTCGATGATCCTCCGTGCCTCAGGCATCGCGATCATGAGAAGGTCGAGTGCGCTCAGATGCGAGATGAATTCACCCTGGAGCTGCGGGTAAACCGGGTGAATGTACTCCTGGTAATATACTTCGATTCCGTTCTCCCTGAAAAGGTTTATATCAAGGTAATGACGTGCGGCGGCACCGGAATAATATTCATCAGCGCCAAGAGATCGACAGATTTCGAGAAGCCTTTCCGATTTGTTTCCCGATACATCGAGTTCCGATGCGTGGATAATTTTTGTATCGATACCGATGATCCCGTTCATCCAGAGGATCAGGTCGAAATCGAGTTTCCAGAGATACTCGTGATTTCGCGACAGGACCTCCGTGAATCCAGGGTAGAGCGTTTCGAAGTAGGGAGCTTTTTTATAGAACGCCTCGATGGTTCCGAGGTGTTTTTTGCGCCACGGGCGATCGTTGTCGATTCGGACATCGCGGATTATCTGGTCGTATTTACCCTTCTGAATTACCGGGACGGTGATCCAGACCGGGCCGTCGGGGGTCTTGACGCGATTGCGGTTACGCCATCCGCGGCGGTCGTACTGGACGTCGTCGTAGAGAACAAACGTATCGACGGAGCACTCCTGGTCGAAAAAACCAAGCCATGGGAGATATCCGGGCTGAAGGACTGCGATACGCATGGGTTCCAGGTGAGTTACCTCTCTCGGGAATTATTATACCCGATTGAAGCAGATGATGAAAAAATGCGCGGGTAATCGCGCATAATAGTCGAAGTGATGTGAGGGCAGGGGATCAGAACGGAGCGAATCCGCCCTTCGCCCAGAATTCCTCTTTCAGTATCTCATGCTGACGGTTAAGGATATCGTAATGATGGGTTTCCCAATTCACAAGGTCATTGTAGAAGGCCTTGAGATCAGGGTCATCGACTTTTTCGGCCTGGGCCTTGTAGTAATCAATCGATGAAAGCTCAAGTTTAATACCGATCGAAAGCGCGCTCATCTCGAACTGGGCATCACCGATGTTATCGAGGATTTTCTTCGAGAAGATCATGTCGCCCTCGAATTCATGCTGTCCGCAGATGTCGAGGGAAGTGCTCGCGTGGCCTTCGGCGTCAATCGCCCTGTACTGTTCGCGAAGGAACATAAGGTGTTTCTGTTCCTCGGATGCAAGTATCCTGAAAGCCTCGGCCCCCATTTCATCTTCGGTGCGATCGGCCGCGAGTGTGTAGAACTCATAGCCGTCAACCTCGGTCTGCATGGCTTCCCTGAGGCCATCCAGAACTTCCTGTTTATTATCAACCATTCTATTCACCTTTCTTCAGTCAATTTTGCACTGGGCAAGTTCCCTTGTGAGGATCGAAATATGCCGCATCTCTTCCTTTATGATGCTGCTGAGGGCATCACCCTCGCTCGATGCCTTCATAGCAAGGCTCAGACTCGTGTAGAACACAAGGGAGTCTTTCTCTATCTCCAGCGCGATTTCGAGAATTTCCCGGAGATTTTCATCACCTTTCAGGCGGTCGGCAGGATCCATGTCCGAGAGGATCACGTTCGAGTCGGCAAGCTCGTTGATACTTCTGAGCTGCTCCTTGTCAGGTTCGAAGACGCGGTCGAGGTATTTCCTGTAGTCGAGGGGACCAAGGCCGCTGAAATCGGTACGGAGTTTTTCGAAGAACTCCCGATGCTCGTCCTCCCATGTCGCAAGGGAGTTAAGGAGTTTCTTTGCCTCGGGAGTATCGGCTATTTCGGCGGCCCTGCGATAGAACTTAGCCCCGTTGATCTCGATACGTTCCGCCACGAGAAAAGCCTGTTCGGGATCGAATTTAATATCCATATGAATGCGACCACTCCTTTATGATGGAGTTCATTTTAACAAAAAAAATAGAAAACCGGTCCCCGGGACAATTCCGGGAACCGGTTTAAGTTCAGTTAATCTTACCCATTCGTCTTCCAAGGTCCTGTGTAAGCATGGCGAAATGGTCCATCTCTTCCCATATGATCCTGTCTATCAGATCTCGATCCTTAGGATCGGGAACGGCTTCCTTCATGCCGAGGTAGAAGATTATGGAATCCTTTTCGGCATCGATTGCCATACGAAGGACATCGACTACATCCTCGAAGCCTGTAAGCTCCCTCTGGGGATCGATTGAGGCTTTGAAGATATGGGCATCGGCCCACGCCTTCAGGAAATACTCGTTCTTATCGTCGGTGGCAATCGGTATGATGCCGTTCGATTTTTTAATGCTCTCACGCATGGTAGCAAACGTCTCCTGGTGCTGATCCTCCATGGAGGCGAGGTCAGCGAACAGCTCAGAGACCTCGGGATCGTGAAGCATCTCGGCGGCGCGACGATACATACGGGCACCGTTTTCCTCAATCATCTCGGCTATAGCAAACACTTCATCAGCGTTGAAAGTCAGGGTCATTTTAATCACCCTACCATTTGAAATCGGCTTCGACCGTTAAAACTCTTGCTCCAAGCTCCTTGTCGATCTGGTAAAGCCCGTTCTTACTGTCGCCAATAAGTTTAAGCTTGTCGACAATCTCGCCGGTGTTCTCCTCTTCCTCGAGCTGCTCGTCCACGAACCAGTTGAGAAGGCTCACCTCGGCGGTGTAGTCATCTTCCTCCCTCGCTATCTTGACGAGGAGGTTGATGCGGGAGGTGATGTGTTTCTCGTGGTTCAGCGCGGCCTGTGCAGCTTCGAGGGGTGTGCTCCATGCGATCTTAGGCATGTCGATCTGAAGGAGATTTACCTCGTTTCCGCGTCCGATGATGTGGTTGTAGAACCTGTGGGCGTGGGTGACTTCCTCCATCGCCTGGACCTTCATCCACTGGCCGAAACCTGTAAGTCCCTGGGAGTCGAACCATGCCGCCATCGCATAGTACAGGTAGGCGCTGTAAAGCTCCTCCTGTATCTGCTTATTCATCTCTTCGTATAACCTGTCACCAAGTTCTGACATGTTTAGTCCTCCTTGTTCATGTATATGAAGATTACATGACGTCCCGAAGCGCGTTCAGGACATCTTCGTAATCGGGTTCGTTCGATGTTTCCTCGACAATCTGGATGTAACGGATAATACCGTCCGTATCAACGATGAATACAAACCTTGCCAGGAGCCTTAACTCCTTTATCAGGACACCGTAAGCGGTGCCGAACGATGCGTCACGGTGATCGGACAGGGTTATCACGTTTTCGACACCCTCCGCGGCACAGTAACGTTTCTGCGCGAACGGAAGGTCCATGCTGATAGTGAGAACCTGGACCGCGTCGCCAAGTTTCCCGGCTTCGTGGTTGAACTTCGCGGTCTCCATCGCGCAGACAGAAGTGTCGAGCGATGGAACCGACGTGACAATCAGGGTCTTACCGGAGAAATCGGCAAGGGTTTTAGGTTGCATATCGTTGTCGATCGCTGTGAAATCCGGGGCTTTGTCACCGACAGCGAGACGGGTCCCGACAAGAGTCAGCGAATTTCCCCCTGATTTGACGATGCCTGTGTGTTCTTCCATTTATATTGTCCTCTCCTCAAATATTTTCAGGTTGATAGTTATTCACCCGGATCGTCCTTCAGGCAGAGGAACCAGTCGAGACACTCATAATCGTCACCGGCCTTACCAACGCGATCCTTCGCGTCTCCGCATGATCCCGGAGGCGGGACAATAACCTTGTCGCCGGGATTCCAGTTGGCGGGGGTGGCGACCTGGTGCTCGTTGTTTCTCTGGAGTGCTATTACGAGTCTCTTGATCTCGTCCATGTTACGGCCGGCCGAGAGTGGGTAGTAAAGGATTGCGCGGATGGTGCTGTCGGGATCGATGATAAAGACCGCCCTGACAGCCTGGGTAGTCGATGCCTGCGGCTGGAGCATCCCGAATTTCTTTGCGACGTTCATCGTGAGGTCCTCGATCACCGGGAACTTGACCTCAATATTTTTCATGCCCCTGTACTCTATCTTCTCGTGGATTGTTCTGAGCCACGCGATGTGGGCGTACAGGGAGTCGATCGACAGCCCGATCAGTTCGCAGTTGAGTTCTTTGAACTCTTCAGCCATCGATGCGAAGGTCATGAACTCGGTCGTGCAGACGGGAGTGAAGTCGGCGGGATGGGAGAACAGGATCACCCATTTGCCCTTGTAGTCCTCAGGGAAACTGATATGTCCCTGTGTAGTTGTGGCCTCGAAAGCCGGTGCCTTCTCTCCTATTAAAGGAAGGCTGGTTAGTTCTGTCTCAGTCATTTTTTTCCCCTTTGCAAGTTTTGTTGTATTTAAACCATGTTGTGGTTACACATTTGTATGAATCCGGCAGGGTCAAGCTCCTCGCGGATTCCAAGGCGAGTAATTGCAAAATCGTACTTAACAGGATCACGAGGCGATATCGTTCTGAAAGCCTCGGTAATCTCGACCGCCGTACGCAAATCAGCCTGCTTACGCGCTGTCATACTAAGGGCGCAGCAAGTTCGAAACATATGAATATCGATTGGTGTTAGTAACTTCCCCGGATCAACAGTATACCATCCGCCCGGATCAACGTCATCACTTCGCACCATCCACCTGAGGAATAGGTTCAGGCGTTTGCATGCCGATCCACGGGATGGTCGCGGAAGAAGATGACCGAGCTCGTATCCCGTTACATCCTCGAATTCCCCCACGAATTTCGTGAGTGCATTGATGATGTTGTCATCTTCCTCCGCATATCCGGAAAGGAAACATTTCTCCAGGGAGCCATGCTTCCTGACTAGAAGGCCTATACCGTAAAGTAATGCCGCAATATCCTCGCCCGATGTAAACCTGTAGCGGAAATCCCCGAACGTTCTCCCGATCCTGCTTCTCGATGCGTTCGTTACGAATTTGTGAGGTTCACCGATTCTCTCAAGAACGATCCCGATGGTTTTCAGAATCTGCATTACAGCGCCGTACGCGAGAGACGAGGCAATCAGGCCCACAATCTCCCGGTCGGCGGGATCGGGGTAGTCGTACAAGAATTCCAGCGGGTCGGGGTGCACGTACTCCCTGCGGTTGTACTTAGCGTAGAGAGCCTCGAAATGCTCCACCGACAGTGCGGGAACAAGATCCTTCCGGGACTTAACTCCCTTTTTTATTTCAACTCTGTTACTTCTCACGTTTATTTTTCCTGGCCATTTTTCCGGCACATCTGGGGCAGTAGCCCGTAAATTCAAGGTGAAAGCCAACGACTTCGTAGTCGGTCTTTTTATCTATGTCGGAGAAAGTATCTTTTGTGCAGTCGCATGGAATGTCTTCGACAGCTCCGCAGCCAAGACACCTGATGTGGTGATGGTCGGATGTGGTGATGTCGAAGCGTTTCTGGCAACCCGCGAATTCAAGTTTCCGGACAAGCCCGGCCTCACTGAGAGATTCGAGGTTCCGGTAGACAGTAGCAAGGCTTATGTGCGGGATTTTCTTCCGGACCAGCTCGTAAAGCTCGTCGGCAGTGGGATGGATATGAGATTTCTCGAGCGTTTCGAGGATCACCATGCGCTGCCTTGTCATTTTAATTTTTTCTGTATTCATGGCGTCGGTCCGTCAAAATTTAATAAATGCAAATGATTACCATTCGCGTTTATAGCAGAAAGGGAAGTTAAAGTCAAGCGAAACGTGTGGATATTTGAAAAAGATCTATAATTAATTTGTGGTTGGGTAACCTGAGATAACAAGCGTGGGGATTTTAAGTGCCGGAAGCGGACCTGTGACAGGTTCTTGCGGAATCGCAGTCAGAAGCGATCTGCGTTTTAAGTTCATCAACATTCAGGAACTGGCGTTCTTCCCGGAGGAATTCAATGAATTCAACCTCGAAATCAGAACCGTAGCTATGGGAATTCCTGATCTGATCCGGCACATCTTCAAGGATGTGGACTTCAAGGAGTGGAATGCTGTTTTCGGGTTCGACAGTCGGCCTGAGTCCGAAATTTGCGACGCCCTCGAGCCATCCGGCTGTCGATGCTGTGGAGGGTGTCAGGTCGCCGCCAGTCAGCCTTAAGCGGACGACGTAGATACCGAATTTCGGTGCCACCTTGAGTTCGGGCCACCGGAAGTTGATCGTTGGGAAACCTATTTCACGGCCAAACTGGCGTCCCGGATTGTTAGCCGCATGGATCGAGTAGCGACGTCCAAGAAGGCGTGCTGCTTCAGCGACACGTCCCTCCCTGATGATGGTCCTGATATTTGTCGCTTTTACAGGAATACCGTCGATTACAAATGCGGGGAATATCTCAATTTCCACATCGTGTTCTTTGCCGATTTCTTTCAGTATGTCGGTATTACCTGCCCGGTCCTTCCCGAAGTGAAAATCGAAGCCCGCGACGATCAGTTTCGCATGCCATTTCCCGATGAGAAGGCCGCCGGCGAACTGTCCGGGATTCATTTCGATAAGCGGGGGTTCGAACACCGGATGCAGGAGGAACTCGATACCAATCGATTCAAGCAGTGCAGCCTTTTCCTCGCAGGTTGTCAGTTGTTTTCTCTTTGCTGCGCCCGGGAATGTTCTCTCCTGAAAGCTGAAACAGACAGGAGTGAGACTGTGTTCCGCGGCATGCTCGACCGCGCGTTCGAGAAGCGCACGGTGCCCGAGGTGAACACCGTCGAAGCGTCCGAGGGCAATCGCGCATCCGGATGATGGCGGGGTCCAGTCATATATGTCGCGGAATTCCTGCATGGTCAGATTATACAGGCCATGGTTTAAATGGCGTTAGTCCCTTCCCCTCGCGGAATTTTCCGAGCGCGAGGAATTTCTTACCGCATTTTAGTCTGTAGACTGTGTCATGATCATAGCTATCCGGGGCATTAGTTATTTCATCCGCACTAAGCGGGATACCGTTCTGAATTTTTACATCGATGCCTTCAGCAAGCTGGATCTCCGGAAGTGAATAAAGAATCTGTTCAACCGGACGCAGGTGGTGATAAAGGACGTTAGAACCGCCATTTTCGAATGCAAGGTAAGGGATCGCCTCTTCTATCGGGAACGGTCCGGACTGAATTCTCTCAAGGCCGAGGAGGTGGCCTACCGTGCAAAGTTCATACGCGATGTCCCGTCCGAGTGCCCTTATATATGTTCCGGAAGAGACGTCTGCTGTGAAGTCCATCCACTGGTCGCTCAAATCACCGAACTGGAGTGAATAGATTTCGACATCCACGGGATCGAGTTTAACGGATTCTCCCCTGCGGGCTGACTCGTAAGCTCTAATGCCGTTAACATGCTTTGCGGAAAATTGCGGCGGAACCTGGCTTATCAAACCGGTGAATTTATCGCGGATTTCATCAAGCCTGTCGGGCCAGTCATTCGGTACATCAGCGCTCCGGGTGACGTTTCCGGACGGGTCGAGAGTGTCAGTTTCGTCACCGAGCCAGAGTCTCGCACGGTATTTTTTTCTTGAGCCGAGACCGTACTTGGAGTACCTGACCGCCTGTCCGAGAGCGATAACCATGACACCGGACGCGAATGGATCGAGTGTTCCGAGGTGACCCATTTTCCATTTTTTAGTTATGCCGCAGGTTTTTCTAAGGAATCGGATGCAGTCGAAGGCTGTGGGTCCGGGGGGTTTGTTCAGAACGAGAATCCCGTGGGGTTCCACCGGAGAATCACCGCGATCGCATGTAGCTTTGGAATTTTCCGACTTCTGAACCATCGGGTCAGTCGTCCCTTTCGAGCACTTCGCCAGACTTGATCGCAACTTCAGCCCTGTCGACAAAGCGTTCGATTGCGGAGTTCAGTGATTCCATAAGTCGGCATCCTGCGGCTCTCGGATGGCCGCCGCCACCGAACAGGCTCATGAGCATGCTGGCGTTGATAGGGGGATGCGCGCGTACACTTGCGCGTATGTCACCCTCTTCCACTTCCTTGAAGAAGACAACTATGGAGAAGTCCTTGAGGGTTCGAACGAAATCTATAAAGCCGTCGGCATCATCGAGAGTCGTGCCGGTTTTTTCGAGCATTTTCCTGCTGACCCAGAAGTAGCAGCCGTCGCCATCAAGGAATTTAGTAAGGGTCTGGAAGCTTTCAACCTGAAGGTTGAAGCTCTCCATCGAGCGGCTCGCGTAGATGTGGCGGAAAGCGTCGATGGGTTTCGCACCGGCCGCGACACACTCGCTTGCGTATCTCAGGGATTTGGGTGAAGTGTTTGAGAAGGAGAACCTGCCGGTGTCGGTGTATATGGAGACGAAGATATTCTGTGCAAGGGACCTGGTGAGTTCGATCTCAAGTTCCCTGAGAACCTCGAAAAGCATCTCGCCGACCGATGAATAGCCACCGTCGACCCAGTTCACGGTACCGAAGAAGGTGTTGGAAATGTGATGATCGACATTTGCGGTCGGGATCGAGTTCTGGTTTTCGAGCCAGGATGTAAACCGGGAGCCAACCCTCTCCGGGTCGCCGGAGTCGAGAACGAGGAGTGTGGGCGATGCTCCGTTTATGCTTAGTTTCGCCAGAGAGGCGTCAAGATCGTCGGAAATTCTCTCGCATCCGGGCATCCATGTGTACATCTTGGGGATATCGCCCTCGAGAAAGCACTGGCATGATTTACCGAGGGTGTCGAGAACTTCGGAGATTGCCAGGATACTTCCAAGGTTGTCTCCATCGGGAAAGACATGTGCCGTGACGAGGAAGTTGTCGTGTTGTTTAATGAATTCCGCTATCTGTGCTGCTGATGACATAAGATTGGTTCTGTTGGTTAAGTTTATTCTGATGTGCCCGGTTCCTCGGGTGGAATTTCAAGGTTATCGAGGATGGAATCAATTTGCGCGGCGTATTCGATCGAGTGGTCCTCATGGAAGATAAACTGCGGGGTGCGTCTGAAGTCGGACACCTGCATGATCTCGTGGCGGATAACATGTTCCGCCTCGTTCAGAGCTTCAACAATGGCTGAAATATCCGATGATTCCCCGAAGACGCTGACCTTGACGTGCGCGACTGATAAGTCTTTGCTGACCTTCACTTCGGGAAATGAAATAACCTTGTTTTCAAAAAGGGGATCTTTCAGTTCTCTTGATACGATTCGCGAAAGTTCCTGCTGGAAGAAGGCCGCGATTCTTTTCATTCTTACAGGATCAGGCATAATTCAACACGTCTTTGGATCAATTGATTCCGGATCAACATTCCGCGCGTATTGCGCGGGTGCTATAACCACTCGATTTCGCTGGCGGAAATAATTATTCCATTTCCGCCATCAAATATATCTTCAACCTTCTGCAGCACCTGTTCTATTATTTTCCTGTCGCTGTTGACCATGACCGCCGCGATAACTGCCGACTGGTGGAGGTCCTGATCATCGACCTCGCTTATTGAAACATTGAACCTGTTGGCAGCTTTTTCAAGAACACCTTTAATCCGGTGACGCTTTTCCTTAAGTTCATCGCACCCCGGGAGGTGCAGGTTCAGAGTCAGAAGCCCGATAAACATATACTGACCTCACAGGGTAAGATCATTTGGCTGATTTAGCGACCGAGTCGAGGGTCCTGAGAATCTTGATCATCTCCCAGGATTCAATCTCGTCGCCTTCTCTTAGATCGTTGAAGTTCTCGAGCATAATTCCGCACTCGAGACCCTTGTCGACTTCCTTCACATCATCCTTGAAGCGTTTCAGGTTGGTAAGGTTAAGCTCGGTGATGACCTGACCGTCACGCTTGATGCGGATATCCGCACCACGAACGAGCTTGCCGCTCCTGACAAACAGGCCTGCGACAACCATTTTGCCGGTGCGCTTGAATATCTGCCTGACTTCGGCACGTCCGACGATCTCTTCCTTATACTCGGGTTCGAGCATACCCTCAAGAGACGCCTGGATGTCCTCGACAGCCTTGTAGATTATGTTGTAAGTCATGATGTCGATGCCCTCCATCGTTGCCTGCTTCCTTATTTCAGGGCTTGCGACAACGTTGAAGCCGATAATTACGGCCTTGGAGGCCATGGCGAGCATGACGTCACTGTCGGTAATATTGCCGACGGCGGTATGGATGAACTTAACACCCACTTCATTGGTTGAGAGCTGTTCTAGAGATCCCCTGAGAGCTTCTAT
>Ga0272443_10006397_pt1 | contig 11678 bp, 8 predicted proteins | sample SSMAcet12_FD_193581 | JGI IMG/M metagenome (GOLD analysis project Ga0272443, IMG submission 193581) | Marine sediment archaeal communities from Little Sippewissett salt marsh, Falmouth, MA, United States - SSM-Acet-12 | ecosystem: Environmental > Aquatic > Marine > Wetlands > Sediment ... | reverse complement strand
GCTCACGTCGTACAGAACAGGAAATATCCTGCCGGCGTATGCGCCTTTGCGGGTGGTTGTGGGGCATGGTCCCGAAAGTATCGACCTTTATAAATTGTTGCCGGCTGTTGAGGAGGCGTATGCTGGAACAGCGGACCTGTGCGGCTGGTTGGCGGGGGAGGGCGTGGATGTCATCTACGTGGGTCCCTACGAGCGCGAGTTGGGTGAGGCATCCTTTTTCGGCGTAGATTGTCTGGAAGAGATCTATCATCAAGACGACATCATCCTGTTCAGTGTGACTCATCCATGAGAATTAATCGCCGGCTTGTTTCTTTCCTTCTTGTTCTTGGCCCGGCAGCCCTGTTCCTGCCAGGATTGCTGCGCGGTGATGCTCTTTACTGGGGGACGAGTATGCTGCAGTTCGTCCCGTGGCGTGAGTACGCCTTTCATGTACTGCGTAGCGGCCATCTCCCGTTCTGGAATCCGTATTCCGGGATGGGCGCGCCGCTCCTCGCGAATTACCAGGTTGCGGTGTTTTATCCCCCACATTGGATGTACCTGTTCCTTCCGGCAGGGTTTGCGGGTGGTCTGATCGTTCTGGTGCATCTCGTGTGGGCAGGGTGGGGAATGGCCCGGTTGGCACGGCGGATGTCCTTCTCGACGCTGGCTGGATTCATCTCGGCGGCGGCGTTTTCCCTTTCGGGGTACTTGATTGCACGAGCGAGCTTCCTCAGCATTGTGGTGACTGCGGCATGGCTGCCATGGATTGTTGATGGCGGAGAGGTTCTGTTCCAGACATGGCATGAAGGTCGAACGGCTCGCAGGAAGGCCGTCGTTCTTCTTGGACTTGTACTGGGGGTGCAATGGCTGGCAGGGCACGCCCAGACGGCGTGGTACTCCCTGATTTTCCTCGGCGTCTGGATGCTGTGGCGCATGACTGTACTTGACACCTGGCGGGAACGCGGACAGCTTGCAGCCGCATTGGCGATCTCCGGTTTGCTGGGCTTGTTGCTGTCGGCGGTCCAGATCCTGCCGACATTGGAATACATGCTTCAATCTGCCCGCGCTGCCGGTGTCGATGAAACCCGGGCATTCACCTATTCCCTGTGGCCCTGGCGCTTAACCGGTTTGTTGGCACCGGACTTGTTTGGCAACCCCGCACGTGGTGGCTACTGGGGGTACGCCAATTACTACGAAGATGCGCTCTATATCGGATTGCTGCCGTGTTTGCTTGCCCTGTTTGCGGTTGTACGGGGATGGGGATCGGATGATGAGGCACGCGGACGTCTTCGTTTGCTCAGCATCATCGCAGCGGTGACCATTCTGCTTGCGCTTGGATGGAATACGCCCTTCTTCCCATTTCTCTATCGCTTTGTACCGACCTTCGACCTTTTTCAAGCGCCAACTCGATGGAACTTGCTGCTCGTCTTCTCGCTGTCCCTTCTTGCGGGGGATGGGTTTGACCGCTGGCGCCCTCCAGAGGGTCGTTCACTCTACTGGACACGACTCTGTACAGCCGGGGCAGGGATTGTCGGCGCAGCGGCTTATCTCGGCAGCAGGCTTGTGGATGGGGTTCAGACCAGCTTTGTTGTCGCCTTTGCATGGATGGGGCTCTGGATGTTCCTTGCCGGCATTCTCTCGCTGATGAAAAAGGAAGAATCGCCTCCCTGGTGGCATGCAGCAGCAATCGGAGTGATCCTTCTGGACCTTGTTCTGGCAGGGGCGGGCTTGAACCCGTTGACTCCATCCAGCGTATATGAAGATAAGACCGGGCTTTCGGAGCAGATTGCTGATGGCCACCGCGCGTATATGCCTGCAGATGTCGAGTATCACCTCAAATTCGATGTATTCTTCCGCTTCGACACGCTTGCCTCATCGAACGCGTTGACCCAGGTCCGGGAAACATGGCTGCCCAATACGAATCTACTGGACCGTGCGCCGATGGCGAATAATTTCGATCCACTCCTTCCGGGGAGATATGTGGTCTGGATGGAGACATTGGGCGATCAGTCGGATGCGATGGAACGACGGATGCTTCAGTTGATGGATGTGGGGTGGCAGGCTGTTGATGACGATAGCGCTGAGCGATGGATTTGGTACGAACCAATCGAGGGATCGGCGAGAGTGCGCGTCGTAGACGAAGCTGTCCTCGCTTCATCCGGCGACGATGCACTGCGAATGGTGCTGAATCCTGATTTCCGCCCGGACGAAGAGGTCATTGTGGAAACCGCTGATGCTGGAGTACTGCAGCAGGGTTCCGGGGGATCTGCCTCCATTGTCGATCAGAGCAATCCCAACCTTGTCCTGGTCAATGTTGCGGTCGAGGACGGCGGCTGGCTTGTGCTTTCGGATGTGGGCTATCCAGGCTGGCGTGCATCTGTGGATGGGTCCCCTGTTGACATCTACACCGCGAATTACCTCTTCAGGGCTGTCTGGGTTCCCCCGGGCGAGCATGTGGTTCAATTTTCCTATCGCAGCGCCTGTTTCACATTTGGTGGCTTGATGAGTCTGCTGGGCCTGATTCTCGTCGCCGGGGGGTTGCGATGGCGAAGATGAAGAGGATCCTTCCGGCTGCCTTCACCTTTCTTATAGCAGCGCTGTATATCGGCATACGGCTGGTGCAGGCGGATTTGGACCCCGTTGGGTTGCTGGAGCTCGGGACCCGGTTTTCAGAGGGGGATCCCTCGGGTACGGAAGGGTACGATGGGCAGTTTGTGTTCTACGCCGCGATGGACCTCGATCCAGAGCAGGTTGCAGACAAGCTTGATGATCCGCCCTACCGCTACCAGCGCATTCTGCTACCCCTTCTGGCCAGACTGATCGGAGGCGGGGTGGCGTCGAGGACAGCGTGGGCGATTCTCCTCATCAATCTGACTGCCCATACGGCCGGCGTCTATGCGGTCAGTGAACTGCTGGCGCGTCATGGCTGGTCACGCTGGTACGCACTGATTTACGGTCTGTGGATTGGAATCTTCATCGGCGTCGGCCTCGGTTTGCATGAACCACTGGCGTATGCGCTGGTTGCGTTCTCGATTCTCATGCAGGATCGAGGTAAACCGGCAACTGCCATCATCGCGGCGACACTTGCCATCTTTGCGAAGGAAATCACCGTTGTGTTCTGGCTGGCGCTGCTGGCAACCGCGATGTTTGAGCGATGGCCGCTGCGGCGGTTCGCTGTCTTCGCTGGAACTGCAGCTGTCTACATCGGCTGGCAGATGTGGCTGGCAAAGATGTTTGGCGCATCTGGCTTTGGCGTCGGAGGAGGGGGGGCAACGGGTTTTGATTGGGTTCCCTTTAATGGTCTCTGGCGAATTGGTGCGTACAACCCGCGTGCACTGCTCGTCTATCTGGCTGTGTTTGGACCGGTCATCGTCGTACCTGCAGTATGGGGGCTAGTGGCTTCCATCGGAACATTGCTGGAGGATGTTGGCCGTGCAGACGCTTACATGCTGGCCGCCAATTGCGCCGGGATTGTTTTTCTCCCACATTCCACGTTCCGTGAGCCGCTTGGTGTGTTGCGCTTCGCTGACGGGCTTGTGCTTTCGTTGCTGTATTTTGCCATTGTACGCGGCCATCCCCGTGTGATGAAGTACGCGGTGTTCTGGATTGCCATGCTGGCAATTCTGGTGAACGGCTGAGCCACGCTGTTGGTGGTTTCCGATACAATCTGTATGCATTGAGGGGCGTGATTGACCAGGAGAGATGAGATGGATACAACGATGCAGCCCATCCAGGCATTTTCGGAACGCATGATTGACAATATTGAGAAGGTGATTGTCGGAAAGCGAGAACCGATTGAACTCGTCGTCAACGGCCTTCTTTCCCGCGGTCATATTCTCATCGAGGATGTCCCGGGAACCGGCAAGACCATGCTGGCCAAGAGCCTGGCGCGTTCGATCGGTTGCAGCTTCAACCGCATTCAGTTCACACCGGATATGCTTCCCTCGGATGTGACCGGCGTTTCGATCTACAACCAGAAAACAGAGGAGTTTGAGTACCGGGCAGGACCCATCATGGCGCAGATCGTGCTGACCGATGAGGTCAACCGGGCCACGCCAAAGACCCAGGCCGCGCTCCTGGAGGCGATGGAGGAGTATCAGGTGACCGTCGATGGTGTCACGCATCCACTCCCGGAACCATTCCTCGTGATCGCGACCCAGAACCCGATTGAGTACGAGGGTACCTTCCCGCTTCCGGAAGCGCAGATGGACCGTTTCATGCTGCGACTCCGTGTCGGCTACCCGGGCAGCCAGGATGAAATTCGCATGCTGGAAAGCCAGCAACTGACGCATCCCATCGATGCGCTCGAGGCAGTTGTCGGCGTGGACGAACTGCTTTCAGCCCAGAAGAAGGTTCGCGAAGTGGTCGTATCGCCGGATATCAAGGGATACGTGGTCGATCTCATTCAATCCACGCGCGATCACCCTGAGCTATACCTGGGCGCCAGCCCGCGCGGCAGTATCGCACTGTTCCGGACCGCTCAGGCGAGAGCGGCAATGCATGGACGCGGCTTTGTGCTCCCTGATGACATCAAGAAGATGGCGGTGCCGGTGCTTGCACATCGCCTGATTGTCGGCTCGGCTGCGCGCATCCGTGAAATCGATTCAAGGGAAATCGTGCGGGAGATCCTTGACCGCATCCCCGCCCCTGGCGGCGAGGTCGCTTGATGTCGACCCGCGCGCGGGTTGTCCTGGCCTTGTTTGCGCTGAGCCTCTTCGGGGCGCTGGCAACAGGCCGGGATCTGCTTTACCGTCTCTCCTATATCTGGGCGGGCTTATTTGCGCTCGCCTTTATCTGGTCTCGTTTCGCACTCCGGCGTCTCTCTTTCCAACGGCAGCCACGATCCTTCCGCGCACAGGTCGGCCAGCTTTTCATTGAGCGGTTCACCCTGACCAATAACGACCGCTTTCCCAAACTCTGGGTCGAGGTTCGGGACGCGACGGATTTGCCGGGCTACCGGGCCATGACCTTGAAAGCCGGGCTGCACGCAGGAGGCGCGTTCCGGCAGCGACGTGAGCGCGACTCGAACGTCATGGCGACAATCCGGGCAGGGGATTCTCGCCACTGGATGGTACGCACGCTTTGCACACGACGGGGACGGTACCGCCTCGGGCCGGTCCAGATCCACTCCAGTGATCCCTTTGGGTTGTTTCCGGTTGCGTTTCAGGTGCCTGTCGAGCACCATGTTGTTGTCCTCCCGATGACCGTCCCACTGCATGACTTTCCCATCCCCAGCGGGCGCTTGCCGGGGGGCGATGCGCTTCGGCAGCGGACCCACCAGGTCACGCCCCATGCTTCCACCGTGCGCGACTATGCGCCTGGCGACGGGATGAACCGCATCCACTGGCCTTCTACAGCCCGTCGCAGACGTCTCATTGTGAAGGAATTCGAATTTGACCCGCTTGCGGAGATGTGGATTGTGCTGGATGCCCACAGGCAGGGGCAGTATGAAGGTGAGAAAACCGGTGAGGCGGCAGGCTTTCTGGGCATCCCCGAGAGACCCGAGCTTCCGCCGGCAAGCGGCGAGTATGGCATCAGCGCGGCGGCATCGATTGCCATGCACTTCCTCGAACAAGAGCGTGCTGTCGGTCTGGTCACTTTTGGAGGCAACAGGCACACCATCCAGCCGGAGCGGGGCACCTCGCAACTGCTGCGCATTCTGGAAACCCTCGCTGTCCTGAACCTGGATGGAGCCCATGCGGTGCCGGAAGTGATCAAGATTACCGGTCCCCGTTTGCCGCGCGGGGCGACCGTCATTATCCTTACCGCAACCATCGATGAGGCGCTCATCGCTTCCTTGCGGGGATTGGAATACAGCAATCGCAAGACCGTTCTTGTTGTGCTGGATCCCGAAAGCTTCGGAGGGCCTCCGCTTCCGTCCGGGATCCTGGCTGCGGCTGAGCATGTTGGATCAACTGTTCTCGTTGTGAAGAACGGTCATGACCTCGCCGCCGCGCTCCGCGCTGGACGTCCTGTCCTGAGGGCATTCGCAGTATAAGGATGGAACTTTGATCAAGCAGGGATTTTACACTCGCTTCTTATTCGTCGCTGTATTCACTGCCGGGATGACCACGATGGCGTTGGAAATGAGTGCGTCACGCTTGCTGGGGACGGTCTTCGGCACCAGCAATCTCGTGTGGGCGAACATCATCGGCTTGATCCTGGTCTACCTCACAGCCGGATATTTCCTGGGCGGACGCTGGGCAGATCGATCACCGTACCACCGCACGTTTTATCGTCTTCTTGCATGGGCGGCGTTCAGCGCTGGCCTCGTTCCGATGATCGCATCACCGGTGCTCCGGGCGGCAGCGAAAGCCGTCGAGCAGCTGGATGTCGCACTGATGGCAGGATCCTTTATTTCGGTGCTGGTGCTCTTCAGCGCGCCGATCACACTCCTGGGATGCGTTTCACCCTTTGCCATCCGGCTGGCCATCGCAGGAACCGAGACGGCTGGTACGACGTCCGGACGCATGTACGCACTATCGACGATGGGATCAATCCTGGGGACGTTCTTGCCGGTGCTCTGGATGATCCCGGCGCTTGGAACCGCGCGCACCTTCTTCAGCTTTAGTTTTCTCCTCCTGGCGGTCGCGTTTGTCGGTCTGAGCCGTGATGGTTGGAAAAGCATCATTCCGTTTCTGTGGATGCCCCTGCTGCTGGGAGTGCTTGCCTGGATCACACTGTCAGGCCCCATCAAAGCGACGACCGGTCAGATTTTCGAGACCGAGTCCGCGTACAACTACATCGAAGTGGTGGAGCGTGATGGAATCCGCTACCTGCTTCTGAACGAGGGGCAGGGCATTCATTCTGTCTACGCCGAGGGGATGACGGCCACGTACGGCACCTGGGATTATTTCCTGGCAGCGCCGTTCTTCAACCCCGCGCCGGCGACGATGGATAGTGATGACCGGCTCGGCATCATCGGCCTTGCCGCCGGCACCATCTCGAAGCAGTACACGAATGTGTTTGGACCCATCCCGATTGATGGCTGGGAGATTGACCCTGCCATCCTCGATGTTGGCAGGGATTGGTTCGAGATGACGGAACCCAACCTGAATGCGATCGCAGAAGATGGACGGTGGGGCCTCAATCAGAGCGATGAGGTGTATCACGTCATCGGGATCGACGCGTACAGGCTGCCGTACATCCCCTTCCATCTCACGACCAGGGAGTTCTTTCGTGAGGTGCATGACCACCTCGTGGAGGATGGTGTGGTGGTGATAAATGTTGGGCGGACGATGGAAGATCGCAGGCTGGTGGATGCGCTTGCGCGCACCATGCAGACGGTGTTTGCCTCGGTGCATATTGTTGATGTTCCGGCGACGTTCAACACCATTCTTTACGGGACGGTCCAATCCACAGAGCCTGAAAACTTAATTGATAATTACCGGGCCCTCGATGCGCAGGACGCACCGCCGCTGCTCCTGGATGTGATTGCACGGACAGTAACGAACCTGGCGAGCCCACCTGAACCGGGTATTGTGTTCACCGATGACCGTGCGCCGGTTGAGACGATTACGAATTCACTTGCGCTGCGGTTCCTGATGGGTGGCGATCTGGATATTTTGCGTTGATGAAGTTGAAAGGGATGTGATGAAGCAACCGGCATGGCTCTGGGCAATGACGAAACTGATGCAGCTCCTCATACCCATCTGGATCATCGTGAGCAGTGTCATGATTATCCTTGCCAGCGCACCTCTCTGGGTACCCCTGGAATACCGGCTGCCCGGGTTCCCGGAAGATACGTACGGGTTCACGCTGGAGGAGCGGATTGAATGGTCCTCGGTCGATCTGCGCTATCTGCTCGCCGATGAGGACATCTCCTATTTTGATGATTACGTCCTTGACGATGGGTCGCCGATGCACAATGACCGAGAATTGAGCCATATGGAGGACGTCAAGCAGCTTATTGAATTGGTCCGGATGGTCATGTTCGGTGTGGGAGTTGTTCTCGTTGGGGCAGGGATCAGCCTGTGGCGGCGGGAAGGTCCTGAGTCGCTGTATCGGGTCTTGCGCGTGGGGGCATGGAATACCATCATCTTCGTTATCCTGCTCATCTTCGGTGTGGCGGTATCGTTCCGTGCTGTATTTGTTGGTTTCCACCGCATTTTCTTCGAAGGAGACACATGGCTTTTCCGCTACTCGGATACGTTCATCCGCTTGTATCCTGAGCGGTTCTGGCGTGACATCTTCATCTATACCGGCATCGTCACTATCCTGCAATCCGGATTGTTCTTTCTCGTCGGCAGACAAACGCCGTCCCGTTCCTGAGCTGCGCTGCGTGGATGAAAAAGCCCGCACCATTGGTGCGGGCTTATCGTTCGTCCAGAGGGTCTTTATGCGCCGTACTTTGCCAGGCGATTAGCGTGCGCAAGCATCATGGGGAGCAGGTCCGTGGCAGGAAAAGTGCTCAGACCTCCCAGCGCGCAGGCACGTTCACCGAAGCGGTTCTGCGTGTCCTCTCGAACCGTCTCAGGCGCCCATAGCAGGGTGGGGACCGGGTGGAACGAGTGGGATTTCATGCGGGCAGGCGTGGAGTGATCCCCGGTGATTGCCAGGACGTCCGGTTTCAATGCGAGCAGTTCCGGGAGCGCCTTGTCCACGCTTTCAATGATGTCGATTTTCCCGTCGAAATTGCCGTCTTCACCCTTGCTGTCCGTCTTCTTGATGTGAATGAAGAAGAAATCGAAATCATCCCATAGCTTCGCAGCAGTTGCGAATTCGTCCTCGGGATGTTCCCCTTCGAACTGCTGGACTTCCATTCCCACGAGATGGGATACCCCGCGATACATCGGGTACACGGCGATGCAGGCTGCGCGCAAGCCATAAATGTCCGGAAACTGCGGGAGTGCGGGATCGGTTGAAAACCCTCGCAGGGTCATGGCGTTCGCCTTGGGTTCGTCTTTCAGCGCCTCTCGAGCGAGTTTGATCCACTGGTTGAAGAGATCGGCCGCTCGCTCGGACCCGGACGAGTTCGCTTGTGCCGGGAGCGGGGGAACACCGGTCTTCTGGGGGTCGGTGTCGTCAATGTCGCTCTCGAGGCCTTCACCTCGCATGACCAGCGCAAAGCGGTACTCTCTGACCAGCCTGGTCTCCACCGACACACCCGGCAGGGTGATGCCCTGCAATTTCTCCAGGACGGGCATGGCTTCCTCGGAAGAAATCCTTCCAGCCCGCCGGTCGGTGATCTTGCCGTCCGCATCGACCGTGCAGAAGTTGCCGCGTGCTGCGACATCGCCCTTGTTGACATGCACGCCTACGCCGGATGCCTCGAGGACGCCGCGCCCGACATCGTAATGCAGCGGGTCATAGCCGAACAATGCGAGATGGGCCGGGCCTGAGCCGGGGGTAAAGCCGCGCCGGATGGGTATGGTCTGTCCCAGCGTGCCTTCCTTTGCCAGTCGGTCCATGTTGGGGATCTTCGCCGCTTCAAGTTCGGTCTCGCCTCCTGGTTTCATTGGGAGACCGCCAAGGCCATCCATGACGAGTAGCACCATTTTGGTGTTGTTTTTTTGATGCAGTTCCTTCATCCACTTGAAATCTGCCATTGTGTTCTCCTTTACCGTACATAGTAACGCCCCTCGCCAGAAGCCGGCAAGGGGCGTCGTTGTTAAGGGTGCCTAATCAGCGAATTGCCACCTGATCGCCTTCGGTTTCGAAGAGATGCATGTTGTCCATGTTGAGGACCATCTGCAGTGTGTCGCCAACGCTGACTTTCGAGCGGGGGTCGATCCTCCCGACAAACTCGGTCTCTCCGGTCTGCATATACACGAAGATTTCGTTCCCCATCAACTCGGTGACGTTGACCTTGGTCTGGATGGGCTCTGCCGTGATGCCGCCGGGAGCGTATGCTGGATCGTGGATGTCGTCCGGGCGGATGCCGAAGATGACATCTTTGCCGACGTGCGCCTCGTATTTTCCGGTTTGATCCGCAGGGATGGCAACGGCGAACTCCTTGGTATTGACGATTAACCGCCCGTCTTTCTTCTCGATCCGGGCATTGAAGAAGTTCATTGCAGGGCTGCCGATAAAGCCGGCCACGAACACGTTGGCGGGCTCGTCATACAGCTTCTGCGGGGTGTCGAGCTGCTGGATCACGCCACTTTTCATCACGGCGATGCGTGTCGCCATCGTCATGGCCTCCACCTGGTCGTGTGTGACGTAGATGAAGGTCGTCTGCAGGCGGTGATGCAGCTTGCTGATTTCCGCACGTGTTTGCACACGCAGCTTTGCATCGAGGTTGGAAAGCGGCTCGTCAAACAAGAACACTTTCGGCTCACGCACGATGGCGCGGCCGACTGCGACGCGCTGTCGCTGTCCACCGGAAAGCTGTCTCGGTTTCCGGTCCAGGAGGTTTTCGATGCCGAGGATCTCCGCAGCCTCCTCAACGCGGCGTCTAATCTCATCCTTAGGGGTCTTGCGCAGTTTTAATCCAAACGCCATGTTGTCGAAGACCGACATGTGGGGATACAGGGCGTAGGATTGGAAGACCATCGCGATGTCTCGATCCTTCGGCGCAACGTCGTTGACGACGCGGTCGCCGATGAAAATCTCGCCTTCCGTGATTTCCTCCAACCCGGCCAGGAGCCGCAGTGCGGTGGTCTTTCCGCAGCCAGACGGCCCAACCAGAACGAGAAATTCCTTGTCCTGGATTTCCATATTAACGTCGTTAACAGCAACAACATCTCCGAACCGTTTTGTTACGTGGTTGTACGTTACATTGGCCATGGGCCGCCCTCCTCTGGGATAGTATCGTGACAACATTATACATACTGGCGGGCGAGTCTCCAAGCGGAAAAACGCGTTGACTGACCGATTCATCTTTGGTATAGTCGCACCGTGTCCACGAACGAACGAAAGCCAATTCAGGAAAGCAATCGGCTGCAGCGTTTGCTGCGGTGGTTTCAACCAGGGCTTGGGATCAAGCGCTGGATCGTTTTCCTCATTTTTTCCACCACGCTCATCGGGCTCGGTCTCGCGTACTGGCTGCTGGACATCTACCGCGCTAACCCCGAATCCACCGTCCTGACCGTGATTTCCCTCGTCGCTCTGCCACGCTGGCTGCGCGCTGCACTGCTTATTATCCTGGGGACATCCGGGATGGTCTTCTCTTTTTACAGGCTCAACCGAACCTTGCTGGCGCCGTTTGTCCGTCCCGGGAAATCCATTGTCGATACTGTCTCGGCGCACCGCCGTCTCGGTCGCGGCCCAAAGATTGTCGCTCTGGGTGGCGGGACCGGCTTGTCGACACTGCTGCGGGGGTTGAAGACCTACACAGGGAATCTCACCGCAATTGTGACCATGGCGGACGATGGAGGATCTTCTGGAAGGCTCCGGCGGTCCCTGGATCTCCCTCCACCCGGCGATATCCGTAATTGCCTGGCTGCGCTCTCTAACGATGAGGATTTGCTTGCCCAGCTCTTCATGTACCGTTTCCGGGAGGGCGACGAGCTGAATGGACATTCGTTCGGAAATCTGTTTATCGCCGCCCTCTCTGGTGTCACCGGCAGTTTCGATGCCGGGGTCCTCGAGGCAGGTCGCATTCTCGGCATCCAGGGCAGGGTGATGCCTTCCACGCTGCGGGACGTCACGTTGATTGCGGAGAAAAGCCCTGCTTCGCATCTGCCGCGTGTTCAGGTGAATGGTGAGAGCCGCATCCCGACAACCCCGGGCCAGATTCGCAGGGTAAGCCTGGAACC
>Ga0272443_10006396_pt1 | contig 11679 bp, 12 predicted proteins | sample SSMAcet12_FD_193581 | JGI IMG/M metagenome (GOLD analysis project Ga0272443, IMG submission 193581) | Marine sediment archaeal communities from Little Sippewissett salt marsh, Falmouth, MA, United States - SSM-Acet-12 | ecosystem: Environmental > Aquatic > Marine > Wetlands > Sediment ... | reverse complement strand
CAGCTTAACAATTTAATATTATAGGTATGGCTATTATTGTTAATCTTGATGTTATGCTGGCTCGCCGTAAGATGAGTCTTACAGAACTTTCTGATAATGTTGGCCTCACCATGGCGAACCTGTCGGTCCTCAAGACCGGTAAGGCAAAGGCAATACGGTTCTCAACCCTCGAAAGCATTTGTAAGACACTTGACTGCCAACCGGGAGATATACTGGAATATACACCACATACCTGACCATAAGAAGGGGGAGATAAAAATGAACCGGAACCATTCTCCCCCTCCTTTGTCCGCCATAGCCTCATGTATTTGGGGCGAAGGCGGACTATTTTCTTTATCTGGCACAATAATTATTCCTGGAATTTTTCTAAGACGCCCTGGTAGGGCGTCTCTACTTTATAAACTTTATCAACCTTATCAACTCTATCAACCTTCTAATATGATAAATCGCATATTATTACCTGTAATCAATTTACTTTTTCTCACTATATTCGCATCTTGAAAAGTAATGGATAAACCAAAATAAGAAAAATCATGATGAAGAAAATAATAGGTTTTGCAATTATGGCAGCGTTATTTGCTGCATGCGGTAATACAGCTGAAAATAAGGCTGTTAATGAAAATGATAAGGGAGTTGAACAGGTAACTTTTACCAGTATAACCGAAAATCCCGACCAGTATCTTGGTAAAGAGATTACTGTAGAAGGCAAAGTAGTGCACGTGTGCATGCACAGTGGAAAAAAAATGTATATTGTGGGTGAAGATCCTGATATCAGGCTGTTCATCTCAGCAGGCGAAGAAGTGCCCAAGTTCCCAACAGAACTGCTCGGTAGTGAAATATCGGTTACCGGTGTGTTCCAAAAGCTGGAAGCAGGTGCTGAAATGGAACAAGAACATGCTGAATCTGAAGAAGGAGAGGCCTGTGAAACAGAGGAAGCTATAGCTAAGCAACCGGTTCTGGCTGATATGATGCTTGATTATAAAGCTCATACGGTTAAATAAAATAAATTTAATATTTTTGCAAAGGTCAGGCCCAGCCTGGCCTTTTTTAATTTTTTGATATGAAATTACGAAAACTTAATAGAGTAACACACAGGGATATAGGTTACCTGATTGCTGGAATGACAATTATTTATGCTCTCTCGGGGATAGCACTGAATCATAAGCACGATTGGAACTCAAATTATATTATTGAACAGCGTAATTTTACAACTGACATACGGTTTACCCGTGATTCATCAAATGAGGAGAGTGTGTACCAGCTGCTGGAAGAACTTGGAGAAACAAGAAATTATAAGACTTCCTATTATCCCACGGGAGATAAGCTCACTCTTTTCCTTGTAGGGGGCTCAGCAATAGTGAATACAACAACAGGAGAAGGTTATGTTGAAAGAATAAGCAAGAGGCCATTATTTTACCAGGTCAATTTCCTGCATTATAACCCCGGCAAATGGTGGAAATGGTTCAGCGATATCTTCTGTGTATCATTGATACTTGTAACCATAACAGGACTTTTTATCATCAAAGGAAAAAATGGCATAACCCGCCGTGGAGCTATACTCACAGTCATCGGCATTTTACTGCCAATAATATTTCTTTTCATTTACTAAGACCCACCCTTCATTGCTCTGTATTTTGTATCCTTATCCCTCACAATCAAGCCCTTAAGTCTTGGTGATCTTCATGAAGGATTTCCTTAAGACGCAATACAGCGCATCTCTACGTAGATAATTATATTATTCCTGCATTGAAATTTGCTTAATAAACTCACTCTCAACTCATTCTCAACTCACTCTCAACTTTATTCAACTTATTACCATAACCTATTTTTTCTCCACCATCCCTTATTCATCTGGCAGTTAGCATATTGATAACCGTAGATTGTTTTCCCTTATTTTTCATATGCCTTTTCATACTCATGGAAGACAAGCTTCAAACTGATGATCAGTCCAAGCACAGCAAACTTCTGAACCAGGTGACGGAGGGGTGAACCGGTAGCATAAAGGAATGCATAGGGAAGTACTGTTCCCTGTAATATCAGGTGGTATATATATAATCTGTTCTTTTTTGAATTTTTGAGGAGGTGATGTATCAATATCACAGTAAACAGCCATAAAGATCCTATAACCAGTGCACCTCCGATCGAATGTAAAGTGTTCAGGGTATCACAGGGTATAATCAGGAGGATATAACCTATTGCGGCCAGACCGAGCAACTTGCTGCTGCTATTGTCCTCTGCCAGCCTGCTCAGTTTATAACACACCAGGGCACTTAATAACATCCCTGTACCATAAATAAGCATTGAAAGTGTGTTGGGACTCCCGTCCTGTGTCCTTATACGACCGAAATGGCTTATAGCATGATCCATGAATGAAAACGGCTGGCCATAGGTAATCATACCGAGTATAAATACCAGTATTGTTATATAAATAAGATATTTGGTATACCTGTTCAACTGCTGGTATATACTCAGTACCTCCTCACGTGAGTGGATGTCAGTACGAGCGAGCATACTCCCTTATGCTTTATCCTTGAATAAGTTACAAAATATTTTGCATTTACCCGCATATATATGTATTCTTTCTCAGGCAGGATTCTTTACTTAAAGCAAAATGAGGATGGAATGATACCTACCCTGAATGTGTCAATAGCTTCTCCGTTAGCATTGTAACGATACACAAGTCCCCTCTGCGTGTAGTCAATGGCATCTGAGATATAGATATCAGATCTCTCAGGATCAACACCAAGTCCGTAAAACCCTCCCATAAACCCCTGGTATGTGCTCTCAATAAATATCTCCGGGTCCTCTTCTGAAAATACAGGGTGCCTGTAAACATGCCTGTTGATAAAATAAATAGTATCCCTGTTGCCGTTAAGTTTTAATGACCCGGGGTAGTCTCCCAGATCAAACCTCCAGATTTTTTCAACCATTCTGAACTCAGGATCAATCCTGATCAGACCCGGTGCCTCATATCCGTACGGACTGCCCTGGAAACCACCATCGGTGAGTACCCAGATCTTGCCGAATCTGTCAATTGCCATTGAGCGTGGTTGTATCAGTACTTCAATAGAGTCAACCAGCTCATCTGTATTACTGTCGATTACCAGTATCTTGTTGTCAAAACTCCAGCAGTTGCTAAATACATACCTTCCATAGCTGATCATCTCTTCAGTGGTGTGCTGGAAGAAGGGACTTTCATTATTGCTTATATCTATCGCTCCTTTAATTTCCTGTGCGAGGGGATCAATTATGGTAATAGAACTGGAATAAAGGTCACTTACATATGCTTTCTCATCATTTATCAGGTGAATATTACGGGGTGATGTCAAACCTGTTATCTTTCCTCTGTATTCAAATGTGTTTATGTTAATGATATTTATTTTGCCGCTGTTGTTTACCACTATATATCCAAGACTGTCATTTATCGTCATGGAAGTGGCAATATCCCCGAGGGGAAGACCGTTCGTATGGAAAAAGATATCATTATATACCTCCTTTGTTTCTATATCATAATAAGATAATGAGGCGTTGTTATACATAAAATTGCCTTCGTTTACTATAAATAAACCTTTGGTTGACTCATGTATGCTAATGTCCCCCGGTGCCCATAACTCATTATCTTTCATACATGATGCACTTATTAACGAAAGAACGAATATAAAATATAAAATCCTGGCTGGCATTATTCTAAAACTTAATCATTACTATTAACATATAATTACGTCCCGGCATAGGCCTGTAGAGAACAGAATGGTATTTCTCATCAAAGAGATTATAGGCCTTGAACTCACCGGAAAGCATTACCTCCCCGAAATAAATTTCCTTACCTACTGATATATTATTCATGAAATATGGGTAGAGTCGGTCCCTGCGACTTATTTCATTGCTCGAGGTGGTAAAGCGTTCACTATACGAATTATGCTGCCATCCCATTGAAAAACCCCTGTATAAAAACTTTATGTTAAAGTTACCTGAATGCAGAGGTATATAAACAAGCTGTTTACCATAGGACTCATTACCCCATGTTTCTTTATTGTCGTAGTTTAATGAGCTGGTATAGGCATATGTTCCGCTTAAGCAGTAACCTATGATACCCAGGTATCCTTCTGAAGCAACATTTATTTCAATACCCTTTGATTTCACCCTGCTTATATTAAGTGGTTCCCAGTAACCCCTGTAGGTCGGTATCCACAGTATCCAATTTCTTATGTTGGAACTGTAGGCCGTCAGTTCAGCCTGCAGGTTTTGTTCAAGAATTGCAGCCCTGTATTCCAGTCCCAGCTCTATGCTGTAACCTCTTTCCGGCCTTAGGTCAGGATTGCCACCGGGTTCCCAGTATAAGTCATTAAGTGAAGGATGGTGATAATTACCTGCAATATTACCTTTTAGTATAAGCTCATGGTTTTCCATCAGAAGGAGATCAAAACCGAGGTAGGGGATGAAGGGGGTTAACTTCTTATCAATAATATCTCTTCTTAGCATCATGTTCAGGTTCAGCCGCCCGGCAATCTCCTTATGGAGGGAAACAAACAGCGAAAATTCGGAACGATTTTTATCATAACCATTGTTATTAACAGTATCTCTTGTGTTTATCCTGTTTAGGTTGGCATCAATGCTTGCCTTAAGGGAAAAATGATTACCTGCATCCTGGGTATAGCTTACATTGTTCATAAAAACCTCCTGCTTGCTTTCTGAATATATTACCGGGATATATCCCATGCCGTGGACAATATTCTTCAGGGTGTAGTCGAGTTTCTTCAGTGTGTATCCTGTCCGGAGCCCGATGCTGCTGTTTTCAGTAAAATGTTTCCAGTCGGCCATAAGCCTGTGGTCGGTATCAGACTGGCGATTAAGGTTTGAATTGTCCGGGCCTTCATAACTGGTTGCCCTGGGAATGGTTCGATAGGCTTTCTGACTCCAGTATTTAGCTGACAGGATATCCCTGCTGCCCGCCCTGAAATATAATTCCTGCAGAAGCCCGTGCTTCCTGTACGACGCATTATCATTGGTGTCGATGGGATTCACTATCTGTCCTGTCTGTGGATCAATATTACCTATTCCCCTGTTTATAAATGTGTAGTCATTCTTCGAATAATTATGATATATCCTCGTTTTTGATTGGATCACCTTGTTGCCTGCATTAAACTGCAGGAACTCATCAAAGCTACTGTAGCTTCCAATGCCCTGCATGTATCTGCCTGATAACCTGTTATTCCAGTCAGCCTTGTTTGCTATGTTAATCGACCCGCCGAGCCCCCCGCTACGGTCAGCTATGGAGGCCGTACCATGCCTTATAGTCAATTCATCGATTATGTAAACAGGTATAAGAGAAAAATCAACCATACCCGCCATAGGGCTGTTTATATTAATGCCGTTCCAGTTTACATGGGTGTGTGAAGGGGCTGTGCCTCTGAAAGATGCCGTTGCCAGGGCTCCACGGCCGTGGTCCTTTATAAATACCGGAGTATTTTCTGATAACAGATCTGATAATGAAAGGTTGATCTTTTCCAGGATTGTAAGCGAATCGATCGTCGATTCCTTCATCCCGGCTTCTTCCTTGTCAAACATAACACCGGCGTTAACTGTAACAGGAGGGACCCTGAACACCGAGTCGCGTATTCCCTGGGAAAAGATTACACTGCTTAATAAAGAAAGGGATATTAGTATGATTATTTTCCTTTTCATCGTTTTTGTACCCTTAATACCGGCAGCAAACGATGATTCACTTTACCAGTTCACCGCTGGCTGCAAAGACTGTATTCACTGGCAGGTCTTCTGACTTATCCCTGTTTGCGGCGCCTTCCCCTGCATTACAGAGTGGCATTCTGCCGGCAAACCCTCTTGCGGGACTCACAGCAGCGGGAACTGTTGCCGACTCCCTGCTCCCTCTATGGCAGCAGGCCACGGCATTCCCTTTTAATTCATGGTCGCATATCGAAATGCATCCAAAAAAGAAACCAATGAATATTCAAAAATAAGAAAAATTTGGAATAATAAATTAATGGATTAATGGAATAATGGAACTCCACAGCGTAAGTTCTACTTTAGCAAGCATATAATACTATCTATCAGCGCGCTCAAACCCCTCTGCCCCGTAATTCCCGTAATAAACATTATCGACCTTTTTATCTCAAATATCATGTATAGGCTATTGTTTTAACATCATTAAAAACTTAAATTTGTTAAATATCAAAAGAGAATTATTATCACTTAAGATCAAATTAATGACATTCGAGAAAATATTAAGGGAAAATAATCTCAAAGTGACACCACAGAGGATAGCTGTGCTTGAAGCTGTTGGTCAGCTGCATATACATCCCACGGCTGATGAGATAAGAAATTTCATACAGAAGAGATATCCAGGTATTGCGATAGGTACAATCTATAAAATACTTGATATACTGGTTGAAAAAGGCCTTGTCAGGAGAGTCAAGACAGGAAAGGACATTATGAGGTATGATGGAATGCTGAAGAAGCATCATCATCTATATTGTAAGGAAACCGAAGATATACTTGACTATTTCGACGAGGACCTCGACAGGATGCTGGATGATTATTTCAGGGATAGAGATATCCCTGGCTTTACCATCGAGGATATTAAATTGGAGATTATTGGCAGGATTAATAAGAAGAATTTAACATAGCATGAACAAATTCAAGCTTTAGTCTCGTTATCAGCTTTGTCTTTAATTCCCATCTTAGCTTCCTTCTTTTTCTTTTCCCTCTTCCTGAAATTATAATATATCACAAATAGTAGTATAGGGCCACCCAGGTAGATCAGTATATTGATCAGCGTAGGAGGAATCGGTTCATTTGCATCCGGATAATGTGTGGGTTCTTGAGCAAATATTACTGAAAACTGGCTTATAATAAATATTATCACAACCATTATCCTTCTGAGTATAGTCGATATCTTAATACTATCTTTCATACCTGTTAAGCAATTGAGCTGCCTGTATTGTTCAAAGTTACCCCCATTTAAATGAACCGAAAGACCCGGGGGGATACAGGAATCATCATTCGCCTCTTCTTTTACTTGTAACAAGAAGCCAGGATACATACAGCCTGCTTATTCCATACAGCATGGCATATACTGCAATTATGACTGTCGCCAGTACTGCACCCTCAAAAGGATTGAAAAGCAGAAGAACACCAACAAGAATTGACACAATTGCAGTGATAAGATTAATTGGTCTTGCAGGCATAAATTTTTTAAGCTGGAACCAGGCTGATAGTTGCATAATACCCAGGACGGTAATAAGCAATCCCAGTAATAGTATAAGCAGGCCAATGCTTAATTTGGGATAGACAATAATAAGCAGTCCTATCAGAGCATAGATAATTCCCTGGGTGAAAGTAAACTGCCAGAATCCCGACTTTCTCGACAGGGCCAGTATGATTAACACTATCCCTCCAACTATTGCCAGGGCACCTAGATAGGTAGCTATTGCCACCAGCGCATCTGCAGGGTTCATAAATATAATTACAGCCAGGCCAATTGCTACCAGGCCTTTCAGTAATTCCATCCCCCAGTTACTGTGCAATGTATTATTCATATTCTTAAATTTTGTTTCAATTAACATAAAGTTAAGAATATTTTCCCGACTACTGGCGAACTGGACTAAAGAGATGAGCACTAATGCTAAAGCATTAATCAGAGAGATCCCCTATAGCTCTGGCCAACTGAGTAGTAATGAGTAATGTTTGGTTTAATTGAGTAATTAATAACTCATCATTTATCATTCATAATTCTGAAGGCTCCTATTTTCGTAGAATAGTAATCGGCGCCAGCCTTAAGATAATCACCAACATACCATATGGTCCAATCATCGCTTGGATCAACAGCCGTTTGTGCGTAATCCATCCACCTCAAAGTGTTTGTTTGTGATGCTTCGCCCTCAACAAGCACAGTCTCCCTCAGTGTAAGCATTCCCGTGGGGTCACCTGCCATTCTGCCGACAAAACGCTGACCTGGAAAGTGGTTCTTCCCTCCGAATGAATATCCGATACCGATATTACCATATTTATCCATTGCAGGGCTGCCCATCCACCTGAAATTTACATCAGGGGCATATGTGCCCTGCTGGAAAAGACTGACATCCCTCTTGTTATCAATCCTGAATTCATACCATCTGATACCTCCTCCACCTGACGCAGTATTAACAGAATGTACTGCCACTATAGATTCCTGCCCACCTATTCTTCGGTATACCATTCTCGACATTATCTTGTCACCCTGCGAGTCCAGCTTCTGGTCGGTGTCGGGTTGTGGAACGGTTTCAGTGAGCTGGCCATTGCCCAGGTAGTTATACTCAGCTACCTCTATCTTTACCGGACCTTCCAGCTTTGAATTTGATGGTTCTTCCCAGTCAACTCTGAATTTCCAGTAATAAATTCCATCATCTCCGAAAACATTTTTTAACTGGGCCCCGCCGGTGGCCATCAGTATATTAGGCTCGCCCTCAGGTGGTAACTGGTATCCGTCCAGATCAGCATTATTGAGGAATCCTACGCTATCGATTACAAAACATAGTTCTTGTGCAGGCATACCCTGCAGCATTTTTTCACGTTCAACAACGCAGGCATGCTTTTGTATTATATGATCGCCTGTGCTTGTAGGGACATAATAACCGTCAGGCCACACTGCCGGCCTGGGATAGTCGGGGAACAGTGGTCTTACAAATTCGTAGCGGTAATAGGGGCCAAACGGGTCAGGACTGGTACTTATAGCGTAACACATACAATATGAACCTTCTTCGTAGCGTGGTCTGTCTCTTCTTCCTACTCTGCGGAGTGAGTCGGCCATTGACAGCTCTTCGGGTGTCGGCCTGGGGGGACGGTATAGCTCCCGGGCATTTCCTGGCTGTCCCGATTTGCCTGGCATGCTTGTTCTTGCCGGCTCGCCATGCCTTCCCGTTTCAGGCTCTATATCCCTCGGGGGCAGACGTCTGAATATAGGCATCACTATGAGCCACCTGTCGGCAAGCTGGTCATAGCGTACAACAGCGTCACCATTATTCATTTCTTCGCATGGACCACCGAACCCCCTGAAAACATTATTGGTGTTCACCGGTCCATATAATATATCACCCGTACTGTCATATTTGTCACCTTTCTTTGAGAATATGGCCATCTTTGAATTTACTGTTTGTATTATATGATCGCGCCCCACTGCAAGTGAGTTATCCGATGGGTTTCTGTATCTTGATGTTCCCTGGGGACCTTCAAAGCCGTATCCAAGTCCGTCGAAGCTGGCCACAACCTCCGCAGCAGCCCTGCTACCCTGGGTTCTCTGTTCCACAGATTCGGCTATCTGAATGAAGCTCATATTTTGTATCCGTATAGTAATGTTCTTTGTAACCCTATTAAGTGGTAATGAAATATCATTATGTCCGGACTTTGAGATTATCATATTATTTTGCGAGTTGAGCCCAAGGGTTACAAGGATAATTAGTGATGACAGCACAAACCTTTTCATGATCGCTGGATTTCTGTTTGAAATAAAGATATAAACTTATCCGGATTTTCTGAACATACTCTCAACTCACTCTAAACTTTATTCCCCCCTCTTTTGTCTTTTTCCTTTTATCTTTTATCTTTAATATATTACTAATCAGATAGCAATAACTATGGATCTTAATATAAATATAATAGGTTACATCCGCAATGACTGGAACTCAGCCCAGCCAAACCAGGCTGACAGCATCATGCGGTCTGTGTCAGCAATAGAGATAAAAGAAGAATATGCGGATGGGCTTTATAAAATAGAGAACTACAAAGAGCTGAATATCATCTGGTACTTTGACCGTTCCGAGGGATTTGAACTGCAAACTACTACGCACTCAGGCGACTACCGTGGAGTTTTTGCCTGCTGCTCACCACGCAGGCCAAGCTCAATAGCCCTGACACGAGTCACCCTTATTGAGCGCAAAGGTAATATCCTCAAAGTTGTCGGCCTTGATGCCCTGAACAATACTCCTGTTCTTGATATTAAACCGTTTTTAAGCCTTGACTCACCAACAGGATCGAATAAGGCCGTTTAATCACCTCCTCAATGATTTAACAACTCAAAAATTCAGCAGGCCTTTAAAATTATTTTCTTAAATTTATTGATCACTAATATTAATCACAATAACAGTCACCATGTCAGAAGAAATTTTATCAGAATCATTGAATACCGACGAATTTATTAGAGAAAAAATAAATGATATCAGGCAAAAGGTAAGGGTTGGAATGGCTATTAACGCACTATCGGGAGGAGTGGATTCTTCCGTAGTGACTTTACTGGGTAACAGGGCGCTGGGAACCAGGCTCAGGACAGTCTTTATACAGAACGGACTCATGCGTGATGGTGAACCGCAAAAGGTGGCTTCTTTCTTTAATGATCTGGGTGTTGAGGTTGAGATTATAGATGCTGAAGATGATTTCCTGTCAGCCCTTAAGGGGATCACCGATCCAGAAGAGAAAAGGGAAGCCATAACACAGACCTTCTACAGGGAAGTCTTTGGTAAGCTTGTTCGTGAAAGCAATGCCCAATACCTTCTACAGGGTACGATCCTTACAGATATTGATGAGACCGTTGCTGGTATCAAGCGCCAGCATAATGTTTTCGAGCAGCTGGGTATTGATCCGAAGGAGGCTTTTGGTTACGAAATAATAGAGCCCTTGATACAGCTGAGAAAAGACGGGGTGAGAAAAGTAGGCAAGGCGCTTGGACTGACAGAAGAATTTTATAACCGTATACCTTTTCCTGGACCGGCACTGGCTGCACGTATAATAGGGGAGGTGACGCGTGAGAAACTGGACATTGTAAGGAAAGCGACCTCAATAACCGAGAAAAGACTGTTTGATAGTGGGGCGTTTCAGTACATGGCTATTTTACATGATGACCGTGTTACAGGTATTTGTGACGGTAAAAGGGAGTTCGGGCATCAGATTGAGATACGTTGCTGGGATAGCGTTGATGCACGTACAGCCACACCCACTAACCTGTCCTATGTAAAATTAACCAGGCTGGCGGGAGAGATAATTGAAGAAGTACCAGGAGTGGTTAGTGTTACCTATAATATAGCCAACAAGCCACCTTCAACAATCGAGGCTGTCTAATACATTACTTTTTACTTTTACCTTTTTACTTTTACCTTTGTACTTTTATCCTTTGTCTCGAAATAAATCAACTTAATATCATAAGAAAATGAATACCAACACAATATTAATTTCCGGTATAGTGGCAATGTTGTTCCTTGCAGCCTGTACGCACAGAACACCTACTGACCTGACACAAAACAGTTTTATTCCGCAACCGGCAAGTGTTATTGCCACCGGTGATGCTTTTAAATTAACTTCTACTACGGTGGTTTATTTTCAACCCGGAGTGGAAGGATTGGAACATACTGCCGTGTACCTGGCAGGAAAACTGATAGAGATTTCAGGGCTGACAATCAGTACCGAGGCTGCAGATAAAGCGCCGTCAAAGGGAATTTATCTTGAAGTGAGTGATGAGGATGCCGGACTGGGAAACGAAGGTTATGACCTGAATATCGGAAAAAGGTTGATAACAATCAGAGCCGGTTCATTGGCCGGTTGTTTTTATGGAAGTCAAACCCTTTTGCAGACTCTTCCTGTGAAAGATGCTGAGGGAGACGAACAGATCATTGCAACAGGTACGGTGCGTGATTT
>Ga0272443_10006394_pt1 | contig 11684 bp, 11 predicted proteins | sample SSMAcet12_FD_193581 | JGI IMG/M metagenome (GOLD analysis project Ga0272443, IMG submission 193581) | Marine sediment archaeal communities from Little Sippewissett salt marsh, Falmouth, MA, United States - SSM-Acet-12 | ecosystem: Environmental > Aquatic > Marine > Wetlands > Sediment ... | reverse complement strand
AGGAAAGGCGAACCGCGTAGTCACGTGAGTACACGCGCGCTTTAATAGGAGGACAAAGATGCCTGTGAAAATCAAAGAAGAGCTCAAGGAGCTGGTCGTTGTCGGCGGGCTCACCATGGTCAAACAACGTCTCACCGTGGGGACCTGGGGCAATATCAGTATCCGCGACAAAGAGACCGGCTTGATCTATATCAGTCCGAGCGGGGTGGAATACGAAGATATCCGCACCCGGGACGTGGTGGTGTTGAACGAGAAACTAGAAGTGGTGGACGGCACGGCGGTTCCGTCGATCGAAAAACCGATGCACGCCGCGGTGTACAGGGCCCGATCCGATATCGGGGCGGTGATCCACACCCACCCGATCTATTCCAGCGTCCTGGGAGTGAACCACATGGATCTGCCCGGGATCAGCGAGGACTTTGTTCAGATCGTAGGAGCGAAAATCGTCTGCTCGGAGTATGCTCTTCCAGGTACTCCTCAGCTGGCCGAAAATGTGATCCGGGCGCTGGGAAAGGAACGCAACGCGGTGCTTCTTCCCAACCACGGAACCCTCTGCGCCGGGCGGGACCTCCGGGAGGTTCTGAAAGTCAGTTATGTCGTGGAGAAGACCGCCCAGGTTTACATCATGGCCATGAGCATCGGAAAACCCCAGTTGATATCCGAAGAGGACATTCGAGAGATGCGCCTGTTCGCCCGGACCATGTACGGACAAAAACCCAAGGTTACAACGACCTAGATTTCAAAAGGCGAGGTGTCATAGCAATGAGTACAATCCTGAGCATCGACCTGGGCACCACCGGTCTGAAAGTCGGCCTGGTGAACGCTGACGGACGCCTGCAGGCCTCGGTCAGTGAAGAGTATTCCATCGATACTCCCGCACCGGGCTATGCCGAGCAGGATCCGGAAAAGTGGTGGCAGGCCCTCATCACCTGCTGCAGCTCATTGAAAGAGACGCATGAAAAACTCTTCTCTCAGGTCGAGGGAATCGGAATCTGCGGGCAGATGCACACCCAGGCCCATCTGGATTCTTCCCTGCGAATCCTCCGACCGGCGATTACCTGGATGGACCAACGCGCCAGCTCGATCGCCGATCGCATCAACGCAGACAAATCAACCAAAGCCGCAGTGTTTGCGGAAACCCAAAACGTGGCAACCACCACCTACACAGCCACCCATCTCAAGTGGATCAAGGACAATCAACCGGATATCTGGTCGAAGATCAGTCACGTCCTCATTGCCAAGGATTTCCTGAAGTACCGGCTCACCGGGCAGATGGTAATCGATTACTCCGATGCCAGCGGAACGCTGCTGTTCAACGTAAAAGAGCGTTGTTGGTCGCAAGCCATGTTCGATCTGTTCGAAGTCCCTCCGGCTTTTCTTCCGGAGGCGCAACCCTCGGATGAAATCATCGGAACCGTCACGCAGGAGGCCGCCAAGGCCACGGGTCTGCGCGCCGGTACTCCGGTGGCCAACGGCAGCGCCGACTGCTCTACCGCAGCCCTGGGTGCCGGGATGGTACAATCTGGAGAGGTCACCCTGATCATCGGTACGGCCGGAGTTGTTGCCGTATGCGCCGACACCCCCTTGCCGGACGCTCGGGATAGGACAATCTGCTGGAACTACTGTCTGCGTGACAAGTGGGTGATGATGGGCATCACCCAAACGGCCGGGGAATCCCTGAACTGGTTCCGAACTGCCTTCGATCAAAACAGCTCTGCCGAGGCTGGTTCTGAGGATGTTTTCGAGCAGTACAACAACGCCATAAGCGATGTTCCGGACGGCTCCGGCGGACTGATTTTCCTGCCGTACCTCAACGGCGAACGCACTCCCTACTGGGATGCGAAGGCAAGGGGCGTGTTCTTCGGCATCAACCTGGCTACACGAAAAGCCCACTTCATCAAGGCGATCATGGAGGGAGTCTCCTTTGCCCTGCGTAACTGCCTGGAAACCCTCGAGTCTCTCGGGATCGGAGTTGATCGGGTAATGGCCGTAGGTGGGGGTCTGAAGAGTGAAGCCTGGCTCACGATCCTGGGAAAAATTTTGCGCAAGCCGATTCGAACCGTGGGTCTGGCCGACACGGGCCTGGTCGGCAACATGCTGGTATGCTCCCGGGCGCTCGGATCGATCTCCTCGATACCTCAAACGGTTTCCAAGATATGCCGTTACGATCGGGAGCTGCATTTCCCCGATCCCGACCCCGAATACGAGACGCAATACGGGCGCTTTCTCGACCTGTACAGGGATCTCGAGGAACGATTCGCACAGGGCTGAGCATTGCCTCCCGAAACACCGTTGTAGACAGATGCCGCGACCTCGAGCTATAACCTAGCCCATGAGTCGACTCCCTAGGATAGCCAATTGCTGAGGCAAAAACTGCAGGGATACTTCCGTGCAATGTTCGGCTCTATCCTACCGCTGTTCGTGCTGGCTCACTTTACCCATCATGTGATTACCGCCATCGCCGCGCCTCTGCTGCCGCTGATCCGTACCAGCTTCTCCTTGAGCTATACCCAGTCGGGATTGCTTCTATCGGCTTTCACCATGGCTTACGGATTGGGACACCTTCCCGCAGGCTGGTTGAGCGATCGGATCAGCCCTGTGCTGATGATCTTCGTGGGGATTGCCGGTGTGGCGATTGCCGGAGTGATGTTCGGATTGGCTCCTACTTTTTCGATGCTGGTCGCGGCCAACGCTCTGATCGGATTGACCGGAAGCGGCTACCATCCGGCGGCCAGCTACCTGATCTCCCGGGTGGCCAAAGCGGATCAGCGGGGCAGCGCCCTGGGGGTGCACGTTATCGGGGGCAGCGCCAGCTACTTCCTGGCGCCGCTTTTAGCCGGGGGGATTGCCGCGGCTGTGGGATGGCGGGGCACCTACATCGCCCTCAGCGTTCCCACCCTGGTTCTGGGAGTGGCCCTGGTGCTGCTGCTGCAGAGAGCCGCCGTCAAGCGCGGAATCTCCAAGACCGAAGAACGGGCAGCGAAGGAGCGGAAGAGGGGTTCCCGTTTCTGGATCTGGCTATTCTCCTTTCTTGCCCTGAGCACGCTGAGCGGCGCGCTGGTCGGATCGACCATCGGTTTCGTCCCGCTGCTGCTGGTGGATTCCCACGGGGTCCGGGAAGAAGCAGCAGCCGGCCTCCAGGCCATCATCTTCTCCGGAGGATTCTGGGTAGCTCCGCTGGCCGGCTACCTATCCGACCGGGTGGGAAAGCTGCGACTGTTGTTCGGTGCCTGCGCCATCATCGTGCCCGTGATCTTCTTTTTACCCAGAATCTCCATGGGAGTGGGACTTTATGTTTTGCTGGCTCTTATCGGAGTTTTCGTCTTTGTCCGTATGCCCGTTTCCGAATCCTTCCTCTTTACCCACGCTCCGGCCCGCCAACGGGCCACGCTTCTGGGGGTATACTTCCTGGGCAGCTCGGTAGGCGGGGGTGTTTTCACCCCGGTTATCGGCTGGCTGAGCGATCGCTTCGACTTCCGCTACAGCTTTGCGCTGGTCGCCCTGACCATCCTGGTGCTGACCCTGATCTGCGCAGCGATTCTGACGGTTCTACGCAAGGAGGGACAGCGCGGGGGAGGCGATCCGGGCTCAACTGCGGTGCAGGAAGCACCAACCGAGAGATAGCATCCACTTCCGGTTGCCGGGACGGCCCGTGCCCCCCCGGTTTCGGTGACAGGCTGTTCAGATTCCCTTAGTTGTGCAGATCGTTACTCAATACGCGTTTGAGCTTATCAATAAACTCTCTATCTCCCATTTCGAACTTGTTGTAGTACTGCACCGTCCCGATCTGCAGCAGCAGCCCTTCGGACAGAGGAGTGCCCTTCAAATAGATGACGATGATGTTCTTGTCAGCACTGGTGGCCAGGTTGATCTCATTACGGACATTCCTTGATTCCACGGCCGTGGGGCTCATGAACACAACGAACTGCGAGCAACCCAGTACCGCCCTTCCTACGACCTCGGGCCATTCGTTTCCCGGTTCGATTCCTTCATCGTACCAGATGCGATAGCGGCTGGCGTTGAGCTGCTTGATGATGCGGAAAACGTCTTTTATGTCCGCGTGGGAGTAACTGATAAAAATATAGGGCATTGTTCCCCGATAGGCCGGGAAGGGAGGCCGCACCGCCGGAGCCTTCTTCTCCACTCCATGGGCAACCAATACCTTCTGCAGAGAGCTGACATCGGTGGCCGCTTTTTGCTTCTTCGGTTTTCCCAAAGCCTTGGCCATTTTCTTCAGCACGCCGCCTTTGCGGGTGGAGCGGGCCGGGGATTTCGGGGTGGTTTTCTTCTTGGTTGCCGGCTTGGCTTTCTTGGCCGCAGCTTTCTTTTTCACCGGGGCTTTGGCAGTTCGTTTCACGGCACTCTTGGCTGAGCTCTTCTTCGCGCTCTTCCGGGCTACAGGCTTCGCGCTCTTGGCCCCCTGAGTCCGCTTCGCCGCCGTGGATTTTGCAGGTTTTTTGGCCCCGATTCCCCTCTTGGCCGGACTCTTCTTCGCCGCGCTTGCCTTCACGTTTGTCTTTTTCTTGACGGCCTTAGCGGCTGTGCTCTTCTTAGTGGCCGTGCCTTTCTTGGCCGCAGAGGTACCTTTTTTCGCAGCCGTACTCTTCTTCTTGGAGGATGCTTTTCCTCCGGCTGCGGTGGATGGGCTTCGTTTCTTGGTCGCAGCTGCACTCCTCTTGGTGGCAGTGCCTTTCTTGGCCGCAGACGTACTCTTCCTGGTGGCCGCGCTTTTCTTTGCAGTCGTGCTCTTCTTGGCACCAACCGAGGTGCCTTTTCGGGTGGTTGCCGTTTTTCTCTTTGCCGTGCTTGTCTTTTTGGCAGCAGACGAGCCTTTCTTCGCGGTAGAGGCCTTGCTCCTGCCCTTGGCAGCGCCGGAGGTTTTTTTTACGGTCCCGGTCTTTTTGCCGACGCCTTTGGCGGCGCTTCTGCCGCTGCCCTTACCACCTGCAGAGGTGCTTGTCTTCGGCATCTTGGTTTCTCTCCTGACTGATTTTCACTCGATTTCCGTCTTCCTCTTTATATGATAGATCGGGTAGCTGCCAAACTCCTTGGGGAGCTTGATCTCGCCGACGTACTTACACTCCAGGGGATTATCCTTGTTGGCAAGCAGAAAGGCGGCGAACTGTTCGCTGGCGTATACGTTTCCCGCCGTAGTGATCGGCTCGATACGGGCCGCCTGATTCACATGGGAACCGAAAAAATTCAGTCGTTTCAACACCGGCTCATGAGCATAGTACACCGGCCCCACGTGAAGTCCTATGCGAATGCTCAGGTCTCGGGGCAGACCGAGCTGTTCCCACTCGGTCTCCCGCACCATGTCCCGCAACTCCATGGCATACTCCGCCGCAGAGAGCAGATCATCGAATACGAAGCAGATCGCATCCCCCCAGATATTCTTGTAGATCGGAACGAAGGGGGAGCTTTCCAGTCGACGAGCCAGGGTTCCGAGAAATCCTTCGATGTAGCTGGGATACTGCTCCTCCTTGAGCCTGCTGAAACCGACCAGATCGGCAAACAGGATGGCTACGATCTCCCGTCCCACCACTGCGCTGCGCTTTCGAGATGCTTTTCGCTTTCGGCGAGGCCGATGTTTGCGAGCAGTCACGCTTCGCTGTGCTGCTTGAATTCCGTGTGAGCTTTCACGGGCCAGGAAGATCTCCCCGGTGGTGCTGGAGATCGCGGTGATCGGCATCCCCAGAGACTCCCAGAGGTCGATAAAATCCGAGGTGCCCCCGGTAGCTCCGTTTCGGTTGCCATCCCATACGGTGATCAGATGGGTCTCTGTCTCCAGCAACTGGCTGCGCAGGATCGCTTTGCCCATGATCATGGTGTTGGTATAGGCGAACAGGAGATCGTCTCCGCCGTAGCGTCCCCGATTTGCCTGGCTCACCCGGGAGGCTCGCTCCAGGACACTGTCGGCCCGCCGGATCCACTCCTCCCCGGCGAAATTGACGCTGGTATCGTAAAAATCCCCCGAATCAAAGGGCAGAATCACATTGGTTTCCCCGCCCCTGGCCTGCATACACTCGAGAAAAATCACATCCGATCCGCAGGCAGCGGAGGAATAACTGATTCCCGCATCCAGCTTTGCCACAACCGCCTCGACCTGCTGTTTCACCGGCCCAACCGAATCCACGGGGAAGCGGGGATTCTTTCGCGTAGGTGCGTCGAGCATATGGCCGCTGAAGGCAAGCACCGGAGGGATCTCCAGCGTGGCCAAAACCCCCTCCTCCACCGCGGTGTACCTGCTCAACAGCTTGAGCTGGCGCCGTGTGCTGGCGATGCTGGAGTAATTCTTACCGGCTATCTTTCCAGCCAGCCGGTAGTACTTCTGGGCCTGTTGTTGTTTTCCCAGGAGGATAAAAGCCTCCCCCAGGGTCGCAATGATCCAGTAATCCTCCCTGTTCGCCTCTTCCTTGAGACTGTCGCTACAGATGCTGATCACTTTTCGAGCCAGCTTGTGCGCCGTGGCGGTGTCCCCCATGATCAGGCTCAAAGAAGCGGCGTTGATACCGGAGTAGTTCCCCTGGGTATTGATAAATGCCTTGAGATAGAGATTTCGAGACTTCTTGAGGGCCGGATGACCCGGCGAACCTGCGCTGGAGCTCAACCACATCTCTTTATAGACCCGCCCGAGGATGCCGAGGGTCTCCTCATCCTGGTTACCCTGCTTGACCAGATCGCTGAGCAGATCCCGGGCATCGATCAGATACCCGCATTTGATCTTGGATAGGCAGAACAGCTGGGTCAAACGCAGGTCTTCCCGGTGATGGCCCAGCCCCTCCTCCAGAACATCCAGGGCGAACATAGCCTGCCCGACCTTATCCGCTAATTCGCCGAGGCGCGTGTAGAAGTAGGGATCGGTCGCCCAGATCCGCTCATCCCGCTGGTTCCACAGCACGTGAATGGCCGTGCTCAGATCACCGAGATTCTGCTCGATGTAGCTGTCAAAAATCTCTCTATCGTTGAGAACCATTGCTCCTGCCGTTTCGCGTCTATCACTATAGCCTTTTTCTGCAGAAAAAGAAATGAACGAATATTCTTGCAAAGCTGCAAAATCTTGCGATATTATGAGGGCGCACCAAAATTCTGCCGCTCAGCAGGATTTTCAGGCATCAAAAGACAGTGCAATCATCGTTTTGGCTATAGTCGAAGATTACGATATTCTATGGCGGACCTTTTTCAAATGAAGCTCAAGAACTATCAAGAGGATCTGGTTTTGTACGTGGCCGACATCGTGATAAAGGACCGTCCCGATGTCGAGGCCGACAAGGATCTCCTGCACGACGTGGCGGCTTACACATTGAACCGCCTCCCACCGCGCTACATCATGAGCGAGCGCGGGTTCACCCGTCTGGCTGCGGATCATTTTGTAGATTCGGATAACGAGGATGGGCTGGCCAGTCTGGTGGAAGTGCTGATCCTTGTGAACAAGGCCATCGACACGGTAAAGAACCGCAGAAAAATCGAAAAACCAAAAAAAGACGTTGAGCTTTCGCCGGAGGAGGAAGTCCCGGATATTCGCAAGTACTGGCATAATCTACCCTACCTGATCGGCAGGGTCTTGGATAAGAACACCAAGAAGCCGGTGATAGATGCCAGTGTTCGCGTGACAATTGACGGGCGATTGGCGAAACCCGCCGAAAGGGGCTGGCTCAATCCGTACCGCACCAACGCCGGAACCAAGGGATTCTACAGCTTCCTTCCCAAACCGATCCGTTCCCGATCGAAAAACAAGGCATTTGCTCTGGAGCTGTCGATTGAACATCGGGACTACCAACCGATGAAGGTAGTGCGCGCGATCGAAACGGCAGGTGAGCTGTCAACCTACCAGTTCATCCGCAGCGATCAGATTCTCAACCTGGAGGACAGCTACCTGATTCCGGCGGATGCCTGAACTGCGTCGCGCCTCATTATCTCCGGCATGAACAAAGATACACTGAAAACGATCGCCGCCTATCTCACAATCTATATCGTCTGGGGCTCGACCTACTTCTTCATCAAAATGGCGTTGGAGAGTTTTCCACCCTATCCGATCGTGGGCCTGCGCTTTACCCTCGGCGGCACGCTTCTTCTTGTCCTGGGATTGGCCTCCTCCAAAGCCCGGGTGCGCCTCCGCCCCGCCTCCGTGCTTTCGGCGATGCTGCTCGGAACGCTTCTTCTCCTGGGCGCCAATGGCCTGGTCACCATGGCCGAGCAGAGGGTGGACAGCTACATCGTTGCCCTGGTTATGGCGGTCGTACCCCTGGCGGTCGCAACCTTCGACAGATTCCTCTTTCGCAAGAAAATTACCTGGATACGCTTCGCGGGGATCATGGTCGGCTTCTGCGGAGTGGCCTTTCTGCTGTACGACGGTGATTCTCTTAGGGGCACATTCACCCCCCACACGCTGATGGTGCTGGCGGCTATGTTACTCTGGTCCTTCGGTACCAGTCTGGCTCACCGTCTTCCCCTTCCCGCTGACAGCCGTATCAACAGTGGCATCCAGATGCTCTTCGCAGGCCTGGTATCGTTGGTTATCGCCCTGATTTCCGGACATACCCCGTCGACGGTGTTTGCCGGGACGAGCCTACGATCCTTGTTGGGTCTTTCCTATCTGGCAATTATCGGATCGCTGGCCATCACCGCCTACGCCTACCTGCTGGTAAACGAACCCTCCATCCGTATCGTCAGCTACGCGCTGGTGAATCCAGGAATTGCCATATTTCTCGGATTCTTGTTTGGGAGTGAGACCGCGACTCCGTATATGTTGATCGGTTTTCCCCTGATTCTCTCCGGCCTGACTGTAATGCTGTACGGGGAGACTCTGCTCGGGAAGCTTCGTATGGCGAGAGAGAGGAGATCCCAAATCCGTTAGCGCCCCCTAGCTGGCCGATTCGCCTTCTTCGGCTTATTCGGTCACGGGGATGGGCGATCAGCAGGGAAGAGTTCCGTGTTTTCTAGTCGATCCCGCACAACCCGGAACCGCACTTTCCCAGGTCGCAGCCCGCCATGCCCGTATGGCAGGCCGGGGCAGTACCGGCGCCGTGATCTACATGAGAGGCGAAGACGCTGAACTTTTTGTCCAGGCGGGAGCTCCCGCACTCCGGGCAGGCTACATCGGTGTCCGGGGAACGCACCAACAGCTCGAAGTCACCTCCGCAAGCGGAGCATTTGTATTCGAAAATTGGCATAATCCTGTATTTCCTAACTTCGTTTCAGGTTGAGTTTCTATCACGAGGAACGTATCATCGGCGGAAAACACTGTCAAGATCCGGCACTCCGGACGCTCCTGTACACAGCGGTGAAATTCCAGTTAGGATAAGTTCGGCTTCGAGGTCGATGTGAACAAACGGTCAATCAGAGCTTTATGTGCGGGGGTACTTGTTCTGTTCGCCGCGGTTGCAGCCTGCTGCGAGGAGCCTCTGGTCTATATCACGGAGACGGGCCGGAAATACCATCGGGAAAACTGCCGCTACCTCGAACGGTCCAGAATTCCGATTCTGCTATCTACGGCCGTTTCGATAGGTTACCAGCCGTGCCGGCACTGCAACCCTCCCGCCCCTCCTTCGGGAATAGACACTCCCGCAGGATCTCAATTGCCCTACCGTCTCAATGTCTCAGGAGTAGAACAACCCGAGAAAGCGGATCTCTCTCGTATGACCCGGGGGGTTGTGGTGCGGCATGTGGACGGGGATACCGTGTACGTATCCATTCCTCGCCCTCCAAGCGGCGTCAAGGGCTACGAATCTGTGCGTTTCATCGGGGTGGATACACCGGAAACGGTGCATCCCCAGAAAACCGTGGAGCGTTTCGGTAAGCAGTCCAGCGAGTTTACCCGCGCGTTTCTGCTCACCCAACCTGTATTCTTGGCTTTCGACTGGCAGCTGCGGGATCGCTACGATCGCCTGCTGGCCTACATATACCTGGATGACGGCACCTGCTTCAACGCCATCCTGGTGAGGGAAGGCTATGCCCACGCCTACACGCGTTTTCCCTTTCAGTTTCTCGAGCAGTTTCGTGCGCTGGAACGGGAAGCCCGGGAACAGGATAGAGGGCTCTGGGGTGCGGTGGAAAAGTAGAGAATCCTAGCAGGACCAGGACAGGGACCAGTCCTTGATGAGTCCCCCGCTTCGTTTGATCATATCCCGCATTTTCTCATCCGCTTCGGCCTTTGTGCGACCGTCGGTAAGAATTACTTCTTCTTTGGAGTCTTTTCTGCGGTATTCGAAAAGCATGTTACCCCTCCCAAGGTAGCTTAAAACACTATCACATATGTTAAGGTAAAATTGATTTTTAGTAAAGAGGATTTTGTAAAAAATTTGGCCCCGGAGCCCGCCCAGGGTACCCAGGCAGGGGCCCGCCGGCAGACTAGCTCTGCTGCGCTTTCAGACGCTCCTGCTCCTGCTTCACCGTAAGCAGCCGGTTGTACTCCCGCATGGCTTTCTTATCCGCGGTACGGTCCACCACGCTCTTCATCTGGCTGATCGCCATATCCAGCTGGCCGGTAACCTCGTAGAGGATGGCCGCATTAAAGCCGGCGGCGACGTTTCCGTTCTGCTGCCAGATATCCAGGAAGATCTCCAGAGCGCTGTCGTAGACCTTTCCCTTTACAAGATCGTCAGCCTGCTCCATGAGTGGATCCTTGGTCTTGTCCCGCATCAAGGTGCGATGCTCCCGAACCTGGTAGGGAGCCAACTGCTTGGCCATCTTGGGCATGAAGTCATCGAGAAGACTCGTATACATCTCTTCGACATCGGGAAGGTCCCGTTTGTCTTCCAGCTCTCTGTCCGTTGAGCTCTGGCTCTCGAAAGAACGGGAGGCCACCACATTGCCGGTAGCCGTATTCACAACCTGGTAGCTCATCCCCACCCACACGGTACGTCGGATCATGGGAACGTAAACGGTCTGCTCCTGCCCGGTACCGGCATCGGTGATCGTCCGCTCATCGGTCCATTCTTTATCCTCGGCATCAAGGATGTACAGATCGCCGTTTACTATGGCCTGGGCTTTGACCGCCTTGCCGATGTCCACAGCCGTGGTACTGGAGCTGATCCCTCCCTGCATGGCCTGGGCAACCTCCTGGGGGCTCACCAGTTGGAAGTAGCCGGTGTTGAGAAGGGTCACGATCACCTGGTCGGTGGTATATTTGGCCACCCGCTGTTCCACGTTGAGCTCACTGGGCAAACTCAGCCCGGTGAGCTTGGAGATCGCCCACTGCAGGAGATCCTTCCCCGAGATAGACTTGTCCTTCACCGGATAACGGAAATCCAACACCGCGATGACCCGGTTGCCGGACATGTTGATCTCCGCCGGCTTGGTCACAGTGACCGGAATGCTGGTGGAACAACCAAAGAGCAATCCCAGCAAAGCCAGAATCAGAAGCCCAAACACTACACGTCGCATATTCTTTTTCTCCTCTGTTCGCTTATATTGTCGTCCCGGGCGGGGAAAAAGCAAAGCCCTCGGACTGTCAGAAATCCCAGTCAGTATGGGGCTGGGGGATCTGCACCTTCTTGTCCAGGGATCGGGTCAGGTCGGTCGGTCCGGATAGCGCGCCGCCAATCGATAGAGCCGAGGCCCGTTGCGCCCCCATCCACATGCGGGTAAAGGCTCCGATCGTCGCCCGCAGCGTCGGCAGTCGCTGCTCTGTGCCCGCTTCCACCGTGCTCCGCTCACCGAAACAAACCCTGTAGCTGCCACCG
>Ga0272443_10006390_pt1 | contig 11690 bp, 5 predicted proteins | sample SSMAcet12_FD_193581 | JGI IMG/M metagenome (GOLD analysis project Ga0272443, IMG submission 193581) | Marine sediment archaeal communities from Little Sippewissett salt marsh, Falmouth, MA, United States - SSM-Acet-12 | ecosystem: Environmental > Aquatic > Marine > Wetlands > Sediment ... | reverse complement strand
ATCCACAAAGCCAGAAAAAAAGGAATTGCTGCAGGAATACATTTCCCCGCTGATCCTGATCGACAGATAAAATGGATGAATGAGGGAGCCAACATTATTTTGCACAGTTCAGATCTATTTTTGTTTAGTCAGAAACTGAAAGAGGACATAGGCAAAATTAAAAATGCTTCCGGCGAAAGACCTGACATGACAGATGAATCTAATCTGGCTATTTAAAATAAATACTATCCTAATTCAAACGAATTTAAAATGAACAGATTAATTCAAATTTTAATAGCAACAGGTTTTTTCCTTTTGACTACCGGGAATGGATCTTCACAATCACTGGATTTTTCCAATGCGGAAATTATTTGTTTTGAAAAGAAAGACAAAGTGGTTAATAAAGCCGTTTCTGTTCTTCAGGAAGAAATTGAAAAACGTACCGATATTCAGCTCAAGGTAAAAAAGAAATGGACCGATAACAAACAACCTGTTATTGCCATCGGACTTGAAAATAACCTTTCAAAATTCCCCGAACAACACCAGACTGATATTTCAAACATGGAGTCAATAAATGCAGAAGGGTACAAACTTGTTATACCGAAAAACTCAAATAACGTTCTTATTGTCGGACATGATTCACGCGGGGTTTTATACGGAATAGGAAAACTGCTTCGAAAAATGGAAATGCGAAAAGGAGAAATTCTTATTCCGTCTGATCTTAAAATTGCAACGACACCAACCTACCCTATTCGCGGACATCAACTGGGCTATCGCCCAAAAACCAACTCTTATGATGCCTGGTCTCCTGAAATGTTTGACAAGTATATTCGTGATCTGGCAATTTTCGGTGCCAATAGTATTGAAATTATGCCACCACGCACCGATGATGATTTCACCAGTGTTCATATGCAAATACCGGCAATTGAAATGATTGCCCATCAATCGGCAATCTGCAATTCATACGACATGGATGTCTGGATGTGGTATCCAAATATGGGAGATGATTATACAGATCCAAAAGTTTTAAAAGAGGAGATTGCTGAACGCCACAAAGTTTTCAAAACAGTTCCCAGACTCGATCATTTGTTTGTTCCCGGAGGAGATCCCGGCGATGTGGAACCTGACGTCTTATTTGATTGGTTAAGACAGGTTGCAAAAATCTTGCACCAATATCACCCCAATGCAAAAATATGGGTATCTCCGCAGGTATTCAGACCTACACAGGAGTGGTTTGATGCATTTTATGAACATGTTAATAAGGAATATGCCTGGTTTGGTGGTGTGGTCTTTGGCCCCTGGGTAAAAACTCCGATACATAAGATAAGAGAGATTGTAAAACCAACTATCCCAATTCGCAGATACCCTGATATCACGCACAGTTTAAGCAGTCAGTATCCGGTTCCAAAATGGGATTTGGCTTATGCCATCACTCTGGGTCGGGAATGTATAAATCCCAGACCCATTGATGAAAAAATGATACACAATACTCTTGATGAATATGCCAATGGCAGCATTAGTTATTCAGAAGGAACCAATGACGATGTAAATAAATTTATCTGGAGCGACCAGGATTGGAATCCTGAAACAGAAGTAATCGAAACCTTAAGAGATTATGCACGCTATTTTATCGGACCTGACTACACTGAATCGATAGCACAGGGGTTGATTGAATTGGAAAGAAATATTCAGGGATCCTTATTGACCAATACAGGAGTGATGAGAACTTTTCAACAATGGCAAGACATAGAAAAGATTGCTCAGCAAGATGTTTTAAGCAATTATCGCTTCCAAATGGGACTGATCCGTGCCTGTTTCGATGCATACACCTACAGACGACTGGTGTATGAAACTGAACTGGAGGAAAAGGCGCTGGAGATTCTTTCTTCAGCAAAAGAAATGGGCTCAGAGGATGCCATTAATAAAGCAAAAGAAACCTATTCCAAAGCCTGGAAACAACCAGTACAGCTTAAACTTTACGAGCGTTGTCAATCACTTGCCGATTCACTATTCAGAAGCATTGGAGCACAGTTAACTGTTGAACGACATACGGCAATGGATGGCCGGGGTAATTTTATAGATAATATTGATTTGCCACTGAATAATGTGATGTACACAATTGACCAGCTTAACCTCATTGAGAAACTTCCTGACGAAAAGGAAAGACTGGAAAAAATTGAAGAACTGCTTAACAGAAACAATCCCGGACCAGGAGGATTTTATGACAACTTTGCCACCCCAAAAAGCTGGGAAAGAGTTAAAGTTGGTGTTTGTCGCGAAAAAGATCCCGGCAACCTGATGTCGCCAAGAGTAAGTTTTGGAGTTGGTTTACAGGGGAAAGAGTGGGTTCACCAGATTACGGCAAAAGGTTTTGATGGTTCTGCCTCCCCAAATTCATGGATGCAACAAATAACAACCCTCTATGATCAGCCTTTAGAAATTATTTATGACAAATTGGATCCGAACGGATCTTATACCATAAAGGTTGCTTATACCGGGCGTTTCCGTTCGCGAATGAAAATGGTGGCAGATGATATTTTAGTGCACGATTTTTTGATGACGGGTATTCAGCCCATTTACGAATTTCCAATACCAGCAGATGCTTTAAAAGACGGTGTAGTAAATTTCAAATGGACTTGTGGTGAAGGAGAGCGCGGGTCACAGGTTTCAGAGATCTGGATTATTAAAAAATAGGATTTATGGCAGAGACGCGATGCATCGCGTCTCTGCCATAAATCCTATTTTATCAACTCATGATACCTTGCCATATAATAAGGCAGTAAAAAGAAGGTACCCTCCTGCTCTGCTTTTCCTCCACCAACCTCCTGAAAATCAAGAGCAAACCCATCTCTGTCCTGCCTCACATGGCCACGTTCATCAACAGGGATAGCATAACCACCAACCCGCCAGCCTATTGTAGATTTTTGTCCGGGGGTAGGATCAAGTTCAATATCCAAACGATGTGTATTATCCATTCTGTATCCAATTAGATCCAGCGGTATATGTTGCAAGGTTTCAAGAATTCCGGCACTGAGGTCGGGAGTTTCTGACAACTCTGTTGCAGCCAGGTTGGTAAAATCTCCGGCTTCCGGAAACACGTCACCTTTTTTAAAGAATCCATTCTCAACTGCTTCTTTAAAGTTATTCGCCAGTGCAGCATAAATCGAATTCCAAAATGCATTTTGTTGCTTACTGATATGTAACCACGAATTTTGCAGGGATATACGCCACATAATCATTAGCTCCGGATCCTGTTCGTAATTCATCAATCCGTACATGCTCATTAAACAAAGGTTGTTATCCCAGGGGACAACATTTTCCGGGGGAAAAAACTCTTTGCCGTGCATGGCATTAATATGGTAATTGTGTTTTTCACGTAACATCTCTGAGACCTCATCATATTTAGAATCACCCGTTACATGTTTTGCAATATTTAAAAATGAAAGCATCATCATTGAGTTTAATCCTCTCTGATCCCAACCCCAAATAGAATTGCAGAATTCAGGCGAGAAATTTCCCCATCGCGTTGCCTTTCCATCATGATCTTTCAAATAAAATCCATTTCGAATCAGATGATCCGTGATATCAGCAACCACTTCCCTGACGGGTTCTTTTTCGGCTTCCGTTTTAGCCACCAGGTCATAGTAAATTCCATAAAAGAAATAGTGTCCTGCCAACTCATCAGAACTGGTGTCGCATTTCCATAAATATTTTCCGTCTTTACTTTTTACAAATCTTGGATTTATATCTTTCCAGAAAGGATCACGTTTCTGAACAGCAACATTCATTTTATGGCTATACTCGGGATCTGCCAGAGGTTCGGGCCAGTCTTTGTCAACAATCACTCTGGCAGGAAATCCTGCTTCATGTGTAATATCAACCAACCATTTGCACGCCTCAAAACTTCTCACTGCGAGCTCTTTTGCTTCTGCTTCACCTGTAACTGCATAACGAAAAGCCTGAGCAGCCCCATACATTGATGTATACATACCATCATTGTCTGAAATACCCGGTGTGGCAGAACTTATATCATATGGAGTTAATAGTTGATTTGGAGCTATAAATCCCATTCGCTGATGACGACTTTCGGTTTGATCTACAAAATGAACCGATTTTTTGTCCAGTGTCATTTCTTCTGAAATAATTTGAGAAACTCCTTTATTTGTTGCTATCCAGGCTGTTCCTTTGCCGTCAACCACAATGTCATTAACAAAATCATCAGGTAACCAACGTAAACCCGCACGATAATAAAAGTAGTCTTCTTCAACACGAATGGTACCTCTTTCTGTGCCAAACCACACAATACCATCCGGGCCTGCAGCTGCACAGGTAAAGTGATTGTAAGGCAATCCTTCCTTGCCGGTAAAGAGTTTCCAATTTTCACCATCAAAACATCCAACTCCCTGTTCAGCTCCAAACCAGAGTCTTCCCTTACTGTCAACTACCAGGGCAGAAACATTTTTAGGTGCCCATTTGTATTTTTCATCTTCCGGAATAACAGTTCTCCAACTTTCCTTCCCAGAAGAAGACATAAAAAGTCCATTTTCGGTTCCTAAAACTACTCCATTTTCATATTCAACATAAGAAAGTTCAATTCCTGCCAAAGGTGGAACAGAAGGCAGAATTACTTTTTTTGAATCTGCGTAGTCTGTCATTTTCCATTTTTGACCATCCCATTTCATTTGCGCGTTTGCTAACAACGCTATAGGATTATCTGCATCCAGAACCACAGAACGTACTTTTTCATCAGTAAAACCCTGTTCTTTTGTATGATGAAAAGCAATATCCTGTTTAAACACTTCGTTTCCAACATTCTGGGCAATTCCGACGAATGGAATAAACAACAGTAAAAATATTATGAATCTCATTTTAATAATTTATTGATTTTTTGTTCTTTGTGTGTTATTTACATCCTGTTTTTCTTTTGATAATCTCTCTTTTTCCCAGCCATGATCTACATATTCCCATGAAAGATCCTCTCCTTCCACACTAACCATCACAAATCCCTCCCGCGTATTATGCCGTCTTCCTTTCCAACCGTTTCCGGCAATTGATCCTCCGGTTATAAAATAAAAACGATCGTTTACAAAACCGGATTCCTGCCAATGAATATGGCCTTGCAGAACCAGTTTCAGATTATGATCTTCCAATAGTTTGAATACTTCATGTGCATTGCTGACTGTCCTTCCTGACGAACCATTTACCTGTGAATAGGTGCTAATCATTGGAATATGTGTGGCTATAACTATAGGTGTTGATTTATCAACGTTGGCAATATCCTGTTTCAGCCATTCCAGTTGTTGTTTGTGAAATATGCCGGTGTATCTTTTATTTGGAGTAACATCAAGCGAGTTAAGAACAATAAAATGCCAGCCTTTGTGATCAAAAGAATAATAGGTTTTGCCCAAATACCTTTCAAACATTCCGTATTTATAATCCGGATGGGTGCTATCTTCGGGACTCTCTTCATAGATTCCAAACAAATCATGGTTTCCAACGCAATTGTATACCGGCATATTAAATCCCTTTATCATGTCAGTATAAAGTGTAAACAGTGTGTCCCCTCTTTTTTGATTTCCGCGCATCACATCATATACCAAATCGCCTCCGGTTAAAACAAAATCAGGATTTAATTCATTCGCCTTATCAATTGCCATTTGAAATCCTTTAGGTGCATTCATTTCAGGTTTGATATGAATGTCTGTCATAAAAGCAAACGTAAACTCCCCTTTTTCTTCATTATCATACTTATCTGCCTGTGCAACAACCTGAAGATTTAATAAGACAGCAAATAAGAGCGTAAAAAAATATCGGCAATTTCTTTTCATAAACTTCATATATAATTTGCAAAACCGTTTTAGCAAAAGTAGGTATTTTAGACATATCAAACTTTTATCATAGCATTTGTAATGTCTTAAAAAGAAAATCCAGGCTTGAAGACTTCACAAAACATTTAAAAGCTCAAGATCAAATACATGTAAACAGCACGTTAAACAGACATTTGTGCTTTTGTAACCAGTGCAAACTACATCGATTATTCCTGAAGGTTAATATTATTTAGATAATAGATAAAATTACAGAAGTACATTCCGTAAGAATTGCACAACTTCGTATGCTTACAAACAAGTGATTTATATAGTTTTAATAAACTGTTAAGAATTATTTCCCACCAGAAAAGAATGATTAAATATTAACTCTGAAGAAACCTTAATTCTAAACCAGAGTAAATAAAATAAATATCCTGACGATGAACAGAGACATAAAAGATAACGGAAAATTACCTACCACTCTGAAGATTCATTGTTCAGGTTTGTTGAATAAGAAAAACGTCTAAACAGATTCTTAATTCATATAATTATGAAATGAGCATGAGAATGGAATTCACACCAATCAAGATGATTAAATTCATGCGAATTCCATCTGTTGCCATAAAAACTAAAAATTTAAACAGTAGATGAAAAAGTATTATATCCTATCAGTGATTGTTTCCTGGGTTTTACTGGCAAATGCCCAGGTAAGTATTAAACCTCTCCCCAAACCAGGTTATGAAGAACGAATCAGAAAACATATCGAAAATCATAAAGTAATAGATACACACGAACATTTGATGAATCCGGAAAGGATTAAATCAAGCGGAATGTTTGATTTCACACTTCTTTTCCATCATTATGCAGATGATGATATTAAATCGAGTGGTATGCCAAAAGCCACATTTGAAAAGCTCCTGACCAAATCGTTAACGGTACAGGAAAAATGGGAAATACTGGAGCCTTACTGGGAAAAATCATTTAACACCGCATATAACAGGGTTGTATCCTTAACTGCTGAAAAACTATTTGGAATTAACGAGATCAATAAAAACACTGTTGTTGAACTTTCTGAAAAAATTCAAAAAGCATATGAGTCAGACTGGTTTCATACAGTTTTAAAAGATAAGTGTAACATAGAATATATAATTAATGACAGTGGTGACAGAAGTTTTGGAGATCAATCCATGATAAGTTATACCAAGAGATTTGGGTATTTCAGAATTGATTCCAAAGAAGATCTGGAAAAGATTGGTAAAAACAGAAAAATAAAAATAGAATCTTTGGAAGATCTGGAGCAAGCCTTAACGCTGGAATTTGAAGAGGAGGTTGAACGTGGATTTATAACAGTTAAGGTCGGTATCGCATATTCGAGAACTTTATTTTTCGACAATGTAAATGAGCAGGAAGCAGCAGAAGTTTTCAACAAGATTTACAATGCTCCGAATAAAGATTTTGATTTTAAAACAGTTAAGCCGCTCTCTGATTATATGATGCACCAAATTATTGAACTGGCGCGAAAACACAACAAACCGATACAAATTCATACGGGACTTCAGGCAGGTGATGGAAACTATATTGAGAATTCAAATCCAACACATTTGACCAATCTGTTTTTACAATACCGCGATGTAAATTTTATACTTTTTCACGGAGGTTATCCATATGGAGGAGAACTGGCAAGTTTGGCAAAAAATTTCAGAAATGTTTATATCGACCTGTGCTGGTTGTATATTATATCTCCATCCTACAGCAAAAGATACCTGCACGAATGGTTGGAAACTATACCGGCTAATAAAATAATGGGATTTGGGGGCGATTACCATAATGTGGAAAACGTTTATGGTCATTTACTTTTTGCTAAAGAGATTATTGGCAATGTACTTATAGAAAAAGTAGAAAACGGATATTTTTCAGAAAAGGAAGCACTTAAAATCGCATCTATGCTCTTGTATGATAATGCATTTAACTTTTTTCAGTTTGAAAAAAAAGCAATATTAAACGTCGGAGTATCTTCGACTAGTAACAATAATTAAAACCGGACAATAACATCATGCGAATACTATTAGGCATTTTAGTTATCACACTAACTAATTTCACAGGCTTTTCTCAAGCAACAGATTCCCGCAACGGTAAATTACTTCGTGGAGAAAAATGGCAACGTTTTATTCCCACAGAGAAAGCCGATTTTTATGTGGCTACCACCGGGAATGACAATTGGTCCGGCACCTTAGCCGAGCCCAATGCTGCTAAAACAGATGGTCCGTTTGCCACCTTATCCAAAGCACAGGAAGCGGTTCGTGGATTAAAGGCTAAAGTTTACAAACCGAAAAAAGAACCAGTTGAAACTCGTTGGATTGGTTCACCGCATCTGTTGGGTAGTGGACAAGATATTGTAGTTTACATACGAGAAGGTTATTATTCGCTTGAAAGACCACTGATATTCAAACCTGAAGATGGAGGTGAACGTGTTGAGACCAATCTTCCAACAGGGGCCTTTGAATACCATAAGTTGCGTGATCATTATGTAACTTACGCTGCTTATCCGGGTGAAAAGCCTGTTATTTCAGGAGGAAAAGCAATTACCAACTGGAAAAAAAACGAATCGGTTTGGACCGCAAAAGTAAATGACCACAAAGTGAAATTGCTTGTTGCAGATGGAAAGTTGCAAACATTGGCCCGTACGCCAAATACAGGTTATTTCACACCAACAAATGTATCTCAAACAACAGGAGAATTGCCATTTAAAAAAGGTGATCTGCACACCTGGGATAATATGGAAGAAAATCGCGTAATCATGCTGTTACGTTGGCACAGTGGCTATAATTCATTTTCCAGGATTGACGAAAAAAAAGGAGTTGCTTATTTCAAAGATCCGGAGGAAGGTGTGGTAATTGTTCCGCCCCGTTATTATGTTGAGAACGTTAAGGCGTTCCTGGATGCACCGGAAGAGTGGTATTTCGACAAGAGCAATAATGAACTGAGTTATATTCCGGATAAGAGCATTACTGATCCTAATCATTCGAATATCTTTTCATCGCAAATAAATCAGCTGATTTCTATTCAGGGAGAAAAAGGTAAACCAGTTAGAAATTTACGGATTTACGGACTTACTTTTGAAGGAGCACTAGCCGGGAACAATGCCATAACCCTTGAATATGCTCATGCCTGTGAAATTGCAGATTCAGAATTCCGATCGTGCGCAGGAACCGGGATCAGGCTAAACAAAGGATGTTATCAAACCCGGATTTTTGAAAACAAATTCGAAAAAATTGAAAACCAGGTAATTGTTGTGGAAGGAGAACACAAACCGCAAGGGGCTGAAGATATACTCCGCGAAACTACGATATCATTTAACCAAATATACGATTGTGGAGGCATTAACATTTATGCGGTTAATTCACTGTATACGACCATTTCGCATAACTACATTACCAAAACCAGGGGCCGGTATGCCATAGATGTGGGGCGTTGGCAAAATCTGGAAGAAGCCATAGATGGAAATTATTTAGTTGAGTATAACCATTTAGATGATGTTCAAAAAGATGCAGATGATTCTGGTGCGATTAAAACTACCGGGCTTACCTTTAATTCTGTGGTTCGCCGCAATTTAATTCACGATGTTCATGCAGGATTTTTTAACGACAATGTGGCATTTTGGTTTGATAATATGTCGTCACAGTGGATTGCAGAAGAGAACATTTATTATAACCTGGAACAAGGGGAAATGAAGCTTTGTGCTGCCAACCTGATTGACAATATTTATCGAAACAACTTTAAAATTGATGCTCCTGCAAATAAGCCGGAATTGATAATAGATGGTCATCCTGAATTAAAGTATAGCAATTTAAAAGTTACAATCCCCCGAAAAACTGCATCGAATGCCGCCGAAACAGGAAGCATAATTAATGTAAGCACCGAAATATTAAATACAGGTTCAACGGGAATAGCTGGTATAGACCTGTATCTCGATGGGAAAATCCATAAAACTAAACTATTCCCCACCATTCATAACAATAAAAGTACTGTTGACTTTGCTTTGCGAATTTACGAGCCGGGAGAACATGAAGTGGCAATTGGTGAAACTGCTTACAGTTCGTTTAAAGTTGAAGGTGAAAGACCGGATTTTGTGTTTGAGGAATTGAGCTTATCTCATTCACGTATTCCGGTTGGCGAAAAAATTACTATTCGTGCACTGGCAAAAAATCTGCAAAAAAATAATCTGTCAAATTCTGTTAAACTGTATCTTAATAATCAGGTTCTGGAAGAAACAAAAATCAATTTAAAAGGAGATCAAACAAAAGAGGTTTCATTTCAAATTACACCAAAACCGGGTGAGCATGTTATTCGAATTGGAAATAGCCCGGAATTAAAACTTTCAGTCTACGAACTAAAAGAATTAACAATTTCAAAAAAGAATTTAAAGACCTATTGCTCACCAACTGCGGAACCTTCTGAAATTGAAATTGATGCTCCAAAAAGTATTTACAAAATAAAGGCCAGTGGCTCCGATTTTTTTCATGCAGAAGACTCTTATGCCGCAATTTTTGTTGATAATGTAAAAGGAGATTTTGTAGCTTCAGTAAAAATTACAGCATTTGGAGAACGAACTCACGAATGGTTCCGTGCAGGTCTTTTTACCAGAAACGAAATGACTAAAAGTTTTGACACAGAACCGGGAAGTAAAGGTTCGGTTTTAATGTTTGGAAGTACCGGACGTGCAGGTATAAATTATGATGAATTTGGTGATGGATGTATGCACAAAGCCAGTAGCGAGAATATTCCTGAAGATATTGAAGTTCCTATCTGGATAAAGCTGGTTCGCCACGGGAATAGTTTTACCGGCTATGTTAGTTATGACGGCAAAAACTGGGTGGTGGAAAGACAAACAACTGAAATTCCGGGTTTAAACAGTTCGGTTGATATTGGCATGGCTGCCGGATCTTGCGACAAAAAACAATACTGGGTTGAATTTCAGAATTTTAAAATTGAAGTGGAGAAATAAAATATAATGCGTTATGGATTCTTTGTTCTTCAGGAAATTACAAAATACTAAAGGCAAAAGATTTCAATGGATATTGGGATGTAGCATTTTATGTATCTGGTTTTTTACAAATAGCCAACGATTCGATGCTGACAGACCGAATATCATATTTATTTATACAGACGATCAGGCGGCATGGGACATTGGTGTTAGCGGAAACAACCAAATTGTAACTCCAAATTTAGATCGCCTTGCAAAAGAAGGGGCCTGGTTTAAAAACTCATTTGTAACAACCCCGGTTTGCAGTCCTGCACGGGTTAGTCTGATGACAAGTCAATACGCAAGTGAGTATGGAATACTGGATTTTATCCCACAACCCGGTCATAAACTTTATGATCCTGAGAATGATCCCGGATTATCACCTAAGAGTGTAACATTTTCCGAGGTACTTCAAAAAAACGGTTACACTACCGGTTTAATTGGAAAATGGCATTTGGGAGATTGGTTAAACGACAGTACTAAAAAACACCATCCCACCAACAACGGATTTGATTATTTTATGGGATTAACCGGCGGAGGTACAAAATCTAAAGATCCAACTTTAGAAATTGACGGGATTGTTAAAACAGTTGAAGGATTTACCACTAATATTTTAACCGATTATGCGTTGGAATTTATTAAAAAGAATACCAATAATCCATTTTTACTTTGTCTTCATTACAGAGCTCCACACGCGCCAAGAATTCCTGTTCCTGAAGAAGATTGGGAACCTTACATAAACCTTGATCCGGAAATTCCTAACCCGGATTATCCAGATCTGGACATCGAAAAAGTAAAAACTAAAATGAAAGAATATCTGGCAAGCACTACGGGTATTGACAGCAATGTTGGACGTATACTCAAGCTATTGGATAAACTAA
>Ga0272443_10006389_pt1 | contig 11690 bp, 13 predicted proteins | sample SSMAcet12_FD_193581 | JGI IMG/M metagenome (GOLD analysis project Ga0272443, IMG submission 193581) | Marine sediment archaeal communities from Little Sippewissett salt marsh, Falmouth, MA, United States - SSM-Acet-12 | ecosystem: Environmental > Aquatic > Marine > Wetlands > Sediment ... | reverse complement strand
TGGAGGTTACCGGATACGCCGACGTTGTGCTTCCGGAATGCACCTACCTTGAACGATATGACGACCTTGACAACGGAAGGCCCTACAGAACACCTTTTGTAGCGCTCCGTCAGCCGGCTGTCCCGCCCATGTATGATTCCAAACCCGGCAACGAGATCGCGAAAATGATTGCCGACAAGTGGGGACTACACGGTATTTTCGAAGAGAACGTGGAAACCTATCTGGACAAGAGACTGCAAAAAGTAGGCAGCTCGCTTGCTGAAATCAAGAAAACAGGCACCCTGGTCAAACCTGAAACAGACCTCTACCGCAAGCCGGGGGAAGCGCTGAAATTCAAGACACCAAGCGGAAAAATAGAACTGGCATCCGCGCAGATGAAAGCAGCCGGACTTGACAGTGTACCCAGATACATACGTCATCCTGAACCTTCTGAAGGATTCTATCGTCTGCTGACAGGCCGCAAACCGATGCTGACATTCGGGCGCACGGCAAACAACCGCTTCCTGGGAGAACTTCCAACAGCACAGGAAAATGAAATCTGGATGCACCCGGACGTGGCCGCAAAACATGACATCCACATTGAAACCACTGATCACGGACAGAGCGAACCCGTGTATGTTCACCTGAAAAACCAGGACGGCATTGTCTCGGAATTTCCGATCAAGGTCAAAGTAACCGAGCGTATCCGCAGAGACTCCGTCTACATGGTCCATGGTTTCGGACACTATCTGAAAAAAATGAGCTGGGCATACAAACGCGGGGCATCGCATAACCAGTTGATATCCAGAACCGAAATCGACCCTGTCATGGGCGGTGTAGGTTACCAGAATAACTTTGTGACGTTTATCAAGGAGGCATAACACGTGGCTGACAAGAAAAATTATGGAATGGTAATCGATACACGTGTGTGCGTTGGATGCTCCGCGTGTGTCTATGCGTGCAAATCTGAAAACGGGGTTCCTGAAGGGTATTGCCGCGACTGGGTTATTCAGGAAACAAAAGGCAGTTTTCCGAAACTCTCCATGGAGAACCGCTCGGAACGCTGCCAGCACTGTGAAAACGCACCTTGCGTCACCTACTGCCCGACGAGGGCATCACACTATGACGAAGACGGAACGGTTCAAATCAACCGTTCACGCTGCACAGGCTGCAAAGCGTGTCTTGCCGCCTGTCCTTACGACGCTCGCTATGTGCACCCTGAGGGATTCGCGGACAAATGCTCACTCTGCAAGCACAGGCTGGACGAGGGCCTCGACACTGCCTGCGTCTCGGTTTGTCCGACAAAAAGCCTGAATCTGGTTGACTTTAACGATCCTGAAAACAAAGCGGAGAGCTTGATGAACGGCAAAGAGGTCTACAGACAGAAAGATCATGCCGGCACCAATCCAAGCCTCTACTGGATTTCAGCAAGGAACAAACCCGGAGAATAATCATGACTGAAACAACGACAGAAATCATATCGACGAAGATGAACCCGAATGTGCTACCGCATCTGCACATTTGGGAATGGCATATTCCTCTCTACCTGTTTCTTGGAGGACTGGCCGGCGGACTGCTGATCATATCCGCAATCATGATTGTCATCAAGCGACATTTCGGAGTCGGGCCCCGGGACGAAGGCGAAGGCTGTCCCTGCCTTGCTGTAAGGATAGGCTCGGTGCTCGCCCCTGTGCTGCTTGGAGTCGGCATGCTTTTCCTCTTCCTCGACCTTGCCAACAAATTCTACGTCTGGGCCTTTTATACGACTGTTCAGCCGACCTCGCCAATGTCTGCGGGTAGCTGGATACTCATAGCTTTTTTCCCTATGGCTGTCCTTCAGGCGATGCTGGTCAACAAGAAATTTCTTCGAGAAAGAAACATAGGAATCGTCAATAAACTTATCGACTGGACTGAAGACCATCTGACACTGGTAGCACTCCTCAACGCGCACATCGGTATCGGAATAGGAATCTATACAGGAATTCTGCTCTCCTTCTTCTACGCACGCCCGTTATGGTCAAGCTCCATTCTCGGCATGCTCTTTCTTGTTTCAGGTATTTCAAGCGCTGCAGCGCTCATGCTCCTGTTCGCGCCTGACAATGAAAAACCGATCTACAGTAAAATCGATGTCAACGCCCTCTGGATAGAAATGGTCGTTCTCGGACTATTTGTGCTCGGTGGCATTACCGGCCCGGCGAACAACAGCGGAGCGATGATGCATCTGATCGCCGGAGACTATCAGATGGCCGGAATGTCCTACATGCTCTGGTTCTGGGGTATCTTTGTCGCGCTCGGATTAATTCTTCCCATGCTTCTGGAGTTTTTTGAAGCTGTAGGATTTCATATCAAGTTTCCTCAACTCGCTCCGGTACTCGTACTCCTGGGAGGCCTGGTTCTGAGGTTTTTGATCGTCTTTGCCGGTCAGACCTACCACACCTTTATGTAGCCCCGCAACAGGATCATCATGATCATGTAACTGTTATCTTTTATTAGTCATCCCCGGGCTTGACCCGGGGATCCATCATCCAATCAAAGTCGGCATGACTCTCTGCCGGCAAGTGATTCCCGGTGACTGAAAATCGTTACACAGTGCTTCTGAGACACCCTCTGTTTTATGCCGGACGATTACAACACATCGATATGAATTTCATTGCGGCGCAGAAACGGTATTGTCCATGGAGGATCATAGCTCGCCGATCGAGGAACCGATACCGCTTTTACGCCCTGCTTGTCAAGCCATTCTGTCAGCTTTGACGACCAGTTCTCGATATTCTTTTCGGAGTGTAAGCCGCTGTAACGCACCGTAGCCACTTTGCGGGCAGGTACCTCACGGATCAGAATATCAGGATCAACCGGCTTCGGCAGGCTCTGCAGCGTATACTCCGCCGGCATGACAAATCCCATCTTCCACTTTTTTCCAGCTTTCTCCTGAATCACCGGAGCGGTCATGGAAATCTTCTCTCCCTCCTCCTCCTGCAGCACCGGAGCGGTCATCGCGATCTTCTCACTTCCGGTATTGCTACCGAAAATATAGCTTGCAAGCCGACTGAACCCCTTGCCGCTTGTGGAGCGATAACTGCCGTCCAACAGAGTTTCAGCGATAATCATGGAGTCATATTCCCTGATCTCAAATGCGCCATCCTTTTTGACTACGCTGTATCCCGGCTCATCTGCCGTCCGTTTTCCAAGCACAGAGCAACTCATCAGTAAAAAACCCGACAGAAGCAATAGCATGATATTCATCTTTTTCCTCCTCGTTATTCTTCAACAGCATTTTCATTTAGAACAACCTGGATGTAAAAAAGGTTTTCTCCGGCTCACTTCATTTCAGCATTGCCGATCGCATTGTTCAGAAAACGGTTGAATACAAACAGAGTGCTGAAGATTGCCTTCAGATTCTCCGTCAGGCCTTCCGACGTCCAGAAATTATCATCGACGCTGTGCGTCACTGCGTAATGCTTGTTTTTGAGCAGATCAATATCCGGAAAATCCTTAGGAAACCCTTTTGGCGCGGTCTTGAGCTTTTCACCGAACAGTCCGCCAAAGTATCTCCTGAAATCCTCACTCTCTATGATGGTTTTATATTCTTCCGCGTTTTCTAAAATCTCGCTCCTGATCGCTTTCAGATAGTGCGACTCTGGCATATATGCCCCCCCGCCGACAAATGAGGCTCCAGGTTCGATATGCAGATAATACCCGGCATAGGGGCTTTTTCTGCCGCCCTTTGCGATAAAAGCTCCGAAGTTGTTCTTGTATGGGAACTTGTCTTTGGAAAACCGTACATCACGAAATATCCTGAACAGACATTCCTTGGGGCTCACGACATCGACATCAGGATCTATCTCCCTGACAAACGGGATCAGCATGGCGATACACTGCTCAAACGCGCCTCTGGCATCATCGTAGAACGACTTGTTTGTCTGAAACCACTCCCTGTCGTTATTTGCCTTCAACCTGCCGAGGAAATCGACTGTTCCCTGTAAGTACATGCTCGCTCCTCCTCTTGAGGGTACCTCTATTTATTTGTTCCGTCCGCCTTGTCCTCGGGCATCTCACGACAATAAATAGAGGTGCCCTTGAAATTTACTTGCCGCACTCCCGTCTGACAGCGCAGATTGATTTTGCCATTTTGCGATATCGGGAAGCGCCGAAAATACTTGCAGCAATACCGAAAGGTATGCATGCTACGCCAACTGCCCAGAACCATATCTCGTTGGAGAAGTGCATGATGGATATGCCTGCAATGATAAGAGCAACTCCTGAACGCAGATACGAGAGAAGGGTCCGCTCGTTTGCCAGTACGGTTCTATCAATCGCGAGCTCGTCGCGAAGTATCAGTTTGTCGTCATCGAATTTTTCATAGGGTGATTTGGCCATGGTAGTTCTTTCTATGCACGAAGGCTATGTTTCTCAATGAAATAGTGTGTCTTTAACGGCCACAATATACAAAAACACACAAACTGCATAGAGTTCCCCCGGAGCATGTGACGGGACTTAGCTGACATGGGGCTTCTGCCTGTCGGCTATCATGCTCATGGGCAACGCTAGACAGACCTGTTCCGCGTCTCGATAGCAGTGTCGGATGATGCTCAAGAGCCTCACGTGCTTATCGTTGTCAAGGCATTGAGAGGCATTCTCAGGCTGACCGGAAAAGGGTAATCCCTCGGGTATCCTGCCCTGAGAAGCAACTGGAGTGACCTGGTCAGCCGCATCTCGGCTCCCGCATGACAGCGCAGATGGATCTGCTCATTTTACCAGCTAACCAGAGAACACGGTAATTCCGGAATGCTAGCAGTACGTTCCATAGTAGTAATATAATTGGTTACGAAAACGGCTATGACGATGTATGGCTGATCTCTTTTTCTCTCCGATAAGCAAAAAACAATAGCAACCAGTACAACAGCAGCAGGAGCACCTGGACATGAAACCGGTTTACATCGATCCCCTCTGAAAATGTTCTGAAATCAGTTTCAAAATTGATCACCGTCAGCATACAGATCGCACCGAAACCGGCGACAAGAATGGATCTCGAAAGGACCAGGGACTCCGCCCTGGATGCAGTATAAAAAATACCGCCCAACCGAATGCAAAGGCCGAGATTATTCTGTCCTGATAGACATAAGAAGGGATATTGAATATAAACGAAAAGACCGGGGACTTTTATTCCAGCAGCGTGAGCTGCAACCACAAGAAAGAAGTATACTGACCCGGCAAAAAGCAGAAATCTCAAAGAAAGCACGCGGTATGGCTTTTGATTGCTGGTTCTCATTTCTCCTCAACGCTGGTAAAGGCATCAAGAGGCATTCTCAGGCTGACTGGAGAAGGGTAATCCCTCGGGTATCCTACCCTGAGAAGCAACTGGAGTGGCTTGGTCAGCCGCATCTCGGCTCCCGCCTTTTCAGCCCAGGGCTGCTCCTGAAGCACCTGAGACATCGGATGAATAGCGATGGAACGGTATTTTGCCCTGAGGAACAGACGCTCGAAACGTCGCCCTGCTTCCAGGAGGGATTCCGGCGTATCGTTTGTCGAGGTAATGACGATCCAGCCAGCGCTTTCCTTGACCTGTTTCCTGGCGCGCTCGACTGATGCGTTGCGAAAGTCCCGGTTCAGCACATCATCAGCGCCATAAAAATTTCGCACATACCATCCCGCCAGACCAGTAATATCCATTGACTCAGGAGTGAGACCATTACGGAACTTGCGTGCATCAGCGTCCGACCATCGTATCCAGCGGGCCAGTTCCTCCTGAACGTTCATACGATCAGCCTGCTGACGGCTTGCCGCAACCGTCGCCTCGTCGAGCCATACCGCCTGCTTTGAAAAAGAAGGGTAGTAGAAGCAGTTCTCATCACCTCCGGTAATGAATGAAACATCCTCCGGATCAAGATCATCGCTCTTGAATCCTGAGCGCAGGGTTCTGCGTTCAAGCAGCCGCTGCAGAGGATATTCCACCCGTTCAGCGTTCTTAAATTCAATCGAAAGCAATTCGGGATCAAACGCAGTCTGTGTCCGCAAACGGATTTTCGCCTGAAAACCGTATGCATTGGCGACAATGACCATATTTTCCAGAAACGCTCCAACGGAAAGCAGTAATTCACGGTTTTTAGGATCGATCTCATTCAGCCAACGATCTTCGGCTGAACCGATCATCCATCTGTCAGGGCTTTTGACAGTTACCGTCCAGGGCTGTACGTTGTGGCTGCTGGGGGCAAAGGACGCGTACCAGATAATGTCAGCTCTCTCTCGTCCGATACTCTTTACAAGAGCCTCATACCCGGTACCTCTCTCTTCTTCCGTCCTGGTTAATCCGCGACATGACGTTACACCCGGCAGGACACTACACGCCATAATACACTGCACCGAGCGTATAAGAAATTTTCTCCGTGAAAGTGACATAGGGAATGCGCTGTATGGTTATGGCCGGCTTGCTGGCAAACGGATCTTTACCGTACATTATTAATTATACCTATTTCAATGAAGAAAGACATGTTAAATCTTCATGGCACCCATAAACCAGACAAGGAGGTCAACATGATACCGAAAGTTTTGCTTCACAATTTCTGCACAACCGTGAAAATTGATGAAAAAAAGAAAGATTACCAGGACTGGATGATCATCACCTGGGACAAACCGCTCTTCACCATCGCACGATCCAGCATCAACCGGATTCAGGACTATGGCAATTTTGATCACTGGGACATAATACAGGCTGTAATAGTCGGGTACCGCCGGGAGAACAAATGGCATCATACCGAACATACCAGCCTTGAGCATTTCGGAGGGTGCACTGGCGTCGCCTGCAAGATCGGTGCCCTTGTGGACATGCGACTGGACGTGTCCCTCGAGGTATCCCTCTATCTGGATCTGCGAACATTGCCGACACTCAGCAGCACCTATCCCGTCAGCGTTGAAGACTGGAAGGAAATCACCCACGATGAGGCCGGAAGATTGGGGATCTATTAGCAGTAGTGGTTAGTGGTGCTCTATGACATAGTTAACAGAATAGTAACGAGTGTTTCAGGAAAATTCGCGAAATTTAAAACGAGGCGTTTATCGAAAAACTGATTCGAGCTTTCCCGGCATTTCGAGATCCGACAACAAGTTGATCTACAGGAAAGACATAGCCCCCTGAAACCCCTGAAAAAGAAAAGGAGAATATCGTGGAGCAACTCAGAGGAACAATGATGCAATCATTTCATTGGTACTCACCGAACGACGGTAAATTCTGGACTGAATGGACAGAGAGAGTGCCGGAGGTCAGCAAGAACGGTTTTACGGCCCTCTGGCTGCCGCCTGCCTATAAAGGCATGGCAGGAACCTGGGATGTTGGCTACGGCGTCTACGATCTGTTCGATTGCGGGGAATTTGATCAGAAAGAGACCACACGAACCAAGTACGGCACGAAAGAAGAGTACAGGAAGTGTATCAACGCGGCCCATGATGCCGGGCTGCAGATCTATGCCGACGTGGTGCTGAACCACAAAATGGGCGCGGATGACAGGCAACGGGTTGGCCATGTCGTTGTGGTCGATCCCCATAACCGGAACAGAACCATAGGCGACTACCATGACAGGGGCCTGTGGACTTCTTTTTCCTTTCCGGGCAGAGGGGATACCTACTCGAGCATGAAGTGGAAGTGGTGGCACTTCGACGCGACCAAAGAGTACGGGAACATCTACAAGATGAAGGACAAACAGTTCGAGACCCATGTTGACAGTGAAAATGTCAATTACGACTTCCTGATGGGATGCGACCTGGATTTCGACCACGAGCAGGTGCGGGGCGAGGTGCACTACTGGGGAAAATGGTATCTCGACACCTTCGGCATGGACGGCTTCCGCATTGACGCGGTCAAGCACATCCGGTCGTTCTTTTTCAAAAACTGGCTGGACGACATGAGACATCACGCGCAGAAAGACCTGTTCGCGGTGGGCGAGTACTGGTCGTCGGATCTCGGCCGACTCCTCAGATATATCAGTGAGACCGAAGGAAGAATGCACCTCTTCGACGTGCCGCTGCATGGCAACTTTCATCACGCCTCAAGGGCCGGAGCAGAGTACGACATGGGTTCAATCCTGAACAATACGCTGGTTAATGAGAATCCCTCTCTCGCAGTGACCATCGTGGAAAATCACGACACGCAGCCCCTGCAGAGCCTCGAATCACCCGTAGAATCCTGGTTCAAACCGCTCGCCTACGCCATCATCCTCCTGCGGGACGAAGGTTATCCCTGCGTCTTCAGCGCGGACTATTTTGGAGCGAAATACGAGGACAAAGGGCACAAGATCCGGATGGATTCCCATCGCTGGATGATCGACCTGTTCCTGAACGCGAGAAGAAAATGCACTTTCGGCCACCGCCGCGACTACTTCGATCACCACCACACCATCGGCTGGACCTTCCAGGGCGATGCCAGGCACAAAAGCATGGCGGTCGTCATGACCAACGGCGCAGACGACACGAAATGGATGGAAACCGGCAGGCTCCACCGCACCTACCACGACCTTACCCGTCACATTGATGAATCGGTGGAGACCAACGAATGGGGCTGGGCTCCGTTCAGGACGCTCGGGGGGAAGGTGTCGGTGTGGGTTGAGGAATAACCTGAAAACTTACAACAACCAAAATTGGTTACGTAAATTACAAGAAGATATAATACACTGTAATGTGTTTCAGTTATTACGAGTAAAGATCACAAACAGCTCTGCATACACCAATGCCTGAGATATCAAGATTTCCGGGAATCGTGATTGGTATTTTTCCGAGGGAACACCCTCCACCTCACTTTCATGCTGTATACGGAGATTATCAGATTACTGTAGAAATCAAAACCGGAATTATCAAAGGAAACTTTCCCAAACGCGCTCTCCGTCATGTACTGGAATGGCTTGATTTGCATCAGGATGAATTGCTTTCAAACTGGCATACGATTCAGAAGGGATATCTGCCAAAAAAAAATTGCACCATTGGAGTAAAAAACATGATTCCTCAAGTGATAGAAGCAACATACGCTCATGACTATGTTATCCATCTCATTTTCGCCGATGGAACTGAAGGTGACGTAGATCTCGCTCAGGAACTGTACGGCAAACTCTTCGAGCCGCTAAAAAACATAGAAACGTTCAAACAGTTCATAATCCATCTGGATTTCCACACACTCTGCTGGCCGAATGGGGCTGATTTTGCCCCTGAGTTCCTCTACGAGAAATCAAGGATTCCCGCATAGCTCCTTATCTGAAAACCGTCTTATCACGACACTTGTAACAGTTTTTCCCTACATTTCAGGATAAATTGCGGAATATATTAAGAGAGGAGCCCTTATGATCGACGGAAATACCTATCACTCACTTCCCTGCCCCTGTGGGAGCGGCAAACCGTTTGACGAGTGCTGTTTCAGAGCGAAAAACCCGATATCGGGTAATCCCATGGATGAGGTGATGCAAACACTGCGCGAGGAGCAACAGAATCGGCAGTTCAGTTCCATCGAGGATGCAAACCGGTTTATGCATGAGTTTATGACCCGGCAGAATACAACGCCTCGCGATGATTTCGCAGGATTGTCGCCCTCCGAAATGCGCGCTGTTCTCGCAGATCCATTTGATGCCCGTGAGATTGCAACCTTTGCCGATGTTCTTCCGCAAGAGCCGGTTTGCCCCTCTGCAACACTCTTCAAAGCGCTCGCTGACGCTATTGGCGACAAGGGACTCAAACCAACCGCTAAAGGTAACCTGCCAAGAAATACCGTTCGCGAGATTTCAACAACCCTGAACGGTACGGATGACTTCGGGAGCGAGAGATTTCCACACCGGATACAGAAAGAGACAGATTATTTCGATCTCCATCTTATGCGGCTTGTTGCAGGACTTGCCGGCCTCATCAGAAAATACAAGGGCCGGTTTATTCTCACGAAAAAGTGCCGGACAATCCTTGACCGGCATGGCATGGCCGGAATCTGGCCGGTGCTTTTCAGGACGTATGCAGAAAAGTATAACTGGGCCTATAGCGACGGATACGGCGAGCTCTATTTCATGCAGCGTTCGTTTCTCTACACCTTGTACCTGCTGCACGTGTTCGGCTCGGAAGAACAGGACGGCATATTTTATGTTGAAGCATTTCTCATGGCATTTCCGGCCTTTCTTGATGACATACCTCAGTGTCACTACATGAGCGCGGAAGAAATCGTCTGTTCCTCGTATCTGCACCGGACAATCGACCGGTTCGCAGGATTCTTCGGACTCGCACATGTCGAGAAGTCCGAACGGAAGTATGGCGAGACAACCCGTTACAAAGTCCGCGCCCTGCCGCTGCTGGATCAAGCGATTCGATTTCATGTACCGTAAAGCGCTTCAGACATATCGTCCGGGTCATCCTTGATAGCCTTGCTCCTCCCGGCACTGCTTGTAACAATTTGTCGAACCTCTGATAGCATAATTATTATGGAATTCAAGATTCGTCTCTCGCTGATTGTCGTCACGTTATTACTTCCATTATGGTTACCGATGTATGGCTGCAGTTCTGTTCATCAGGCAGATCAGGCAACTGAAACCACCTCGCTGCCGCAGGCTGCCGGCATAAGCGGCATGGCGCAGATCGACGGCAATTCCTACCTGGTCGTTCACGATGCCTTGTCGTTTGAAAACGGCTCCAGGATGTCGATCATAACGCTATCGGCAAATGCTGCTCCGCTTTTCCATCCTGTTACGATTGACTCCTGGTCACACAGCGACGGACGGGCGAGTGATCTTGAGTCCCTATGCGCTGTTCCCTCGCGCCAGAACGAATACCTTATGGCCGAATCAGGAACATGGAAAGGGAAGTACGGGCGATTATTTCACCTTCGCCTTGACTCTGAAACCAAAAAAGCCGTAATCCTTGGAGTCATAAAACTGCCGGTGTTAGCGGATAACAATCCTCAACAGGTTGGCGATCAGTATGAGAGCCTTGCCTGCATAAAAGGGGCTGATGGCCGGTTATTGTTACTGCTTGGCGAAAGAGGAGGATCACAAAGATTTCCGGAAGGCGTCATTCGATGGGGCATTATTGATCTTGATAGCCATGAGCTTGTATTCACCAAAAAGGGTCTTGAAGGCATGAAGGTCAATGCTCCGGGAAAATGGAAAAATGAGCGAACAAACCGTGATATCAGCGATATGTATATCTCGCCCGGAGGTGAGATATACATATCGGCCGCAGAAGACAATGGAGATAACGGGCCGTTCTCTTCGGTGATATACTCTCCGGGCAAAATTTCCGGAAATTTCAATTTTCCCGTTATTGCCGATCAGCATCCTGAGGTTTGGCGAACGATCAGTTCGTTAAAGATCGAGGGGTTGAGCGGACCTGCTGAATCTGTCGCAGGAAGTCAGATGAGTATCGGCAGTGATGACGAGAATTATGGCGCAATATGGAGGCCTGTAGAATAATCCGCCGAACAGCCTCTCTTTGCTGAAAACGAATCAGCGTCTCCGAGCCTTGCTGTTATTCAAGCCATTGCTCTACATCAAATCGGTAAGGATAGTACACGTTAGTTTACATAGGATGTCCCCTACTTCTGGAATCGAAATCAAACCCGGACGCTCAAACAGTCTAAGAAACTGTTAATAAATAACTATAACGAATAAAGGAAAGTGTTATATTGTCATCATGAAGACACATGATGACGAAATAGCACTGATCCGCATCAAATTTGAGAAAATCGCATGGACTCTGGA
>Ga0272443_10006388_pt1 | contig 11692 bp, 24 predicted proteins | sample SSMAcet12_FD_193581 | JGI IMG/M metagenome (GOLD analysis project Ga0272443, IMG submission 193581) | Marine sediment archaeal communities from Little Sippewissett salt marsh, Falmouth, MA, United States - SSM-Acet-12 | ecosystem: Environmental > Aquatic > Marine > Wetlands > Sediment ... | reverse complement strand
ATTAACCCCTTAAACTTAGGGGTTTCGTTTCACGGTACCCGGGTCGAACTGGCCAGCGGCTCATGTGGTGCCATGGACATTAGCATCCCCGCTCACTTCAGTACACACAGCGTGTGCTGGTGAGCATGCTTCCCCTTCGTAACCACAGCTGTGGCCTGTTCTGGGCAGAGTTGTGGTGGTGGTCCTGTGCCCCCGCTGTTAGGGACATAGGTAGACCATTGAATGCACGTCGTCAGCCTGTTGACGGCAATAGCCTTGGCATGGGTGCAGCCTCATGTCAAGTAACCAGCATCACCACCTAACGGTCAAGTCTGGCCCTGCTTGTCTGACAAATAGGGCTGGTGGATCGTAGTGCTATGCCCCGCAGCATGGGACATGTGTACGAGGCGAATTGTGTACCAAGCACACGCCTAAACACCCCCACATGCTCGTGTTGATTAGGGCATAGTACTCATCCCACCTGACCACCCCATCCCAGGGATTCCTCCCCCTGGGGTGGGGAGTGGTATGCGGTACCTGCTGTATGTGCCCCGTATACGGGCCTATACGGCAGTTACTTCATTTCTCTTCTCTTACTAAGAGGTGTTCCATGAGTCGCTTCCATGAACTCTTCAAGGGCCTTCCCTCCAATACCCTCACCCCGGACAAGGTATGGGGTCCAGGTTGGGTTGTTGGAGCCCCTAACACCATCAGGATGCAGTCCTGGCGGCGTAAGGCCATCCAGATGGATCACGGTGTGATCCACCTGTTTGGCCGCAAAGGGGACAAGCCTGGGTGTGCCTCTGTGCGTGTCACGGATCGTCACTATGACATCCTGTGGTACAGCCAGAAGCCGTCCGAGGTGGAGAAGGCAAAGTTCGACTTGGCTTGGGATGCAGATGCTCTTCTGCCCCAGACCCCTGGCCAGATCGGACACTTCCTTCTCAAGATGGAGATGGAAGAGGAATTCCTGAAGGAGCAGGACTAACCTAACCCTAGTGGTGACATGGGGAGACTCGGTTTCTCCCCTGTCTCTTATGGCAGCATGGTGCTGTCACCACTTTTCTCTTACGGAGGTCATCATGACTAACCGCGAACTCTTCTCGAAGGGCTTTTCCATGTCCTACCCCATTGGGTACGCCTTTGGCTCTAAGGTCCGGCGTATTCTGGGGCGTGTATGGAAGCGCCTTGCTGGGTAACCCCTGCCCCCTGTCACACAAGGGCCATACCGTGTCGACAGGGGAGTGTGGTTACTACTAAACCCTTTCTATATGGAGGTTCATTATGGCCATCAACTGGTCGGACCCAATCGGGTGGCGCCTGGAGAAGCTCGACGTGCTGTGGTGGAAGGTCTCTATGGCCATCTACCTGGGCGTGTCGGACGAGATCTGGGATTCCCTAGAGGCTGAGATCTCCAAGACCGAGAAGGAGATCAGAGATCTCTATGCCAAGGGGCACAGCCCCAAGGCCTAAACCTAACCCACGATGGGCCTGGATAGGAGGGTTCAATTCCCTCCTATTCTTTTATGGATACATGGTGTATCCAGGCCTTTTCTATGGAGGTTCAGTCATGGAAAACGTGTGTCAGGGATGTCCTGCAGAGGTGTGGTCCTGCCGTGGGATCACAGAGTGCCGGGTTCGTGGTGATGTTCCTGTGTGGAACAACAGCCCCTGCCCGGACAAGAAGAAGCTCAAGTGGCATGAGTTTGTCCACAAGATGGCCAAGCTCAGAGCAGCCATGCGGAAGGAGGCCGCCTGTGCGTAGGAAGATTACAGTCTTCCGCAGGGAACTCCTGGAGTGGGCCATGGACGTAGCGGCACCTGTCGTTTCGTTCTATGCGCTGATTTTCTCCACGGAGATTCTTGTGCTGCAGACCATCGAGAAGGTGCTGTAGCAAGACCAAATGGCCTAATGCCACAGCTTAGGGTAGGGTCGGCCTGTCCTAGGCTATTAGCACAATAGTGTGCATAGGAGGTGAATCATGAAGATTAGGATTAGCAATATTAGTCCGAGACACGGGAGGATGCTCACTATTAGTGAGATCCTTGAGCGGCCATGCTCAGCGGTGGCTCCAGTGGAGGTATACGAATATGACACGTGGAGGTTCGTGGTGGTGGACGGCCACCACAGAATTGCCCGGTGTCTACTGGCGGGGAAGTCCACGGTGGAGGCCGTGGTCATCCCCAACGAGGAAGGGGACTCGGTCTCCTCCCTGCTGGAGACCTGGGAGGAGCGCAACCGTGCCTGGACCTGGAAGAGATTCCTGGGAGAGATGGTCCCGGGCATGGGGAACGACGACACCATCCGGGTGTCCATCTCCCCTGGGGGGTTCCTTTGGAGGTTGGAGCTATTGTGCTCCTGGTGCTCGGACACTGGACTGCTCTCCAAAGGGGAGCACTGGTCCATGAACCACCAGACCGAGGGGACTTGCGGAGAGATCCGGGAGATCCCTGGGGTCTTCGAGGACTGCCCGTGGCCCATCACAGGGGACGCGTGCTCCCATTGCGGTGGTGACCCCGGAAATGGAGCAGGAGGCTATAGTGGGTGTTGCGATGCTCTCGTGGAGAGGGTGGAGCAGTGGGAGACTAATGCTGCTCGGGCCATGGCCTGGGCGGCGGCAAAGAAGGTTGGTCGGCGTGAGCTGGTCAACCTCACCCCGCACCCGGTATGTCTCTACAAGGAGGAGGGAGATCCCCTCCCCGTAGAGATCCCGGTTGGTGGTGAGCCGGCTCGGGTGGAGGTAGTCCGCAAGCAGATGGGAGTCATAAATGGACTCCCTAGGTTCAGAGAGGTCGGGGCTGTTGTCCGTGGGCTCCCCGAACCCTCACCTGGGAGGACGTACATCGTCTCCCAGAGGGTGGCCGCTGCTGCTAAGGACAGGATGGACCTCGTATTCCCTGACGATCTGGTCAGGGAGCACGGAGTAGTGGTAGGCTGCCGGGCGTTCGGGGTCGCCTGGTAGCTCTATAGTGACACAGCCTAGGGGACCTAACCGTCTCCTGGGCTATTAGCACAATAGTGTGCATAGGAGGTGTTATATGAAGAATGCAGAGGCGGTCTACTGCCCCAACTGTGGGACGGAGATCATGGAGGGGTGTTTCGTCCAGGGCATCCAGCTGGACGAGAGTGACCCCGAGGGCGCGCTGCACTACACATGTGGTGACTGCGGGTACACTTCTCCCGAATAACCAAATGCCCTTAGTGGCACAACCCAGGGTGGGGACGGCCTGTCCTGGGTTATTAGCGCAATTTCGCGCGTAGGAGGTTCAGTATGACCGCAACATCGAACATCTCATCGAACAGGCTCAACGGCGTGGTGCTCGGCAAGTCCGAGTCTTCCAGCGCCGGGAAGCGGAAGGTGGGCAAGCGCACCTCGGCGAAGAAGAAGTCGCTGAAGGCGCGGGTCCGCTCCAAGCTGGCCGCCGGGCTTCCCCTCACCCGTCGGGAGATCCGCATCGCCCAGCGCATCTCCTAGCCTGTTCAACCGGCCCTCCCTCAGCAATGGGGGAGGGTCTCCTACAAATAACCAGCCTTAGGGCTGTTCACATATAACCCGTTTCTTTTCTTTTTCTTATCTTTTTCTTAAAGGAGGTGTGCTATGAAGCGCATCATGTGGTTATTCTTTCTTGGCGTAGACGGGTTCTTCTTCGACACGCCGTTCTTCTCCATGCTGGAGAAGGATGCCTGGAAGCGCGACTTCCGGGAAGGCACGTTCTCCTACCACCACGACATGGTGGAGGAGTTGTCCGACCTGGGCATCCGGGAGCGTAAGAAGGGCGAGATCTGGACCGACGCGCAGCGCAGGGCATTCCTGCTGGTGCAGGACCAGATCTACAAGCTGTCCAACCCCCTCAAGCAGGAGAAGGGGGTCGGGTCCGTACGGAGACTCGACATGGACAGATGGCGGCGCCTCAAGGTGAAGATCCGTCGGGAGACCGACAAGGAACGCCAGGCCCGCCTCAAGCGGGAGAAGGAGCAGAGAGCTGTCGAGAACAAGGCCAAGGCGGCTGCTGCTCTCGCCCGCACCCGTGCTGCCAAGAAGAAGGAGGAGCACGAGTACCTCGCTGAGATCTTCCTCGGTGGGCGGGTAATGACCGCCGACAAGGTGGCTCGCTACGAGAGCGTGGCCAAGCTCGGTGAGAAGGGCCACGAGGCCAAGGTGAAGGCTGAGGCCGAAGCCAAGGCCAACAAGGACCGGGCCAAGCGCAAGAAGCTCGTGCAGAAGAAGCGCAAGGCCATCGAGAAGGTCCGCAAGGGGATCGTGGGTGAGGCCCGCCTCTCGGACCTCGACACCCTGTTCCCCAAGGGCACCCTGCCCAGCTTCAAGGGCTAGCTAACCATGCCCAAGAAGCGCAAGAAACCTACTACTCGCTGTCCTAGGTGTGGTAGTCACAAGCACGTGACTACCTGCTGCTGGGGCACCGTGAAGGTTCGTGAATGTAAAATTTGTTTCCATATCGTTTCCGCCCACAGGAAGGAGTGCGTGGGTTGCGGAGGGGACTACTCGGGTCCCAAGGAACGGAAAGAACGTAACTGTCCTCATCATTTTTTGGGCAGCCCCACAGGGGCGTAAGTCCTCTTTAGGAGAATGGACATGAACATCAAGATCGGCAAGAAGATCGACATCGTTGTCACGTGCTATGACGGGGGCAAGGCACGTCGGTCCACCGTGACCGGCTATGCCCTCATCATCGAGGGCTGGGAGGAGTTCTCCTTTGGTGTGCACCGCACCACGGATGCCTCTGACTGGTCGGTCACTGAGCTGACCACTGGCCTTCGTGCCGGCGGGGGTTCCACCAGAAAGGCGGCCATCACCAACCTCTCCCACCACCTGGAGAAGCATGGCAGGGAGAAGATGCTGTCTCTCATCGAGAAGGCAGCCAAGCCCGAGGCTGAGGAGAAGAAGGAGTCCAATGGCTCAACCGCCACCTGGACCTTGGAGATGGGAGCACCCACCGCCAAGCAGGCTTCTCACCCTTCTGTGGTGTGCAACTTCCACATCGTCTGCCATATCAAGGATGTCCTGATGGCAGAGTTCTCCTGGATGCAGGTCATGCGTCTGCGGGAGGGCCAGAAGCACGACAAGGTCTTCACGGCAAAGACCTTGATCTACCACGGACACTACGTCCGTACGAACGACAACATCAAACTCCACCGGGGCCTGCAGTACTACATCCTCAAGAAGGCTGTAAAGATGGCCTCTGAGGGTGGGTTCCCCAACCACTACATGGAGCGCCTGTCTGACGAGGACGTGCGCCCCATTCCCACGAAGTCGTAACTCTCCTTTTTTGTTTGGCCCTCAGCAATTCGGCTGGGGGCTCTTCTTTTTATGAGGTGACTTTTGGAAAAGCTCATTGTCAAGAAGACACACATGGAATTCGTCGAAGAGGGCTATGTCATCGACGAGTGCAGCGGTCAAGCCATTCTGGAGACCAAGGAGGTCGTCCAGTGGTACGAGGTGGTGAATGGCGAATGGAAGCCCATCGTCGAGCCTGACCTCAACCTGTACACCTGCATCCTCAACGAGATTGGGGATTCCCCCAGCATCGAGGTGTTCGAGGCCCTGGATGACGACACCCATCTGCAGGTGCGGGCCGAATGTGCCTACTGCATCGACCAGGAGGACTGTGAGCACATCGTACACAAGTGCGAGCGGTGCCAGAAACCCACGCTCGGCTGCAACGGTCGCCACAACGACATCGGCAACCAGTTCGTGTGCGACGAGTGCGGGGAGTCTGACTTCCGGCGCTGCCCCAAGTGCGGGTTCGGAGCCGACATCAGCTACTGGGTGGACCTCGTTGCTGAGGACCTCGTCGCCTGCCCCCGCTGTGCCTCCCACGTGTCCGTCGGCAAGACCAAGGCTGACTAACCCTTTACGTTCGGCCCCTAGGTAATTCGGCCTAGGGGCACAACCAAGGAGGAGTAATGCGAACGCTGCTGAGAATTTTCTTGTTTCCGTACCACGTGTTCATCAAGTGGCCCCTGGAGGCTGCGGAGGAGGCGGACCGCTGCAGAGCGGCACTCTACGAGCACCTGAAAGCTGACCAGGCCCTGTTTGAGGCCATCAACAAGTTTGACGAGGCTGTACGCCTCAGGAAGGAGGAGAACAATGCCTAAGGATCCGACACCTTGCGGGAAGTACCACTTTATATGCGCCAGCGGAAGTTGCACGCAACCGGAACGGCTGGACTGCAAGGGCTGCTCCCAGCTTGTGCGGTTCACCTGTCACAACTGCCCCATTAACCCCTGTTACCTTGTGAAGGAGAAAACCGATGCCTAAGGAAATACACCCGTTCGACGGCGCTGCTGAGACTGTGGACATACAACTGCAGCGGCGCATGGCCCACACCCAGGGGTTCCTCATGGGAACTATCACCGGGTCGATGGGATCCAAGGTGAACCAGATCATGCATAACCAGCTCATAATCATGAACGCTCTCAAGACCCTGATTCGTGGCCTGAGGCAGACCAATGCCTCTCATTTTGAGGAGTACACCAATGCCGAAGACACTCCGCGCATCTAGATCCGACATCAAGGCGGCGCTCACGTCTCCACACCGCTTCATGCGGCTCATGCGCCGTGCACACTCCGCGTACAGCGAACTTTGCTTGCGTGGGGAACACCCGTCTTTCGGAAAGGTGCTTCGTGGCATGTGCTGCATCTATCACGAGGCACACCCCTATGACAGGAGCATTCCGGTGCTCATGTCCATGGGCTCCATGTACTTGCATGCTCGTCGGCGTCTTCGTGAGAGCTGGTTGAAGCCTCGCGTCGGGGAGCAAGGTAGTTTGTTCTAGTAGGAGGTTCAGTCGTGAAAAGTATCCGTATCGAGTTCACCCAGGACGACATGATCAGGGCTCTTATTCGCGTCACCGCAGAGGATGAGGGTATCTCCCTCGCTGGCAAGTACAACCTTGAGTTGGCCAACAAGGATGACGCTGCGTCCTCTTCTCCGCTGCGGCCGGACACCACCTTCATCATGGTGCTGGAGACGAAGAAAGAAGGGCTGTGGTAACCATGAGAGGAGGTTCAGTCATGATAACAGTGCGAAATGTGCGGAAGGATGGTAGGCCTGTTCATCCGTGGCAAGTGTACATTGGTAGGGCTTGCTATGGGTTTGAGCAGTCTCCTCTTTTCAACGCGCACCGGCGGGGTACCAGGGACCAGAATGTCGAGTGGTACCGTGCGGACTTCGAGTCTTGGTTGGCCGAGGCTGAGGAGGCTCGCTCCGTTTCCGCCGATGATCTGGAGAGCTACTTCGAGACTTGTTCTCCCGCCGGGAGGGCGTGGCAGGCTCTCGAAGAGCTGGACAGACTCCGCTCGCTGCTCAAGGAGCATGGTCAGCTGGAGCTTTTCTGCTGGTGTGCCCCGTTGGCATGCCATGGTGACGTCATCAAGGCTCACCTTGGGAAGGAGGTGTAACCATGCCAAGGCTGTACAAGAAGATCGGAGGTAAGTGGTATGTATGGGGGTACAACACCGGCTGGTGGCCGGTCAACCCGTACATGACTCTTCCGCCACTGGTAAGGGTGGAAGGAGACATCTACACCTCCGCTCCGCTTTCCTGTCGGGAAAGCTCCGCTTCGGATCACATGCCGAGTCCCAGGAGACTCCATGAGGTGTACTGAAGGAGTTTTCTCTCCTCTCAGCCTCTCTTGCCTCTGTCTCCCCAGCGGTCGACTCGGTCGCTCTCAGCGCGTGCCTCCGCACCACTCAGCGCCCACTTTCAGTGAGGGCACTGAGCTGGTGCTCCGGAGGACTACTATGCGCTTCAAGACTCCCATCGTCTCCCTCGGCGTCGACCGCACGCCAGGGTCTGCTAACAGTTGTCCGGTCACCTCTGTCCCGATTCGGCGTCGGGGTAGGGGTGACTGTTGTTGTGGAGGTTCATTATGATTATCACACCGGATGAAGCGCGTCGGGAAGGAATGTCCGAGCACACGGACATGACCTGGGATGACCGGCGCAACCTGACGGAGCTGCCGGGCGATGACATCATCGACCTGGTATGCTCGAACCCGGAGTGCAAGCACACTTGGAGTGGGCCTGTCACTCTGGTTCGCATTGATGGTGACTATCACTTCGTCATCGAGGAGACTCTCCGCGATGCCGATGGGACGGTCATCGACGAGAAGGTCACTGAGGTGTTCTGTCCCGAGTGCGGGGGCACGGACATCGAACGTGAGGGTGTCTTTCAGCTGGAGGAGTATCGTGAGAAGCTCCGCGAGAACTGGAAGCTTCACCAGCTGACAGATCTGGATACCTCTCAGCAGCGCGAGGGGATATATCCGGAGAAGCCGTACCACAAGGGCTATCTCATCGACGAGACCAGGGTCACTCCCCTGGAACGCATCATGCGCCGGCGCAAGGGCTGGTCAGGTGCTCAGCCCACCAAGAGGAGCGGCTTTCATCACTGGGTCTGCATGAAGCTGGGCATACACTTGAACATCAGGCCCACGGAGCATCCATGGGAGATATGGAAGCGGCCTCAGTTCGCGCTGGAGTGCCTGGTCAATGCTCTCGCCGAGGGCAATGACTGGCTTGAGGTGAAATTCGTGTCCCAGGAGGTGCACGTGCCTGGTGATGGCGGCTGGGTGCACTGGGCGACCCGTGAGCGGTTGGAGTTTCTCGTGCCCGCTACGGTGCTGCCTGAGGAGCAGCTGGCAGAGCTGAGTACGTACATCCGCCTCAGCTATGGCAAGGCCAAGATAATGGCGGAGCACAACCCGCCATTCTTCAACTGGAGGGACTTCTCAGAGTTTCTCGAAACCCAGGGTGAAGCCGTGCCTGACGATGAGGAGATCTGCTCTCACGTCACCAAGGTGGAGCATCAGCGGGCGAACATGCCCGAGAACATCTCGTTCAAGATGGTGCTCTTCCCGGAGGGTAACAGCTTCATGCCTCGACCCGACATCCCGGACCACCCCACGTGTGTGGATATAGTCCTGGATCGCGTTGGGGAGTTGGAGGCTGAGCGTGCCTTTGAGCTTCAGCTCGATGCGCTGGCTGAGAAAAGGGCCAGGGACAAGTGGCGAGTGCAAGCCGCCATTCACAAGTTCGAGACTGTCCCGGAGTTCATGCCTTGCGAGAAGACCGTGGTCCCCAAGTGGGTGGAACAGGTGAAGCGTCCGCTGCGTCTGCCACTCAAGCTCGCCAAGGCGAAGGTAGAAAAAGATGAAACTGATTGACCTGGACATCGTGGTCGAGCACGTCTACCGGGAGGTCACAGCGGCCTCCCGGGCTGGGCGTGATCTGACACCTATCGAACACAGGTCCATCAGATTCCACCTCGCAGAGGCTGGTGCCAACTCCGGCCTCTCAGATCTCCTCTTCCACCTCGTGAAACTGCGACTCCGCGCAGCGAGGCTAATACAGTAAAGTATATACGGTTGAAACCGTAGGTATACCTACTTAGTACATAGTACTAAGTAGGTATTACTCAATTAGGTAAGGGATCACATGTGAGTGATCTCACTAACCACTCCTCTCCTCACCCTCCTGGCTTGTTGGTTTGCAGGTGTGTCTGTGGGTTGGGTTGACGTTTGGCTGGTTCTGTAGCTAGCTGCGGTGGGGTTAGAGTGGTTGAGTTTCCTCTATTTCTATTTTTTCAGGAGTGCCACAAATGGCCAAGAAGACCACGAAAAAGACGGGAAAGACCACTCCCAAACTGGAGGCGATGCTGGGAGAGTTCATGGAGAAGGTGGACGAACGCCTCTCCGCTCTCGAAGCACCTCCGGAGGAGGAGGCTCCCCAGAAGCCCTCGTCGGGCAACGGGGAGGGCAAGACGGAGTACGTGCCCTTCGTGCAGGGCATCGTCGAGCCGGAGATCATCCAGTTCATCGACGCCCTCACCGGGCGGGCCTCCGGCGAACCCGCCAAGGTCGGCGACACGGTGAACATCCCCGAGTTCTGGGGTGGCGGCACCGCCCAGCTCGATGAGGAGGCCAGGGGCATCCAGACCCCCTGGAAGGTCCGCACCCTGCGGCTCTCCGACATGCTCCAGGCCGTGGTCAGCGACCAGGGCCGCGTGTCCATCGAGCTGAAGCTGAAGCAGGAGGCCCGCTTCATGTGGGTCCGCGTGCTCAGCTTCAACCCCTCCGGGTCCTTCCAGCACTACACGGCCTACTACGGGTCGGAGCGGGCACGCAACCGCTCCAACGGGAGCTAGCGTGCTCGTCGGGGGCCTGGGGAGTGTCCCCAGGTCCCCTTTTTCCAGACACTTTGCAAAGGGAGAATGACATGATCAGTCACATCCTCGCATTCGCGGGCGGCACCGTGGTCGGCTACTGGGCCAGGCCACACATCGAGCAGGCCCGCCAGCGCGTCCTCATCGAGAGGGCTGCGCTCGTCGCCCAGCAGCAGGGGGTCTCCGTAGAGGAGGTCCTCGCCAACTGGCAGGCTCAGGAACAGGCGCAGCAGCCGCCCCCGCCGGCCCAGCAGCCGGCCAGCCCCGGCTTCCTGAGGCCCAGCCTCAACGCGGTCGTGAACACGGTGCACGGCCGTGAGCCCGGCCCGCCTCCGGCGGACCCGCTGAACGGAGCCGTCATCATGACCAAGGACGACCTCTCCGAGGTCCTCGCCATCAAGGTCAGGGAGGTCCTGCAGGAGGAGCGCCGTGGAAACGAAGGAGGCACCGAGCAGAGCTAGGCAGCTCAAACAGTGGCTGGAGGAGAAACCCGACCGAGCGATCATGATAGTGGGCGCGGGTGCAGTTGGGTGTACCCTCGTCTTCGGCGGACCTCTGGCCACAACCGCGACCATCGCGGCGCTGCTGGCATGCGCCAGTGGCGTCATTCTCATCTCGAAACTGCCGGAGCGCCTGGAAGACCTGGGGCCGTGGGTCCCCTTCTGGGCGGCGAGTATAAACCCAAGGGCTTGGATACTCCGGCATCAGATACTCATTGACGTTGCAGTCAGCGTCGGGGTATTCCTGATGTTCCCTGGCGTCACTGGCGTCCTCGCTGCAGGAGTCACTGGCATTTTGGTCTCCTGCACACTCAGGTGGATGTCCACGTGGCAAAGACATAACTCTATGCAGAAAGGAACCTTATCATGATTCTCGAATCCATCGGCACCTACGGCATCCTGAAGACGGCCATCGGCGTCGCCGCCACCGGCGCACTCTTCGGCATGGGTTTCAAGGTGGGCGGAAACCTCGTGGAAACGGGGGCAGCCATGCTCATGCGCGGCGCCCAGCGGTTCCAGTACCCCGCCTACAACCCGAACGTGGCCCCGGCCCCCGGTACGCCGGTGCACCACAACCCGGCGTCGGTCGGCGCCAGGTAGACAGGAGGACAACACTGGGGAGGGGCTTGCTCAGGCAGGCCCTTCCCCTTTTTTTGAGGCCCAAAACCAGCATTATGGCCCATATTAGGCATAAGGAGGCCAAAACTCGCTAAAAACTCTCTCTCAGCCCGGAGGCATGTGTCATTTGTTCGAATTAAAAACCCTAACACACCCCCAACATATCGCCAAAAAGAGGAACCAGGGAAGGGACTGGGTGCCTACAAGACCCACCATCAGGCAGGGTCTGGGTGCCCAGTAGGGAGTATGGGGTACTCGGCGCAATAAGATCCAAAATAAGTTTGATCACAATGAGCCCAGAATTTGAATTCGACATAATTATGGAAATAATGGAGTCTTACACGAGGGTAGAGTTGAGGACTCACCTCATGTGGGAATGATCTGGCAGGTGTTAGACCAAAGAAGAC
>Ga0272443_10006387_pt1 | contig 11695 bp, 10 predicted proteins | sample SSMAcet12_FD_193581 | JGI IMG/M metagenome (GOLD analysis project Ga0272443, IMG submission 193581) | Marine sediment archaeal communities from Little Sippewissett salt marsh, Falmouth, MA, United States - SSM-Acet-12 | ecosystem: Environmental > Aquatic > Marine > Wetlands > Sediment ... | reverse complement strand
CTCTCCAACATAACCGGCTTGTGATACATGGTATCCATTTATATACCCAGGTTAGCCACATAATCGCTGTATTCTTCCGTGTTCTGATTCGTCCTGATGAGTTCCTCGTCAAATTTTTTCCTGTCCCAAATCTCGATGCTCTTGCCCATGCCCGCCGTTACGATGTCCTTGTCGAGCCCGGCATACGAGCGTAGCGAAGGCGGAATAAGAATGCGTCCCTGCCCGTCGAAGATGCAGTCCACCGCGCCAGACATGAACAGGCGTTGAAATGCACGGACCTCTTTTCGAATGATTGACTGCTGGGAAAGCTTCTCCTCGATAACCTTCCACTCCGCATGAGGCAACACGAGGAGATAATCGTCCCACCCTGTTATGACGAGGTGGTTGTCGTATCTTTCTTCAAATATTTCACGCAGCTTTGCGGGAAAGATGATTCTCCCCTTCTCGTCGATTGTGTGATAGTATCGTCCCAGGAACAAGGCCACGGCGAATTTCCCTCCACTATCAGCCACTTTTCTCCACCTAAAAGCGACTATAGTGTGTCACCGTACCTTTGTCAAGGAAAAACTACCGGCCTCTTCTCCTTTTAATTTGATATGTTATGACTGCTTCATTGTGACTTTTCAGATCGGATGAAAAGTGGTGGGTCCCGTCGTTACGGGAAACGAAATAGAGGTAATTCACATCGGCGGGAAATAGAACCGCCTCCATCGACGAGAGGCCGGGATTACAAATCGGTCCGGGAGGCAACCCTTTGATACGATACGTATTATAGGGGTTTTTCGTTTCCAGGTGCTCCCGCGTCAGGTTGCCGTCGAAGTCGTCGAGACCGTAGATGACCGTGGGGTCGCTCTGGAGGCGCATACGCTTTTTCAATCGGTTGAGAAAGACCGCGGCGATGAGGGCCTTTTCTTCCTCCACCCCGCTCTCTTTCTCCACGATGGAGGCCAGTGTGACAAATTTCACAAGCGTCATGCCCACATCCGCGATACGGCGCTTCATGGGCAGTGTGAGTTTCTCATGGAATTCCTCCACCATCGCTCGGATTATATCACGTTCGCTCATGGACCGGGTGAACCGGTACGTGTCGGGGAAGAGAAATCCCTCCGCCGTCTTGCCGTCGATACCCAGCGACCGGAGAAACTCCCTATCCCGCGCGGCCGCCATAAAGACCGCTGCGTCGGCGAGACGCCGGTTTTCAAGACGGGCGGCCATCTGCTCAACGGTAAACCCCTCGGGGAAGGAAACGCGGTAATCCATCACCTCCCCCCGGACGAGTTTCCCGAGGAGGTCGTGCGGCGTCATGGACGAAGAAAGGAGATATTCACCAGATCCGAGGTGCCGCTCCTGCCCCTTCAGGTAAACGTAGAGATGAAAGAGCCACCGGTTCTTCACCAGACCCGCTTCATCGAGCCTGTCACAGATGGCGGCAAACCCCGTCCCCGGGGTGATGCGGACCACCACCTCACGCGCCTCGTCGTCGATGGGCGTCCGGATATAATGCATATAGTACCCCACGGCCACCGCTCCGGCGATACAGAGACCGAGAATAAAGACAATGAGGGTTTTTCGTATCAGTGTCATGTTTCCCGCCGTTATGAAACGAAGAGGGAATACATTCCCCCGCTCTCAGCAATTCCTTTCCGTAAACTCCATAGATATTCACCCTGCCACGAACACTGTCAATCGGTTCGGTACGTCACGGTAGGCGTCAATCTCCGTCCTCGTCTGCGGATGCCTTTATCCGCTTCCTGTCAAGATAGCTCTGGAGAATCAGAGCGGCGGCGATCTTATCGATGATCCCTTTCCGCTTACGGGCCTTCACGTTCGCCTCGCTGAGAAGTGATTCCGCCTCCCACGATGTGAGTGTTTCATCCCAAGGAATGATGGGCACGTACACCACGTCCGCGAGCAGTGCCATAAAGCCCTTCACCTTCTCGCACTGGATACCTTCCGTCCCGTCGAGACGTCGCGGATACCCGATGACGATTGATTCGACGGCGTACTCAGACACGTATCCCGCGATGACTGCCAGGTCCTTCGCCCGGTTCGTCCGGTGAATCGTCGTCAGTGGCTGCGCCGTCAGACCGAGTTCGTCCGACAGGGCCACGCCGATGCGTTTGCTGCCGTAGTCGAGTGCCAGTATTCTCATATGCCCGCCACTGCTAGCACATCACGGGTGTTATTGCTATAAAAAAGCAGTGAGAGAAATACGCTTTGGCTATTGAAGCACCTCCCGTATTCTGATATCGTCCACTGTATCACAGTAGCGAGACCCCTGAAAAGAGGTCTTCCTCCGGTTGGTTGAACAGGAAAGGGCATGCCGAAAATGCCGCCGACCACGTGGCCGGATGCCCCATACCGGAAACCAGTAAACAGGACGGGGATTCATCTTTTATGCAGAATATCGTCATCGGCACCGCCGGGCACGTAGACCATGGAAAGACCGCCCTTATACGGGAGCTCACCGGCATAGATACGGACCGGTTGAAGGAAGAACAGGAACGGGGCATCACCATCGAACTGGGCTTCGCCTACCTGTCACTTCCCGACGGTGAGAAGGTGGGCATCGTCGACGTGCCGGGCCATGAAAAATTCGTCAAGAACATGGTGGCCGGCGCGGGCGGCATCGATCTCGTTCTCATGGTCATCGCCGCCGACGAAGGGGTTATGCCCCAGACGCGGGAACACATGGAAATCTGTGAACTTCTCGGTATCAGCCGGGGAATCGTAGCCCTGACAAAGTGCGACCTCATCGACAACGACTGGCGAGAGCTTGTCATGGATGATATCCATGAATTCATGGACGGCACATTCCTTGCCGACGCGCCCGTCATACCTATTTCCTCCATAACGGGGGAAGGCATCGACAATGTGCGAAGCACCCTGGTAGACATAATCGGCACCGTGGAGCGGCGGACGGATCTGGGTCTTTTCCGCCTGCCCATCGATCGTGTCTTTTCAATGAAGGGGTTTGGAACGGTCATTACGGGCACCCTCATGTCCGGTACCGTGTCCACGGGGGACACGGTAGAGATCATGCCGCGGCGACGCACGGCGAAGGTACGCGGCATCGAGGTGCACAATGAATCGGTAACCTCGGCCGTCCAAGGCCAGCGCACGGCGGTTAACCTGCAGGGCGTGGAAAAATCCTCTCTCGAACGGGGCGAAGTGCTCTGCCATCCCGGATTCTTCGAGCCATCCATCCGCGCCGACGTCGTCTTCACCTACCTGGAAAGCGCGAAGAGGAAGCTGAAGAACCGGGCCATCGTCCGGTTCCACATACAGACCGCCGAGGTGATGGCACGGATCGTCCTCTTCGGGCGGGATACGGCTTCACCAGGGGAACGAGTCTACGCACAGGTGCTTATGGACTCGCCCCTCGCCCTCATGGCGGGCGACCGTTTTGTCATCCGCAGTTACTCGCCCGTAACGACCCTCGGCGGCGGTTTTGTTCTCGACCCACTCGCCGTCAAGCACAAGCAGGCGGAGCTCGCCGCAAACGAGGCCGAACTCGCCACCTTGGAAACCGGTACCGACGATGAAAAGACGGGAGTCATCCTCACCCGCGCAGGCGTCACAGGCATACCGGCGAAACGCCTGTCATTGAGGACGGGTATACCGCCGAAGCGGCAGGACACCATCACGGAAAAGACTCTCTCGCGAAAGGAGTCTCATCTCGTGGACAAGGAGGAACGCCGCCTCGTTTCCGATGCCGCCTACCGGGCCTTCCAGGACAGGATCCTCGATCTCCTGAAACAGTTCCATGAGAAGTCGCCTCTCATGAAGGGCATCTCACGGGAAGAGCTGAAAAACACGGCGGGACGGTACGTTGACGTCAAGATATTCACCAAGGCACTCCAAGACCTCGAATCAAGCGGCTCCCTGACGAGCGCGGGCAACCAGATCGCGCTTCCGGAACACCGCGTCGATCTCGGTGAGGAACTTTCTTCCGTGAAGGACCGTCTTGAATCCATCCTTCTCACGGCGGGACTCAAGCCGCCAACGGTGAAGGAACTCGTCGACTCCCACGGCATCGCCGAAAAGGAACTGAAAAACGTACTTCCCCTCATGGTTAAGGAGGGAATCATTCAGAAAATAACCGGCGATCTCTATTTCCACACGACGGCCCTCGAAAAACTGCGCGACGACTACACGGCCTTTCTCCGAAAACAGAAGAAGGCATCTCCGGCCGATTTCAAAGAGATGACGGGGCTCACGCGCAAATTCATCATCCCGCTCATGGAACACTTCGACGTGGTAAAGCTGACCATCCGCGTCGGCGACTTTCGCGAACTCAGGACAAAGGGTGACTCATGAACGCCAGTATCCGACGTCTTCCCGTCACCGTCTATGAGGGCGGGCAATTCATCACCCGCGAGACACCCATCGTCGTGGAGGAGGTAGTTCGCCTCCATCTGAACGGACGGCAGATTGCGGCAAACGCCTGCACGGGTCATAGTCTTGAGGAATGGGCCGTCGGCTATTTAAAGACGAGCGGCGTCATTGACGACATCGGCGATGTGTCCTCCCTTACGGTCAGCGGTACTGACATTCACGTCACTACGACAGGAACGGGTGCGACCGGACCGAACGATTACCGCGGGTCCAGCGGCCTCAGCGGTCTCCTCACTGACGTTATCGAACGCGAAGCTACGGACACGCCCCGTCTTGCCCCCACGGACATACTGGTGCTCATGGATGAGTTTCTTTCAGAAACGAGGCTCCACGAGACCACACGCGGCGCTCACGGCGGCGCCCTGGCGGTGAGAGGAAACATCCAAGTCGTGCGGGAAGATATCGGGCGGCACAACGCCGTGGACATGGTCGTGGGCCATGCAGTCCGTGAGCGTATCGACTGCGCGAAGGCGGTACTTCTCACCACGGGACGCATCTCGTCGGAGATCGTGCGAAAGACATCGCGTGCCGGTATCCCGATCATTCTGTCGCACTCCGCCGCCACATCCAAGGCGATCCAGGATGCGCGGCGTGGCGGCATCACCGCCGTGGGGTACATACGGCGAAAGAGCATGACACTATACACTCATTTAGAAAGGATTATTCGATGACGGAAGAGCGCGTCAGCGTGTCCACGATAAAGCCGGGCATGAAGATTCAGGGAACATATCTCGTGGCGGAAAAGAATCTTGCCTATTCCCAAAAGGGCAATCCTTATCTCAACCTCCGCCTCCGGGACAAAACGGGTGACATCGAGGCCCGGGTATGGGACAACGCCATCGCTATCGGGGACCGCTTTGAAAAGGGAGACGTCATTAACGTGACGGCGCGAGTCGTCCTCTTCAGGGAGATGACGCAACTGTCCATTATGGACGTCACACCCGTCGAAGAATCATCCATCGACCCGGCCGACTATTCGCCGACGACGCGGCATGACATCGATGACATGTTTACCCGTTTGACCGGCTATATCGAGGGTATGACGGACGTCTCTTTAAAACAGCTCCTCACACTGATTTTCACAGATGAGAAAATACGCGACGACTTCAAGAAGGCACCGGCAGCGAAAGGGTTTCACCACTCTTATATCGGCGGCCTTCTGGAACACACCCTTTCCGTTGTAACACTCCTCGACGCTATCACCGCCCACTACCCGGAGGTAAACCGCGACCTCGTCATCGCCGGCGGTATCCTCCACGACATCGGCAAGATCGAGGAACTTTCCTTCAGAAAAATGATCGACTATACCGACGAGGGCCGTCTTATCGGCCACATCGTCCTCGGGCTGGAACTCCTCGACCGTCACCTGGCGAAGATCGACGACTTTCCCGAGAAGACGGCCATGGAGCTTCGCCACATTCTCCTCAGCCACCACGGCATTCTTGAATACGGATCGCCGAAACGGCCCAAGTCGCGCGAGGCTCTCATCGTCAACTATGTGGACGACCTCGACGCAAAGGTGAACGCCTTCCAGGGATTCATGGAGTCCGCCGACGACGACGCCACCTGGACGCCCTTTCACCGGCTGCTGGAACGGTTTATCTACAAGGGGTAGAAAGAATCACCGGTACACGATTTTATTTGCCAACCGTTATTCCCTCACCGGTGAAAAAGTCCTTGATGCCCGCCTTTACCAGGGCGGGATTGAGAAAGGCAGTGTACTTCTTCTCACCGCGGGCATCGACGAATGTATTGTCAAAGGTGAGTTCCGTTTTCTTCAGTATTTTCACGCTCGACTCCAGAAAAATGACATGGTAGCTCAACGCACCGTAAATCACTGCAGCGATAACCACGATAACAATGATTTTTTTCATGACAAGGCCTCCATAATTATGACGCAACTAACTCGTCTGTAACATCAATATAACCCACTACCCCCACAGGCCGAAACAATCATTTTCATGAGTTTCTTGATTTCCTGCCAGGTGATGTCGAAATCCTGATCTGTATCGACACGGTGTACGAGAACGAGTTTCCGATCAGGTAATACCGCCAAAAGATGCACGCCGAGACCGGTATGGTAAAACCCCCGACCAAGACCTGCCTCTTCCGGAATAATCCGCCACAAATAGCCGTATTGATCACCGCGACGATTAGTATCGTGATAGGGTGCCGTGCTCTCCAGGACCCATTCAGCAGGCACAATCTGCGCGTTGCCCCATTTTCCGTCATTCTGATACAAAAGCCCGAAGCGCGCCATGTCTCGCGTGGACATACGGAAGAAGTAGGCGGGGTGCAGGGACTTGTTCCTCTCATATGTGTAGGTGCAATCAGCGGTCGAGTAATCCTCCATCCCGATTGGGCGCGCGATATTCTCGTCGAAGGCTTCAAAAATCCCCGTGCAGGCAAGTTTCTCGAAGATTGTACCCAGTACATTGAAATCCCAATTATTGTAGTAAAAGAATGTTCCGGGGGGATGACTGCCTCGTTCCGGCCGGGCGGCGATCATGGATTGGTGTTCGCCGGCAGCCTCGTGATAGACCCCTGACCGCGACATAAGAAGATCGCGGACCGTGGCTCGCTTCTCCGCTGACGTGAGCGACGGTTGAATGTCATCAATGTTCAGGTCGGCCAGGCTCGCTCTGATGTCGATAACGCCCCTTTCCCGGTAAATGCCCAAGAGAGCGCCGAGGAAGGGTTTTCGGATCGAATGGCACATGTACGTGCGGGCAATGTCCCCAAACGAAAAAACGACCTCCCCGTCGTGAAGGACGATCACAGCCGCCGTGCCGATCTCCTTTGCATAGGCCTCCGCAGTCTCGAAAGTGTTCTCTGTTTGCGGCAGGCGATACCGGTCCGATGACTGCGACATGGCGTCAGCGGGAACAGGATAAAACCATGTCACCAAGACAAAGAGGAAGAAAATCGTCAGGCCACTGAGATTATTTCGCATCGCCAACCCTTTTATCTGAGTTCTTCTTTGATCGTTGCGAGGTTTCTCGTAAGGGTGGGAACCATGGGTGATGCAGGATATCGGTCAATAAGCGTTTGTAATATATCCCTCGATGTAAGGAGCAGTTTCCGCCGTATGGCGGGATCATCCGTCTTTTTCGCCTCGAGGAAAAGCCGGGCCGCTTCCGTCCGCTCCTGATGAATCAGTTTTTCGATGGCAGTTCTCTTAATCTCGTGCGCCTCCGTTGCCACCACTGAACCATCGTCGATAATAGAGAGTGTTTCCATTGCTTCACCGTAGCGTTCCTCCTCCATCAACTGAGCGGCGGCGGCAAGGACGTCCTCGTCACGCGTGCTTTCCTCTTTCCTTTGCTGAAACGCTGCCTCCGCCGCCTCAACCCGCTCCATGGCGGCATCGATGGTTGTCTCCTCGCCGCTACCGCCGCGTCTGATCTTTTCCCGTACGAGGAGCAGTTTCGCGTCTTCGTAGCGGTGCGCGGCAATCATGTCTTCCACCTCAGCCAGCGCCGCCGCCATGCTGCCCGATTCCGGGATTCCATCACCGCTTGTTTCTTTTCCCGTTGCCATGATCGACGATGAAACCTTCTCCACGGTCTTATCAGCAGTGGTAAGGGCGCCCTTAGTCTCCTCACAGGCTGACGCCATCGCCTCGTAATCGTCGATCATCTTTTCGTAAATGCGGCGTGCTCCGTCTCGGTCACCGGCCTTCAGCCGCCACTGCGCCATTGCGGCACGGAGTCGGACCAGATCGAGCATCTCCTCCATCTCCCTCACGGCCTCACCGGCAACGGCAAGCGCCTCGTCATTCCTCCCCGCCTTTCCGAGGGAAACAGCCTTCATGGCACGGATATCTACCGGCAGGGCACCCGGACCGAAGATCCCTTCAAAATAGCGGCATTTGCTGATGACGCCTTGATAATCGGCGGCAAAAAAATCGTTCGCGATGGTCCGTGTCATGAGAATGTACTGATTCACCGCGTTTTTCGACGACGGCGAACCGGCGTCCCGTCCTGCCGTGAAATACATGTCCGTCACGCGTCCCAGAACCGCGACGAGTCGGCGTAGCATGTCAGCGGCCTTCTTGTCCGTCACGCCCCCCCGGCATAGCGATTTCAGGGTCATGTAATCGGAAAGAAGGAGCTCGGCCACTTGCGCTTCTTCCCTGCTCAGCGTTCCCGCCGCCATGGCGTCATTGAGACGGAGAATCTGTCTGTCAATCTCCGCCGGCGCGACTATGTCGAAACGGCCTCTTTCTCTTTCGGACATTCCCATGGTCTTACTGATCTCTTTCACGCACCCCTGCATCACGGGTACGACCATGAGAACCAGGAACACGACTACCGTTATAGGCCTTATCTTTCTCATCCCTCACCTCTGTCGAAGGGCACAAATACTCGTTCACGGACGCCCGGTTCCGCGTCTGCGTCCATATATGATCGAATCGTCACGGTATCTGTTTCGTCACCGTCGTCGTCCCCCGACAGGGTGAGACCGGATACCGCGGAAACCGTGACGGGACGGTACGCACCTGACGGTAATGACAATACCAGATCACCGAAGGCAATGTCCACATCAGCCAGGTTTTCCGCGTACGTTTTACTGTTTATCACGGTATTGACCGTTTCTATCCAGACGGGCAGGGCGCCCGACGCCCCGTATATGCGCGTGCGACGGCTCGTCATGGGCGCGTTGTCATCGTACCCCACGTAACTGGCAACGACGTATCCGTTCGTAAGATCGAAGCTCCGGGACGACGCATTATGACCCGGGACGAAACCGACGAAACTGGAATTCGTGAAGTTGTTCGCCGTCCCTGTCTTTCCGAAGGTGGGAATGGGGATGTCAAAGGGCGTGCCTGCGAGATCGCGTACCAACCGCACGGCGTCCCGCGCCTTCCGCCCCGTCCCCTTCTCCATGACCATGTGAAGTATCTCCGTCACCGATCGGGACACAGGCGCCGGGAGAAGAGCCTTCGGCCTCGGCTCGTAATCCCAGATCGTGTTGCCGTGTCGATCGGCGATTTTCGTGATGATCGGTGTCATTGTCGACCTGTGATCGTCCGCGATCCGCCAAACCTTTCCGTTCATGAGCGCTGAATAGACGATGGCCGCCTCGGTTATGCTCACGGAATTCGCCCCCAGGGGGAACGACAGGACGGCATCCAATTCCGTCGAGATACCGAGCTTCCGGGCAAGACGCGTGACGTAGGTAAGATTGATGAGCGTCCTGAAATCCCTTATCTTTTCGAGTACTTCGAAGTCGTATCGCTTGTGATCCAAAAACCCCCGGTAGACAATCGCCATCCGTGACTGAATCATCTCGATGACGCCGGACGGCAGAATCCCGTCCACCAGGACCTCATTCACCGGACCGCCACGGAGGGCTTCCGGTATGGCACCGAGTGTAATCCGCTGGAGATCGCGGGCGTCACCCTCCGGCCATACCCCGTACACGACGGTTCCGTCTCCCGTAATGGCGAAGTCCTGAAGGCCCCGAACAAGGGCTCGCTTCGACGCGGCATCGTCCAGTTGCGCGTAACGCCGGAGCAGATGCTCCACCCGCCCGCAGGATTTCTTCATGTCATCGTTCCGCGACCGCAGGCGGGTGTAGCCGAGCCGGTTGATGGCGGGCACCTCGTCCGTCTCGAAGGGATACTGCTTCGCGTCAATGTCGTAGTGGAGCCGCCGGAGTGTCCAGATCCTCTCTTCCTGTCCCATGAAGATCAGGTCCGCCTCCACGTCCTTTTTCGCCTCCTCGAAGACACCGTTCATGAGCGCCGCCCGGTTCACGATCACGCCGTGCCCGTCGCGGATACGCCGGACGTAGTCCTTGTAGGATTCATCATCCCGCCGGTGCAGACCGAGGCGGCGGACCACCTCACGGAATTCGCCCGTATTCAACTTGTCCGTCAAGTGATAGAGAAGCCACACGGTGGCCAGGTTCTCAGACTTTACGCCCGCCCACACCAGGGATACCCGGTCGCTCTTCGGCGTGTGATCGGGTTTGGGCACATACGCCGTATTCTCGAAGGTGAAGAGATCCCGCATGTTGGCAAGTTCGTCCAGCATGTTCCACTTGAGCTGCAGCGCCGCCGTATACACGATGGGCTTGAAAATGGACCCCAGCTGTCGCTTACCATCGACGGCCCTGTTGAAAAACCGGTTGAAATAGCCCCCCACCATGGCCTTGACCATGCCGTTCTGCAGCACCACCACTCCGCCTTCCAGTTCCGGCACCTGGTCGAGGAAGATGGACGGTGTACCCCTCTGTTCGTCTATTTACGTCACCCTTACGGGGACGATATCCCCCGCGTGAAACCCCTTCAGGAATGCCGTCACGTGGCTCCGGTTGAAGACGGCCCAGGGACCATGTTTCCATTTCAGCCAGGCCGTCCCCATGGCCGCTATTCCCTCGTAGCCGATGACGCCTGCACCGTTCTCCCACTCGACGGCGATCCGTGGTTTCTCCCGATTGATGGTAATATCCGTAATGCGCGCGAAGACAGGGAGACGGGCATCGTTCGGATAGCGCTCCATCACCTCCTTGTACCGCGCCTGCAGGTCCTTTCCGTGGTATCCGGACAAGGTAACATCCAAGTGTGAAAGATTGCGACGCAGGCTTTCCAGGGCACCGTGCTGCATCTCCTCGTTGACGGAGGTGTATATCTCGATCCCAGAAGCGGCGATATTCTCAATGCCTTGCCGTCTCAAAATATTCTGAAAATAATCGGACTCCAGTTGTTCCCGGACGTAATCCAGGATGACGTTCAGACGGTAGGTGACGACACCTTCCCGGAAGGGCACCTCCTTCGCCCGTGCCTCCAGATAGTCACGTTCCGTGATGAGGCCCCTCTCCCACATCTCGGAAAGAACATAATTCTTCCGTTCCTTCGCCCGCCGCCGGGCCGCCGTCTCCGCATCCGGAGTCTTCTGGAAAAAGGGATTGTACCGGTTCGGCCCCTTCACCGCCCCCGCGATAAAGGCCGCCTCCACGAGAGTCAATTCCTGCGCTGGTTTGTCGAAGAAGTATTCCGCCGCCACGCCGAGCCCTTTGCCGAAACCCGTTACGAAGAACTGGTTCGCGTAGAACTCGAATATTTCCTCCTTCGAGTACGTGTACTCCAGGAGGAAAGCCTGAAACAACTCCTTCAGCTTCGCCGTATAGGTCCGCTTCCGTCTCTCGAAAATGTTCTTCGCCGTCTGCTGCGTGAGGGTACTCCCCCCCTGCACGACGCGGCCTGCTCTGAGATTCATGTAAAGCGCCCGCAGGATGGCCCTGGCGTCGAACCCGTGATGGTCGAAAAAATTCTTATCTTCCACGGCCA
>Ga0272443_10006386_pt1 | contig 11696 bp, 8 predicted proteins | sample SSMAcet12_FD_193581 | JGI IMG/M metagenome (GOLD analysis project Ga0272443, IMG submission 193581) | Marine sediment archaeal communities from Little Sippewissett salt marsh, Falmouth, MA, United States - SSM-Acet-12 | ecosystem: Environmental > Aquatic > Marine > Wetlands > Sediment ... | reverse complement strand
TCAATAAAGTCGGTCCTGGGGATCTGGGCAAAATTACTCACCACAAGTCCTGCCAAATCTTCCGTAAAAGGAGTATGATGGCCTGGACAGACATTAACCTTCTCCTTTTCTTCTATGCTGCGTTGTTTCCAGACCCTTCGGTCCCTTCCTTCGCCCATCAAGATTTCAGTAGGAGCCTCGTTAATTGCAGTTAGGATTTCCTCTCTAGTGAGCTTTATCCGTCTTCTGGTAGTAATGCAGTAGATTCCAGTTTTTTCCAAAAATTCGATAGCTGCCTCAAAGGCTCTTTCAGGCAATTCATCATCCATATTAATATAGCAGTGATCGTCAGGGGTTTGTATATTGTATTTCTTGAGAAGCTCACTGATGTTTTGATAGAATTCCATATCCCATTTTTTTTCTTCCACTTTTTCACCAGTTTGAGTTCTTTCGGCAATTTCATACAAAGATATCATCTCATAAGCCTTTCATATTATATTGTTATGCGCAAATTTTCTTCGCTTCTTCTAGTGCTTCGATGGCGTCTTTACCATACCCATCAGCACCAATTTTATCAGCATAGCTTCTTGTTACGGGGCCCCCACCCACCATGACCTTGAAACGGTCTCTGAGACCCATTGCTGCCAGATCCTCAATTACCTCTTTCTGATAGGGCATTGTTGTGGTTAGCAGAGAAGAGAGGGCAATCAGGTCTGCACCAAGTTCTTTTGCCTTTTCTATAAATGCCATGCTGGGCACATCGACTCCCATATCATAGACCTCAAATCCGCCGGAACGTAACATGGTAGCCACTAGGTTCTTTCCTACAGTATGCATATCGCCCTGCACTGCTCCGATGACGGCCACTTTTTTTCTTTCGCGTGTTTCTATAGGGATATTTTGCTCCAGGATTTTGCCCACCGAAGCCATCAAATCTCCGGCCATGACAAGATGGGCAAGGAAGTATTCTCCAGAATCAAATTTTTCTCCAATCCCTATAGCAGCATTCGAGATAGAATATTTGATGGCAAGGCTAGGATTGATTTCTTGTTCAATGATTTTTTCGGCGATGGTCGTGGCTTTTTCGTCATCTATGTCGACTATGGCTCGCATAAGTGAATCCAAGATTTGTTTGTGTTCTTCAGCCAAATTTTCTATTTCCATATTTTTTCTCCATTAATCGATAAAATTGATTCCAATATCCTTAAGCTCCTTTTTGACTTCGTCATACAGGGTCTGATAATGTTGGTTGGGTACCATACGCTTCGGGTCATAAAGGCCATCGAAGGTCTCTCCTTCAGGAGCATCCATGAGATGGTCTTCGTATTTGCTTAAAAGATACAAGACGATTTGCTCCGCCGTTTTTCGATCCATACCTACGGCCGCCTTGCAAACTTCCCCCATCCATCGGGACTCAAGAGGCGTCCCGTAATTACAGGTGTTTCCCACTGTGAATTTACGGGTTCCCTCTGTGGAATGACCTCCCATTACCGTCGATACAATATGGCCTGCCGCGCTCTCATAAAAATATTGTTTGGTGCCGGGACCTGCTGCCGGGTGGTCTCCAATACTGCCGTCAACGATAAGCTTGGTGTTCCTGCTAAGCGCCTGAATGGCTGAACCTGCCGACCATAACTGACTTCTACTCTGACGGGCCTTGATTCTTGAATCTACAGTACCGCATCGAAAGCTATCTGCAAAATGTATTGCTATAAGTTGAAGGCTTCCCGCCACAGCCGTTATTGTTGCGCCTTCAGGGTTGCCTGAAAATCCTCCGATGGTGGAGCTGTGGGTGCCGTGGATGCTTACCCCGTGGGCAAGGGCAAAGGCCGATCGATTCAGGTCATCATAGGCCACCTTCAACTCCGACATGCCAGTGCTTTCCATGTAATCGGTGCGTCGAAGTCCCATTTCTTCATCAAACATGGCAATGGTGGCTCCACTGGTCGGCGCATTGCTGATGGTAATCAGCCCTGGTCGCCCCGCCGCAGTAACGGCCTTTCTCAGTATTTCCACCGTTTTTCTGTACTGATAGATCTCGGATGGTGTGCCAGCTATGACATCGTACTTACCGTCGTTCTTCAAAAGGATGCCTCCCCATATCCCGTCCACACAGCGATCCATGGCACATCCCTTGTAAATCATGAACATATGAGCTTCGTCGCTGTAGGGTGCGGTTTGAATACCTGCTACCACAACGACCTGCTGATCGCCTTCTACATCTCGATGGCCCATCTTGACCCGCTCATTTCCCTGGCCTAATTCAATTTCCTCTGGGCAAGTATCAATGGCGGCAAAAAGCTCTTTTTCCGATACATTGATAACCCTATTGGTGGTGACACAAAAAGTCCCAAGTTCCGTAAAAAGTTCAACTCCAGCCTGATAGATCCTGTCTGCCAAGTCCCCTTCGGTGTCCAGGGGTTTTCCCGGATCATATTTGATGTGGTATTTTTTTTGGAGCTCCTGGGTCTTTTTAAAGAGGGCCAGGTCAAATTGCTTTTCCTCCATAAACTGGCCCTCTTTTGACCTCAATAAAATTTCCGGCAACGAAATCTTCATGAAATACTCCTTCTTATAAAGTCTTTAAAAATCCTCGGGTGCGATAACGGTTTCTGTTTTTCCGGATGATCAATCCGTAAGATGGCCTCTTTGAGTAGCTGGGTGATATCTTTCACATCGAGCTTATAATCTCCACTCTTTACATCACCCCCAAACTTCTCCAAACAGGTAGGATAACCGCCGCGATTAAATCCGGTCCTATTTTCTCAAAGCGGTTGAATAGGGGCCATAAAAATTATAAATGAAGTGCCTGGAAAAACTTTTATCACCTTCTCCCAAATAGACATACGGAGAAACATCCACTTTAGATATGCATTAATAAAAGTCCCCTCACTGATTCACAATCGAGTAAGTTGGGATTTTATAACTTGTTCCAAAGGCCTTTTTCAGCTTTTCACCAAATCCCTTCAGTTCCCCATTTACCAATGCAGACAAAAAAACATAAACGACTATTCCACCGAGGAATCAGCCTTTTCTTCAGCAATATCTGTGCCGTATGACCCCTGCCAGCTTTAATAAAGGATTAAGTCTATTGTATTCGACAGGATAAGGGTACAAAAGGGGGAAATATGCACTGAACTTTATTGGAGAAAAGCAGAGAGGTAAAGCCGCATAATATCATCTTATCCAGCTCTAATTTTATAAATAAAATTATTTTTTTTAATGTTATCAATAGGATAAAGCATTTGCATTTTTGCAGCTTATTATCGCGAACTTGCAGTTTTCAAGTTTATGGAAATAGCAATATGCCTATACTTCGATCCTGCATATACATTTAATCCAATAATGATAGCTTACATCCTTTTATATTTATTATTAAATTAATAAGAAAATAGCCTCAAAGACAAGCTAAATCGGATATTCATAGGGAATCGAATATGAGTTTTAGTTGAAAGCATTGTTGCATTTGGATCTTTTGTTTTGGGACTCGTTTTGCTCTGTTGTCCTTTCGCAGAATAGACTTACATGGTTATCATTCGCCGGTGGATTGGGCGAATCATACCATTTTGCTAAGTTAAGGCACTTATTGCCGGTTTCGGTGTTTTATAAACTCAACGAACATCATTGAATATCATGGCATGATATGTTAGATATCATTATATATTAGGGGTGTTAATGCTGGTTTTGCTTTGATATATGGGGTAAGATTTCTTTGGCTTGCTCCGGATATAAAGACGATTTTGAAGTAAACATCATTCAGAACATCGATAAGTTATGAAAGAGAATCAATGAATCGTATATTGCAGGGTGAACAAGAAACGAATAAGAAGATGCTTGAATTACCCTCCAAGGGCATCATTATAACTGACCCCCAGGGCCTGATTACCTTTTTTAATCCTGAAGCTATCAAGATACTGAAACTTTCAACCGATGAACTGGAAAGGAAGCATATTTCCGACATCATCCCTGAGGCATGGAAGGACTTCCAGGATATCCTGATTGGAGCCGAACATGAGATAGAAAAGAGGGTCGAATGGGATGACCGTACTATTGTTGTCAATCAGATCCCTATCATAGACAAAGATACGGTTATCAGAGTTATGATTCTAATTCAGGATGTCTCAGGCGTTGAAGAAAACCTCCTTGAATGTGAAAACTGCCGCCACATGATTGAAGAGATGGTTGCGATTATTGATTCATCCTACGACGGCTTTTTTATCACCGACGGCGAAGGCAACATAATACGCGTAAATCCCTCCTGGGAAAAAATAACTGGTATATCGGCCAGAGAGGTCCTGGGACAGAATGTCGCTGAACTGGAAACGGAGGGGTATTTTTCAAACCGGTCAGCAACCAAAATGGTACTCAAGGAAAAGCGAACACTCACGCTACAGAAAAGATGGTTCACTGGAAAAGAGACCCTTGTCACTGCAACTCCGATATTTGATGACAACGGCGATATCACCATGGTTGTCAGTAACGTCAGGGAACTAAGCGATATCAGGCGGCTATCAAGTAAAAACATTGAATCTAAAAGGCCTTACAGTCAATACCATGAAAAGATAGAAAGGCTTAAGACGCACCACTTTGAAAAGGCCCAGATTGTAGCTGAATCCAAGGCAATCAGGCAAGCCTTTGAACTGGCCGGGCGTGTTGCTCAGGTGGATGCCCCTGTGCTCATAACGGGCGAGACAGGAGTAGGCAAAGAGGTTATTGCCAACTATATTCACAGGCACTCAACGCGCAACAGCAGTCCCCTGCTCAAAATAAACTGTGGGGCCATACCTGAGAATCTTCTGGAGTCGGAGCTTTTTGGCTACGAGCATGGTGCCTTTACCGGTGCCGATGTAAAGGGCAAACAAGGCCTTTTCGAAGCTGCCGAAGGAGGAACCCTAATCCTGGATGAGATAGGAGAGATGCCTCAAAACCTTCAGGTCAAGATTTTAAGGACGATTCAGGACCTTGAGATCGTAAGGATTGGAAGTGTTACGCCCAAGAAGGTTGACGTTCGGCTCATCGTTATTACCAACCGTGATCTAAAAGCTATGGTGGAAAAGGGAACTTTCAGGAAGGATCTCTATTTTCGCATAAACGTCATTCCCATTTTTATCCCACCTCTTCGGGAAAGACCGGACGATATTCTTCATATGATCAATTTCTTTCTCGAAAAGACCAATCTCAAATATGATAAAAATGCCTTTTTTTCTCGAGAAGTAATCGATTATCTAATAGGTTTTCAATGGCCCGGAAATGTCAGAGAACTGATCAATTTAATTGAAAGACTCGTTTTGGTTACCCCACATGATGAAATCATCATGGAGGACTTACCCTCAGAGCTTAGACAGGACTTCCTCAATTATCCTATCCAGCAAGCGGGCTCCTTCAAGAATGCCGTCAGACAGTTTGAGATAACGCTGCTAAAAACGGCAATTAAAAAACATGGTGGCGTAAAGCAGGCTGCCAAATTCCTCAAGATGGACCCTGCAACAATTTACAGAAAGCTAAAAACGGCAGAAATGCCATTATGACTTGCAATATTGCCAGTCCAGTTATCGCGTTGATAATATTAATTTATTTTTATTCTCCCCTAAATTTGGCCGCCAGGGTGTTGACTTATTGCAGTTTTGAGCTTCCCATTTCTATCCATATTTTTCTATGTCCACCCCCCTCCCTTTGAGTTCTTATGCTATTGAATACAATAGCCTTAATCCTTTATTAAAAATGGTATGGGCCATACGGCACAGATATTGCTAAAAAATAACAAAAAGCCTTTTAGCATAATAGCGAACAGGAATGGAAAGAAACTCATCTCTAATAGAACTTTCCTTATAATATTTTCATCCGATTAGAAACTTGCAATCGATTGTCATGAAGTAAAAGATAATTTATGCCCTATAATTGAAAAACTTATTTTGTAAAGCCTCAGGTTATTTGGAAGTACATGCATTTTAAGGACATTCGTTACATTATCAAAGCAGAAGGCAGGAAGAAAGAGTCACCGCTATCTAACAAACTATCCGAACTCCTGACCAGCATCTTTAAGATATAATTCCCCCGGCAGCCGGATGCCCTATATGTTTTTACCTTAAAGAGCACTTTAAAAGGAAATACCTCGTGCAAGTCCTCAAATGAATATGATTTTGCACAAGAAAGTATAGCCCCAAAGCGGGTATAAGGTAGCAGTTTATTTTAGATCAACAATACACCAGGACTCGACAGAGATTAAAAGTCTTAGATACCTATTATATTCTGACTTGCAGCATGTTCCAAATAAATCACAAGAAGCTTGGGGACTTCACGGTGCTAGATGGTTCTTTAATTGATACAACCCATTCCATTAACTTGGTGTACTATCGGGAAAGGTTTAATAAAGACCGACCTCTAAGTACGCCATGATATCAACCACTGCATCCCTGGGAAAATATTCCTTACCGATGTCAAGGCGTGTGAGCGTTTCATCGTTAGTCAAAAACCCTCACCGGGTAAGACCCAGCGTTGTGGTGTGATGTATACAATCAGTGCACTAACACAGCCAAGGTAATAAAGAAAAAAGGGGCTGATTAACGGGCCGATAATTTTTCAAAACTTGATCATGTACGAGCCTGGAATATAGAGACAGTGAAATCAAGATTGGGCGCCTGGAGAAAAGAAAGAATACTCACGTAATACGAACATAGTTTTCAACCTAACCCGGAAGCACAAAATTTTGATAAGAAAGGGGGTGAATTCAGTATTGCTTAAGTTTTTCTTGTATGATTTTATATTTTGTCAATTTTAGCAAATAGGAGAAAGAGGAATGAAAAAGCATTTATTTATTGTATTAGGCACCTTTATTTCATTATCCTTTATCCTCCCCACCTTGGCTTTCAGTGGCGATTCATACAAAGTTGGGGCACTTTTTTCTGTAACCGGACGCGCATCATTTATTGGTGATCCTGAAAAGAAAACAGTTAATTTATTGGTTGACCAAATCAACACATCGGGCGGCATCAATGGGAAAAAGTTGGAAGTAATTCTCTACGACACTGAGGGCGATTCTACCAAGACAAGACTTTTCTTTAGAAAACTGGTTACGCAGGACAAGGTCTGTGCGGTAATAGGGCCTTCATTGAGCGGAACTTCGCTTGCGATTGTTGATGAAGCAAAAAGACTTAAAACACCCCTTGTGACCTGTGCCGCCAGTTATAAAATTGTTTACAACGATAAGACGAAAAAAATACGTAAATGGGTCTTCAAGACTCCTCAGAGCGACACAATGGGTGTGGAAGCCAACTACTCACATCTTAAAAAGCGAGGTATAAATAAAATCGCTGTCATAACCCTTACATCAGGATTTGGTAAGAGTGGCAGACAAGAGCTGCTCCGATTAGCCCCCAAATATGGAATGGAAATTGTAGCAGACGAGACTTATGGGCCGAAAGATCAAGATATAACAGCGCAATTGACTAAAATCAAGTCAAAAGGAGCTAAGGCAATTTGTAACTGGGGGATTGGCCCCAGCTCGGTAGTCTTGATGAGAAACTGGCAAGATCTCGGTATGTCTTCAATCCCTCTTTATCGAAGCCAGGCCTTTGGCAATCTCAAGAATATAGAACTGGCAGCAGGCGCAGCTGAAGGTGTTCATTGCCCTCTCGGCCCTTGCAATATCGCTACGCTACTCCCGGAATCACAGCAAAAAGATGTTTGTATGAAGTTTGTTACAGATTATGAGGCCAAATATAATGAGCCGATAGCCACCTTCAGCGGACACGCATGGGATGCCCTCATGCTTGTGGTAAAGGCTATAAAGGCCGTTGGCTGCGACAAGGAAGGTATCCGAAACGAAGTTGAAAATACCAGAAACTTTATCGGCCAACATGGTACATTTAACATGTCCGCGGACGATCATATCGGCCTGAATTGGCAGGAATCTTTTACCCTGGTAAAAGTTAAGGGTGATAACTGGGCACCGGCAAACTAAAAAATTCCCATGCCGGCAAAGTCAGCAGATGAGGGTGGCATAACTGCCACCCCTCACTTTTGACGGGAGTAAATATGGAAGAATTGACATTAACAGGTGAGCTCCTTCAGTATCTAATAACCGGGCTCACTGTAGGCAGCATATATGCAATGGTAGCAGTAGGCTTCAGTATTATTTACAATGTTACTGAGGTCATAAACTTTGCGCAGGGTGAGTTTGTCATGCTGGGAGGGCTGGCCATGGTTTCTTTTCACACTGCAGCTGGACTGCCTCTTATTATAGCCTTCCCCGCAACTGTCCTCCTTGTAACCCTGGTGGGAATCCTACTTGATCGACTTGCAATTAGGCCGATCAAGCAGCCCTCGGTACTTACACTTATCATAGCTACTTTGGCCTTTTCTTTCCTGCTAAAGGGAGCAGCCATGCTTATTTGGGGTAAAGATCCTTTTGATCTTCCTGCTTTATCAGGTCGCAACCCCATTCAGTTTTTTGGTGCTGTAATCCAACCCCAATATTTCTGGGTTATGGGCTTTCTGGTTCTGGTTGCAATATCCCTGACCATATTTTTTGGAAAAACCATCCTCGGCAAGGCTATGAGCGCATGCGCGGATAACCCGGATGCAGCAAGTCTAGTTGGTATCAATGTTAAGCTAATGTTTTCATTATCTTTTGCGCTTTCCGCGTCTATCGGTGCAATAGCTGGCATCATTGTAACCCCTATAACCTTCATGGAATATGACAGGGGAGCGGAGTTGGCAATTAAGGCATTTGGCGCAGCAATGCTGGGAGGTCTTGGCAGTTTTCCTGGTGCTATCATTGGTGGATTGATCCTGGGGTCTATTGAATCATTCGGTTCAGGTTTAATATCCTCAGCATATAAAGATGCTTTTGCCTTAATAGTAATTCTGGGAGTGCTCTTCTTTAAACCTAGCGGGCTTTTAGGCAACGTAGAAATTAGTAAAATGAAAAGGTTTTAGGTATGTTACATATCCGAAAACGGGCAATCGCAATTTTTTTTGTCATCATAATAGGTTTCCCCTGGATAGCTGAACACATTCCCGCCATTACCCACTATCCTGACGTGATGGTATTCGCAGGTATCTATAGCCTGATCACCATCGGTCTCAGTTTGCTATTGGGTTACACTGGCCAGATATCACTTTGTCAAGCGGCATTTTATGGTATCGGTGCCTACGTTTCAGGGATCCTTACTGCAAGATATGGATTGAATTCATGGCTCTGCATGGCTATAGGTATGATATTCTCAGGACTTGTGGCCCTATTGGTAGGCCCGGCTTCCCTCAAGCTAAGAGGGCATTATCTTGCAATGGCTACCATGGCATTCGGGATAATTGTTTCCGTAATTCTAAATCAAGAAGTCGATTTAACAGGCGGTCCCGATGGTATGACCGGGATTCCGATGCTCAGCCTTTTCGGATTTGAATTTGATACCACTGAAAAATACTATTACCTCGTTTGGGCTTTTGTTTTCGCGGCTTTTATTTTTTCTGTAAATGTCGTTCAGTCAGGCACGGGCCGTGCTCTTCGTGCTATCCACTCCAGTGAAGCAGCTGCTAGTGCCATGGGCATAAATGTATTAAGGTTCAAAGTAATTGTTTTTATATATGGGGCCATGCTGGCCTCTCTTGCGGGAAGTTTATTCGCGCATTACCTCAACTTTGTTAACCCATCTACCTTTGACGTCTCCTTTTCAATTAAACTTATCATAATGATTACATTGGGAGGGATGTATGAACTTTGGGGCGCCATAATAGGTGCTGGGTTGATTACATTTTTAAGCTATGAGTGGCTACATTTTTTTGAGGAATTTGAGATTGTGGTGTACGGGGCCATCCTCCTTTTAGTCACCATATTCTTGCCAAAAGGACTTGTCGGCATACCTGGAATTATAAAGAGATGGTTTAGGAGCTGAATCTACATTGAAAGAATCATTCAATAAGAACATCCTTGAATTGGAAAAAGTGGGCATGGTTTTTGGGGGCCTGCTGGCGCTTAATGACCAGAACTTTCAGGTCAAAATGGGGACCATTAAGGCCATTATAGGACCAAACGGCGCTGGAAAAACTACCCTATTTAATGTCATAACAGGCATCTTTCCTCCCACTAGGGGAACAATATGCTTTAAAGGAAAAAGCATTCAACAGCTAAAAGCACACGAAATCTGCAATCTTGGAATCTCTAGAACCTTTCAGACTGTTGAGCTTTTTGACAATATGACTGTCCTCGAAAACGTAATGGTTGGTTGCCACACAAGAACGCGGTCATCTTTTCTGGCGTCTGGCTTTGCGTTCCCCAGGACAAGAAGAAAAGAAACACATATTCAATCAAAAGCAATTGGAATTTTAGAATTTATCGGTCTCAAGGATAAAATGCGTGAACCCTCGGGAAGTCTGCCATTGGGTGACCAGAAAACATTGGAAATAGGGAGGGCGCTGGCCACTGAGCCTGATCTTTTATGCCTGGATGAACCGGTAGCAGGCCTTAATGAAACTGAAACCAAGGTTGCATCTTCACTTATAAGGTCCATCAGGGAGCAGGGGATTACAGTGCTTCTTGTAGAGCACGATATGAAAGTTGTGATGAATATTTCTGACGAAATTATGGTTCTCAACTACGGGGAAAAGATAGCTGAAGGCCCACCCGAAGAAATACAAAACGACCCCAAAGTAATTGAGGCATACTTGGGAGGGAATGAATAAGATGCTTAATATTGAAGGACTTGAGACATCCTATGGAAATATATTGGCACTTAAAGGGATCTCAATTACTATTCCTCAAGGGGTGGTTTTTTCAATCATAGGTGCAAACGGGGCGGGGAAATCCACACTTTTAAAGTCAATATCGGGGCTCATCAAGATAAAAAAGGGTAAAATCCTTTATAAGAATAAAAATATTGCCAATCTCCCGGCAAACAGGGTTGTTGGATTAGGAATATCCCAGGTTCCAGAAGGAAGACAGATTTTTACTCACCTCTCTGTTAAAGACAATATTCATCTTGGGGCTTTCCTATACTTTAAAAGGAAATTTCGACAGGAGATCAATGAAAGAATCGAGATTATATATAACATGTTTCCTGTCCTGGAAAAGCGTTCTGAACAGATCGCCGGGACCCTATCCGGTGGTGAACAACAGATGCTAGCGATCGCACGTGCGCTGATGGGAAAGCCAGATCTACTTCTTTTAGACGAACCTTCCATGGGTCTGGCCCCCTTAATTGTCCGAGATATATTTGAAGCAATAAAACACCTGAACCGTACAGGCTCTACTATTTTATTGGTAGAGCAGAATGCCAAAGCCGCTCTCAAGATCGCAAGTCATGCATGCGTGCTTGAAACAGGTGAAATAGTCTTGGAAGGACCTGCCGAAGAGCTGTTGGACAACAACAAAGTTAAAGAAGCCTATCTGGGAGGATAGGCTTTAAACAGTCGGACTTGGGTCAAAAAATATGTCTTTGCAATTATCAAATCACATACTTCAAAGTGAGCAAGACACATACAAGAAGATGCTTGAATTACCGCCCAAGGGTATAATTATAACTAACCCCCAGGGCCTGATTGCATTTTTTAATACTGAAGCACAAAAAATACTAAAGCTGAAAGCCGAGGAACTGGAAAGGAAAAATATTTCCAAGGTTATCCCTGAAATCTGGAAGGACTTCCAGGATCTTCAGTTAAGAGTAAAACTTGAGAAAGAGAAAAGAGTCGAATGGGATGACCGTACTATTGTTGTCAATCAG
>Ga0272443_10006385_pt1 | contig 11699 bp, 3 predicted proteins | sample SSMAcet12_FD_193581 | JGI IMG/M metagenome (GOLD analysis project Ga0272443, IMG submission 193581) | Marine sediment archaeal communities from Little Sippewissett salt marsh, Falmouth, MA, United States - SSM-Acet-12 | ecosystem: Environmental > Aquatic > Marine > Wetlands > Sediment ... | reverse complement strand
AGCGAACGGTCTTGCCGTGCTGCCTGGGCTGCACAGGAAGAGACTCGGTTTCGACATTTCCGATCAGCAGCGGTGTTTTCTTCCGAATGATCCAGCTGATCAATGAGCTCCCCTCATCAAGGGAGATAATCTTGGATTCCGCATGGGACTGGCGGACGCCATGCTCAGCGGCGTACTCTACAGCAATATTCCTGCTTCTACTGTTGTAAGTTGCCAGGATAAAAAGGTCCTGTTCAAATAACGACTCAATCTGTTGATAGAGGTGCTCGATCAGCGTTTCTGAACGCAGTTCCTGGGTGAGTTTCGTCGCCGAATCATAAACCACTTCCAGCTCCCTCGTCCTCCTGCGGATCTCATCAAACAACCTGTTATTCTCCAGGGCAATGGCTGCCTGGGTAGCAAAGTCCGTTACAAGACTGACGTCCCTATCGGTAAATCGATTTGGTTGGGAATGATCCAGGGTGATAATCCCGATCCGGTTGCCTTTGATCTCCAGGGGCACACCGATCCAGGATTGAATTTCGCCAATTCCCGGTCCCCGCAGCAGACGCTGCACCTGTTCTTTGGTATTCAGGATAATTTGCTTCCCGCCATAAAGAATCTCCTCGGTAACCGTATTTTCCCTGATCGTAAATGTGCTGCCCACGACTTCATTTGAGGATTGTATGCCTTGATAAGCCTCAATAACGATCTCTTTCCCCCGGACCAACTGCAAAGAAGCCCCATGATAAGGAACCACTTTCTGCAGCGCAGACAGGATCATGTTCAACAAGTCGCCCCGATCCATCATGCGGTTGATCAGCAGACCAACCTCTCTTAAAGTCTCTGCTTCCTGACGGCGCATCATCTCATTGTTGTATAAATTGGCGTTCATCACGGCAATCGCCGCCTGAGTCGAAAAGAGCTCGAGGGTCCTGATATCGCTGGGAGAGAAGCTGTTCTTGATCCCAATCGCAATTTCAAGCACTCCCAGAACATCCTCGCCCCAGATCACAGGGATGCCGGCCAGGTTGTAATTCCCCACCTCTTCCCATTTCGTTGACCGGCCTTCCCAGCTGGCATAATTGTTAATGATCAGGGTCTCCTTCTGGTCCCAGACCTTTCCGGATAATCCTTCTCCTCTAACGGTCTCTGTTTGCTCAGGCAGCTTCTCCATTCCAGTATAAGCCAGGTATTCAAGCACATCCCTGTCCGGGTTGTAGATGCTGAAACCGCAAGCCGCGGCTCCAATAATCGCCCGGGCTTCTTCAGCAATGGTCTGAAGAAGTTCTTTCAAATTGAGCTGGCTGGTGATTTTCAACTCAACATTCCGAAGGGATTCCAGCTGGGCTTTCCGGAGAAGTATCTCTTCCTGTACAATCCTTCTCTCAAATATCACCGCATAATGGCTGGCAATCGTCTCGATCGCTGCTGGAAACTGGATCGTCTGACCCTCTTTGACAATCAAGACCAGTCCTCCGGTGGATTCTCCCCTTAATCCAAATCCCGCGATATAAAATTTATCCACACCTGCCAGTTTTTCGACTGCCCGGCACACGTTTTTAGGGATGGTTCCGCGGGTGAGGCTGAATAATCCACCCGGGACCAATTCCAGTTTGCCGCTGGTGAATTTCTGGACCAACTCATCGTCAAGCTGGTTGTCGGATACATCAATCAGGATTTCTTCGGGCTTCTTGCCCAGCGCCTTGACCAACTTTTCAGCCAGCGGGCCAACTCCCTTTAACGCCCGGAGCCGGATGGCATTATAGTCTGGGTCATAAAGGGAAATCATCACATAGGTGCCCGGATTGACTTTGAGCACGTTTTCAGCCAGGTTGGAACAAATCAGGTCAATATCATCGTTCCTGACACTTTCGACCAGGGATTTGGATATGAACTCATTTTCCCTCAAATGAGCGCTGCGGTCTTCTTCTGCCCGTGCCCGATGGATGATCACACTCAACTGTTCACTGATAGAGCGCAGCACCTCCAGGTCTCCCTCGCTGAAATGGTAAGGCAGGATAAGATCAACTAACCCTATGATCGATCCTTCAGAGATAAGGGGAACAAGCGCTATTGTCTGGATACCTGCTTCCTGATAAAGTTTAGAAACGGCATTCATAAGACGAGACCCAAGCACTCTCGGATGAACAGCCGCGGAGAGCAAGTCCTTCATCAATCCAAGAATTGAAGACTTGCTTTCCAGGACAACTTCTTCCCCCTGCAGGAAAATCTCCCAGTAGGCACTGCCATCCTCCAGCGGGATGGATATAGAATCAGGCACATCAAGGTCGAGGTACTTCTTAATGGATTGATTCAAGCCCTCTGTTTGAGATAGTAAAGCCGATTCAAGCTGTTTTTTGACCGGCTCCAGCAAGAACACATGCTGGCTAATCGATCCAAAAAAGCGCTTGGCCTCCTCCGCAAAAACAGCCAGGATCTCCCCGATATCCCCCCCCTGGTTGGCTGTTACATTAAGCTTATTCAATAGATCCAGCTCTTGCATCTGCCGGAGCATGATCTTTTCAGCGAGGATTCGGTCAGAGATATCCCTGACTGTCGCCTGGAGGACAAAACTTTCGCCGATCTCTACCCGGCTCAACTGCACAGTGGCCTGGAACTCTTCTCCCGTTGTCTTTAGATGGGTCCAATTGAAGAAATGACTGCCATTTTCCACTGCTTTCTGGATCATTTCCAGAGCCTTTTCCTCAGAGCGTCTCCCATCAGGCTGGAATTCCGGGGATAGCCGCCATGGTTGGAGCGAGCTTACATCTTCACCGCTCTTGATATGGAAGAGCTTCTGCATGGCTGCATTGCCGGTGATGAAATCCCAATCTGGCGGCGCCAGGGTCATCAATGCCGTATGGGAATTCTCAAAGAGGCTGCGGTAGCGGTTCTCACTGATCTCCAGCGCCTTTGAAGTTTCCATTGTATCAGTGATATCCACCGCGATCTGCAATTTGACCAAGCGCTGGTCTTCCCAATAGATTGCCCTGTCGAAATTCTTATACCAGCGGCCGGTCTTGGGATTTTGAGATTCCCAAACAACCACATCTCCAGGATAGCCCTGGGAGTCCAGCAGCCTGTCGATCGTACAGTGAGAACATGTACCAGGTTGATTGAGGAAAACGTCATGACATATTTTGCCTGTAAAATCCCCCCCGAAATCCTCGATCATGCGCCTGTTCATATAGAGAATCTCGAAGGTTTGAATATCAGCCACATAGACATGGGCGTCTATACCTTCCAGGACCCGGGTCAAGGTATCATGGGCCTTGATGAGATGCTCCTCAGTCTTCTGTCGGTCAGATATATCTCTCGCGATCCCCAGGATGACCTGCTCGTCCTCGATGGTGACAGGATGAGTGTGAACCTCCACCGGGATTCCTGAACCATCTTTCCGGGTCAAGAAAAATTCATCTGGACCGGTTGAATTCCCAAGGATGTTCTTCGCAAGCAATTTACTGGCTAGCGGCAGTTGTCCTTTGGATAGGAGACCGGCAGCAATCATATTCTTCCCAATGAGCTCGTCCCGACTGAACCCTGTGATCTCTTCAGCCGCTTTGTTTCCGGCAAGAAAATAACCGCGGGAATCGGCCAGATAATACCCGTCTGGAGCGTATTCGAACAGGGCATGGAATTTGCTTTCACTTTTCGCCAGATCCGCGGCAAAGATCGATTTTTCCAGTGCCAGGGCTACCTGAAAGACATAGGGTTCAATGAGATAAGAAGGCAGCTCTCTTCCCGGGTCCAGGTTGAAGAGATAAAAACAGCCTAAAAGCTGACGATTCCCTTCCAGGCCAATGGCATAGATATCCTCCACACCCACCATCTCAGCCAATTTGCCGCTGAGTTTGGCGGGAATCTGGGAAACAGCAAAATCAGCTAAACCCCCGGGATGTTTATATAAACTCCTGGTCGCATATGTCTCTCGAAAGCGATCATCGATGGGAAACTCGCGTCCCAAAAAATCCATCCCAACCAATTTCCAGGCTCGATCCAAAACCACATTTTTAATACCGTGGATGGCTTCCAATCTCAAACTGGATTCATTAATTTTAGTCAGTGCGATGATGATGCACTTTCCCAATTTATTCTGGAGGCTATCGCCCGCAAAGTCCAGGATCTCGTGTTTATCCCCCAGGGAAAGCAGGGACCTGCCCTGATCCGCAAGCCACTTCACATCCTCAAGAGAGATCCGGTAGGAAGGAGAGTCGCTGTCAGGGGATTCATCACGCAGCTCGAGCGTGATCAGAGCCGCTGCTTCCTCCCCTTCCTGACCTGGCAGGTGGTTTATCCGCAGCGAAACCGGGGTCTTTTCTCCAGATGGAGACCTAATTTCTACATCTAAAGTGGAAGGAAGGTGATCCCCTCCCTTAAAATAGTCGTTAAACTTCTCAGCCTGCTGCGCTTCCAGGAAGGAGGCGAATTCAAAACCGTTCAACTTTTCGCTCAAATTTGCCCGCAGGATGGTTTGGGCTGAGGGATTCGCATGCTGGATCTCTCCCGCATCGTTCAGGACGATTACAGGCGCTTCAACATGATCGATCAACTGCCAATTGGTTTTTACAGTCATCATAAACCTATAAGTCACAAATTAAAGAACACGAACAAGTATGTTATCCGGTATATATACTATAAAGGATATATTCCTAATCTACCAGCAGCGCTGGTGATGTTTGCCTTTCTGTAAGCTTCCAGGACCATCCTTTTTACAACCGGGTTTCGGATTCCAAGAATAAGGGGACCCGGAGCGGGAGGTATTGTGGTATAAAAAAAGCAGACAACAAACAGGGGAACCGCCATGAAAAAGAATTTCCAATTCTACCTTCTCTTGATCGTGATCCTGGGCATGGGAGTATTGGCATCAAGCTGCCGTTCTTCTCTGTCCACACCAACCCCGTTCCCGGAAAACACGGAGGGCGAGGGGGATCCTTTTATTGGTGTTCCCAACCCGGCATCCTTCTACTGCCAGGAAATGGGGTATAAGCTAACGATGCAAGAAACCGACCAAGGCACTGAGGGCATCTGTGTCTTCCCAGACGGAGCGGAATGCGAAGAATGGGAGTTCTTGGCCGGGGGCTGCTACATCGAGTGGACCTTCTGTCAGCGTCAGGGATACAACATCAGCGCTGGAGACGGCATGGGGATCTGCACTTTCCCGGACGGCAGCACCTGCCCGGAATATGATTTCTTTATTGGGGAGTGCCTGCCGCCTGAAGATTAGCCCCGATCCCGACCAACAAGCCAAATCGCCTGTCCGCGCGGTTTTATACCTCAAGGGGTATTCATTCGTGTCTTCCATCCGGTTCTATCGCCGGTGTCACACCTCCATCATTAGGTTTTTGGAGCAGATTGACAATACTTGGCAGATCATAGGTGAAAAAAGGGGTAGAGAAAACCAATGACTCCATCCGGGTGGGATTGAGATCCGCCAACATCACCTCAGCTTTCTGACTTTCCCTGTGCCCCTGGTTGACCACCAGCAAATACCCGCCTGGTTTCAGCGACCGCCAGGATCTCTGAAATAGAGACCCGGGAGAGAATTTTCCCCGAGGAAGACCCCAGGCTAAGTGGTCTTCTAAGAAAATGAACGGAAAGAAATGGGTGATCAAATCATACGCATCTGCCTGTTCGGAAAATTCTTCCGGGTGATAACAGACTCCCGATAAGCCAGCCATATGCGCACATGCATGGTCATACCTGGAGCGAAAATCCCGATACACCCGGTAGGCGTCTGGCTCGAATCCTATCAGGGAGACCTCCCGTCCCTCCACGGTGTTCCATTGTCCCAGGAAAGCCAGCAGCGCATGGACATAGAACCAGTGTGATGACCCCACATCAGCGGCTGAGATGTTTGCTGGCAGATCCGCGTCGATGGCAGAGAATATGTTTTCCAGCAGGTCCAGATAATAAAGGTTTTTCCGGTAAAGATCCACACTGCTTTTCTTTCCCAATTCGCTCAAGTTGAAGATCCCCCTCAGCTCACTCAGGCGCTTTTCAGCTGCAAGGCGCTCCAGATCCGGGAGATTGGCGAACAAATCCGCTTTGGGTTCATTAACCAAATTCGACGCACCTCGGGAAAAAGAAAACAGCTGCCTCAGCGGAAAATCCACTGCGTTATAGAGGGTAAGAACCGCGTTCCGGATCTTTTTACATATCATCCTGGCACCATTTTTGGATCGGCAGGTTATCCCCACGGCAATACAAGGGCCCGCGAATCGGCCGACAAACAGGAATCAGCCGCTTACCTTCTGTTCCTCTTCGGGAAGATCACGGAAATAACAATAGCTGGATTTATTCTGCTTGGCATTGTACATGGCTAAATCGGCGCAGCGGATCAAGCTGTCCACATCCTGACCATCTTGAGGATAAAGGCTGATCCCTATGCTGGTATCAATCTTGACTTTACCCCCAACAATCTGGATTTCATCCTGGAAGGAATCCAGGAGCTTCTCCACCACGACCTGAGCGCCAACCTGGTTCATATCTGTATCCACAATAATTACGAATTCATCTCCACCCCAGCGAGCGATGGTATCGCTTTTTCGCAGGCTTGCTCTCAGCCGCCGGGCAGTTTCCTTTAAGACCAGGTCGCCATTGTCGTGGCCGTAGGTGTCGTTTACAGCTTTGAACCCATTCAGGTCCAGAAGCATGACCGCCAAACAGACCTCCTCCGAACTTACCTGGGCAAGCGCCTGATTGATTGTGGTATTGAAATATGTCCGATTCGGCAGGTTAGTTAAATCATCATGCGTTGCCAGATAACGAAGTTTCTGCTCGGTTTCCCGCCTGCTTAATGCGATGGCATAGATATCTGCCAGGTACATGACAAGCTGCAGGTCCCTTGAAATATATTCTTCTCTCGGATTGAGCATGGCAATAAAGCCTTCAATCTGATTATCCAGCATCACCGGCGCAGAGAGCAGGGACCAGACCGGTATTTTCCCTGTGAATGATTCCAGATAAGCCTCATCATCTGAAGAAGTGTTCACAAAATGGGGTTTCCGGGATGAGAGCACATCCAACCAGATACCACGGTAGCAGGAGATGAATTCCTTGCGCTCTTCCGGCTGATAGTACTCCCAAACCTCCTCAGAGAATGTCAGGAAACCAAGCTCATCTGTTCCCGGATGGATATGTCCCACGATGCCAATGGTCGATCCGGTCAGCTGCTTAGCCTTGTTCAGCACCATTTCAGAGATATCCTCAATTGGGGCACCCTCAATGATCTTGTGGGACAGTTCAGCCACGTCCCTATTCACCCGCTGCTGCCAGTCCAGGATGGACTGAAGGGATTTCTGTTCAGTAATATCCCTCATCATACCCTGGAGATATATTCCTTCCTTCTCTTCATCCCGGATGGACTGGACAACTTCATGGAGCCATATCACCATTCCATTCTTATTGCAGATCCGGTATTCCCGTTCAAAAGACAGAACGGGAGATTCCAGGATCTCTTCACCTGTGAGAATCTTTCCCCTGTCGTCTGAGTGGATTAGGTCAATCCAACGGGGATTCTCTGCCAGAAGTTCCTCTTCTGTATAGCCCGTAATTTCCTCTACATTTCCATGGATGAAATCGAATGAAAATCCAATCCTACCCTTATAGAAAATGCCATTGAAGTTGTTCAGGAATGACCGGTAGAGACCTTCGCTTTCACTCAGCGCTTGCTGGATGCGGACTCTTTCTGTGATATTCGTGTAAGTAGCAACCACCCCAACAAGGCTGTTGTCAATTTCAATGGGGGCTCCAGAGACGATCACATTCAACGGGCTGCCGTCCTTGTGATAACGGATCGTATCGTGAGGCGGTACAGACTTCCCCTGGAGCACATCCATTGTCAAGCCTTTCGCTTCCTCGGATTCTTTCTTTTTCTCCGGAGCGATGATATCATCCAGGTCCTTACCTACCACCTCTCCCTTCTTGAAACCGAAGATATTTTCCGCCCCCTGGTTCCATTCCAGTATCCGATGATCCTTATCCAGGGTGATGATCGCATCTGGTGTATATTTCAGCACCCCTTCCAAATACAGGCGCCTTTTTTCGGCCAGCGTGGCAATTTCTTTCTCAAGGGTGACATCCCGGATCAGGATCAGCACCTGTCCTGCCCCATTATCCGTCAGGTTAGCACTGACCGTCTTCTCCCCCGAAGGAGAATCCAGTTTGAACGCGCCCCGCCAGGGCACGTTGTTCTTCCGCACGAATTTGATACCTTCAGTTAACTTACTGCAGATATGCTCAGGGAAAACAAGATCAAGTCCTTTGCCAGGGTAGCTTGCCGGATCAAAATCCCCATCCTGAGAACCCCGGGCCAAGAGTATCCTTCCCTCCCGATCAACTTCCAATACCAGATCAAGAAGGGATTCCGTGATCGCCGAGTTCCTCAGCTCACTTCTCCGGGCTCTCTCTTCATTTCGGACAACAGCCACTGCCAGATTACATACTGCAAGCAAATTGTCTGCATGGACCGGTTTCTTCAAAGTGCAGAAGACAGTTCCGTTCAATTGCTTTTTAACCGCTCCTTCCAGGTCCTGATCTGTGATCAGGATGCATGCAGTTGCCGGATAATCCTTTCGAATTACCGCTGCGGTCTCCATGCCTCCGCCAGGATCTGCGCCGACGGAGATCACAACCAGGTCGATTCCATTTCCTGCGAGGTTGGCACACAGCTTCTCATCACTTGAAACTATCCGGGTGTCAAAACCCGACCCATCCAGCGCTTCAACAAGGTCGCGGGAAAGTTCAGGATCTTCTTCGAGAATGAGGACTTTCTTGTTTTCCAGCATGTTATTGTAGGTGGAGCTTTTCCTGCTCCCTGAACATTCAATCCTGTAAATTATAAATCACCGCCGAACTCAAAGCAATGCGGCTGTATCTCGCGCCCTCCTGCCTCATGGTCATTCACCCCACGAAATCGTGTATTCCTCCCGGTCGTCGCCCCGGTGCATACAAGCCGTGTGGGTCACTGTCAATCCTTGCAGGTGGAACGGTTCGAGTATTCCTGCGAGATATCCTACCAGGCTGTTCTGGCACAATTCCTTATTAACCATCTGGTCGAGGGTGATCCGGGCTTCTCGCTCGCCAATCTCTTCAAAACTCATCTTCCCCTGCGGCACCTGGATTTTCCACAGCGCTGGCATTTTTGAGAGCATTTCCAAAGGGGACGCTGCCGCCATAATGGGTTTGTAAATCCCACCGATCTCAGCCTGAGCTACGTATTTTGCCATATCCCGGGCAATTTCATCCGGCTTTCCATTCCCCAGCTGATCCTTGATGCTCTTGATCAGGGCCCCATACACATCCTGGGAATACTTGTGGATCGGGTTAATGGTCTGGCTTAATACCTCCCGGTGAGTTTCAGGAAGGCCTGACAGGACCTCCTCCCACTTTCCCTTCCCGTACGTATCCAACACATAATTCTTTCTGTACAGAATACCGGTGCCATTGATCGTGCCTGCTCCATCCCTCTCAGGATCCAGTCTGCCATTTCCCGCATGCAATTCAGACTCACGGCCGTTCTTATCCAGGAATTTGAAAAAGCCCAGAGATTGATTCAGATCCGCCGCCAGCTGGTTGAGAGCCAGGGAAGAGGTCATTACATCTGCCACCTGGGTTCGCAGTCCTGTCACGGAGTCATTCACACCCTCAACAGCCGCTGTGTTTTCGCCGCTAATCTCGATCACCTTTCGAATTTCGTCTGAGATCTGGGTGGAACCCGCGGCGATTTCTTCCGTAGCTGCGGTGTTTTCCTCGATCACGGCGGTTACGGATTGATTGGATGCCAGCAGCTCGCTAGCCGCGCCGCTGAGTTCTTCCGCTGTGGCCGCGATGGATTCCACCTCTTCACAGGCTCTTTCGGAGGAGCTCAAGATCATTTCCATAGCCTTGCCGGCTTGTATGGAGGCCTCATACCCTGACATGACCTCTCGAGCGCTGTCTTCCATGGACTTGACGGTATCCCGAATTGCGCCCTCGATGCCGGTCAGGATCGCATTGATCTGGCGGGTAGAATTCGTAGATTGGTCCGCTAACTTTCTGACTTCATCCGCAACCACCGCAAATCCCTTGCCGTGTTCTCCTGCCCGGGCAGCTTCGATGGCAGCATTCAGTGCCAGCAAGTTGGTTTCCGAGGCAATACTGTCGATGGTTTCCACAATGCGGTCAATCTCTTTGGATTGGTCCCCAAGCTGGGACACCTTCTGAACAGCCTGCTCCATCTGATCCTTGATGGTCTGCATCACTGTCAGGCTGCTTTCCAATATCCTGGTGTTTTCCTGGGCAGTTTGGGCTGCGCTGGCGGACTGATCTGCCCCCGCCTGCGCTTTTTCAGCCACATTGAGGATGGCCTTATTGATCTGATCAGTCACATCACCGGACTGGGAGGCTGCTAATGCCTGTTCTTGCGCCCCCTTGGCAATGCCGTCAATGGCGTAAATCATCTGATTGACGGATTCCCCAGTGATATTGATGCTTTCATTCTGGAATTTGGATCCAGAATTGATTGTTTCAATCGCTTTCGTGATCAGGTCAGCTGCCTGGCCGGTCTGTACTGCCGTTTCTGATAGTGCTCCAGCGGCTAAATTGACCGATTGGGCATCCGCGGTCACCCTTTTGATGATCTCCTTCAAGCTGGATTTCAAATCCAAAAACGCGTTACCCAGCACGTCCGCATCAGAGAACGGATTCACATCGGCATCCAGATCGCCAGAAGCGATCTTCCTGGCCGCCAGAGAAATATCCTCGAGATAATAGATTAAATTGTTAAACAACCAGCCAAGCTCCGCAAATTCATCTCCGCGATCTTGCAAACGTACGATTTCGTCTTTTAAGTCCTGGTTGATGTCAATATCTCCCACGGAAAGCGGCGTAGATGCTTTCATCAGTGTGGTCAAGGGCCGGGTAAGAATACTCCCAAAAAGGAATCCCACACCGGAAACCACAAATAGAAGGATCACGGAAAAAACAATGATCGCCCGCTGGATCCCATTCGCGGGTGCAAACACATCCGAACTGTCAATGGTTGTGATCATCCCCCACTGAGACTGGAAGACCTGAAGTGGGCTGTACACGGCGAACAGGGCTGAGCGATCCTCACCACTGTATTCCCCCGATCCACTGGCGCCTGCCAGTGCTTCTTCAACCGCCTCCTCGGGTAGAAAATCCATATCAATTTCACCCGCAAATGAAGCCTCCACACTGATGTTCTCCGGATCAAGCGCTGAATCGGATCGGAGCCTTCTGTCTGAACCGACCAGGTAAACCTCTCCGGTGCTGCCCAATCCCAAGCGGGAGTCCAGGACACGATTGATCCCGGATTCAGGCAGTTGGAGCGCGGCAACAAGAGTCAGGACCTCATTTTCATCCTGAAGGGGATAGGCAATGAACCCTCTTGGGGATCCGCCCAGAGGTTCATACGGCACATAATCCGAAAATCCAAAGTCCCCGGTAATCACGACCTCGCGGTAAAGATCAGACAGACTGCTGCGAGAATATTTACCGCCGATCAGATTTGTGGAAAGAACGCTTTCTTCAACCGCAGTATAGAAAACCTCCCCAAATCGCGATATCAGGTAGACATTACCGTATCCTTTATTCTCTACCAGGTCGGCAAAAACCCCTTCCGACCCACCCTGCCCTTTCAGCAGGATTTCCGCTGCTGGGATTCTGGTGACCGCAGCCCATTGGTTTCCGGCCGCATTGACAGGCTGGTAGACCAC
>Ga0272443_10006384_pt1 | contig 11703 bp, 8 predicted proteins | sample SSMAcet12_FD_193581 | JGI IMG/M metagenome (GOLD analysis project Ga0272443, IMG submission 193581) | Marine sediment archaeal communities from Little Sippewissett salt marsh, Falmouth, MA, United States - SSM-Acet-12 | ecosystem: Environmental > Aquatic > Marine > Wetlands > Sediment ... | reverse complement strand
ACGTCCCGCGGTGTCGTGCTCGCCTTCGGGGCCGTGATCCCGTTCGGAATAATCACGAACTTCTCCGCCGGCAAACCACGCTGAGTATAGAACTCCTTGACACCCGAACTGTTCGTCACGATCTTTGCCGTCCGTTTTGCCAGGTAACGATCGATCGCCAGATCGCGGCCACTCTTCCACGGGTCGACGCAACGTTCACCAGCCACGAGGCACTTCACCTTGCACCACATCCCCGCCGCACGACCGTAGGCGTTCGCTGCAAAAATCCACGTGTGTATGAGATCGGGCTTCCATTCGCTCACGAACCTCTTCAGCCGAAGAAAAGCCTGGGGATCGATCTTCCAACGCTTGCCGATCACTATACTCGGCACACCGGCTTTCGCCAGGTCCTCCATCAAGGGACCGCCACGAGTCAAAGCGCACACGTGCACGTCGAACTCGTCGGCTGGCAGACCCCTGGCCAACAAAGTCAGTTGCTTCTCCGCTCCCGCTCGATCGAGCGTGGGAATGATCTCGAGAATCCGTTTTTTCACAGCGAACTCAAACTTTCCTGCTTCCGAACCAAATCCTGCAACAGACTCACGTAGGCGTCGGCAACCTGTTCCATCTCGTATTCGCTCTGAACTCGGTTCTGGGCTGCCGCTCCCATCTGCCGTGCCCGATCCACATCGTGAAACACCTCGATCAAAAACTCACCGAGTGCTGCACTCTCCAAGCCGGGAATCAACCGAGCACACGGCTCCTCCCCAGCAACACTCCGGTGCAACGGGTTGTCGTCGGCTGCAACGGGTACACCCGCCGCCATCGCTTCCAGCAACAACGCGTGCGATTCACCGCTCTCGCCACGGACCACAACGGCGTCGGCGGCTGCCAGGAGTTCACTCACGTCGGCAAACACGCCGGGAATGACCACCCGACCGACCAGCCCCGCTGCGTCGATGCGCCCGTTCAACTCGGACTGATTCGCTCCCGGTCCGACCAGCCAAAGGCGCGCGTTGGGCCAACGCCCGGCAACCGCTCGCCAGGCATCGATGGCACGAAACACTCCCTTCGTGTCATCCAGCCTTCCAGTATACACAGCAGCAGGCGTTTCCGGGGGACAATGGAGCAACGTATTCACCGATTCCAGGGCCTGCCGTGCTGCCAGCTTGTCTCCAACCGACAACACGCCGGATATCGGGACACCTCCCACAATGCGGTGGATCCGGTCGCGCGGATACCCGGCCGCGAGCAACTCGCGATGCGCAATCTCCGTAGTCCCGATCAACGCATCCGCCCTCATGATCCGACGTTTGATTCGCCGACCGTCTCCCGATTCCAACTGCCACAGACAGTCTCCTGTGGGGCCCGAGTTGTCGACTCGCAGCACCACGGCAAGACGTCGCCTCTCCACCGCATTCAGAACGGCGCGCGCGTCGTGTCGAAGCTCACGCACATAGGCAACATCAAACTGCTCCGCCTTCTCGCTCAGAAATCGCGACAGATTTCGTAACCAGTCACGTTTGCCCAAGAATTTCCCACCTTTCTGGGCCAGCCTGAAAACCGATATGCCGCGATAGTCGATCCGTTCAGGCCAGGATTGGTCCCACTGCGTCGTGATCAGTGTAACCTCGGTTCCCCTTGCCACCAACGCAGCCCCCAGGTGGGCAATCGCACGTTCCACACCACCTGCGACAGGCCAAAATCGTCGTGTTACGATCACGAGACGCAATGGGAACACTCCACACACTCGTCCAGGCTTCTTCCAATTGCACAGCCAGCCATTCTAGATGCTCCAGTTTGGTCGCGAAAGCCTTGCCGAGCAGAGGAAACGGCGGCAGAATCGCTACGGCAAAGGTAACGCGCTCATCTGCAACGCTTGACCGTCGTCAATCTTCACTTCCTTGGTCTTCGGGCGGAAGTGAATCTTCCGTGCCGAGAAACTCTTCGCAGAAGCCCCGATGTACTCCTCGAACGTGAGCTCGGCCGGCGAGTAGCCGTTTCCTTCCAGAATCAGCCAATCTTTGGCTTCGCTATACGTGATCCGGTTTCCGCGGGCGGTGTAGGTGCGGTTCTCGGCAATCACGTTCTCGTAGGCCTCGAATTCGATCGATTGCGCCGTCGAAGTAGCTGCCGGTGTCTGCGCGACTGTCAGTCGCGATGCCTTCAGCGAGACACCCTTCTCTCCCAGTGAGTCCGGATCGTGAATATCCACTTGGGGACGCCAGGTATCGACCTCATCGTAGATACAGTGAGTCACTTCGTGGAACGTCGCCTCTCGCCGATCGATGTTGCCTGTCATCATCTTCTGGAACTGCACGTGGAGATACGAGAGCTTGCCGCCCGAACCGGCTGGCTCTGGGGCTCGCCTGGCCTGCCCCAATCGAGCCTCAAAGGGATTCCCCGATTTCGGACGAATCGTCGTGATCTGCCCGGGCCCTTGAGCAGCAACGTCGCCCGTCTTGCGATTGATCGTCAACTCAGACGCCGCAAATTCCTCCCACGAGGGCTGCAGATGCGAAGGAAGCCCTGCTGCTGCCGGTGCATTCCCGCGATACACGCCGCTGCCGACCGTTGCACCAGGAAAGAACTTCTCGTAGGTGCGCCCCACTAAGGAAACGTCCCCTCGACATGCAAGCTTCTCCACATCGATCTCAGGACGCGACTTCGACTGCAAGTCGTGGAACACGATCCTGCGATTGAAGACCACATCCAGAGTCTCCGTCTGAAGCCGCCGTCCCTGCGTTTCGGCCAGTACCTTCTCCTCGAACCGAGCCTTCTGCCCGTCGAAGTCCATCTCCTTCTGCCAGGTCAATTTCAACACATCGGCAGTCGGAAGGGGCTCACCCTCAATACCACGATCGACTGGCAACCGCATTTCTCCCGAACCGTCAATCCAGAGTCGATTCGTCTTTGCATCGACGTTGATGTTCGTCCCGCTCAAGGCCATGCCACGCCCCGAGAACCTGGCCACTCGCCCAATCACCGAAATCTTCGTCTTCGTCTTGTCGTCGGCGTCCGAGACGATGACCCGGTCACCTTCCAGGTGCATTGCCTGCTCGTTGCTCGGCACAACTGGAATCTCATCGAGTCGCACACTGCCTTCCAGTCTCAACTCCGTCAGGCGGGCCTTTCGGTTCTCGATCAACACGCTCGCCTGCGCCAAGTCGCCTTGCACGCGGAAGCGACGCTCGATCGGCTTGGCGGGATCACGCTGCCCTATCCCGCTGGCAAACGACCCTCCCAGTGGCTCGTTCGCCGCCTGGGAACCGGCCGTACCGCCGGCGCCCGTACTTTCGCCAACTGCTCCATCCACAGGCGATGCACCATCTGCCACGTGAAACCAGATCTTCATCAGGTTCACGTTTCCAAACATCTCGGGCGAATTGATCTTCACCCGATCCTGCACTCGCATCCGGTCTGGAATGATTTCCAGCTTCTGACGGTTCGGGCCGGCTGGCAGTTCGAACATCCAGAAATCGATCCGATCGGCGTCCAACGCTCCCACTCCCCCATATCGCAGCCGGACGCGGCCACTGAGCGTGGCCAAATGCTGGTCCTCATAGGGCTCGAGTTGCAGACGGTCATCCCATTCGACATGAAACTCCTCGCCGGGCCGGTTACGCATCTCGCCCTGCATCGTCCCTGGGCCCTGAGAGAAGACTTCGCCCAGACGGCCCTTGCCCTTCGAGGTGTAATGAATGCTCCTCGCGTCAATCCTGTTCGGGCCCTGACGCAGCCACACCATGTCATCGCCGTCAAGCACAATCCGCTTGGCTTGTACGTCGTAAGAAAGACGCTGGCCTCGCGCCTCGGCGTCGCGGCTGAACACACGAACGATGACCGGGTTGCCTTTCGCCTCGATCTCGCGGAGTTGAAGTTCCGAGTCCTCCAGGCCAAGTCCGGCCTTCGGCTCCTCGCTACCGTCCAACTTCACCAACTGGTCTCGCGTACGAGAGAAGTAGAGGGTTAGCACCTCGCAGTTGAGCTGATCGGCCTCGCCCTCCGGATTCAACTGCAAGACATCGACTTGGTCCTCGAACTTCGCATATTGGCCGAGCATATCGAACCGGAACGGTCCCTGGCATGTGATTTCCAGTGGCCGATCCGTAGCCAGATCGGAGGAACTGCTTTCCCCTTCACTCGTCGCGACTGTCGCATCCTTCTTCGGTGGTTCGAGGTGCAAACCATCCAGCTCAACCAACTCGAACGACTCGATGCCTTGGATGTCGGGGGCCTCGCCGATCGAACCGGGCCGTTCCTCGTCTTGCTGAAGCCTGATGACAAGATTCCGACCGCTCCCGTAAGAAGCTCCGTATCGAAAACGAACCGGATTCGTTGTCGAGATCCGATCCGTTCTGAGTTGGACGTCGCGCGTGGAGATCCACAGGTCGTCCTCTGGACCGTCCGAGTCGCCGGGGCTCGTGATCGTGATCTTGCCCAGCAGCCGACCCGATGTGGGACGCCCCACCATGTCGCCGCTGCGAAGATTCAGAGGACGATCGAAGACCATCACGGCACCGGCCGGAGCATAGAGTACGATGGGAGGTTTCGGTGCCCCGTTCTCCTTCGACGATCCGGGTGTGTAGACGAGCACGCAAGGCTCGATTTTCACTCGCCCACCATCCAGATTCTCGTACGATTGCATGAACAGCCTGAAATCATCGCTCTCGATGATCCAAGGCGTCGCGAGCTGCTCGCGGGCCTCTGGCGGAATAAGGTTCTCCAGTTCTCCCAGTCGAGTATCGGTACGCTCCGCTGCTCCCTGGCGACCGCCAGCCGAACCTTTCTGCGGACCGGCTGCTGCCGGTTCGATCAGCGGAACCGCTACCAGCGCGTAGACCCAATACGCTCCCGCCACTGCTACGAAACTCGTGATGAACCGGATCAGTTTGGACATGCTGTTGGCACGCTGCCTCGACTTGCTTGGCCGCGAGGGCAAGTTCCGTCAACCCTCATAAGATCGCACGAGATCTTCCCAACGCTGTTGACTCTGAAGGATCATTTCCACCGTCTCACGAACGGCACCCTGACCGCCCGCCAACGACGTGATGAAATCCGCTGCCCGGCGGACTTCCGCAGCCGCGTCGGCAACCGCAACCGCTAGACCCACCGCATGCAGAACCGGTAAGTCGGGCAGGTCGTCACCAATGTAACCCACTTGGCTCAACTCCAGACCCAACTTCGCCACAATCTCATGAAGCGTGGCAATCTTGTCCGCCGTCCCCTGCCGAACCAGGCTCACATCGAGCTCACTCGCCCGTATCTTCACCGCCTGGGAACTCCGTTGCGTGATGATACCGAACCGATTCCCGCTCTTCTGCCATAGCTTGATCCCGACACCGTCTCGAACATGGAATCGTTTCGTTTCAATCCCCTGGTTGTCGTAGACGATGCGACCGTCCGTCATCACACCATCTACGTCCGAAAGGAGAAGTTCGATCGCTCGGCATTTCTCGGCAAGGTCTGCCACGTCATTGTCCGTGTTCTGCTTGAGGAACTGACTGGTAGATTCAAAAATCGACTTGCTTCACGATGCCCGACGATGCTCGTCGTCATCACGCACGAGTCGGTAGGACGCGTCGGCCACTGTCGCTGGGGAACTTTCGTCCAACTGGGGGAATAAACCGACCACGTCCGTAACGTCGATCAAGCCCGTGGGACGCCTTCTCTCGTCGACGATGGGAAGCTCGCTGATCTTGCGATCTGCCATCAATGCAACCGCTTCCGTCATCAACGCTCCGTTCCGAATCGTGAGAGGATCACGCGTCATGACGGCTCGAATCGGTCCGTCAAACATGTCTTCACGATGGTGCTCAAATAACCGCGCGAGGTCGCTGTCGGTGAACAGCCCGGTCAAACACCCGTCGCCGTCCACAAGCATGATGGCTCCCGTGCGACGCCCAGGCAGGCTTCGCTCCACAAACACCTCTCGGACACTCGACGAGTCCTCGGCCACTCGGCACATTTGCAGAGGACGGCAGTACTGGTCGACACGACTCAATTTGCGCCCCAGGGAACCCGCTGGATGAAACCTCGCAAAATCCTCTCGAGCAAACCCTCGCATCCGGCTCACCACCAACGCCAGCGCATCGCCCAAGGCAAGCATGCTCGTCGTGCTCGTGCTGGGGGCCAATCGCAGAGCCCCGGCCTCTTCGTGGGCTCCAAGTTCGAGGACAACCGTTCCCGAACGCCCCAACGTGCTCTCCGATCGAGCCGTCATGGCGATGATGGGAGTACCCATCTCTTGAAGAGAGGGAAGTAGCCGCAGAATTTCTTCCGTCTCGCCGCTTTGCGAGAGAACGAGCAATACGTCGTTGCTGCGAACTCGCCCTAGATCTCCGTGAACCGCCTCGGCTGGATGAAGGAAATGGGATGGTGTGCCCGTCGACGCAAAAGTCGCCATCAACTTCTGGCCCACCAGGCCGGCTTTTCCCATGCCCGAGACAATTAGGCTTCCTTCGCACCCGTACGCGAGATCGACGGCACGGCAGAAGTCCGAGCCAAGGCCTGAGGCAATTGCCTGAATCGCCTGGCTTTCCCTCAGAAGAATCTCCCGCCCGAAACGGAGTCGCTCGAAAGCAGAGAACTCGTCCGTGATTCTGGCACCATCCTGGCTCATACGTTCGTCATCCTTGACGAATGGAGGAAGACCGAGAACGGTGCTCTCGGCCAAGCGCAATAGTTCAACACCTGTACGAGGATTCCGCGCACAGGAGAACGGGGATTGTAGCTACAAAGCCATGTTGCAGCAACCGGATATTTTTATGCATATTCCGCAAAACCCGCAATTCCCCAAAACGCTTTATGCTTCCTGGTCTGGTTATACCGAACGTGCGTGTCAACCCCTTCTAAAGTGGGCAAGTCAACAAAGCAATCATTCCGCGGTCGGCGATCGAACATGTACTACTGTTATATAGACGGATCGAGGTACACAAACGAGGTGAGTGCTTTCCGATACGTGTGAAAGAAACCTCTGGACGAACCGTCTTTCCCTACGAACAAGGGGCAGGACTGGTTCAATCCATGCCCCGACATCCAACAGAACGAAGCACATCCAGAGTATTGAGCACAAGGGCAGACCACTAATGTCGATTGGTTTCGTAGATTTTCTGTTTTCGTCTTCCATCGCAGTACTCGGAGTTCTCACCGGGTGGTTCTGGCGCAAGGCGGCACAAATAGCTGTGCCTGTTGAGACCAGTTCGAAATCGCAGATGGATGAGGCTGAAGCCATTCTTGCTCGCTTGCACGACTTGGCCGCCGGCGTGGCCGCCGATGTGGGAGTGCACAACTCGCAAGTCGAGGCGATTAATGACCAATTGACGGCCGACGGAGGGAACGACACGACGGTCGTCGTCAATGCCGTAAGCCAGCTCCTTGCTGCCAACTCGCAAATGCAGCAACAACTCGACTCGGCCCAGGAGCAGTTGCGTCAACAGGCCGAAGAAATCGAATCGCAAACGGCGGCAGCTCGAACCGATGCCCTTACGGGCCTGGCGAACCGTCGCGTGTTCGACGACGAGATCGCCACCCTGACAGGACGGTTCAACGATCAGGGCATTCCTTTCGCCGTCACCATTCTGGATATTGACCATTTCAAGAAGTTCAACGATACCCACGGACACCAGGTGGGCGACCTTGTTCTTCAGCACGCGGCCAGGGTCTATGTCGACGCCGTTCCGGAAACCGATATCGTCACTCGATTCGGTGGTGAAGAATTCGCCGTGATCCATCCTGGAACCACCGTGAAAGAGGCCGCCCGCCGAGCCGATGCTATCCGAGCGGCTCTCGACACCTCCCGTGTCCACGCCGATGGAAAGGAACTTCACGTCACGATCAGTTTGGGCGTTGCCGAGTCCGCACCGGAAGAGTCGCCCGCAGATTTGATCGAACGTGCCGACGGAGCACTCTACGCGGCCAAGGAGGCCGGGCGAAATCGAACCTATTGGCACGATGGTGCCAGCCATCATCCTTTTGAAGTCGAGAAACCGATTGCGGAATCCCCGCAACCGGCCGAGGAACCCGAAACACCGGCCGCCGCACCGCAGCCCGAGAGACGCTCTGAGGCGAAGCCCGTCGAATCGGCGTCTGCTGTTCGTGCTGCCGTCTTGCAGAAGAGCCTGTTGGACCGCCCCGGTTTCCTGGCAAAGCTCTCCGAATCGATCGACGCACTTCGAGGCGGAGAAGCACCACCTACCGCGTTTCTCGTTCGAGCAGACCAGTTCGAGGACCACGTTGACCGCCACGGAATTGACGCAAGTGAACGGCTTCTCGATGCGATCGCGACGGTTCTGCTTGCTGTCGCCCGAAAGAACGGCGCCGTTGCTCGATTCAACTCCAAGGACTTTGCCGTTCTCGTGCCCGGCTACGATCCGGCTCAGGCCATGGTCATGGCACAACAGATCAGGAAACTCAGCCAGCAGTGTCCTTTGCCGACTCGATCGGGAGCGATAAACTTCACTCTGAGCATTGGAACGGCACTGGCTACTGAGAGCGATAGCGCTGCCAGTACGCTGGAAAGGGCCGAGGCGGCGCTTGAGAGCGCGACCCGAGCCGGCGGAGATTGTGCCTTCTACCACAACGGAACCTGGACCGAAACGGCCGAGACTGTTCTCTCCGAAGCAAAGTGCACCACGTGACGCCGATTCCCTTTGAGCCGCAATGCACCGTCGACGGAAGTCGAACTTGCGGTGCCGCCGCTCTGGCCATGGTCTATGGCACCCTGGGAATGCCGTCGGAACAACTCGACATCTGGCACCGCGTCGCCGAAGAGATCCGCCCCGGTGCCAAGGCAACGCGAACCCATCGGCTTGCTCTCGATGCCTTGGGACAAGGCTTTGCCGCGGCAACTCTTCAGGCGGAACAGCCGGCCGAGTTGCTTTCTTGCCTGATGGAGACGAACGCTCGGGTGATCTTGAATCACCGACTCGAGGCAGAATCTCACCTGGGGCACTACAGTGTCCTGCTCCGGTTTGATGGTCGTGAGATCGAACTGCACGATCCCCATCATGGTCCCAACCGTGTCCTGCCGTGGCCCGATTTCGCCAGGCTATGGACGCCGACGTCTGCCAAGTCCGAGATAGTAGGTCACGTTCTCGTCGTTGTCGGCATGCCGACAGCGGATCGTGAAACCTGCACGACGTGCGGGCACGAGCCTCCGGTCCATATCGCCTGTCCGAATTGCAGCCGACCCATTCCGACCGGTCCGCCGGGCGCGATTCGGTGCACCACCAAGGGCTGCCGCGAGTGCCATTGGAAACGGCTCTTCTGCCCCCATTGCGATTGGGCCGTTGGGCCGCAAGAGGGTGCATGAATCGGATTCTAACGAACTGGGCTGTCAAATTTGGCGTTCCCGCCAGGTTTCCCCACACAGCTGTAGCAGCACTGGCCAGAGTGTGGTAGCCCCGCATGTTCCGCCTTCTGGCGAATGCGGCCACACCGAGACGCGTGTCCCAATTCAGAATCTGGCGCATCTTCAGCCACCTCGACTCATGGGATCTCATGCGTAAGTCGATAATGGGCAGATAGTTGCCATGCGAACGGTCGAAAAAAGGTGACAGCCACCTTTTGCCGGAACGGCCCTTCGGGTGCTGTGCACCAAAGGTGGCTGTCACCTTTTTTCGAGTGCCCCGGCAAACAGGGGCCTCGGCTCCCGCCGATCGTGCCGCCACCCTGGTAGACTGGGCGGTATTCGGGTAGAATTTCGGGATTAAAGAGGGTGGTGAGCCACAACAGGAGAATCGAGTCACATGATCGTTACGACCAAAGAACTGTTCAAGCACGCCTATGGCAACTACGCCATCGGTGCCTACAACATCAACAACCTCGAGCAGACCGTCGGTTTGTTCCGAGGCAACCTGGGCAAGGCGGCCTCGAACGAAGACGCCGTCGACGGCAGCAAAGCCGCTCCCTTCATCGTCCAGATCTCCCGCGGTGCTCGCGGCTATAGCGACAAGCGATTCCTCGAAGCCATGATCCGCACGGCCGAAGAGGTCTTCCCTGAAGTCATCTTCGCCGTTCACCTCGATCACGGCACGGAAGAGGCCTGCTACGACTGCATCGACAGCGGCTTCTACAGCTCCGTCATGATCGACGCCTCGCACCACGAGTTTGCCGAGAACATCGCGATCACGAAGAAGGTCGTCGACCGGGCCCACGATAAGGGCATCGTCGTCGAGGCCGAACTGGGCCAGCTTGGCGGCGTCGAAGAAGACATCGTCGGCAGCGTCTGTCTGACCGAGCCGGCTCAAGCGGCCGAGTTCGTCGAGAAGTCCGGTTGCGACTCCCTCGCCGTGGCCATCGGCACCTCCCACGGCGCCTACAAGTTCACGGGCAGCCAGGGCCTCCGCTTCGACGTCCTGGAAGAGATTCAGAAGGCCGTCCCCAAGGACTTCCCGCTCGTCATGCATGGATCCAGCAGTGTCCCCAAGGAATGGGTCGACCGGATCAACGCCGCGGGCGGCAAGATGGCCGACTCCAGCGGTGTTGCCGAAGAGCAGTACCTGCCGGCCGCCAAGCTCGGCGTCTGCAAGATTAACATCGACACCGACGGCCGCCTGGTCTGGTGTGCGATCCACCGCGAGTCCTTCCGCGACGACCCGGCCAACTTCGACCTTCGTCCGCCCGGAAAGTTGTTCATGACCGCCTACGCCGAGTACATCACCCACAAGAACACCGTTCTCGGTTCGGCCGGCCAACTCGAATCCGTCCGCAAATCCCTCGGCTGATTCACTACGGCCGCCTCGCGGCCCCAATCGATCAACAAACCGCCGCACGCCGGACAGCTTTCCGGCGTGCGGTTTTTTTGTACTGTGATGTGATGGGGAGTTCATTGTTCTTGTTTGCGTTTGTGGTTGGTGTTGGGGAGGCATGGTGCTGTTTCTGCTGCGGGCCGCCAATGGGCTTGCCCGTTGGGAGCCACGATTGATGGCTAAGGGGATTAGTTGCTTGTAGTCTTCATTCTGGTCCCGCCGCGTCGCGGCGGGACCAGAAAGAAGAGGTTGACTCGAGGGGGCTGGGAGTTAGCTTCCAATCCTTCTCACCGATCCAGGGAAGCTGGATGGGGTCGGTTTGTGATGGTGGTGGCTTCTTTGTTGAGGTGGTTTATTGTCCTCGCCTGCGGCAGCGGGTTAAACGAGTTTGGTGGAGGGATCATAGGTAGGTTTCTACGGGGAGGCGGTTGCCCAGGCCGTCGTTGCGTTGGTTGTTGGAGAGGAGTTCGGTGGCGAGGCGGACGGCCATTTCCAGGGCGTCGGGGCCGTCGTCGTGGTCGGCAATGGGGAATTCCTGGAGTTGGTGGAGTAGGAGTTTGGTTGAGGGGCAGTTGTTCTTGAGGCGGATGCGTCGGGCGGCCCGCCATCGCCTCTCAATCAACCATAAACATAAAACACCATACTCACCCATCTTTCTGTCCCCAATCTTTCTTTCAAACCCCAAACCAATTCTGCAACACCCCCTCTGTCGAGCGACCCCGACTTACGACTCGCCTCAATGATGTAAATACATCCATCCCAACAACTTGCGCCCCGCCCCCTCGACCGACCTTCTGCAACGCACCCCAAACCCGTCGCAAAAACCTTTTCTCCCCGAATCTGCATTTTTGAACACCTAAGAAATTTTTACCCCTTAGCCCGCAACACCTTACGAAGACCAATCCCTCATCGGCGAAACAAAATCACCAACCCATCGTGTATAATGTGTCCGTGTAGGTGAACGCTTGCCGAG
>Ga0272443_10006383_pt1 | contig 11708 bp, 11 predicted proteins | sample SSMAcet12_FD_193581 | JGI IMG/M metagenome (GOLD analysis project Ga0272443, IMG submission 193581) | Marine sediment archaeal communities from Little Sippewissett salt marsh, Falmouth, MA, United States - SSM-Acet-12 | ecosystem: Environmental > Aquatic > Marine > Wetlands > Sediment ... | reverse complement strand
GTATGATGACGGTCCCGGGACCCGGAGTAACCCCGGATGACAACCGAGGGAAGGTGTGGCCCGGTGAAATGCACCCTACAGAAACGGGGTCGTTGAGAAGGAGTACGGCATGAGATCGAGTGTCTTGATTGTAACGTTGGTGACGTGCGGCCTGTGGATCTCCGATGTCCAGGCGCAGAGCGTGGAACGACCCCGGCCCCAGGCCTGGAACGATCTGGTCTACGGCGGGCGCTTCATGGACCGGTTCTTACCGATGCCCGTGCAAGGCCCGCTGACGAGCGAGACCTGGGGCGCCGAAAATGTCGTGCCACGCTACATCGAGAACGGTCTCGAGGATCGCCAGTGGTCCTACTGGGGCGGCAACGCCATGCTGGGAGGCGATGGCAAGTACCATCTCTTCGTGTGTCGCTGGCGGGAAGACTCTCCGCGTGGACACCACGAGTGGCGGCGTTCGCTGGTGGTCCATGCCGTGGCCGACCGTTCGACCGGACCGTACAAGGTCAAAGACACCATCGGTCCGGGACACAATCCAGAGGTCTTTCAGCTCAAGGACGGCCGCTACGTCGTCTACGTCATCGACGGCTACTACATTGCCGACAGCGTGGACGGCCCTTGGGAGAAGGGCAAGTTCCAGTTCGATCCGCGCGACCGGCGCATCATCGAAGGGCTCTCGAATCTGTCCTTCGCTCGGCGCGAGGACGGCTCGTATCTCATGGTCTGCCGGGGCGGTGGGATCTGGTTCAGCGTAACCGGGATCTCTCCTTATAACCAGGTGACGGACCGGCGGGTGTATCCCCCGGTAGAGGGCAACTTCGAAGACCCGGTCGTCTGGCGGACGAACGTGCAGTATCACATGATCGTCAACGACTGGCGCGGTCGCATCGCCTACTACCTGCGCTCCAAAGACGGCATCCGCTGGAAGGTCGAACCGGGCGAGGCGTATATGCCCGGCATCGCGCGCTATGAGGATGGTACCGTCGTCGACTGGTTCAAGTATGAGCGCATCAAGGTCTTGCAGGACCGCCACGGACGCGCCACGCAGGCGCATTTCGCCGTGATCGATGTGCTGAAGAATGACGATAAGGGCAGCGACAATCACAGCTCCAAACACATCTGCATCCCGCTGACGGTGGGGCGGCTCGTGACCATTCTCAACCAGGAGCGCATCACGGCCGAGACGAAGACCATCCGTGTCAAGATCGCCGCCGAGAAGGGCTTCAATCCGCACACGGACATCGACCTCGCCTCGTTGCGGTTTGGCGCGTCCGAGGAGGTAAATTTCGGCCGGGGGTGCCCGGTGGCGCGCGTCGCGACCGCGGGGGACGATTTGATCGTCACTTTTGATGGCGCGGGCAATGGTCTGGCCGAGGATCACTTTGCCGCCAAGCTGCTGGGCCGGACCCGGGACGGAAAACTGCTCTTCGGCTGGGCCCGTTTGCCCGAGGTGGACTATTTGGAGCCGGCGCTGTCGGCCCGTATGCCGAAATTCGCTAAGAAGGGCGACGGATTCGACGTTGCCGTCGAGGTCCAGAACTTCGGCCAGGTCGCGTCGGAGCCAGCGGCTCTTAAGATCGTGCTCAGCAAAGACGATCAGGACGTCACGGTGGCGGCGGCGGAGGTCCCGGCCCTCAAGCCGTTCGAAAAGACGACGGTCGAGACGACCTGCGGCGACCTCTTCACGGCCGGTACCGAGTATGGACTCAAGGTCATCATTGCCACCGACGCTCGGCACCCCGTGACGCTGACCGGGCGAATGACACCGGTGCCCTAGCGTAGCCTGTCAGACATCGGTCGGCAGAAAACCGGAACCGGAGACTTGAAGGGACGCGGCCGGACGTTACAATCGCAGCGAGCGTCCGCGCCGCGGCGCTCGGACCCGATGCCAGTTTCGTTTTCCTGCTAGGGACGGCACGTCATGTTTGGGCAGGGCGGTCGTCGCACATTTGTGGAGGCCGGACGTGCTGTCGACATTCTCGAACTGGATGGATACCCTCAACGGGATTGTTTGGGGACCCGCCATGGTCGTGCTGTTGATCGGCACGGGCCTGTACCTGACCATTCGGCTGCGCTTCGTTCAACTGCGCTATTTCAAGCATTCGATCGACTGTATCTCAGGCAAATACGACGACCCGAACGAGCAGGGCGACATCTCCCATTTCCAGGCGCTCTGTGCGGCTTTGTCGGCCACGATCGGCACCGGAAACATCACCGGCGTGGCCCTGGCCATCGCCGTCGGCGGGCCCGGCGCGATCTTCTGGATGTGGGTGACAGCCCTGGTCGGCATGGCCACCAAGTTCAGCAGTTGCGCGCTGGCGGTGCGCTACCGCATCATCCACCCCGACGGCAGTGCCTCGGGTGGGCCGATGTACTATCTCCAGCACGGGCTGAACCTGCGCTGGCTGGGCGCAATCTTCGCGCTATTTGCCGGGCTGGCGTCGCTGGGGATCGGCTCGGCCGTGCAGTCCAACTCCGTTGTCGATGGCCTGCTCAGCGTCACGCCGGGACGCTGGCAGGAAATGACGCTGGGAACGGATCTGCCCCTGCTCAGTGGCACGCCCACCCTCAAGCCGATCCTTGGTATTGTGCTGGCCGTGCTGGTGGGCATCGTGACAATTGGGGGGATCAAGCGCATCGCCTCGGTGGCGTCGCGCGTGGTGCCGCTGATGTGCGTCGTGTACGTGGGCGGAGCGCTGGTCGTTCTGTTCAAGAATGCTGCGATGATTCCGAGCGCGTTCGGGCAGATCTTTCAGTACGCTTTCTCTCCCGTGGCGATCGGCGGTGGCTTCTTCGGCACGGTCATGGCGCGGACCGTTCAGAAGGGCGTTGCTCGTGGTGTGTTCAGCAATGAATCGGGATTGGGCTCGGCGCCGATGGCGTACGGTGCGGCCAAGACAAGCGAAATGGCCCGCGAGGGGTTCGTCGCGATGCTGGGACCGTTCATCGACACGATCCTGATCTGCACACTGACGGCGCTGGTGATCATCACCTCCGGCGTCTGGCAGGTCCACAGCGACGAGGGCGAACTGCTCTACGGACCAGGCGGCCAAGGCCTGCCCATGAAGATCGAGGTCGACGGCCAGGAACTCCAGGTGGTCGGGACGGTCGCCGACGAACCGGAGCCGTTCCTGGATGCCCAGGGCCAGCCCTACGAGATTCCCAGCGGCGTCCCACTGACGGCCAGCGCCTTCGAGACCGGTTTGCCCGGCTTCGGTCACTACCTGGTAGCGTTTGCCCTGGTCTTCTTCGCTTATTCCACCATGATCACCTGGTCCTACTATGGCGATCGGTGCTTCGAGTTTCTGCTGGGCGGCCGCGCCGTGACGCCGTATCGTTATGTCTTCTGCGTGTTTGTCGTGCTCGGTGCTATTGGTGGGCTCGATCTCGTCTGGACGATCGCCGACAATCTCAATGCGCTGATGGCGGTCCCGAATCTGGTCGCCTTGCTGGGCCTCGGCGGGGTCGTTGTCCGCGAGTCCAACGACTACATCACCCGCTGCATCCACCCCACCGGCCGCGAAGACAAAAATAGGGTCCGTCCCTAGTTTAGAGAATCGCAAGGGATGGTCTATGAAGAGGCGGACCAGTGTCTTCTGGATTATTGCGATCCCGGTTATCGCAACTGTGGTCGGGACGCTACTGTTTCTGTCACGTGGATCACATAGGTCTCCAGGCATTCGCTTGCCGAATACAAGAGCTTCCCTGGCGCTGGCACGCGCCGACATCAAGAAATACCGAGATTCCTTCGGCAGGTACCCGCCCAGCCTTACGGAGGCCGTGGTGGCCCTTCGTGGCCCCTCGGCTAAGGTCTGGCGCGAGTACTTGTCCGACGCGCGAGGCTGCGCGATAGAACACAGCGCTCTCAAGGGACAAGGAGGCTGGTACTACAACGAGACCACGGGTGAACTCCGGGTAAACCTGAAAGATCCTGTCAGGCACTTTCTCTCTGGGGACCTTGGGGAGTGGGCCGATCAGGTTCCAGCCAGTTGGTGACAATAAACTAGGGACAGACCCTATTTTGGGGCTTGACGGCGGGCGGTAGGGGGGTGTAGTCTGACGGGATGCCCAGGACTGCACGGATTGTGATCGCCGGTTGTGCCCACCACGTGACCCAGCGGGGCAACGATGGTCAGACGGTGTTCGTCGAGGACGAAGACCGGGAGGTGTTTCTGGCCCTTCTGCGGGAGGCGTCGAGACGCTTCGCCGTGGCGGTCGAAGGGTATTGCCTGATGAGCAACCATGTTCACGTGATTGCCAGACCGCAGACGGAGGAGGCGCTGGGAATGGCAATGAAGCGAACGAACCAGTTATATGCCCAGTACGTCAATCGTCGGTACGATCACCGGGGCCATCTCTGGCAGGACCGCTTCTTCTCTTGCCCGCTGGGCGAGGCGCATTTCTGGAAAGCGTTGGCCTATGTGGAACGCAATCCGGTTCGCGCCCGCCTGTGTCGCAAGCCATGGCGTTGGATCTGGAGCAGTGCGGCCGCTCATTGCGGAGGCCAAGATGCCTCGGGGCTGCTGGATCTGGTAGCGTGGAATGGGCAGATCGATACGGCGTGGTGGAAGGACCGGTTGGGCCAGCCTGAGGACGAAAAGGAGCGGCGGCTGTTCCAACTCTGCACGCATCGCGGCCGGCCATTTGCCGACACCGCCTTCCTGGATCGATGGGAAAAGAGACTCGGTTTTCGTCTTCGTCCCCGGATTCCGGGCCGGCCGAAAAAGGCCAAGACCAAGTCCAAGAAAACTAGGGTCCGTCCCTAGTTATAAGAAAAGTAGGGTCCGTCCCTAGTTATTCTGTCCCCTAGTTATTCTGTCCCTAGTTATTCTGAGAGGGCTGGAGATGAGGCACTGTTGCGAACGCATGACACGGCAGGTCGAGCGGACATGCGATCAGCATCCTGATCCCTTTGACTGCCCCAGAATTCTGCTGTGTTACATGGCCAGGTTTGACGAGTATGGTATCATGGAACATGGTGAAACGAACGCGGGCGTTTCCGTCAGGATCGAGTTCTGTCCTTTCTGCGGTGCCAAGCTGCCTGAATCCAAGCGGGACCTCTGGTTCGAGAGACTGGAGGCCATGGGTGTCGATCCTTGGGAGGCCGACTCCGTTCCCCCCGCTTTCCAAACGGATGAATGGTACAGGTAGTAGGAGCCTCCGTTCCTGGTCCCATCGAGATGGGATGAACCGCGCATGAGTGAATATCAATACTACGAATTCCAGGCCATCGATCGACCTCTGACTGTCGAGCAGATGCAGCACCTCCGTTCGTATTCGACGCGGGCCCGCATCACATCGACCAGCTTCATCAACGACTATTCCTGGGGCAGTTTCAAAGGCGACGAAGAGGCGTGGATGGAAGAATACTTCGATGCGTTCCTCTACCTGGCCAACTGGGGGACTCACGTCTTCAAACTGCGACTGCCGGCTCCCTGGCTCGAGGTCGAAACGGCTCAGGCCTATTGCGGGGGTGAGAGCTTCTGGATTCGTCGCAAGCGGGACAACGTGATTGTCTCCTTTGTCAGCGAAGATGAGCAGGGGGACCCTTATGTGGAGACCGAGGATTGTCTTTCATCGCTCATTGGGCTGCGCTGCGACCTGGCACGCGGCGATCTGCGTTCACTCTATCTCGGATGGCTGCTGTGCGCCCAGGACGGCCAGCTTGACGATGAGGAGCCGGAGCCGCCTGTGCCCCCTGGTTTGGGACAATTGACCGCTCCGCTCATCGCCCTCATCGAGTTTCTACGTATCGATGGCGATCTGCTGGACGTTGCGGCCGAGGCCAGTGCCGAATGGACCGAGACGCGGCCATCACGCCAGCAGGTGTTGACGTGGTTGCACGAGCTTCCAAGCCGCGAAAGAGACAATGCGATCGCAAAGTTCATTGCCAATGGCGATACTGTCGGGGCGATGGAACTCCGTCGTCGGTTTTTGAAGCAGCGCGACCGACTGGACCGGCAGGGGGATGTCGCCAGGGCTCCGCGTACGGTGGGGCAGTTGCTGGATGCGGCCGAGGTCCGCGCCGAGAGGCGTCGACAGGAACAGAGTCGGAAGGCGGCCGAAGCCAAGGCACGCCGTGAACGTGAGGCCGCCATGGCTCGAGCCACATACCTCAATGAAATCGCGGGCCGACAGCCACAGCTTTGGAGCCAGGTCGACAGGTTGATTGCCACGACGAAACCCAAGAACTATGCGCAAGCTATCGATTTGCTTCGGGATCTGCACGACTTGGCCCGCAGAGAGAGTCGAGGCCGCGAATTCCAGAACAGGATCGAGGAGATCGCTACCACCCACGCCCGTAAGCCTGCTCTCCTCGAACGGCTGCGCAAAGCAGCGCTAATGAAGTAATCAGACCATGTTTGGGTGAACCTTCGCCCACGACCCGGCGAACGCCCTATCTCATCGAACGTGGGCAAGTTGCTTCGGCTTGCGGTTTCCACGTTCCATTTGCCCTTCCGGACGTTATGATGAGGCTCAGTGAGAGTGGTGTCGAAGTGTCACCATGGATCAGAAACGAGATGAGGTTGGGCTCATGCATTTGGGATTAACTTGGATTGTGTTGGTGGGTGGCTGTGTCGTCGGCGTTTCGGCCGACGAGGCACAGGAGGCCATGACGGCTCTGAATCGGGCGTACTGGGACGGGACGCGGCATTGCTTCCGCAAGACGCCGGCAGCGGACAGCAAGCCGCTGGATTTCTGGATGACGGCCCACGTGTGGGAAGGCGTGATGGATGCCTACGAACGGCACGGCGACGCCACGTACAAGGAGCAGATCGGGCAGGTCTACGAGGGATTCCTCAAACGGCATCCGGACTGGCGCACCAATCCGTACAATGACGACGTCATGTGGTGGACCATCGCATGCGTCCGGGCCTATGGCGTCACGGGCGAGCAGCGGTACCTGGACAAGGCCCGGTCGGAATTCGATCGACTCTACAGCCAGGAGGTGGATGCCACGTTGGGTGGGGGCATGTGGTGGAAGAGCGACGAGCACAAGACCAAGAATGCCTGCGTGAACGGTCCGGCGGCGATCACGGCCCTGGCCCTGGCGTCGGCCCTGAAGGATGAGACCTATGCCAGCAAGGGCCGCGAGTTGTATGCGTGGGAGCGGGCCCACTTGTTCGATACGCAAACCGGAGCGGTTTACGACAACGTCAACACCCAGGGGCGGGTCACGCGCTGGCGGTTCACCTACAACCAGGGGACGTTCATCGGCGCGGCGCTGCGGCTGTATCGCTGGGCCGACGAGAAGCAATATCTCGACGACGCGATCCTGGCCGGCAGCTACATGCGCCGGCGTCTGTGCAACGAGGCAGGCATCCTCAAGAGCGAAGGGCAGGGCGACGGCGGCACCTTCAAACTGATCGGCGTGCGTTACATGGTCGAGTTGGCGCAAGCTACGCAGGATACAGAACTGTTTGACTGGTTGCGCAAGAACGCCGAGACGGCCTGGCGGAATCGGCGCGCCGCGGATGGGATCATGGGCTTCGACTGGTCCCGACCGGTCAGGGAGGATGAAGTCATTGAATGCCAGAGTGCCGCCGCGGGCGTGGTCCTGCTCAATCTGCTCAAGTGACAGGTCGATCCGATGCCGAGTCGATATTCCCGCGGTCGGAACTGACTCGTTCTATACGGCTGCTCCGTCTCCCGTGCCGCGACTGCATCATCCGTGGCCATCGCTCGCTTGAACCCGGGCGACTCCCCACTGCGCGTCGAGAAAGTCTAGCAGGGCTTCCCATCCCGGTCCGCCCTCGGGGGCACCGGGGTCGACGTGATCGGCCTCCACGAAATCGGCGACGATGCGGTCGCCGTGGCCCAGCCATTGGTAGACCGGCTGGACCGCTTCGAAAGTGGCACGCTCGCCTTTGGGGTTGCCCCAGGCGTCCTGCGTGCCGACGTAGATGTAGAGCGGACGCGGGGCCACCAAGGCGGCCGCCCAGTGCTGGTCGAAGGGCATCTCGTCCTCGCGGTCGATGAAGGAAAAGGCACGCGGCGTCAGCCAGTAGCGTTCCAGCAGTTGTTCGAGTTCCTGGGCTCCCTTACCTCGCACGCGATAGAGGGCCGAGCCGGCCATGCCCGACTGATGCGGTGCGACGGCGGCAAAACGCTCATCCAGCGCCCCGGCCAGCAAGGCCGATTTGCCCCGCCGCGAATGGCCCCAGACGGCGACGTGCTGGCCATCGATTTCCGGGTGGCTCTGGAGCCAGTTCATTTGACCGAACAACCCCATGCGGCGATAGCGACCACGCCCCAGTCCGCGTCCGGGTAGGCTTTCCGGGCGGCACAGTGATTGGGGTCTTCATAGCTGGCCAGTGCGTTGTGATCGAAACCAGCAAAGGCATAGCCGCGCCCGAGTAGACGGGCGACGATGCCCCGGCGCAGAAAGGGGTCCGACCACCAGACCGGCTCGATGGCCAGGATCGTCGGTCGGGGACCTTCACTGTCGCCAGGGACCCAACAGCCGACGGTCATGCGCAAGGTTTCATCAGGGCCGAACACAAGTTCGGCCATGATGCGTGTCGGGGCTCTCTCCAGTCCCTCGACAGGGATGGTCTCCGTACGCACATTCTCCGCTCGTACGGTTGGCACGGCCGGTGGATGGCCATATTGCCAGTGCAGCAGCGTCTCCGTCATCTCGCGGCGGCGGCGTTGCCAATCGTCCGGCGTCACCACGCCTCGGCCATCAGCGAACGTCAGCGGATCGGGCAGCGTTTGCTTGGCGACATCTCCGGGGCAGGCTGCGCAGACCGCGAGCGACAGGAGACTCGCGCAGGTCGACAGTCTATTCATGGCACTCTCGTTCTCGGCGTCTTGTTGCCCAAGAGATGGGCATGTCGTCACGAGGTGGCGAACCACGAGGTGGCGGGCAAATCGGCCATGGTCTTGAGGCCGGGGCTCGCCTGGAGGATCGAGCGGACGGTGTTAAGCGTGACGGCGCAAGTGGCGATATCGCCGTGGATGCCGCCGTCGATTCTCGAGTGGAAGGCGGGTGTGCCTTCGATCTTCACCTCTTCATACGATTCGGGCTCACCCACGGCCGCCGTGAACGTCAGCGTGATCACTTCGTTGTCGCCGATGAAGCCGCGCCCGACCTGGTGGACGCCGCGACACATGCCTTTCTCGATCGGCTTGTAGCCACTGGTGACGGCCTCGGTTGCCATCACGGGATCGATGCTCTCGGTTTTGCGATCGAGCGTCCACCCCATGCGCGCGGCGATGAAGTCGACCGACTCGGGCAAGCCCACGTGACGCAGGGTGCCGTCGGCCCGCTTGGCTTCGAACTCGGCCACGGTGAGCCCGGCACCGATCTTCTGCTGGAAGGGAATGCGGCGGACCGAGGCGTCCTGGACGCGCATCACCCGGATGCCCGTGACGTCTTCGCAGGCGGTGGTCAGCACGGTGGGCAGCAGGTCCATCAGATAGCCCGGGTTGATGCCCGTGCCGACACAGGCGATACCGTGCTCGCGACAGGTCGCGTCGATCTTCTTCGCTACGTCCGGCTGGATCTGCCAGGGATAAGAGAGCTCTTCACAGGTGGAGACGATGTGCAGCCCGGTCTTCGCCAGTTCGGCCACTTGCCTCTCGAACGTGGCCAGGCTGCTGACCGTGGTCACGACCGCCACCTGGGCCGACTGGCCGGCCAGGGCCTTGGCCACGCTCGGGGCGACCTTGACGCCCAGCGGGGCGACGTCGCAGAGCGTCCCCAGGTCCTGTCCGACCTTGGCCGGGTCGGTATCGACGGCACCGACGATACGAAAGCTGCCCCGACGCACGGCCGATTGAACCATCTTCTGCCCCAGCGGGCCGATCCCAACCTGTACGATATCGATCATGTGCACGATCCCCTTCCTTCTCTCGTTCGTGAATGTTCTCCGATGTACCTGGCGAGGCCCCGTAGCCCCGCTGTCAGTGACCGGGCGATTCTACCAGCGCTGACCGGGTTGAGGCAACGCTCCAGATCAAAGGGTGGGGGCCCACGGAGCGTCGGGGAGCAGGGACCGCAGCACTTCGTCGACCTTGTGGTAACGGGGACGAAACAGCTTGAAGATGCGGGAGGATTGGTATTGTTGCACGTGCAGCGTGCGGAGCGATTGCGGATCGCTGCAACTGGCCAGCAGGGCGCGGTAGACGCACAGGCCGTAGGGCAGGGCAATCAGGCGCACGACCGGCGGGGTCGCGCGCCAGACCACGAGGAACAGCCCTTTCCACCCAATGGCGGCCAAGAGGCTTTCCGCGGGCCTCGCCGGCTGGACCTGGCCCTGTCCGACGCGTGGTTTCGTATTCGCCTGCATCTCTCTATCTTCTGCCTGAAACAGCACTCACGCTGCCTGGAGAACTGCCTCTCGCCCTCCTCACGGGTCTCGGCCTCGCTTCCGACGTCCAGCCGATCCCGAGGATACAGCGCAGCCCTCTCCCGGGCCTGGGGCCAGCGTATAGACCGAGTCGCGCGTTGTCAATTGTGGTGACTACGTATTCTGAGGGGGCTTTCGGGGTGTCTCGGCGGCTTTTTTGGGAACAGATCCTTGCCCTGCCGTGTCTCTATACGGTATCATAGAATCGGTGGAAACTGGGGCATTATGCCCGGTGATCAACGGGGGCGGAGAGATGCGTGTGTGTGAACGAGGCACTGGGGCATCGAATGAAGGGGCTCAAACCATGCGGAAGCGCAAAGCATTCACTCTGATCGAACTGCTCGTGGTCATCGCCGTCATTGCCGTTCTGATGGCGATTCTGATGCCCGCCCTCAAAATCGCCCGGGAACAGGCCCGGGCCATCAACTGCCTGGCCAACCAACGCACACTGGCCCAGGCGTACATCATGTACGCCGACGAAAACGACGGCGAAATCCCCGGCGGCATGGCGCGCGCCACCCCGACGAACGACGTGGCCCCCTGGGTGAAGATGCCGGGTGATATTGGCGCCGACGGAAGTTTCACCGCTGTGAGCGGCAATGTGACGATCGAACAGCGCTACAACGGACTGCGGGCCGGCGCCCTGTGGCCGTACATCAAAGAGGTTGACGCTTACCATTGCCCGGGCGATATGCGCAAGAACCTCGGTACCAGTGAGGGCGACGCCCCCCAGTATCAGATCTTTCGCAGCTACTCCTTGCCTGACTACTTGCACGCCGTGACCACCAAGGCGCCGAAAAAACTCTTCAACTTCAAGGAGCAGGCCACGAAGATGCTCTTCGTGGAAGAGATTTACGACGGGGCTTCGGGCAATCACAACGTCGATGGCTGGTCGTATGTTCCCTACGATGGCAGCCTGTGGGACCCGCTGGGCAATTTCCACAGCGACGCCTGCACGTTCAGCTTCATGGATGCTCACGCCGAACGGCACAAATGGCAGGACAAGCGGACCGTGATCTACTTCAACAGCCGTACCGAAGCGGCCTCGATGGGATTCGGCAAAGGCGTCCAGTTCAGTCCGATCAACGTCGATCTCGACTGGCTCGACGAACACTACCCCGGCAAAGTCCACATGATCCAGTAGCGCCGAACCTCTGGTGCCTGATCCTGGCGTCACCTCTGCTTCACTGGCGGGCGCGAACTTCGTGGAGTTCGAATCCCTGGTGCGGGCCATGGGTGTGGGTGCCGGTGATGCGGATGGTGTTGATGGACAGGGTGCGAGGCACGATGGCCAGGTCGTAGCCCAGGATTGTCCGGCCCCACGTATCGCTCAGTTCGACGGGATTGGTGAGGGGGATG
>Ga0272443_10006382_pt1 | contig 11708 bp, 11 predicted proteins | sample SSMAcet12_FD_193581 | JGI IMG/M metagenome (GOLD analysis project Ga0272443, IMG submission 193581) | Marine sediment archaeal communities from Little Sippewissett salt marsh, Falmouth, MA, United States - SSM-Acet-12 | ecosystem: Environmental > Aquatic > Marine > Wetlands > Sediment ... | reverse complement strand
ATTCAAGTGTTTATCATCGACCGAACGTTCACCTGGTGAACCCTAACAGGTTCAGGAGAGACACTCTGAAACGCATAAAGATATTAGAACGGTTCAAAGCTCTTGATTTTTCTGCACAGGAGCTTGATGGCGAATTCGTGCTTTCCCTTTTGATTGACAAGTGGAAGCCCATCGCCCGGTTTGCGGTTGTACTCGCATTTATTACCGCTGTGATAACTCTATTCATCCCAAATCAGTACATCGCGGGAATCGTTGTCTACCCCACCTCTTCCGCCAGCGAGTTGGACAACCTGATGGGTATAACGGCATCGCTCGGTCTAAATCTCGCCATGAATGGGAATCAGTCTTTCAGTATTCCGGAAGTTCTGGAATCATACTCTCTGATGAAACAGACGATTTATCGAAAATGGGACACGAATAAATATGATGAACCTGTCAGTCTTTTGACCTATTGGAAATTCGATGATAAAAAGAGAATCAATCTGAACGTGAGTATGTGGATCAGACAACTTCTCGCCGGAAAAAAAGGAAAAGCACAGCAAGACAAGCTTCTCGAAATTCGAGCTGAAGAATTGGCAGTAAAAAGACTGCGAGATCGGATCACAATTCGTGAGGACAAAGGCACAGGGCAGATTCGGATTCTTGTTTCCCTGGAAGAGCGGGATCTTGCCACTGATGTTGCAAATTATTTAAGTGGGGCTGTTTCCGAGGTCATCACTTCCATGAACAACAGCATGGAACGCAAGAATCGCGAGTTCATTGAAGAACGAATAAAGGAAGTTGAGACAGACCTTGCAGCTGCCGAGATGGAATTAACCCAGTTTCGCGAGAGAAATCGCTCAACCGCCAGTTCTCCTCAATTACAGCTTGAGCAGGAAAGACTGACCCGCAACGTCCGTATTCAGACAGAAATTTACTTGACGCTCCGCCAGCAATACGAACTTGCTCGAATTGAGGAGGTTCGACAGAGCCAGCCTGTCATCGTCCTGGATCACGCCCGTCCACCAGCACTGAAGGCAACACCCCGCAGAAAACGCATTGTGCTCATTGCAATGTTCCTCGGGGTTTTGGCGGGAGCCGGGTGGATACTTGGGCGAGAGTTCTGGCGTACACCTTCAGACTTTTTCCGCCCTATCGACACGAAAGCCTGATGGCAAGACCCTGCAAACCAGTTATGTGAACACGCAACGCATACCATTGGAGAACGGAATGAAGGCGGGCATTATCGGTTTTGGCAAGATGGGCCGTATACGAGCCGAAACGATCAGAAACGCAGCACGGGCTGAAGTCGTTAAAGTCTACGATTCCGACACCTCGATGGATTTCGAGGATTATGTCGTCGCTGAAACACCGGAAGAAATCATCAACGATCCTTCTATTGACGTCGTCTTTATTTGTACGCCAAACTTCCTGAACAAGCCGCACACCATCGCATCGCTCAATCAGGGCAAGCATGTCTTTTGCGAAAAACCACCCGCGTTCACTGCAGCTGAGGTGGAAGAGATTCGTGCCGCGGAGGCCGCAAGTGGAAAGAAGTTGATGTACGGTTTCAACCATCGCCACCACGGAAGCATTCGCCACATGAAAACGCTGATTGACAGCGGTGAATATGGCAATGTCATCTGGATGCGTGGTCGGTACGGCAAAAGTGTGGATGAAAGCTTTTTCACCAACTGGCGTTCAAAGAAGGAACTCGCCGGCGGGGGAATCCTGCTCGACCAGGGAATCCACATGTTGGATTTGTTCCTCTATCTGGGCACTTCATTTGACGATGTACACGCGTTCATTTCCAACCGGTACTGGCAAGCGGAGATTGAGGACAATGTCTTCGCCATCCTCAAAGACAGCAAAACCGGCATCGTCGCCTCGCTCCACTCGACGATGACCCAGTGGCGCCACCTCTTCTCCCTTGAGATTTTTCTCGAGCGGGGCTACATGGTTTTAAACGGACTCCGCACCTCCTCCCAGACCTATGGTGATGAAGTCCTTTCGATCGCAAAAAACCGGACTGTCGCCCCCGCAGCAACATGGGAAGACGAGGACCGGATTACTTACCACGAGGATCACTCCTGGCGACACGAAATTGATCATTTTTTCGACGCCATCGATCGGGATGAACCGATCCGTATCGGGAGTTCGGAGGATGCCCTCGTGCTGATGCAAACCATTGATAAGATTTACGCGAGCGACCCAACCTATGGACGATAACAGTTTTCTCAAGGACTATTTCGAGCAGTTCGAACGCGGCGTCAACTCTCCCGGCATCTTTGAGACGATCAAGGAACTGCGGGATGCTCTCGCAAAGGTGAAGGATACGAATAAAAAGGTCATCCTTGCTGGTAACGGGGCAAGCGCGAGCATGGCGAGCCATTACGCCCTCGACTACACCAAGCAGGGTGGTGTGCGCTCCATGGCCTTTAACGACGCAGCGTTTCTCACTGCCTACGGCAACGACTACGGGTATGATCTGTGGGTGGCAAAAGCGATTGAGCACCACGGAGACGCGGGCGATTTGGCGATCCTGATCAGTTCCAGCGGTCGTTCACCAAATATGGTCAAAGCCGCGGAAACCGCGAAAGAAATGGGCCTCACCGTTGCCACATTTACCGGTTTCGCTCCGGACAACCCGCTCAAAAGTCTCGGTGAAGTCAACCTCTGGCTGGAAAGCCGGGCATACAACATTATCGAAGCGGCGCACTCCTTTTGGCTTGCTGCCGCCTGTGATCTGCTCATCGGGAAAAGTGAGTACTCCGTTTCCTGAGAACCTTAAACGCATGAGGTAAACCGTGGCACTGCTGCGTGTTGGCATTACAACGTCGAGTTTCGCCGATTCAGATCCAGCTCCCCGCGAGATGATGAAAAATGCGGGCGTTGAAGTTGTCGAGAACCCCTATGGCCGCAGACTGACCGAAGAGGAGGCGATTGAGTATTTGGCGGACAAAGATGGCCTGATTGCCGGGCTCGAACCACTAAACCGCAAAGTCCTTGATGCCGCCCCGAACCTGAAGGCGATCGCCCGGGTGGGTATTGGGATTGCAAACGTTGACCTCAAGGCCGCTGAGGAAAAAGGGATCAAAATCTCGAACACGCCGGACGGGCCGACATTGGCAGTTGCTGAACTGACGGTTACTGCCGCATTGGCGCTCAACCGCGGGCTTGTCGCAACGAACGTCAAACTGCACGCAGGCGAGTGGGCCAAATCCATCGGACAAGGCCTGACCGGACAATCGGTCCTCTTCGTTGGCTATGGGCGCATTGGACGGAAAGCCGCTGAGTTATTCAGAGCCTTTGGTCCCAAGATTCTCGTTGCAGACCCCTTCCTGAAGCAGGAAGACCTGACCGCTGGGGAAACACTTGTCAGCCTCGAGGAGGGATTGGCAGCTGCCGACATAATCACGCTTCACGCCGCTGGGGAGGAGGAAATCCTCGGCGCCGATGAATTCGCCAAGATGAAGAAGGGCGTGATCCTTCTGAACTCCGCCCGCGGCGGATTGGTCGATGAACAGGCTTTCATCGCCGCGCTGGACAATGGCACTGTAGGTTCCGCATGGTTTGACGCATTCTGGAAAGAGCCCTACGAAGGTCCGCTGCGTGGTTACGAAAATGTGCTTATGACGCCCCACGTTGGCACTTATACGGCTCAGTGCCGTGGCAGCATGGAGATGGCGGCAGTGCAGAATCTGCTCCGCGATCTTGGCGTTCAGCTCTGAGGGCGTTGGACTAGAGAGGAGACGTTTGTGACATCGATAGACTTTACCGGACAAACCGTTCTGATCACAGGTGGTACACGCGGAATAGGTGCCGCAATCGCAAAGGAATTCCATGATGCGGGCGCTAACCTGATCCTGACCGGCGACAACCAGGCGGAAATCGATCAATGCATCGAGAGCGACCTGTCGGCAGGGCTCGAGGGAATCGAGTACATGCAGGTCGAGTTTACCAACGACGATTCCCTGGACGGCTTTTTTAAGAAGATTGCCAAGCTCAGCCGTCTCGATGTACTGGTAAACAACGCTGGCACCAACCGCAACAACCCGATTGACGAGATCAAAACCGAGGACATCGACCTTTTGCACGCGGTCAACCTTCGGGCGCACTTCCTGCTCACTCGTGAAGTCGCCAAACTGATGAAAGCCGCCAAGTCGGGAAAAATCGTAAGCATCGCCTCAATCTGGGGCGTGATCTCCCGTGAACGGCGGGCGGCCTATTCCGCGACCAAATGGGGCATCATCGGCCTGACCAAAGCAGTGGCAGCGGATCTCGGCCCCTATAACGTGCTCGTTAACGCTGTCTCGCCCGGGTTCACCCTCACGGAGTTGACCAAGGCTACCCTCAGCCAGGAAGAGTACGATTCGCTTTCGGCACAAGTGCCGCTTCGCCGATTTGCCACACCCGACGAGATCGCGAGGATTGTGATGTTCCTTGCGAGTCCGTTGAACACATACATCACAGGACAAAACATCGTAGTGGATGGAGGATTTGTAAGTGTCTAAGAACCTCGAGATACGGTCTGCCGTACATGACTATAAAGTGAACTTCATTGACGATGTCGCCGTCACATTGCAGAAAGTGCTTTGTGAGGGGGATCGCGTAGTCATCGATGCCAACGTCCTGAACCTGCACAAGGATCGCTTCGGGGATCTTCTGGATGGCTACAACCCCATCGTGATTGAGGCGTCGGAGAAGAAGAAGAGCTACACCGAGATTGAGCCGGTAATCCAGGAACTGATCGAGGGTGGATTCCGCAAGAACAACAGGCTAGTCGCCATCGGTGGCGGCATCACCCAGGACATCGTCACCTTCATCGCTGCAAACATCTACCGTGGGGCGGAGTGGATATTTTTCCCCACCACCCTGCTCGCACAGGGCGACAGCTGCATCGGGGGAAAAGCTTCCATCAATTTCCGGGGCTTCAAGAATCTACTCGGCAATTTCTATCCGCCGAACGAGATCTACATAGACCTGCAATTCCTCACGACGTTGCACCAGAAAGAGATCGTCTCCGGTTTGGGCGAAATGACCCACTTTTTTTTCGTTGCCGGTGAGCGCGAGTACGAGATCATCCGTGATGTGGGCGCCAAGGCATTTGAGGACAGAAGTGTGCTTGAAGAGCTGATCCACACAAGCCTTCAAGTGAAGAAGGCGACCATTGAAATCGACGAGTTTGACCAGAAGGAGCGGCAGGTTTTCAATTACGGACACTCGTTCGGCCACGCGATTGAATCGATCACCGACTACCGCGTCCCTCACGGAATCGCGGTCAGCCACGGGATGGACCTCGCAAACTACCTCTCTGCGAAATTGGGCCTGATCGACATGGAGTTGCGCGATAAACTCCGCGAAGTTCTCGTTCGCTATTGGGATGAGGTACCCTTGGGCGAGATCGACATTGATGCGTTTATCGGGGCACTCCGCAAGGACAAGAAGAACGTTGGCAAAGAGGTCAAGGTGATCCTCACCCAAGGGCTGGGCAAGATGTTCAAGACGACACTCGATGTCGATGGCCAGGGACGCGAGTGGATTGAGACATGGTTCCGCGAGGAAGCATGGCGGGGGAAAGAATCGTGAATTCTGCACATGAACTGAAAGAGGCCCTGAAGAGGCGTGAAATGACTATCGGGTCATGGCTCTCCTGGGGTTTCAGCCCGATTACCGAGGTGATGGCAAAATCCGGCTTCGACTGGCTGGTCATCGACATGGAGCACACCGCGATCGACTACGGCGAGATGCACCAGATGATCCAGACAATCGACCTCGCCGGATGTGTGCCACTCGTTCGCGTTGGCGACAACGATCCGCTGATCATCAAACGTGCGCTGGACTCCGGCGCTGCTGGCGTAATTATACCGATGATCAACACGGCCGAACAGGCACGTAAAGCGGTCTCGGCGGCCTACTATCCACCCACGGGAACCCGCGGCGTCGGCCTCTCACGTGCGCAGGACTATGGAATGGGATTCCCCGAATACCGCGAGCGAAGCCTGAACGAGACCATCGTTATCGTCCAGATCGAACATGTGGATGGAGCGGCGAACCTCGAGGAAATCCTTGCAGTTGACGGCGTTGATGGATTCATCGTCGGCCCTTACGATCTTTCCGGCTCGGTGAACCAGCCCGGAAACTTTGACCACCCTGAGGTGAAGGCTGCGCTTGAGAAGATTGAAGCGATCATGAAGAACAGTGATAAACCGGGCGGTATCCACGTCGTGCTCTCCGACCACGAACTACTACAGACTCGAATCAAGGCTGGTTACAGTTTCATCGCCTATGGTGATGACATGGTTTTCTTCGCTGAGAAGGTTAAAAGCGAAGCGGAGTTCTTGCGTAGCGTACGCGGGGAGTGAACCAAATGAGCAGCATTCCCCCGATCAAAGCACTTCTCTTCATGAAGGGGCATTCCGAACGGGTTCCTCGCAAAAACATGCGGGAGTTCTGCGGACGCCCCCTTTTCCACTGGATCATGGACGTCCTCGCAGAAAGTCGTCACATCGGCGAGATCATCATCAACACGGATTCCGAGGAGATCGCCGAGAGCGCAAGCTCGAATTTTAACGTCACCATCCACATGCGCCCCGAGCACTTGCTGACGATTACCAGCAATGAGGCGAACCTGATCATGGCGCATGACCTCTCAATCACAGAGGGGGAATGGTTCCTGCAAACGCACAGCACGAACCCTCTGCTCCTCCCCGCTACAGTGGACCGGGCGGTGGAAACTTTCTTCTCGGCTGAACGCGGGGAACACGATTCCCTGTTCACCGTAACGCCTATGCAAAAACGGTTCTACTTCTCCGATGGACGAGCCGTGAATCACGATCCGGAGAAATTGATCAAAACACAGGAGCTCCCCCCCATCTACGAGGAGAACTCCTGTATCTACATGTTCAGCAGAACCGTGTTTGAGGAGCGAGGGAACAGGATCGGCGCGAATCCGATGCTGCTGCCAATGGATCCTTACGAAGCAGTGGACATTGACGAGCCTATCGATTGGTCAATCGCTGAGGCAATGATGCAAACACGTCTGGACGCAGAGGGCAAGGGTGGATCAAATGGATAGGGTGATCTGGCTCTCCCACGAACTGGCCGAGAACACTCCCGCCTATGGCGACGGAGAAAGCCTGACGCGTGAGACGTTGACCAGCATCTCCGGCGGGGACACCGCAAACACGGTTCGCCTCATACTGCCGAATCACCTCGGAACTCACGTCGATGCGCCCTTCCATTTTGCAGCAGAAGGAAAAACCCTCTCAGATTTCCCCGCTGACTTCTGGGTGTTTGAGAAACCTGTCCTGGTGGATGTCCCGGGCGACGAAGGATACCTTGTCGAACCGAAGGATGTTGAAGGACAGATTCCTGAGGAAACTGACCTGATCTTGTTACGGACAGGATTCGAGAAGTACCGTGGTGAAGAGGCCTACTGGGCGCGCAATCCCGGCATCTCGCCTGAGCTGGGTGGTTGGCTGCGGAAGACTCACCCAACCGTTCGCGCCATCGGAATGGATGTCATCTCGGTGACTTCCCGCTTGCACCGGATGGAGGGCCGTGAAGCGCACCACGCGCTGCTAGACCCAAACCGTCCGGGAACTCCGGTTCTGGCGATCGAGGACATGGCGCTTGCGCACGTTCAGGGCAACCTGAAATCTGTGATCGTAGCCCCTCTACGCGTTCAAAACGGCGATGGTGGACCCTGCACAGTGGTGGCATTTCAAGACTAGACATTTATTCCTTCTTAAACGAATAAAGTGATGTAAATACAAGATTCCTCTTAATTCCATGATGATACTACCGGCATAAAACAGTCATGATAGTCCATGGAGAAATGTATTCGTGTTTAAGAAGCTTCTAAGAGAATCCGGCATTTATGCAATCGGGGACGTCATCAACAGGGGATTGACCTTCTTTCTCGTCCCGCTCTACACCGCTTATATGTTGCCAAGCGATTATGGAATCTTGGGTATCTCCAACATTATCATGTCAATTTATCCGATTTTCGCAGCGATGGGAATTCAAGGCGCAGCGCTGAAATTCTATTATGACTATGACAATGATGAAGACAGAAAAGATTTCTACGGCACCGTAGTCATATTCTCGATTATTTCTTCAGGTCTGATGTTCCTCGTCCTGGAACTTATGCGTAATTCGCTTTTCCCCCATCTCTTCAAGAATGTCCCGTTTAGCCCCTATATCCATCTCTCGCTGGTCGGCGGATTACTCACGACGGTTTTTCTCAACATTCCCAGACAACACTTCCGAGCAAGTAGCAATGCAGCCGCCTATTCCTTGGCAAATATCGTTCTGACTGTTACAACGCTTGGGTTCACGATCTGGTGGGTCGTGGTCGCTAGAAGGGGTGCTGAAGGGGCGTTGCTGGGCAAACTTGCAGGACTCATTTGTACAAGCGTTGTGATCGTGATCTACTTCGTACGGTTCATGCGCATAACGTTTAATTTAAAGGCTTTGAAAGCAGCCCTGGCCTACAGCATACCGATGATGCCCCATTATTTGTCCTCGTTTTTGATCATTGCGGCTTCACGGGTCGTGATGGAGCGCTATGTCTCGCTTTCAGATCTCGGTCTGTTCAACCTCGCCTTCAATATCGGAATGACCCTCTACCTCTTCATCATCGGTTTGAACAACGCCATTGTTCCCTATTTCGGAAAACTCGATCTGAGCGATGAGAACAGCATCACTGAAGTGACGAAAGCAACTGGCTTCTACCTGACGATTTTCTCGCTGATAGCCTTTTTCGCCATGATCTTCGCGCCCGAAGCCATCATCATTCTCACGCCTGACACCTATCTCGGCGCAATTCCTTATGTCACGCCCGTGCTCGTCGGTTTCGTTTTCTTTGCCCTGTACGCGCCATTTTCCAACATCATCACGCTGGTCTCCGGAAACAGCAAACAGCTCGCGCTTTCGACTACAACCGCCGCAGGGTTGGGCATCTTTCTAAATATTGTCCTGATCCCGAAATTTCTCCTCACCGGAGCGGTGATTGCCCACATAACGACATATATCATTCTCGCTACGATGACTTGGCTTCTCGCGCGGCGCACGTTCAAGCTGCACTATTCAAAGACCAACATATACGTCCTATTTGCAGGAACCCTCCTGATAGTGATTTCAAATCACCTTTTGCTTGGCACACCCATAATTATCGTCCTAGTGATTAAACTGCTGATATTCACCCTGTTGTTTGCAGTGTTGTGGGCCTTTCGTCGAGATATCTTTCGTGGACACATTGTGGGTTGAAATTGGGAAGGGTGAGCCCTATTCCTCACCCGTTCACAAATTGAGGTCAGAGCTGGAATATGAAGAGTGTCATCAAAACCATGAAAAGGATCCTACGACGTCTCATATTAAAGGCCGGTTACTATCCCTTTCGCTTTCAGGTTTCAAGTAAAATCAATTTTGTGAAATATGTTTATTTCACAGCAAAGATGCAGCGAATCTACCATAGCGTTGCAACAGAAAAGACAGACGACCTGAAACGGCTCCGGGAATACCATGAGATTTATAAGGGAAAGCGCTGCTTCATCATCGGCAATGGGCCCAGCCTCAACAAACTCGATCTGACTCTGCTCAAAGATGAATACACGTTCGGTGCAAACGCCATCTATCTGCACAAAGAGAAAATGGGAGGCCTCCCCAAGTTCATGGCAGTTACGGACTACCTCGTTGCCGAAGACAGATGCGATGAACTAAATCAGCTTGAAGGGGTGACGATGTTCATCCCTGTAAATTTGACCTACGTGATCAAGCCGCGACCCAATGTGGTCCTGTTGAAATATTACTACCCTGATGTGGGCAAGAAAATTATTCTTCCTCACAACTTGACGGAAGGTGCATACGGGTATGGCTCGGTCTCGTTCCTGAACCTTCAACTTGCTTTCCACATGGGGTTTCAGGAGGTTTACCTGATCGGCATGGACCATACGTACAAAGACGACAAAGCCTTCAAGCGAGTCGTATCAAAATTTGGCACTTCCGCAGGTGAGAGAATTGTGGAAAGTGATGATCAAAACCACTTTCATCCAGATTATTTTGGAAAAGGCTATAGGTGGCACGATCCAAAAATCGAGCCAATGATTCTTTCGCACGAATATGCGAAAGAATCATATGAAGCAGATGGAAGAAATATTTTTAACGCGACGTTCGGCGGAAAACTGGAAGTATACGAGCGGGTTGATTACAACTCTCTCTTTTAGTGATCATCTCTTTCATCGAGGAGTCCTACCTAATGCGGAACAAGGGTACTGTTCTTGTTTTTGAAGACAGATATAACGGCCATCACCTTTTTCATTTGCATCTGCTTCTTAGTGCGCTACTCGAAAAGGATTACAAGATCATATTGCTAGCGACGGAAAGGATCAAAGAGACAGCCTTGTTCGACTGGATCAAAGACTCATTTGGTACAGAGAACATTCATTATCTGAAAAGCGCGCGTTTCGGCGAGAACCAAAAACTCTGGCTTCGTGAATTCAAGGAGTTGGATGACATCGCCGAACACTACAATGCGATTCATTTGTATTTCAACAATATAGATGGGTGGGGCTACAATCTCGCTGCAGCTTCACTCTTCCGGCGGCAGAAACTCTTTCGTATCAAATGGTCTTTATTGTTGCTTAAGCCGGTCATCAATTACAAGAAATTTGGGGGGATCAACCCAAGAACCGATGGATTGAAACCCCTGATAGCGAATATCTTGCGTTATCTATCTCCATACATATTTACTAAAGATAAAATGCTGACAAAAGTATTTATTATGGACGAGTATGCCTTGAGAAATTACTTCGGAAAACTAAATAAAAACATACTGATGCTTTTAACTGACCCTATAACGGATGAATTTTACGAGAACAACTACGATTCAAACCAAATCAGGAAAAAATTCGGATTTGATCAAGATTGCTTCCTATACCTCACATTCGGATTCCATCACCGTTATAAGGGGACCTACGAACTGCTCAAGGCATACCTTCAATTCAGAGTTCAGTACCCTGAACTGAAAGCATGCCTGGTCATAGCAGGCGTTATTGGTGACAAGAGAATTTCTTCAGTCATACAAAGACTCGAAGCTCAAGAATTGATCCACAAGAAATCCCTGATCGTCTGGGATCGCTATCTTGGTGACTTGGAGGGATTGGAACTCATACGAACGGCTGACTGCATATGCACGCCATACCTTGACAATTGGGGCACTTCGGGCGTCCTTCTGAAAGCTTTGGTAATGGGGAAGCAAGTGGTCGCATGCGAGGAGGGGTGGATGGGCTTGATGGTTAAAGACAGCGGTTGGGGCTCAAGCTGTAATCCTCGGTGCCAGAAATCCATCAATGCGGCTTTGAAGGCTGTCTATAATAATATGCCAAAAAAACCTTGGCCACGTCGCGATGATTTTCGTAGTAAGGATTTCCAGAAACAATTACTGAGTGTACTCGAGGATTGAGTAAGCAGACTTCTGTCCGCGTTCCTGATTCTTTGAATCAGACTCTAGAAAGACCGAGATGGGTCGCCTGATCCGCCGAGTCCAAGTACATCTGACTTTTCAGAGAGAGATGAGATGTTATATCGTGCTGGCATATGGGTACTCTTTATTTTGTACGGCCTACAATACTACCTGTATTCCAGAGGATTGCGATTTCTCTCCTATCTGGTCGAACTTGCTCCCTACACGTTCATCATTCTGATCGCCACAGCCAACAAGAGTC
>Ga0272443_10006381_pt1 | contig 11710 bp, 7 predicted proteins | sample SSMAcet12_FD_193581 | JGI IMG/M metagenome (GOLD analysis project Ga0272443, IMG submission 193581) | Marine sediment archaeal communities from Little Sippewissett salt marsh, Falmouth, MA, United States - SSM-Acet-12 | ecosystem: Environmental > Aquatic > Marine > Wetlands > Sediment ... | reverse complement strand
AAGGCATGGTCAAGGACATGGTCTGGCGCGACAACAAGACCTTCCGCTGCGAGCAAACCTATGAGATCTGGTTCAGCAATCCTGAAATGGAGGTGGACGGGCTGCTCGTCACAGGCAACGAAAGCGTTGATACAGGCTACGGTTGGGGCCATATCCAGCGCCCCAACAAGAACGGCTGCCATTTCCTGGCCTACAACCTGAAGTGCAAGATCGGAAACATCCGCTACGAACGCAATACGCTGAATAACGCCCGCGATGCGATCGTCTGGTTTACCAACTCACGATTGAACGAGTTCCGCATAGACCACAATACGTACATCCAAGACTGCAAGACCCCAGACGAGGCGAGACTGTTCCGCTGGTCGGGCGCACCCACCGACGGTGTGACATTTGATGACTACCGGGCTGCAACCGGAAACGACCAAAACTCCATCCTCAAACCCCGCTGAGTCAAGTCTGGAAAGTGACGGTCTTGCATTGGCAACGTCCTAGACATCTTACATCGATCCAACAACCAGGAAGCCCGTTGTGAAATCCTCTCCGTTTCAAGCACCCGATCGTCCTCCTTTGACACATCTCTGCGGCCCGTCCCTGGTCCTTCTCGGTCTCTGGTGCGGTATTGCGGCAGCCGTTCAGGCATCGAACATTCCGCAGAATTTGATTGTCCCGCCCGAATCGGAAACAGAAACGTCCATTACCCTTCTGTGGGATCCCCCGTCGGACCATGCAGACGTGCACTCCTACGAAATCTACCGAGACGGCGCCCCGGTCGGCACAACCACCAAGACCTTCCACACGGTCACGGGATTAGAACCGGGGACGACCTACTCGTTCACCGTTCGCACAGAAGACTCCACTGGAAAGAAGCTGTCGCCCCCAGGGAACAGGCTCACCCATTCGACCAAGAGCAAAGGAGAGGTATTCAACGTCCTTGACTACGGGGCGGTCGGTGACGGTGTCACCAAGAACACGTCAGCCATTCAGAAGGCAATCGACGCTTGCCCTCCCGGCGGCACAGTTCTCATCCCCGCCGGCAGTTTCCTGAGCGGAGCCCTGTTCCTGAAAAGCCACATGACCTTGCATGTCGCGAAGAACGGTGTGTTGAAGGGAAGCACAGACATTGGGGACTACCGCCCGTTCATTCGCAATCGGTACTCCGGCTGGGAAATGGAGACTTTTGCCAGCTTGATCAATGCTGGTGTGCTTGACCATGACGGACCGTTCAACGCCACCAATCTGACGATACGCGGAGAGGGAACGATCTCCGGTGGTGGCCTGCCCCTGGCCACTGCAATGCGAGCAGCCGAAGGCTATTACTCCAGGGCAAGATTGATCTGCCTGATGAATTGCAGAGACGTTTGCATCCAAGGACTCACGCTCGAAAATTCGCCCTCCTGGACACTCCACTACACCTACTGCAAGAACGTCACTTGCCACGGACTGACAATAAGGAGCGTGAAGATTCCCAACGGTGACGGAATCGACCCGGATTCGTCAGCCGACTCGTTTATCTTTGACTGCGATATTTCAACCAGCGACGACTGTATCGCCATCAAGTCGGGCAAGAATCCGGAAGGCAATCGCATCGGAAAGCCAACGGAAAACGTCTGGATTGCCCACTGTAAGTTCAAAGGGCACGGGATGTCGATCGGCAGTGAAATGTCGGGAGGCGTCAGCAACGTTACCGTCAGAGACTGCGAAATCGCGAAGGATGACCTCAACGGGCTTCAAATCAAGGCGCCCGAAGAAAGGGGCGGTTATGTCCGCGACATCCGTGTGGTCAATTGTATGCTGAGCCAGATCAAGATTATCACGAGGATCAGCTACAACACCGGATATGAAGCGGCTCCGGAAGCACCGTTTCTTGGCGACATGGAATTCGTCAATCTGGACATAACCGATGCCGTCACAAGGAAACCGGCCATCGTCATCGACGGTTTCGAAGACAGCCAAGGCAGCACCGCGAACATTCGCTTCCAGAACATCCGTGTCGCTGACGGCACGAAGGTCACCGTGCGCGACTGCAGAGAGATCTCCTTCCAGGATGTATTGACGGCAGAAGGCGAGAAGCCCACCTACAAGATCGAGAACGCTCAGGGTGTCAGCTACTGACATGTCAGCCGGACACCGAGTGATGATTGCCCAGCCCCCCACTCTCCAATCCCGGAGTCTCCGATGAAGAACATTTCGCGGCGCTCGTTTGTGCGTGGAACGCTGGCCACAGCCGCCGGAGCAGGTTGGCTTTCGCATGCGGCCTGGGGTAACGTTCCGACTGACTTGAAGGTCCTTGGCAAAGTCCAGCCGCGGCCATCGGCACAGATTGCTGCCTCGCCACTCGGAATCGGCTTTGAGACGCTGGATCGCAAGATGTTCAACCCCGAGCCGGTCTATCCCTTCCTGGCTGAAATCGGGGCGAAATGGGCTCGTGTGCAGACGGGCTGGAGCCGGTGCGAACCAGCCAAGGGCAAGTACGACTTCCGCTGGCTCGATGGGATTGTCGACCGCCTCCGGGCGATGGGAATCCAGCCCTGGTTCAACCTGGGCTACGGCAACCAATTGTACACGCCGGAAGCGACGAACCAGTTCGCCGTAGGCTGGGCGCCGCTCTGGACCGAGGAGGCCCGGCAGGCCTGGCTCCGTTTTGTGCGAGCATTGGCAGAGCACTTCCGCGATCGGGTCAGACACTGGGAAATCTGGAACGAACCGAACCACAAGAACTTCTGGAAACCTCACAAGGCCAACGCGGCTGAGTATGTCAAGTTCGTGAGCATGACGGCCCCCGTGATCCGCCAGAGCGTACCTGGAGCCAAGATCGTTGGCCCGGCCGTATGGAGCCCGACGTACTTCAGGGCATGCTTTGATTCCGGGCTTGGTGAACTTGTCGACAAGGTTTCCTACCACTGGTACCGCGCATCGCCCGAACACAAGTACGAGGCGGCCGTCGCCGGCTGTCGCGAGGTCCTCGCCGAACACAACCTCGATCTGCCCCTCTGGCAGGGCGAGAGTGGCTGTCCCTCCCAGACTTCCGGCGTTGGCGCCATGAACACGTATCCATGGACCGAGGCCCTCCAAGCCCGCTGGGTCGTCCGGCGCACGTTGAGCGACCTCCGTCTCCGCGTGGAGCTCAGTTCCTACTTCCACGCCGTCGACATGCTTTACCCAAACCCCGACGGCACGCCTGACGGTCGGCTCAATTCCAAGGGGCTCATCCGTCGCAGTAACTACACCCCCAAACCGTCCTACTTCGCCTACCAATGCCTGTGCGCTTTATTCGACGCCAAGACCCACTGGGCAGAGCAACCTCTGAAGGTCTCAGCGGCCGACGATCTTCCGTTGGATCAATCGTCGTTGCTGAAGGCTGCCTTTGTCCGCCAGGGCAGACCATTGTACGCCTATTGGCTTCCGGCCGATTTGCGGAAAGACCTGCATCCGAGAACGGTGGATCTGGCGATTCCCGATGCGAACGACGCCTCGCTCGAAACGCCCGTGCTGATCGATCCTCTCACGGCCACGGTCCATGAACTCCCATCGGCGAAGCGGTCGAATCGGTGTTGGCAGATCCCCGCGGTCCCGCTGACCGATTGTCCGTTGATCATCACGGATCGGTTGGCGGTGGAGGTGATCGACTCATAGGAAGCAAAAGTCGTTTCAAACGAATAGCATTCACACCAACATTGAAGGAAGTTATTGAGGAGAGGTATTGGAACGTTATGAAAAGAAAGCAAAATTTCGTAGTTGCGGCGATGACCCTGTGTTTCTTCGGGGCATGCTCGTTTGTCCTGTCCGTGCAAACCGCGGAGGGAGACGCCGAGGAGCATGTGGATGTGGTTCGATATGGAGACTTCGAGGCCGTCGGCGACGGTGTGACCGATGACATCGAGGCCGTTGTCCGAGCACATGAATTCGCCAACAAGCGTGGACTTCCCGTGAAAGCAGACGAGGGGGCGACCTACTACATCGGAGGGAAGAACAAGACAGCTGTCATCCAGACGGACACTGACTGGGGGACGGCCAAATTCATCATTGACGATACCGCAGTCTCGAATCGCAGGGCAAACATCTTCCTTGTCCGCTCATCCCTGAAGCCCTTCAAACTCGAAAGGGTCTCTTCCCTTAAGAGAAACCAGCCCAAAATCGACGTTTCGTTGCCCGGCACCTGCCTCATCAGCGTTACGGATTCCAATGTCAAACGCTACATCCGGTACGGATTGAATCAGAACAAGGGATCTTCCCAGACGGATATCTTCATCGCAGACAAGACCGGCCACGTCGACATGAACGCGCCAATCATCTGGGATTTCGACCAGATCACGAAGATCACGGCCCAGCCGATGGACATGAAGCAGCTGACCATTACCGGGGGACATTTTACCACCAAAGCCAATGCGGCTGAATCGAAATACAACTACTACAGCCGGGGAATCGCGATAAGACGCTCGAACGTGGTGGTTGATGGATTGGAGCACCACATCATTGGCGAGGGAGAACATGGCGCGCCTTACGGCGGATTCATCAACGTCGCCTCCTGTGCCAATGTCACGGTACAGAATTCAAGCCTGACTGGGCACAAGACTTACAGGACCATTGGCTCGGCGGGTAAGCCGGTCAGTATGGGCACCTATGACATCAGTCTCAACCGGGCCCTGAACGTGTCCTTCGTGAACTGCCGTCAGATCAATGACATCAAGAACGGCCGTTACTGGGGAATCGTGGGCTCGAACTACTGCAAGAACATCCTCTTCGACAAGTGCACTTTCTCCCGTTTCGATGCCCACCAAGGCGTCGCCAATGCCACGATCCGCAATTCAACGTTGGGCCATGCGGGGATCAACGCCATCGGCACCGGGACGTTCACCGTGGAGAACAGCACTGTCTATGGAAGGTCTTTCATCAACCTTCGCTCTGATTACGGCAGTACATGGCAAGGCGAGTTTGTCATCCGAAACTGCGTTTTTGTGCCCTCGTGCGGCAGGCCGGCCAACGCCAGCCTGATCAGCGGCTCCTATTCGGGGCAACACGACTTCGGCTATACCTGCTACATGCCTGAACGGATCGACATCGACACCCTCTACATCGACGATTCGAACCATGGAAAGAACTATCAGGGACCGGCCATTTTCTCCAATTTCAACTCGAAGTTCAAAGACGATTCCTACAAAGAGAAGTATCCGTACGTCAAGACCAGAGAGGTCGTCCTGAAAAACGTGACCACCGCAAGCGGCAAGTCCCTGAGAGTCAGCGACAACACCTTTCTATTCAAGGACGTGAAGGTTATTTCTCATGACGACTAGCAAACCTCTCTCGCTTATGGACTCCATGAATCACGAGAGAAGTGAGGACGAATGATGCGACCATACATTGCTTCAGCCCTGTTTTGTCGATGCTCCGCTCTTTTCTCAGTGAAGTGTATCACGATTTCAGTTCTGGCTCTGGTTGCCTGCGAACTCCGCGCGGATGTGCAGGTGCCGGCGATGTTTGCGGACAATATGCTGTTGCAGAGAGGAAAGCCCGTCCCTGTCTTCGGCCGGGCGGCAGCTAACGAGAAAGTCACTGTCGAATTTGCCGGGCAACGCAAGTCGGCGACGGCTGACGCTGCCGGTAAGTGGCGGGTGGCGTTGGAACCGTTGTCCGCATCCGCTACTCCCGCCGAGATGCGGATAACCGGTCAGAATACCGTCGTCATCAAGAATGTCCTGGTCGGAGATCTCTGGCTGGCATCGGGGCAGTCCAATATGGAAATGCGGGTCAGCGGAGTCAACAACGCTGCGGAAGAGATCAAGGCGGCCAACTTCCCGGAGATTCGGTTCTTCATGGTGAAGCGTGATATGGCCTCCGCGCCACGCAAAGAACCGGCCGGGAAGTGGCTCGTGTGCACGCCGGATACGGTGAAGGACTTCTCCGCCGTCGCCTATTTCTACGCCCGGGAACTCCATACCTCCTACGGCATCCCGACGGGCGTGATCAATAGCGCCGTCGGTGCCAGTTCCTGCGAGGCCTGGACGCCAGCTGACGTCCTGCTTGCTGACAAGGCCTTGCCGCAACCGGCCGCCATTCCGCCGGAAGAGTATCCTGACTGGAAGACCTACGATGACGTGCGGAAACAGATCTACGAGGCTGCCGCACACAAGGATCCCGGCATCAAACCCGACTGTCTCGCGTGGACAACCCTGGACTACGACGCGTCAGACTGGCAAGATGTCGCAGTTCCCGGCGCCATCGAATCGCGCGGCATGAACATCGACGGCGCCGTCTGGTTCCGTACTGAAGTCGAACTGCCCGCCGCGTGGGCCGGCAAGGACGCCTACCTCTACCTTGGCGCAATAACCGACAACGACGTGGCTTTCGTCAACGGAACGGAAATCGGGCGTAAGGAGAACAACCGGCGGCAATGGGTCTTTCGTACACACAGGATCCCGGGAAAACTCGTCAAGGCGGGGAAGAACGTCATCGCCGTTCGAATCTTCAATGAAATCGGCCTCGGCGGCTTTCATCCGAGCTACCCGGCGCCACTGAAGATCTATCAGCACGGTTCGGGCGAAGTCATGCTCCCGAAGACCTGGAAATGCAAGGTTGAACTCGGGTTGAAACCGGCAAAGATGGCCCGAAACCTGCCTCACGGCTACAAGGTCCCCTCGGCACTCTACAATGCCATGATCGCACCGTATACGCGGTTTCCCATCCGCGGCTTCCTCTGGTACCAAGGCGAATCCAACTCCGGCCGATGGGAGCAGCACTCGATCCTTTTCCCCGCGATGATCACGTCATGGCGCAGACTTTGGTGCGATGAGACACTTCCCTTCTACTTCGTCCAACTGGCCAGCTACCAGGCACGAGAGAAAGAGCCCGACAGCGGGGGCTGGGCATTCATACGAGAATCGCAGACGAAGACTTTGGCCCTTCCCAACACCGGTATGGCGATCGCCATCGACATTGGCGACGCCACCAACGTCCACCCCAAAAACAAGCAGGATGTTGGCAAACGCCTCGCTCTGTGGGCGAAACGTGATTGCTACGGAGACACGGACACCGTCGTATCCGGCCCTCTCTTCTCCTCGAGCGTTGTGGAAGGCAACCGTATCCGCATCCACTTCACCCACCTCGGCGGCGGTCTCGAAGCTCGGGGCGGCGAGTTGAAAGGCTTCGCCATCGCCGGTCCTGATAAGGTCTTCCGCTGGGCCAAGGCGAAAATCGACGAGGACACTGTCCTGGTCTGGAACGAGACGATCCCAACTCCGGCCTTCGTCCGCTACGCATGGGCCAGTAACCCCGAATGCACCCTCTACAACGCTGCCGGACTGCCGGCCGTTCCATTCCGAACGGATCAGTAAATGGACCTACCTGGGCAATCAAAACTGAAATGTTGGTAATGTTCTGATGCATGTAGAAGAAGCTATGTCCTCATCAAGACATCATTGGATAGTGATCTGCCTGCTGGCAGCACTCTCCCAAGCGGCCTCCGGACAGGACGACACTCAACCTTTGCACCTGCGTCCTGACCTCCGGAACGACGTGGTCGGTTGCGGCCTGTACCAGCTCAGCGGCTATGATGACCGCCTGAACGGGCTCGACTGCCCCGATCTCTCCGGGCACAAGCTGATGAAGATGTGGGCAGACATGGAACCGCAGGAAGGAAAGTACAACTGGGACGTTCTTGACGAACCAATCCAGAAAATCCGAGCGGCCGGCAAACGTTTCATGATCAGCCCGATCATTCCGGACGGCGGGGTACCGCAGTGGGTGTTTCGCGCCGGTGCCACCTGGATAGCGAAGCAAGACGGAGCCTACCCCGTCGATGGTACCAATTTCTATGTGGACGTTGTGATCCAGGGAGATGTCAGAGCGACCTTTAAGAATCTGCATCGAGAGTTGATATGGCGTTCGCACAACATGGACCTCACACCTTTCGCAGGACAGAGCGTGGTGTTGCGCCTGAGCACAGACTGCGGCCTACGTGCCTACTACGACAACGCGTTGTGGGGACACCCGCGCGTCGTGGTGGCAACGGCGCCGCCTGACGCGTTGGCGGACGAACTCGCCCAGGAGACGCTGGTTGCCGATCTTCAGAAAGACTGTGACAGCGCAGACGTCTACATCGTCGTGGAGGGCAAGAGACATCCCTTTGGGCAACGGGCCAGCTTCGGACCGTGCAGCGACCGGACATGTGGCGGCCACGCATACCCAAGCCTGTACATGCACCCGCCGTGGGATGATGCGGATGGCAGCAACGGAGAGGCGAAAACGAAGCGAGTTGTGGCGGAGTTCGCCGTCAGGCTGCCCGAAAAGACGCAGGGGAAGTCCGTCTTCTTCACCTTCGCGCTCGGAATTCGTGACTTGCCATCCGGTCGTGCGGCATACAGATACCAAACTCCGGTTTACTGGCACCCGGTTCTGCGCGAGAAATACAAGCAGTTCATCATGGCCCTGGGACGACGCTACGATGGCGAACCGGGCCTTGAACTCGCCTATGTGGGCACGGGCACCTATGGGGAAACGATCATCTCGCCGGACTTGTGGAAGGGCTGGAACACAGAGAAAGCCGAAGAGTGGCGCGAGGCCGGTCTGACGCACGACATTTGGGTCGCCTATGTGAACGAGATCGTGGACACCTACGTCGCCGCATTCCCCCGTACCCCGGTTGGCCTCCAGATCTCGGGCTCTGGTCTGCCGGAAAACGCTCGGGCGGCTCGCTCAGTAGCCGAGCATGCCGCGGCGCAACACGTGCTCGTGCAGTATGACGGTGCCATGGGGCAGCCCTTCAAATGGGGCGGAGAGATGTATGTCGATCTGCTCAAACCAATGGGCAATCGAACCTCCTGGGGGTTGGAGACCTACGGGCCCAGTCCGGGCGCAGGCGGAGCCCGATGGACGGGGAACTTCGCCGATTTTGTCGACTGCATCGTGAAGCACAGCCCGAACTATGCCCTTGTTTGGTACCAGGACGTGGTCAAAGCCACGCCAGGCCAGAAGGGCTATGATCCGGAATGGGCTCGCCAGATGAACAGATGCCTCAAATCGCTGTCTCCGGGACCTTCGACGCACGTGCGTAATGTGACCTCCGTCAACGGAAGAGGCAAGTAGAAGGGACCACCGGCGGAATGAAACGGGACTGGATTGCCGCTATATTGATGTGATCGGCATTAGGTACGCAGAAGGAGAAGCTATGAAGGCCGTTACCACCTCTTTCCTGACTCTTGCAATCATCGCATTTGGCCTCGCCTTCGAGCCGGTCCACGCCCGGGAAGTTGAAATCACGATCCTCCACACGAACGATTTGCACCAACAACTGGACAACCTCAGTCGCATCGCGTATCAGGCGAAGCGGTTCAAAGAGCAGCAGGCCAACACCGTTTTCTTCGATGCGGGCGACTACTTCGACCGAGGGTCGATCCTCGTAACACTGACGCGAGGAGACGCGATCTACGGCGCCATGCACCGCATGGGATACGATGCCTGGACCCTGGGAAACCACGACTGGGCATACGGCGCCGATCGCCTCGTGGAATTGATGAACAGTTACCCGACCAAGGTGCTCTGCACCAACGTTGGATCGTCTCTTGAAAAGCCGCCGGAAAACCTGGTACAGACTTGGGTGGCGGAATTCGATGGCATTCGCGTGGGATTTGTCGGAGCCACCACTGGCCCGCCACACAAGACGCCTCTTGCCGTGTATCGCGTGTCCCTTCTTCCCGCGATACGCACGGCGATCGAGGATCTGCAAGCGCGCAATGTTGACCTCATTGCTGCCGTAACCCACCTGGGCGTGTCGCAACTGCATTCTCATGAAGGGATGAACGATCTTGTTCTCGCAAAGGAGTTTCCCGAGATCAAGATCATCGTGGGCGGTCACTCACACACGCTGATCAATCAGGAACAGACAGATAAGTTCTTTGAGGAGACGGGAACCATCATTGTGCAGACCGGCGGCAACGGACGGTGGCTCGGCGTCTTGACATTGACGGTGGACAACGAAACGAAGGCGATTAAGTCGTTCAAAGTCCGTTCCCTCGCCATCGAAACGGGCATGCAGGAAGACCCGGAGGTCGCGAGTTTTGTTGCGAAGTGCTTTGAAGAACACCTGCCGGATGCCCACACCGTGTTGGGCGAGATGGCAGAACCCATGGAACTGTACAACATGGGCTACTGGTACGCGGATTTCCTCCGCAAGGCCACCGGCACCGACATCGTTATCGTCCCCAGAAAATCCCTCTACGACGAACCCAAGTCCTTTGCGGCGGGGCCCGTGCCCGTAGAACGCATTATCGGGTTCATACGTGATCGCCGCATTGTCAAGTTCTCCATGAAGGGATCGGACCTGATACGCTACTTCGGATCACCGGACGTAAAGGACCACTTCAACCCCTTCCACCTCGAGCATCGCAACGCCCAGTGGCTGTACTTGGCGGCCGGCGCCTATTATTACTCCGGACTGCAGGTTGCTTATCACAAAGACGACGAAAGTGTGACATTCGATCTGAATCCGGACAAGACCTATACCGTTGCAACACTGTGGCCCTTCTTGCGGAAAGACATTGCTGGCTACTGGTACGTCAAGCCCTCGGTTGAGTCCGCGAGTCAGGGGACCGTCTTCCCCGGCCTCGCTCTGCCGGAGGACAAAGAGGTCCTGGCGGACAGCACCTGGGACTTGCTCAGACGTCAAGGCAGACAAGGCGGCCTGCAATTTCATCGACGGCACAAGACGCCACAGCCCGAGTGGATGCAATGGACGAAGGACTTCGAGGACGTGGCACACGTGTTTCTACCCAACGTCCCTCGACCTTGAAAGACGCTGCGTCGATCGCTAAGGCAACAAGCGGCTACTCCGGCAAAGACGTAGCGGCCCCATTGGAAAACGCCTGGCCGAGCGGGAAGTTTGCTTACATTTTTTGCGCGAAATTACATTGACCCGGTACTTTTGCCGCCTGAAAATCGACCTTGGCGAGAGAACAGGACTAGACGGTGCCGTTGCTGCTGGCTTTTTGTTTTCGCACGCCTGAAGGACAACAGTTACGACCTGAACGAAACGCCGATGACACTCGGCCCGGTCCTGCAAATGGACGCGAAGTCTGAGACCTTCACCGACAACGACGCGGCAAACGCGATGTTGACCCGGAAGTATCGCAAGGACTTCGAGGTTTCCTGGGCTGAAAGCTGACCGGCTCAGAACATCAAGACGAATGAAGCAGGGCTGAACTGTCGCCATATTGCTATTGCTGGTTTTATGCGCTAGAAGGAACAAAGATGAAAGCTGTTACCACCTACTGTCTGACTCTTGCGGTCGTCGCATTTGCCTCTCTTGCTTCGCCCGCCGCGGAAGGAAAGACTCATAAGGGCATCTATTACGGGCCGGAAGACGCCACGGAATATCAGAAGGAAAAGTGCAAGCTCGATGTCTATTTGCCGTCGGATGAGCACAAGAACTTCCCGGTGCTGGTCTTCTTCCATGGCGGCGGCATCACCGGCGGTAGCCGTGGCGGCCCCAATCTCACATCAGAAGGCGTATGCCTTGTCGCGCCTTCCTACCGCCTCAACCCAGAGGCGCAGTGCCCGGACTATTTGAACGACGCAGCAGATGCGGTAGCGTGGACGTTCAAGAACATTGAAAAATATGGTGGCGACCCAAACCGGATTTTTGTCAGTGGCTCATCGGCCGGAAGCTATCTCGCCTCACTCATCACCATGGACAAGAACTGGTTGGAGACACGGGGAGTGG
>Ga0272443_10006379_pt1 | contig 11713 bp, 9 predicted proteins | sample SSMAcet12_FD_193581 | JGI IMG/M metagenome (GOLD analysis project Ga0272443, IMG submission 193581) | Marine sediment archaeal communities from Little Sippewissett salt marsh, Falmouth, MA, United States - SSM-Acet-12 | ecosystem: Environmental > Aquatic > Marine > Wetlands > Sediment ... | reverse complement strand
TTTATTGGATTATGGATTTTCATTCAAATAATGGTAGCCCTTGAACAAAAAGCCGGTATGTCTGATGTTTCAGCCTTTGCACATCTTGGTGGGGCGATAGTTGGCTTTTCATTCTGGGCTTTTGAAAAATATACGCTTTCTAAAAGCATGGTAGAAACCACATAATCACGAACAGGAGAATTATGATTCAAAAGATAATTAACGAGATAAGACAGGCAATTGAAAAAGAAACAGGCTGCCGAAAGCCGAAACCTGAAAGACGATATCACAAACATAATGAGTATATTTCCTATGGTTTGAAGACTGCTGTTTTTCACAGGTTAATGAAGGAATTTCGCCCGAAATTTCTTAAACTGACTTTACCTCAGCGGCTGGAACTGGCAACGAAACTTCTTGAAACCCGTATTGGTGAATTAGGACACGTGGGAATTTATGTACTATCCATAAGCAGCGAGCAGTTATCACTGAAGCATTTTCCAATATTGGATGCCGCTGCAGATAACTTTACAAGCTGGTCACATGTGGATGTTTTTTGCACGGCGGTTACTCCTGATTTATTGTTCAAATATCCGAAACAAATGCTCAGGTTCCTGGAAAAATGGAATCATTCGCCGAATCGTTTCAAACGCCGCGCCAGTGTGGTGACATTTATACAGGATGTCGCAAAATCAGGACAATTCCTGGATGATGCCCTGAGACTGTGTGAAAATCTTGTCTGGGACCAGGAGGATATCGTCCGTAAAGGTGTTGGCTGGGCATTGAAAATTAATATGCAATATTCGCCGAAACGTGTGCTCAATTATGTCAAGGACCTTCGCAGACGCGGCGTCTCATCTACTATCACTCTTTACGCAATTGAAAAACTCGATCCCGCTGTAAGAAAAGAAGTTCTCGCGATAAAGAAGAAGCAATAATTTTTTACATAACTTTTACTTTTCATTCCTTAAAATTTATAGCAGAATTTATATGGTCTTAAACGGTTTTTTTACGATAAAACTATAAGCCGGGTAAGAAAAAATGAGAATTAACTGCTATAAAATTTTATTTGTCAACCGGGAGGCGATGGATTTCGTCTTTACTTCTGAAAGTTTAAATGAAAAAAATCAACAATATATGTGAGGGGAATTTTAGAAAGGGCAAAAAAATGAATTCAAAAAAGCATTCACAAATCATTGTTATAGTATTGTTTTTTGTCTGCTGCACGGTTTTTGCGGAGCCGTCTTTGACGATTTACAATCAGGATTTCGCTGTTGTACGAGACCAGCTAAATCTGAATTTAAACAGGGGCGAAAATGAAATAAGCGTAGCTGATATTACCGCACACCTTGAGCCGGATTCGGTTATCCTTCGCGATCCGACAAGTCGGCGAGCACTGCAGATTCTCGAGCAGAATTACCGTTCCGACCCGATTTCTCAGGGACTGTTGCTTTCTCTGTACGAGGGACAGGAAATTGATTTTCTTATTAATATCGACCAGACTGTACGCGGCAAAATTATTCGCAGCGGATATGTACCCCATCAGGTAGGCATACAAAGATACGGCACTCAGTATGCACAGCGCCAATATGTAAATACCTCGAATACCCAGCCTGTTATCGAAGTTGATGGTCAATTGCGTTTCAGCATGCCGGGACAGCCTTTATTTCCTTCTCTTGCCGATGATACAATCTTGAAACCTACAATTCACTGGGTGCTGAATACAGACAGAAGCGGGAAGCTTGATGCCGAATTAAGTTATATCACGGGCGGTATGAGCTGGAAGGCTGATTACAGCATGCTCGCACAGAGTGACGATGACATGATAGATGTTATCGGCTGGGTGACAGTCGATAATCAGTCGGGGAAAACTTTCGAGAATGCGAAGATTAAACTCATGGCCGGTGACGTCAGTAAAATTCAGCAGAATCCTCAGGTAATGTATGAAATGGCTGCCAGGAGTGGTTTCGCTTATGATGCATCGATGCCGCCTACTGTTTCGGAGAAGGCTTTCGAGGATTATCACCTGTATTCGCTGAATCGGCAAACGACACTGCGCGACCGCCAGACAAAACAGGTCGAATTTCTTCGGGCGGAAAATGTCAAGGCCGAGCGTATCTATGTTTATAACGGAGCAAGGATTGACTGGAATCGATATCGCAACTATTCCTCGGAAAGCCTTCGGAATAACAGGGACTACGGCACCGATTGCAATCCAAAAGTCTTGATTATGAAGGAATTCGAGAATTCCGAGAAAAATAATCTGGGTATTCCTTTACCACAAGGTATAGTGCGTTTCTATAAGCGTGATGATGATAACCAACTTGAATTTACAGGGGAAAATATCATTGACCACACACCAAAGGATGAAACCGTCCGAGTATATACTGGAAACGCTTTCGATTTAGTTGGCGAAAGAAAAAGGACGGATTACCAAATCGACACATCTCGCGACTGGCTTGATGAATCGTTCGAAATCAAGGTTCGTAACCACAAGGAAAATGATACGGTCGAGATAAGAGTCGTTGAAAATCTGTATCGCTGGATTAACTGGGAAATTGTTGAAAAATCCGATGATTTTATCAAGACCGACAGCCAGACTGTCGAATTTCGAGTCCGAGTAAAACCGGATGAAGAAAAAGTCATCACCTATAAGGTGCATTACACATGGTAAAATTTGATACTTGTAATCTTAGGGGCAGAAAGATTTTTTGAACAATTTATTTTGTCCAATTATTACGGCATAGTCCAAATAGATTTGCCATTTTCACCAAGGAAATCGAGTTTGCCGTTTTCCTGATTAACGTTAATATTCATAGATTTACCTTCACCTGGGCCTAAGAACAGGGATGGGCTATCACCATTTTCAATAGCTAAAAGACCGGCTAACATATCTTTATTCCGGGGACCTTTCGACATAGTTATCATCGAACCGCCCGGGCTGTCCTCAACCGGAGAAGTGCTTCTTAAAACAATTGAACCGGGTTTCTGGCTTGGCTCCCTGCCGTCAGTTAAACTAAGTAACGAGCCATTATCATCAACTCTTGCTATAAACAACGGAGCTTCGGCATGCTTCATTAACACCAGTTCAGTGCCTTCTTTATGAGCCATTAGTGAAATTATCCGCTTATGGTCCTGACCCTCAGCGGTTAGTCCTATTGCCGATCTATTGGCATCGGCGCTAAGGACTATACCCGGCTCTCCATCAGGTCTCAATATCTCAATACGATTGGCTTGCAGTACTTCGGGTATCGAGTCGGATTGTTTCGCGCCAAGAGTCAATATTATGATAAGTAAGCAGGCTAACAATCCAGCCATATAACGCCAGCGTCGGTTAACTTTTTCAAGTGATTTTATTCTTTCTTCAATATTTGACATTGTTCTTTCCCCTATATTAGTTCTTTAATTTTTCAGGAGACTTAATTAGTTTTGCTTTTTTTAAATAAAGTTTCGATATCTCTTAAAAGGAAGAAATTCAAAGCAGTACGAATCGCTATTATAGCCGCGAGCTGTCCTATATCTGTCCATGTGGGAGCTATAATTGTTTTAAGAATACTAGCGCCGATGAGAAAAGCCAGACCTAAGGAAAATGAATGACCGATTTCAAGACGGCTTTCCTTGAGCGCGGCATAGGACTTTTTTGTAAACAGGATATCCTTGAAATATATTACCAGAGCCTTGAAAATACCTATCATGATGACTATCGTGGCTAATATCTGGCAGATATATACAACTATATCATTGAGTTGATTTATCACTTTATCCATATTCGCTTTCCCTTATTAAATAAATATTCGGCATATATTCTATCTAAAAATCATTTTCGTATTATACCTGATGTATTTGTCATGTCTAATTATTATGATTTACTTCTATTACTGAAACAGCAGGTATTTTGTTAATTTAATACAATTCCATATCCTCATTTTTGAGCTGCTTTTCAATCAAAAGTGAGGGTAGTTTCAGGCAAATCACCAAAAAAAAGAAATTTTTTTTATTCTTTTGCCGGCAAAGAGTTAACCAGAATTCGCACCAGTAAAAAAGTGAAAAAATTCAATCAAATGTGAGGATACCTCTAACTATGGGAGCCAGATCCCTCCGCTTGGCTTTGCCTCGGTCGGGACGACCTTCGGTCGAATTCAATCAAAAGTGAGGATACCTCTAATTATGGGGGCGTTGATTTTCGACAACTACTGAAAATCACAAATCCGAAATACGAATATCGAAATTCTATTCGAACTTAGAATTTAGGATTTTACCGCCTGGGGGATATTATCAGGATAATCATCGACATTCCTAAAAGGCTTGAGCGGCCGGTATTGTTCTTCGTGCTTTTGTATCGGCGACTGCGGTACGGTTATACCTTCCGCCGGATTCGACTGACACAGGGACAATACGCCATCGTTGATTCCGATGATTATAAAAGCCTCGCCGAATACAAATGGAGAATTTGCAAAACAAAGGGAAAAAATGTCACCTATACCGAGCGGTCGGTACGCTTACCTAACGGCAAATATTCCCGTATCCTGATGCACCGTCAACTGATGCATGTCCCCAAAGGATATGTTATCGATCATATCAACGGCTGCGGGCTTGATAATCGAAGAGCCAATCTTCGACTTGCTACAGTTGCGCAAAATGCATGGAATTCAGGAAAAAGAAATCCACGCTCCGGTTATAAAGGCGTATGGTTCGCAAAAGATAAAAATCTCTGGCGGGCTTCAATAGTTTGTAATCGCAGGAGAATTCATTTAGGTTATTTTGAAAATAAAATTGAGGCAGCCAAGGCTTATGGCAGAGCAGCGAAAAAGTTGCATAAAGAATTCGCAGTATTGAACTTCCCCTTAAAAACCTCCCCGACATTAAGACCAGTTCTATATCCCCACTAATCCGTCAAGCTCGTTGAGTAATTGTTGATAGAGATTAGCTGCCCAATAGACGCATATAATTGTAATAATTAAAATAATGATGGTAATTATTGCTTTCGTTGTTACTTTAAATCTTGGATTCAACCAAACAACCGGCAGCGCAAACGGGCCAACAATCATCAGCAGGACAACCAAACCCGGAGTCGAATAATACCATTTCTTTGGCCGCCTGAAATTCTTACGGCCGGAACCATCGAGAAATTCGCCGCAGTACCTGCACTTGATTGCATCAAACTGGATGAACTCGGCACAAAAAGGGCATTTTTTCAGGTTGGCCTGTTTTAAAGAAGCTTCGTTTTGTTCCTGAGTCGAATTTCCCGGGATCTTTGGTGTAGCTGATTCTGTATCCATACTATTGTATCGGTTAATTTAAGAAGGTTACTTTAAGGCACTAATGCGAATAGGAAACAATCTTCTCTATTTTTTAGATTTAGCTGTAATTTTAAATTCACTAATAAGCTTCTTTAGCTTTTCACCTTTGAAACCAAGTTGAAATAGAGCTTTTTTATTCTTCCTGTATGTATCGATATTTTCTTCAAAACATTTTTTATCTTTATTGATGTAAAAAATTCCCAGCGGCAGTTTTTCTGTTTCCATTGCTTTTTGAAAGGCCTGTTTTTTATCGGAAACATCGTGGGAATTATCGAGATAACAGGTGTTATCTTTGAACCATTGAAACGTATTGAGTTTGTTAAACGAAACACACGGCTGTAATATATCCACAAGGGCATAGCCTTTATGAAGTATAGCTGTTTTGAGAATTTCCTTTGTCTGCTCGGTATCCCCTGTAAAAGCCCTTGCTACAAAAGATGCATCGAGAGCAATCGCAACGGCAAGCGGATTAAACGGCTCAAGGAAAACACCATTAACCTGTACAGGGGTAACAAATCCTCTCTGGCTTGTCGGTGAGGCCTGTCCCTTTGTCAAACCATAAACCATATTGTTATGAACAATATTTGTTATATTCGGATTTCTGCGAATCGTATGGATAAAATGATTACCTCCCTCGCCGTACATATCACCGTCGCCGCTTTCGGCAATCACGGTAAGATTCGGATTAGACGAGTGAATAGCAAATGCCGGTGGCAATGCCCTTCCATGCAGGCCATTGAATACATTGCAGCGAAGATAATGCGGAATTTTCGCCGCCTGGCCGATGCCGGAAACCATCACAAGTTCTTCAGGGATTATCTCTAATTCGCCAAGTGCCTCTTTAAGCGTCTTTAGAATTTGAAAATCGCCGCAGCCGGGACACCATGCAATATCAATATTACCCATATCATAGCATTTAGAATCCATCATTACTCCTTTATCCAATCCTTTTCCTGATTGATTCGACAACTTCTTCAACCGTGAAATTTAAACCATTATATTTCAGAAGGCATTTTTCAATCTTATAACCGGAATATTGAGAAATCAAACCTGCAAACTGCCCCGTTGCGTTACCTTCTAAACAAATGACTTTCTGTGCTTTCTCAAGCATTTCAGATAATCCTCTCGGCAGAGGGAATACCTGTGAAAAATGCAGTAATGAAATATCATCACGGCCCAGTACAGTCAGGGCTTCCTGTAATATAGGCAGTGTTGAACCCCAGCAAAGAACTAAAGTATCATATTTGTTATCAGGCCACAGTGTGGGCTTTATAACAACATCCTCAAGCAGTCGGCCTTTTTTCAGGCGTTTATCCACCATACGAACTCGCAGGTCGAGGTCTTCGGTAATATGTCCGGCCTGGTCATGCTCGTCGCTGTCGGCAGCAACCAGCCCTGTACCATGACCGGGAATCCCGCGGGGTGAAAGGCCGTTTTCAGTCAGTTCAAAACGACGGTAATTTTTCTTCGTTTTAATAATATGCTTTTTATTCTTAACCGCTGAAATATCAAATTCTTCTGTGTTGTAGTAAGTATCAACAAAATATTGATCCGTAAGAATGAATACAGGCACCTGATATTGGTCAGCCAGGTTAAAGGCATGTGCAGTTAAATAGAATGCCTGTTCCAGGTTGCCGGGTGCAAAAATCGCACGGGGAAATTCACCATGACCGGCATACAAGGCGAGGTTCAAATCCTCCTGAGCTGTACGGGTAGGTAAACCTGTTGCCGGTCCGGGCCGCTGCGCAATATGTACTACCAGAGGACTTTCAATCATACCAGCGAGACTCAGACCTTCGGTCATAAGAGCAAAACCACCTCCGGAAGTACTCGCTATTGCTCTTGCCCCGGCGTACCATGCACCAAGGGCCATGTTAATTCCGGCGATTTCGTCTTCAGCCTGTTCTACAACAATATCAAATGTCTTCGAATATTTGGCAAGAAATTGCAGCAGTCCCGTCGAAGGTGACATCGGATAGGCTCCTATGAAATTGCAACCGCCAGCAATAGCGCCGATACCAACCGCTTCAATGCCACTGAGAAGAATTTGCTCTTTAACCGATTCATCCGGGGTAATATCAATTTTAATATTGCCTTTAGAGCAGAGATCGGAGCCGATTTCAAAACCTTTTTTTACAGCCTGTATATTCTCATTGATAACCTTTTTTTCTTTCTCCTTAAAACGGCTGCGAATAAACCTGCTTAAGAAATCCTGCTTAATGTCAACCAAAGCGCCAATCATACCGACCGCAATAACATTAGAGTAGAGTTTATTGCCTATTTCTTTTGCGATTTCGGTAAAGGAAATTTCAAAATAATTAGGGTAATTTTTTTTAAGTGATTTATCGAGATATTCAGGCTCACAGAAAATCAGTGTTTCAGAGTTCAGGCGATTTTGAACATGCTCGATAGCTCCTTTATCGAGCGGGATTAGCAGGTCGATTTTGTCAACACCGGCCTGAACCGGTTTTGAACTAATGCGAATCGTAATGGAATTACTCCCTCCACGAACACGAGACATGTATTCCTTGGTCGCAAAAACGTTAAAGCCTGCCTCTTTAAAAATTCGTACAAGTAACTGCTCAACAGTTTGAATTCCCATGCCCGCCTGACCACAAAGTACAATCGAAATGTCACCCGCTTTTTGAAATAAAATTTTTCCTGCCATAAATACTCTCCCGTTTAATCTAATAGCTACATTATTTATCCGATATTTTCATATCAAACATTTGGCATATAAAACCAAGCATACTTGTTCTATAACAATATCACAATCTTCCTCAAATTGCACACAACTAAAGCTTTATTTGAGTTCTGACGAGAAAATTTCCCGAAACGCACATATAGAGGAATAAGATATGAGTTTAGTATACGAAATTCTGCATTATTTGATGATTTGTAAAACGATAAGAAGATTGACAATAAGGAAATACAGAATCCATTCAACTAACCGTATCTATCCCAAAGAGATTTGGCTTGTTATGGGCGAGACAATTTTGTAATCTTTATCAGAAATAAAATCTTGTTTATTGTAGCATTGATTGTGCTTAATTGATAAGAAAAACAAAACACCAAACTTTTAGCAGGAGCATAAAAATGATCAACTCTCAATCGTTAATACGAAAACTTTCAACGATGAAAAAATTGCAATTACAACAATGGTTAAGAATTGTCTCTGTTGTTTTAATTTTTTTAATTGCAGGAGCTCAAACAACATCGGCTATCGATTTCAAATCATATATCAGCGAAAAACCAGAGGCAGGCTCATTTACTTTAGCCGCTTCAGGGAAATCTGCGCCTTTATATATCAGCAATCAGGATTATCCGGGGGTAATAAGAGCGCTTAGAGATTTACAGAGCGATATTAAAAAGGTAACCGGCGTAGAGCCTGTGCTTTCGACAGATTCCATACCGAAAGAAAAAGAGGTTGTCATTGTCGGGACTCTTGGAAAAAGTGCAATCATTGACCAGCTTGCCAAAGAAAATAAAATCAACGTTTCTGACGTTAAGGGACAATGGGAAACATTTGTTATCCAGGTTGTGGAAAATCCCATGTCAGGCATAGACAAAGCTTTGGTAATTGCAGGCAGTGACAAACGCGGCACAATTTACGGCATCTATGATTTATCAGAAGATATCGGAATATCTCCACTTCATTTCTGGGCGGATTCGAAGCCAAAGAAGAAAGATGCGATATATGTTTTGCCGGGAAGAAACAAACAGGGCCCGCCATCAGTAAAATATCGTGGTATTTTTATCAACGATGAAGCTCCTGATTTGAGTAACTGGGTGAGAATGACTTACGGAACTGTTCCGCAATCCGATGACCCGCCGATTCCGGGGGGCGTTGCCAATTATGGCAGTGAGTTTTACAAAACTGTATTCGAGATGATACTTCGTATGAAAGGAAATTATCTCTGGCCTGCAATGTGGAATAACGCTTTCAATGAGGACGACCCGTTAAATCCGAAACTCGCAGATGAGTACGGCATAGTCATGGGGACATCGCACCAGGAGCCGATGATACGTGCTCAAAAGGAATGGGACAGGCGATACCAGAGAACTCTTGGAAGCTGGAACTATTATACGCATCCCGAAGAATTGCAGAATTTCTGGCGCGAAGGTATTAACAGAAATAAAAATTATGAGAGCATTCTAACCATGGGTTTACGCGGAGCCAACGATACGCCTATGATTCGGGGCGGGACAGTCGAAGAAAGCATGGCACTGCTGGAAAAAATCGTCGATGTTCAGAGGGAAATGATTTCCGATGTGTATGATACGGATATTTCAAATGTGCCGCAGGCTTGGTGTCTGTATAAGGAAGTGCAGGAATATTATACAAGGGGCCTGCGAGTCCCCGACGATGTGACACTTCTCTGGGCCGAGGATAACTGGGGTAATGTCCGACGGCTGCCTACAGAAGAAGAAAGGAAACGTCAGGGAGGAGCGGGTATATATTATCATTTCGACTATCACGGCGGCCCTCGCGATTATATGTGGGTGAATACGATTTCTTTCCCGCAGGTCTGGGAGCAGATGACACTTGCAAAAGAATACGGCGCCGACAGAATCTGGATTGTAAATGTAGGGCACCTCAAACATGTGACTTTCCCTATGGAATATTTCCTGAATCTCGGTTGGAACACGAAACAATGGACGAATGACAATATAAGAGATTATATCGAGATGTGGAGCGAGCGTGAATTCGGCTCCGAGTTCGCAAAAGAAATCGCTGATATTTATGTACAGTATTCACGATTCAATTCAAGGCGCAAGCCGGAAGTTCTCGACCAGTATATATACAGCCTGACAAATTACAGGGAAGCTGATAGAGTCGTGGAGGAGTTTAACGCTCTTGCGGCAAAAGCAGAAGAAATTCACGATAAGCTGCCCGAAGAGGTGAAAGAAACTTTTTACGATACCATACTGTTCCCGACAAAAATCTGCGCTAATTATACTGAACTTTATATCACAGCCGGCAAGAACGCTCTTTATGCACAGCAGGGGCGTGCGACGGCGAATGATATGGCCGATAAGGTCAGTGAATTGTTCCAGAATGATGCCGATTTGATAGACTTTTATCATAACGAATTTGCCGATGGGAAATGGAACCATTTCATGGACCAGGTACATATCGGCTATACAAGCTGGAATGCACCCAGACAGAATACCATGCCGCGTGTTCAACGACTCGATTTATCTCAGGATGGATCGCTCGGCGTTGCAGTTGAAGGTTCTGAACTTGCATGGCCCGGTGCAGAAGGTCAGCCAGTCCTGCCGCAGTTCGATACATTTAATCAACAGCGACAATATATAGATATATTCAACCGTGGACAGAATTCATTTAAATACACGGCAGCTGCAAACCAACCATGGATAAAACTCAGCTCTACAGGTGGAACAATTGAAAAGCAGGAGCGGTTATGGGTGTCGATAGATTGGGATACGGCGCCGAAAGGTTCCGCCGATGGTAGTATAGATATAATGCAGGGTGGTGAAAAAGTCACTGTGCAGGTCGAATCGTTTAATCCCACAGAGGTGACTCGTGATACTCTTGATGGATTTGTCGAAGGCCAGGGCTATGTTTCCATTGAGGCCGAACATTTCACGAAGAATGTCCCTGCCGGTGAAGTTCGGTGGGAGAAAATCGAAGACTACGGCCGCACACTTTCCGGATTGTCGATTATGCCTGTGACAGCCAAAAGCGTGACGCCGCCTCAGAATTCACCTTGTCTTGAATATAAAATGTACCTGTTTGATTCGGGAGAGATAAACTTTTTGGGTATAGTAGGGCCTTCGTTGAATTTTGACCCGACCAGGGGAACTCATATCGCAGTATCTTTCGACGACCAGGAACCAAAGATAATAGAAATTTTGCCGCAGGATTTTAACGCTGGTAACGGGAACCGCATATGGGAGGACTCCGTGAGAAATTGCTGTTATGTTCCGCAGACAAAGCTTACAGTGGATAAGCCCGGTTATCACATCTTGAAAATTTGGATGGTTGACCCGGCGGTTGTGCTGCAAAAGATTGTTCTCGATATGGGCGGCTTGAAACCGAATTATCTTGGTCCGCCTGAGAGCTATCATAATTGAAAATTCATTTTACTCACTCTAAACGGTATTGGTGGAATGAAGCTATGAAAAGAAAAATTCTTGTTTTATTACTAATTGCCGGTCCTTTATGGGGTGCCGAAGCTCCTTTCAAACGTGGCGTAAATCTTACAGGTTGGTTTCAGGCCTCGAATACGCGGCAGATTCAGTTTACAAAATTTACTAAGCAGGATTTTGTTAACATCAGGTCTTTGGGCTGTGATGTAATTCGGCTGCCCATTAATTTGCACTCAATGACTTCCGGTGAACCTGATTATATAATCGAGCCGTTATTTTTTTCTTTTCTCGATGAGGCGGTTAGCTGGGCCGAAGAGCTGAAG
>Ga0272443_10006378_pt1 | contig 11713 bp, 8 predicted proteins | sample SSMAcet12_FD_193581 | JGI IMG/M metagenome (GOLD analysis project Ga0272443, IMG submission 193581) | Marine sediment archaeal communities from Little Sippewissett salt marsh, Falmouth, MA, United States - SSM-Acet-12 | ecosystem: Environmental > Aquatic > Marine > Wetlands > Sediment ... | reverse complement strand
GCCTTATTCTTTATTCCGAGTCCTTTCACCACCGGCCGCAGGCCCCCCATTCGCCATTCGCCATTCACCATTTGGCCATTCACCATTCGCCATTTGCCACTTGGCCATTCGCCATTCAGCCACTAGCCGCCGGCATTCTTCACCACCACAACGGTAATATCATCACGGGCCTCGGCAGCAGCCATGAAGGCTTCCACATCCGCCAAAATATCATCCAGAATCTCCCGAGCCGATTTGTCATGGGTATTGTTGGTTTGCAGATGCTTCTCCAAGCGTTCGCGGCCGTACAGTTTCCTGGCCCCGTCCATGGCCTCGCTGACCCCGTCGCTAAAGAATACCAGCACATCACCAGGCAGCATGGTGCGTCGCGCGACAGCGAAGCGCCGATCGGCCCTGACGCCGGGCGGCAGCCGCGTCCCTTCAGGGGCCAGGCGCAGGATCTGACCGTCCCTTTTCAACAACGGATCCGGCAGCCCTGAATTGATAAACTCCACCGCCTCGCCGTCAAAGGCCGCGATCACCATGGCCACAAAGTCCTTGCGGTCCGTCTTGCGCACCAGGGCGTGGTTGAGCAGACTCATGATAGCGCCGATATCCTGGGTCTGGGCGGCGGACGCACAGAGTATGCCGTCGGCCATGACCGCGGTCATGGCCGCTTTCATGCCCTTGCCCGAAACATCCCCCACGGCCACGGCAAAACGGGGTTTATCCTCGCCGGTCCACAGGTAATCAAAGAAATCCCCACCTACTTCACTGGCGGGAATGGATGCGCCGGCAATGTCAAAACCTGCGATCAATGGAGAGCGGCAAGGCATGATGGACGCCTGGGCCTCGTGAGCCGCCCGCAATTCGGCCCGCATACGGGTTTCATGTTTGACTTCGCGTATGCGCAGCCGGTAACTGATCACAATGGTGGCCAGGGCCACAAGCAGAAGGCCCAATTGGAACCACCAGGTTTTCCACCAAGGCGGCAGGACACGAACTTCCACTGTCGCTCCCGCGTGGTTCCATACCCCGTTGTTGTTGGAGCCCTTTACCCTGAAGAAGTACTTCCCCGCGGGTAGGGAGGTAAAAGTGGCGTAACGATGGTCCGCCCCGGTTTGGATCCACTTGTCCGACAGGCCCTCCATGCGGTAGGCGTAACGGTTTTTTTCCGGAACCGTAAAATCCAGGGCGGCGAATCCGAAAGAGACCATATCGTCGCGATGGGACAACACCACCTTATCCAAAGTATAAATGGGAACTTCCCGGGAAACGGTCTGGTTGAACTTGCGGAAATCCGAGAGCACCACCGGCGGCAAGTAGTTGTTTTCCCGGATCCGGGCCGGGTTGATGATGTTGAATCCATTGATGCCGCCGAAAAACAATTCACCCCGGCTATTGCGGTAGTAAGCCCCGCCGTTGAACTCATCGTTCTGCAAACCATCGATGTAATGGAAATTTCGACATTCCGCCGTTTTGGGGTCGAATCTACCCAGACCCTTGGAAGTACTCAACCACAGACGGCCGTCGTTGTCTTCAACGATCCCGTAGACCGTGTTGTCCGGCAATCCCTCGTTTACTCCATAGCAACGGATTTTCCCGGTTTTCGGATCCAGGCGGTTCAGGCCGCCCTCGTTGCCAATCCATACAATTCCGTTGTCATCTTCATGAATGCTGAATATGTAGTTGTTGCTCAAACCCTCGGGGTCGTCCGGTTTGGCCCTGAGATGGGTGAAATGCCCGGAGCGGATATCCAGCCGGTCCACCCCCCCGCCATAAGTGCCGATCCACAAAACCCCCGGAGGTGACTCGTGCAGCACGCGTATCACGTTGTTGGAAACCGTCTGGGGATCTCCCGGCCGCTTCACGAAGCGGGTAAAACGGCCGGATTTTCGGTCCAGGCGGTTCAGGCCGCCGCCAAGCGTGCCCACCCACAGGTTGCCCAGGGTATCTTCGAGAATGCATCGAATCGTATCTGAGCTAATGCTTGATGGATTGCCCGGGTCGTTGCGATAAGCGGTGAAGGTTTCCGTCTTCGGATCAAAGCGGCTTAGTCCACCGTTGTTTGTTCCCAGCCAGAAAAAGCCGTCACGGGCTTTCATAACCACGCGGACGCGGTTGTCATTCAGGCTGGACGGATCTCCGGGGCGATGGCGGTAGTGCTTGAAACGGTTGTTTTTACGGTTTAGCCGATCCAGCCCCCCGCCATGGGTGCCGATCCACAACATGCCGTCGACATCCTCGTAAAAAGACCAAACGATATCATTGCCGAGGCTGTTGGGGTCATCGGGATTGGAACGATAATGGATGAAGTGGTTCTTGCGGCCGATGGACTTGCTGACTCCACCGCCGTAAGTACCCACCCACAGGACCTCTCCGCGATCCTCAAAAAGGCAATGTATTTCGTTATGCGCGATGGAGCGATCATCCCCGAAAACCTTGCAATGAACCGTGAAGCCTTTGCCGTCGCCCTCATGCTTGTGCAGGCCGTTGTCCGTGCCCAGCCAAATCGTTCCGGATCGATCCGCCAGAATCGTGCGCACCGTGGGGCTGTTCAGTTCTCCTCTCCCATTTTGATTAAAAGGGAAATGCCGCCAGCCACCATCGTCGGTAGTCCAGCGAAAAGCCCCGCGGTTTTGGGTGCCGATCCAGATGCGTCCGGCATTGTCTTCAGCAATACTCAGTATGATGGCGTTATCCAGCGCCGCCATGGGGTGGCGGACCGGTGGCGATCCGGGAGTTTCCACCCGGAACATGCCCCTACCCTGAGTGCCGATCCACAAGCATCCCCGGGTGTCCACATACAGCGCACCGATGGCTATTCCGCTCAATTGACTCCAATCGCCCTCTCCAGCAGCTGCATGCACAAACCCGCCGGTATCTGGATTCCAGCTCTCAAGCCCCGCATTGGTACCCACCCAGATTGTACCTTGACCATCCTGAGCCAGACTGGTGACCACGTCATTCACCAAGCTGTCATTGCGGCTGGGAACGTTCTGGAAACGCCTGAATTTTCCGGCTTCCGGATCATAGCAGTTCAGGCCGCCGTGATACGTACCGATCCAGATTAAACCCTTGTCGTCTTCCAGCAGGCAGAGGATATTGTCATGGCTGAGGCTGTTGGGCTCATTGGATTCTTCCTTGAACACGGTAAAGGAATATCCGTCGTATCGGTTTAGCCCGTCCTCGGTGCCCAACCAGAGAAAACCACGCCGGTCCTGCAGTATGCACTCCACGATGCTCTGAGATAGCCCCTGTTCGAGCGAAAATGTCTGAAAAAACAGCTTTTCCCTGGCAGGCAAAGCAGCCGAGAATCCCGCCCACAACAAAAACCCCAACAGACCCAATTTGATTGTGCGCACGAAATATCTATACCCATATAGGGAATAAAATGCAAATGGGGCTAAAGTTGAAGAGGAAGGAGAGTTGGAGAGGAGAGATGGCGAATGGTGAATGGCTGAATGGCGAATGGGGCGCTCGCGGTCAGTGGTGAAAGGATTCTGAATAAGGAATAAGGCATAATGAATAAAAAAAACGCGAGAAAACTTCATCGGAAAGGCGTTTCCTTTCCCCTTATTCCTTCTTCATTATTCGTTATTCCAGATCTTTGGTTTTCCGCTTTCCGCGTGATCCGTGGTTGATTATGCATGTTGCGCTTTGGGGGGGGCGGATTTATCGCTTGCCCGGGTCGGCACGGAGCAATTTCACGGCCAGTTGGGCGGCGTCCACGGGCCAGTACTCCCGCGGCCGGGGTCGGTACACACCTCTGTGTCCCCGGGCGGGGCGGCAGTGTTTCAGGGTGCTCCGCCATGACCGGGGCAGGGAATCTTCTCCGTACACCGCTCCCAGCAGGGCGCCGCAGATGGCGGCATTGGTGTCCGTGTCCCCACCGCGCATAATGGTATCCACCACCCCGGTCTCAGCGTCAGGTGCATGCAGCAATTGCCACAAAGCGTTGCCCAGGGCGATCAACACCCATCCCTGCTGCTCAAGGTATTCAGCCGGGGGAGCATCCGCTGCGCGGGTCATGGCCTGCACAAGCGCGGGATCCGCTTCCCATTCCCGTGCCAGCTCCAGCATGAAATTAAACAATTTTTCGGGATTCTCGCCTGTCTTTACGGCGCGGGCCAAACCCACGGCAAATACCGCATTGGCCTGCAGGCAGATAGGATTCGGGTGGGTCAATGCCGCATCCATGCGTGCCCATTCCGCCACCTGATCAGGTGAGCGGAGAGCGCCGAATATCCCCAGGGGGCTGATGCGCATCAAAGCGCCGTTGGCCTGGCTGCCGGTATTGGGAAAGCCCCTTAATCCCATGGCCACGGTATTGCCGCAGTCAAAAGGTTCCGACGCCAACCAGCGCTGGTAAGCCCGCCGTACGGTTTCCGCGTCATAAGTGCCTCTTTCCGCCAGGTCCCGGGCCAGGGCCAGGGCCATCTCCGAATCATCCGTGGGTTGGCCGGCCAAGGTATTCCACTGGCCGCCTTCCCGCATTTCCCTTACCCCGTCGGGGTAGCGGCTGCGTATGCGCTCGGGTGATTCAAACTCCACCAGACTGCCCAGAGCGTCTCCGCTCAACTGACCCAGCAGGCATCCCCGGGCCCTTTTTTTGATCCACTTGGCCATCAATGACTCTCCCAAACGCCCTCCACGGGCTCTGCCCCCATTTCACAAGCCATTCTGCAAAAGTGTACCGGGTTGCCCCAAGGCTTGTCAATCCCTCGATAAGCCGCGGTATCCGGGCCGTCCTGCGGTTCAATCTTCAGCCCCGGGTGGCGGACAACATGTTGCGTGCCACCAATCTTACCCGCCTCGAGTTCAAGGGGCGAGCGAACCGGATTACCAAGACCGATCATCAACGCATGCAGCGTTCCCTGATGCAGCAGTTCAGCTCCACCCAGGTCCACCCGGATCACCAGGTGGAAAATTCACGTGGTGACACGTTTTCTTCAGGCAACGGCAATTGGGAAAAGAATTTCAGCAACGGGCAGCACCGCAAGGCCTACCACTGGGAATTGGTTTTGGACGAATAGGGAATCCCCCGCGGGGATTCCCCGCCCGTCTTACTTGTCCGAGGACTCCTGCATGCGTTCCGCGGTGAACACGCCCTGAGGCTGATAAACCTCAAAACCCGTCACTTTGCCCGACTTGTCCTTGTTGAACTTCAAGCGGATCATCTCCACTTCCTTTATGGAGAATTCGCCACCCAGTCGGGGCACCAGTTCAGAAGCGGGCTGATTGGCGACGCGGATGGTCAGCACGGTACCTTTAAGGGCGATGATCGCTTTCTGCCCCATCAAGCTGTAATCACCGCAAAGGGTTTTCAGGAAAACCGGATCCGAGTAACGTGAATCAGGTTGTTTATCGAATACGATTGGACCGGTCATTGGTTCAAAAGGCGCACTGACCCGGTAGATGAACCCGTTGACATCCGTATGGAACGTCAACTTCATGTCCTCAAAAGTGGGTTCCTGGATCTTTTTGCCGACAAAGGTGTCGTAGTGCCAATGCTCCAGGGCCGTCTTCATCCCGTTGAAGACGAACTGCAAGCCTTTGCCGTTCCGGGTCACCAGCAAGTCCCCGTAGCCGGGATGATGGTAGGTGCCCATGTAAGCAGAAACGGGGTGGGAGAGGCGAGTCTTGGCAATGCGCCGGGTGTATTTCTTTTTGGCCGCTTTATCCATTTCGCCGGTACGCTCCTGTTTGCGCTTGGCCGCGTCGGCGATCCAATCCACCGGTTCCATGCCCAGCAGCCGGTCGGCGGCGGTTCGAATGAGCAGTTCCGGCAAGGCCGCATGGTTTTTATTCGCCAAAACCACAAAACCCAGACCGTCGTCGGGCAACAGGGTCACCATGCAGGTGAAGCCGTCGATATTGCCGCCATGATGCACGCGCCGGTGGCCACGGTAGTGGTCAACGAACCAACCCATCCCATAGCCGGCGTCGGAGACACGGGGATCACCGGAGGTGCCGGCCCCGGCCATGTGCAGGGTATGCATGTCGCGCAAGGTGGCTGGATTGATGATGGCCTTGCCGGCGTATTTGCCGTTGTACAAGTGCACTGTCAGCCAGCGGCTCATCTCCCTGACCGATGAGTTGATGGCGCCGGCGGGTCCCACCGTGGTGATGTCGCGGAAGGGGATCTTTTCCAGTTTTCCCTCTTTCTCAGCGTAGGGTTGGGCGAAGTTCTCATCCTGTTGCGATGCCTTTACCGAGAAATTGCTGCGTTGCATATCCAGAGGCGTAAAGACCAGGTCACGCACCGCTTTTTCCCAGGGGGAACCGGTCAGTTTTTCCAACAGGAACCCGGCGGAGAGAAACATGAGGTTGTTGTATTGGAATTTTTCCCGCAGGTCCGCGGACAACTCAAGGTGGGCGATACGCCGCACCAGTTCTTCCCGGGAAACGGTGAAGTTGTTGTACCAGACCAGGTCATGCCGGGGCAGTCCGGAACGATGGGTAACCATGTCCCGGGGTGTCAATCTCTGGCCCACTACGGCATCATGCATTTGGAACCATGGAATATAGTTGCGCACCGGCTTGTCCCACTCCATCTCTCCCCTGTCCACCAGCACCCCAAGAGCAAAAGTGGTAAAGGCTTTGGAAGAAGAACCAATGGCCAGCAGGGTGTCTTCGGTCATGGGCAGCTCGCGTTCAATGTCCCGCAGTCCGAAACCGCCGGAAAACACCAGGGCATCATTGTACACAACAGCCATGGCCAAACCTGGTGCGTTCAAGGTTTTCAAACCATCTTGGATGGTCTTTTCAAAGTCATGCAGGGCGGCTTTGGCCTTGGCCACCGGATCGTCCGCCCGCTGCAGCTTAAAAGGAAACTCTTGCCCACCCTGGGTGAATGTGCCCTCCAACACCGTACCTTCCGCTTTCAGGGTGCCCGAGAAAGTCGGGTCCCCGGGAATACCCGCTATGGAAAAACGGACGGCCGCATCCTTGATCTGGAAACCCTTCAGGGGGATCTCCTTGACCTGTTGAATGGGAATGGTGATATCACCCTTCCATTCACCCGCGGGGGATTTCTCCAGGTTGACCAGTACTTCCAGGGGTGTCCCCGGGAGCTGGATCTCACCTTCCCAATGGCCACTCACCTGGTCGGATGCCGCGGCCACAAAGGGCAGGCATACAACCAGCAAAAAAACAGCGAATTGAACGGATCTCTTCATGAGCATTTTGCCTCCAATGAATGAAACGCGAATCTCATGTCAAAGGTTTTTCTTGGATGCCGCGGGTAAACGAAATTCCGGGGAATTATTGCATGGACAAATGGGTAACCATGGCCCGCAGCCTTGACGCATGGGCCAGGTATTCCGTCCTGATCGTGGACAGGCGTTTCTGGAGAGCGGACAATTCCTCGCGCAGACATTCGCTTTTCTCGGCCACCAATCGGCCGTACTTGCGTTTCATCTCCGCCAGGGCGGCATCACGAACCCGGGCATACTCCCGTCGCAACGCGGCGATACGTACCTGCGCTTTCTCATACTCTCCGCGCAGCCGTCCAACCAGGTCTTCTACGGCCAGTCCGTATTCAGCGGCCAGGGAATGAATGAGGTTGTGGACCGGAACGATTCGGTCCACCCGCCAGGCATTGGCGCCGGCAAAGGCGAATCCCCGCTGCAGGTCCCCCTTGCGTGCGGCATTCAGGGCCAGGGAAATGCAGTAGTGCGCTTTCTCCGCCTGGCAGCTTCTCAGGCATTTCCATGCACAGCGGGTCGGCCCGGCGACTTTGCGCTTCAGGCGATCAAAAAACTCTCCGGCCAGGGCCCGGCCCGGCAACCCCACAGGGCTGGCAATGATACGAATGTCATTGCGGGTGGCCGTAACGAAAGCCTGTTTGAAACCCTCGTGAGCATCACATTCCCGGGTGCCCACGAAACGGGTTCCCATCTGCACTCCAGCCGCTCCCATGCGCAGAAAACGGTGAATATCCGCGCCGGAAAAGATTCCGCCCGCGGCGATCACCGGTATCGCACTCCCCTCCTTTCGCCGGAATGCCGCCAATTCCCGCACCACCGCAGGAACGATGTTCTCCAAGCGGTTTTCTTTGCTGTCCAGTTCCGTTGCGGCAAAGCCCAAGTGGCCTCCCGCCAAGGGTCCCTCGACCACCACGGCGTCGGGAATATCTGCATAGGTTTTCTGCCAATATGAGAAAATCAACCGCGCGGCCCGGGGGGAGCTGACAATGGGGACCACCTTGATGCCGGCTTGACGCAGTTCTTTTACCGGGATGCCGCGGATCGGCAAACCGGCGCCGAGGAAAACCATATCCACCCGTTCTTGAATGCATGTTTGGAGCAGGTTGTCGAAGTCATCAGCGGCCATCATGATGTTGACCCCTAAAATCCCCGTGGTTGCGGCACGGAATTTACGGATCTCACGGCTCAACGCCCGGGCGTTGGCTTCCCGGCCGTTCTCGAAGTAGTCCGCCTCCAGCATGCCGATGGCCGTGGCTGCGATCACCCCCACCCCGCCTTCCCGGGCCACGGCACTGGCCAATCCGGAAAGAGAGATGCCCACCGCCATACCACCTTGGATCACCGGAACCGGAATTTCCAGATCACCGATTCGCAGGGGTGGAAATCCGGTTTTTAACTTTGCTTGTAACATCCGTTTCCAGGCCGGGATATCTATTTTGGGAAGAGATAGATGCTTTTTCAAATTGTTCATGTTACTCCCTTCAACTCCCCGATTTCGCCCCCCCGACGATATCAGAAGGAACCGGTCCATCAGTTTACCATTGTTTGCCTGCCAACACAACGGGCCTCAGCTCTCGATGCCTTTGCGGGCCGTGACACCCTGCTTGTAATAGTGTTTGACTTCACGCATTTCCGTCACCAGGTCAGCCTGCTTGATAATCCTTGGGTCGGCCTTGCGCCCGGTAAGCACCAATTCCACATCCTGCGGCTTGTTTTCAATCACTTCCAGAATATCTTCCACCGGGATCAAACCGAACCATACCGCCACGCAGGCTTCGTCCAGAATGACCACCGCGTATTCCCCTGAATGCAGCAACTTGCGCGCTTCCGCCAGCCCTTCCCTGGCCAAGCGTATGTCTTCGAGATCCGGTTCGCCCCGCAGCCAACAACCACGGCCGTATTGGCGGGCGACAATGGATTCAGAACAATCCTCCAAGGCATCGATCTCGCTGTAACGTCCCGACTTGATGAACTGGGCGATAAACACCTTCAAGCCCGCGCCCGCGGCACGCAATGCCAGCCCGATCGCCGCCGTTGTCTTGCCCTTGCCGTCGCCGGTGTACACCTGAACGTATCCCCTTTCAAAAGCCCGGCGGCCGGTTTCCGTGACAACCGTATCCTCAATGTTCATGCATGATCCTCCTTGAACTCATTCCCAATGCCCCTAGATGCTGTGAGCATTCTCACACGACCGGGTTCCCTCCCCTTGCCGGTTTCAGCAGCAACCACAGAAAGAAAGGCCCGCCCAGCAGGCTGGTGAAAATCCCCACCGGCAGTTCCGTTGGGGAAAAAAACGTTCTTGCCGCGGTGTCGCAAGCCACCAGGAAAGCGCCGCCGAACAGGATGGAGGCCGGCAACAGGCGACGATGGTCCGCCCCTACTATCAGGCGGCAAATATGCGGGCACATCAAACCCACGAATCCCACGGGTCCGCAAATTGAAACCACAACCCCCACCATCAGGGAAACCACGATAAACAGAACGGTGCGCACCCGGGCAACGGCCATGCCGCGACTGGCCGCCAACTCCTCACCCAGGGTCAGCAGGTTGAGTTCCGCCGCCAGCGCCGCCAAAACGACAACCACGGGAACCACGGCAACCATGGCCCGCAGGGGCGCCTGAAAACCCACCATCTGCAATCCCCCCATGAGCCAGCGCAGGATGCGGAAAGTGTCGTAAAAATCCGCTGAGTACTGAATCAGCAGGATCAGGCTGGCGAACAGAAAATTCACCGCCACCCCGGCCAGAAGCATGGTGGCGGTGGTGCATCGCCGGCGCAGGCTGGTCAAGCCGTAAACCAGGGCGATTGCCAACAACGCCCCGGCCATGGCGCCCAGGTTCATGCCGGAAAACCCCAACAACAATCCACCAAGTCCCAGCCGCAATCCCAATGCGGCTCCCAATGACGCCCCGGCGGAGACTCCCAATGTGAAAGGCGTGGCCAGGGCGTTGCGGAAAATGGCCTGGAAAACCATGCCCGCAGCGGCCAGGCCAGCTCCGGCGATCCACCCCAACAGAACCCTGGGCAGGCGGATCTGCCAGAAGATCATGGCCCCGGTGCTGCGGGCGGATGGGTCGAGCATGTCATCAATGGAGACGCCCCCACCCACGAGAGGCGCCACCAGCAAAACCGCCAGGGATCCCAGGATGAAAAGCGGCAGCAGTGGAAAACGCTTCATGCCTTCCCCTCCTGGGGCACCACCAAAGGAAGTCCACTGACTGGATCCTCGATGAAACGGAAGGGGGTGTCGAATATGGCTTCCAGCCTGCCCGGTTGCGTCAACTCCGTCGCATGGCCGATCCAAGCGACTTCGCCATTTCTCAGAGCCAGGACTTCGCCGCCGGCCTGGATGGCGGTGTTAACGTCATGGGTAACCGCAACAACGGTGGCGCCTTTACTGCGGTTGATTTCCCGCAGAATACGGGCAACCTCCGCCTGGTGACGGTAATCCAGGAAAGCCGTGGGCTCGTCCAGGAGCAACACTTCCCCCTGCTGGGCCAAAGCCGCGGCGATAAACACTTTCTGCCGCTCTCCACCACTTAGGGTCTCCAGCCTGCGCTCCGCGAACGCCGTTACCCTGGCCTGTTCCATGGCTGCTTGAACCACTTTGTCGTCATCCACGTGGGCCGTACCGAACATCCCGGAGTAGGCGTATCGTCCCATGGCCACAAACTGGCGCACAGTAAAAGGGAAACGCTGATCCTCCCCGGGTTGGGGTACGTAGGCCAGCCGCCGTGCCAGGTCCCGCTGGGAGTAGTCCCGCAGGGAACGACCAAAAAAACGCACTTGCCCGCTCCAATCAACATGGATCCGCAGCAGGCACTTGAGCAGGGTTGATTTGCCGGCCCCATTGGCCCCGATAACCGACCAGGTCTGTCCGGCCCCAATGGAAAGGGACACGTTCTTCAGGATGGATGTACCGTTGACGGTAAAAGTGAGCGCTTTGATTTCCAGGGCGGATTGGTTCATGGCGCGGGTTTCGGCAGATGCGCTTGCGGATGCAAGAGGCGCGCCAGGCGTGTCAGGAACTCCGCGTAGCGCGGGCCGGGCCGCAGGGCCCGGGTTCCGGTCCAAACGTAAATCCGCCCCCGGCGCACAGCCGCCACTCCGGTTAAGGCCTGCCATTGTTTTAATAACTCCCCGGTCGGCGGTGACGGCATGCCCTGGATGTTGATCAGGTCGACGATCACGTCGGGATTCAGGCGGATCACCCCTTCGGCGGAAAGTTGCGGAAAAGCCACGCGGCCTTCACGGCAGGCATTCACTCCACCGGCCAGGGTGATGAGACGGTCAAAGAAGCCGTCACGGCCGGCCACGTAAATCGGACCCAGTTGCGGAGATGAAGTACCACGCCCGATACACAGCAACACCCGGGGACGGGGTTTTCCCGCCACGGCTTGACTCACACGCCGGGCCTGCTTGCGCAGACGCCCCACCAGTTTTCGGGCCCGGTCTTCTTCTCCACATACCGCTCCGATGGATAAGATGGATTCATGTACATCTTCAAGGGTACGATGGGGAA
>Ga0272443_10006377_pt1 | contig 11715 bp, 5 predicted proteins | sample SSMAcet12_FD_193581 | JGI IMG/M metagenome (GOLD analysis project Ga0272443, IMG submission 193581) | Marine sediment archaeal communities from Little Sippewissett salt marsh, Falmouth, MA, United States - SSM-Acet-12 | ecosystem: Environmental > Aquatic > Marine > Wetlands > Sediment ... | reverse complement strand
CCCACTCACAATAACCACGCTTCGAAAATCACCGGAATCTATGCAATCAATGAAATCTATGAAGCAGGAAAGATAGACAAGAAGCACCCTACCCAAGCCCGGCGATAACGGCAAAACCAACCCCTTGTTGACCAACACGCACTCAGCTCATTGCTCACCGCTCATAGCTCAATGCTCAGACGCCCCCGTTGCCCCCCCATCCCACCAAGCCTAAACTTGCCACGGACAGACCACCGGAATTCCCGGCCAACAGGACATAGAGAAAACTCCAATCGAGGCCCCACGGATGAAATCGAAAATCGCCGCACTCACCCTGACTCTTGCCATTACCTCCATCACCTCCGCCGACGAAGGCATGTGGCTCTTCAACGGCCTCCCCAAAGCCCAACTCGCTGAGAAATACCACTTCACACCCACCGATGCCTGGGCCGAGCACGTCATGCGAGCCAGCGTCCGCTTCAATTCTGGCGGATCCGCCTCCTTCGTTTCCAGCACCGGCCTCGTCCTCACCAACCACCACGTCGGCGCCGACACCCTCCACAAACTCTCGACCTCCGAACGCAATGTCTTCGAAGACGGCTTCCTCGCCAAGACCCTTGCCGAAGAACTCCCCGCGCCCGACCTCGAACTCAACCAACTCGTCTCCATCGAAGACGTCACCGACCGCGTCATGGCCGCTGTCAAAGACGGCATGGCCGCCGGCCAAGCCATGGCCGCCCGCCGTGCTGTCATGGCCGAAATCGAAAAGGAATCCCTCGACAAAACCGGATATCGCAGCGACGTCGTCACCCTCTACGGCGGCGCCCGCTTCCACCTCTACCGCTACAAGAAATACACCGACGTACGCCTCGTCTGGGCCCCCGAATCCGGAATCGCCTTCTTCGGCGGGGATGCCGACAACTTCGAATACCCCCGCTACTGCCTCGACGTCTGTATCTTCCGCGTCTACGAAGATGACAAGCCAGCCCAAATCGAACATTTCCTCAAACCGTCTCCCACCGGCGTCAGCGATGGCGAAGTCGTCTTCGTCTCCGGCAATCCCGGCCGAACCCAACGCATCCTCACAGTCGCCGCCCTCAAGTACCAACGCGATCACTACCTCCCCTACGTCCTCGATTTCCTCCGCCGCCGAGAAATCCTCTGGCAGCAGTTTGGCCTTGAAGGTGAAGAACAAAAACGCCGCGCCGAGGACGACCTCCTCGGCATCCAGAATTCCCGCAAGGCCCTCAAAGGCCGCCTCCAAGGTCTGCAAACCCCCGCCTTTTTCGCCGCCAAAGAGAAGGAAGAGAAAGAACTCCGCGCCCAAGTCGCCGGCGACGAGAAACTCGAGCACAACCTGGCCGCCTGGCAGACCATCGAAGACGCCCAGAAGCGACGCACCGCCATGCTCGGCAAGACCGCTGGCTTCGCCGGCCCACTCTACCGCATCGCTGAACAGATCGCCATGCTCGTCGCCGAAGACGAGAAGCCCAGTGGCCAGCGCCTCCGTGAATTCCGCGACTCCGCACGAGAATCCCTCCTCCAACGCCTCTTCTCCCCCGCCCCCATCTATCCCGACAAGGCCAAGGCCGAACTCGCCGATTCCCTTTCCCTCTTCATCGAACGCCGTGGTGGCGACGACGAACTCGTTGCCAAGGTGCTCGACGGCAAGAGCCCCGAAACACGTGCTGCCGAATTGATAGACGGCACGCAACTCAACAATGTCGACTTCCGCAAGAAACTCGTCGAGGGTGGCAGAAAGGCTGTCGAAGCCTCCGACGATCCGCTTATCCAACTCGCTCGCCTCATGGAACCCGAATCGCGAAGCCTTCGCCAGGAACAGGAAGAACTGGCCGAGATCGAGCAGCAGGCCTACGCCCAGATTGCCGACGTCCTCTTCGCCATCCACGGCACCAACACCTACCCCGACGCCACCTTCACCCTCCGACTCGCCTACGGGCCCGTTTCCGGCTACACCGAGTCCGGAACCTTCATCCCGCCCTGGACCACTATCGAAGGCGCCTTCGAACACGAAAAGAACCACGGCGCCAAAGAACCCTGGATCCTCCCCAAATCCTGGCATACCGCCCGTCCGCGACTTGATATGGAAACCCCTATGAACTTCGTCTGCACGGCTGACATCATCGGTGGCAATTCCGGCAGTCCCGTCGTCAATCGCAACGCCGAACTCGTCGGCGTCATCTTCGACGGCAACATCCAGTCCCTCACCGCCAACTACTTCTATTCCGACGAACAAGCCCGAGCCGTCTCCGTCGACATCCGCCTCCTCATGGAGGCCCTCCCCAAGGTCTACAATGCCAACACCCTCGCCAACGAACTAGGGCAATAGAATCGCGTTTTGTATAACCAAAAGCCGATAGCCGCGGGCTTGCCCCGCGCTCCCTTCCATTCCGAACGGCCCCCCGGCCAGCTTGCACCCAGAACTTCCCACCTCCAGACACCCGGGTGCCACTGTCGTCCCGACAGTGCCCCGCCAGATAATATCTCTTTTCCCGACGCGATCATCACCCACGAGCTTCCCAATCGATTCCCCAACACGATGCCACTATCAGGTGGCTTCACAGCTTGCGTCGCCAAGCGTATGATTCACCGGCGCAAGGGCACCGAGGGAGGCCGATCGATGCAACCGATTATGCAAGCCATCTGGGAAGACGATGCGCCAACTCGTCCCGAATCGGAGGCGAACAGAATGCCAGTCCTCTCCTCCAATTTCTACCCCCTGACCGTGCTCTGCTGCGTGCTCAGCGTCCTCACTGTCGGTGTCGTGGTAGGCTTCTTCTGCACCCAATTCTTCAACGAATATACCATATTCCTGCGGAGCCTCGGCGCCTGAGTCCGTAGCCCTGACCCACGTGCCAGTGCAAGCCCGGACTATTCACGTGTGGCACGTCCCTGAGCCCCCGGCGAAGGGCGTGGTGAACTGTCGTAGCCGTACCGCCTCGGGTGGAACGTTCCTGAGACCGCGAAGGTGAGGTTGTACCGATCCTGCGGCAAATCCCCCCCCGCCGGAACGCCAATATTTGACCCCCGCAAACCCTCCAAACATACTGACAAACTGACGCCGACCACCACACTTCCATGATCCAACACCACTGTTTCCGGTCTGCTGCGCCAAGTCTCTGCCAGCCTCCCCATGAAGTCTCCCACCACTGATTCGCACCCGGTAGCCCAGAGCACCATCAGCGACCGTCCATCCATCCAGGCCATCATTGCGGCCGTTGCCTTCGTCTGCGCCGCCTGGATCCTCTCCGGTGGTTGCGGACTCCTCGGCCGTCCCTTCGCAGCCGGCCTGACCTGGTGTGCTCTCCTTGTGATCGGCCTATCCCTTTCACCAAACCGTCGGGCCAGGCTCCGCACCTGGCTCATCTTCGCACTGGGCCTCCTCGTCGCAATCCTGACAACCGCATCCGCTAACGACGTCACACGCCTTGCCGGACTGGCCGTCTGCGCCGCGATCCTCTCCACGCTCGATCGCGACACGCTTTCCCAGCGAACCCTTTGCCTCACGGCCCAGGCCATCGCCCTGCTCGCGCTCTATCGATTCGCACTCACATCGATCCCCCTCGTCTGGCACATCTCCGAGTCGATCGCCGCTGCGATCGGCAACACCGCCTCGACCTTCTGGGGACGCCCCATCTCCGTCGGGCCCACGTTCGCCGGACTCGATCACCTCGTCCTCATGGCCGTCTTGATCCTCGGCTGGGCCAACCTTCTGGAGCGGCCTCGTGTTCGTCCAGTTCTGCTCGCCGTGTCGGCCGTCGTAATCGGTCACGCGGTCTATCTCCTGGTGCTTTCTTTCGTCGTCGATCTTGCCGGCGCGATTTCCGCAACTCCCATACAACTCCCGCAAGAACGTTATGTGCCTCCCGACTGGTTCTGGGGCGATGCGGTCAAGGCTTGGCTGCCATGGAACATCCCGGTCGCGGCCGTCGTGTGGCACTCCCTCGTCCTGGCGGCCATGCTCCATCTGGCACCCTACCGTCTCGAGGAATCGCCTGAAGCGGAACGCCTTCCGCTCCCCAGCCAAACCGGCTGGCGGGCATGGGCCCCCGTTGCCGTCGCCGTTTTGCTCCCGGTCGTGTCGATGCTCTCCCTGGGGAAGAGCGATTTGAATGAAAAGACAATCCTCGTCTTTGACCGGGGCTATCTCGATTGGGACGTCCCTGCCCATGGCCGATACGGCGCCGAATCTTCGGGACGCTTCGGCATGCTGCCAACCTTCGTCAGAAGCTTGGGTGGCAAGCTCCAACATTCAACCGAGTTGACCCCTGAGGAACTCTCCCAAGCGGACGTGCTCCTGCTGATTCATCCAAACCAACCCTGGTCCGACGAGACAATCGCCCGAGTTCATGACTACATTCGCCAGGGCGGGGCGCTCCTGGTCGCCGCAGGTCCTCGACTTCAGGACTCCACCGCCGCCAGCTCCTACAACGACCTCCTGGATCCGCTCGGCATGCCCGTGCGATTCGACACGGCTGTCAGTGAGAACGAAGCCTGGCGCCACGGAATACAAACCGATCACCCCGCGGCACTAGGTCTCGGAGACGACCGCGACCGGTTCGGAATGGGGGCTGCCGCGTCGATTCAACTCCCTTGGCGAGCCTCGCCAATTCTGGTCGGTCGATGGGGCTGGAGCGATCCGGGAAGCGACTTCTTCCTCACAGGCCTGGCACGCTGGGACGCAAACGAGCGACTCGGGGATCTGGTCCTCGCTGCCGAACGTCGACTCGGCGCCGGCCGCGTCGTTGTACTGGGGGACAATGCCTGCCTAACCAACCAGGGCAACGTCCGATCCTACCGCTTCACCGGTCGGCTCCTCGCCTACCTGGCCAATCGATCCGGCTCTCCACAAGCCTGGTGGCGTCATGTCCTCGCCCTCGGCCTGTTGGCCGCACTCGTATTCTTCTGGGCCGGGCCGATCCGCACCGAAGTCCTCGCCGTCTCCGTCCTGGCCTTCCTGCTCGCAACCTCGGTCACGACAGTCCTGAGCTGTCGCTCGTGGGAGGTCTATCCCGACGGACAACGCAGCACGCCGAATAACGTCGCCTACATCGATGCTTCCCACCTCGAAACCTGCGCAGAATCGCCGTGGAAACCAGACGGTATCGACGGCCTCGCCCTGACTCTGATGCGAAACGGCTTCCTCGTCCTCGCCGCCGACGACCTGTCCGGAAAACGCCTTCGCCGCGCAGGAATGCTCGTTTCCATCGCTCCCTCCCGCAGCTTCGCCATCAGAGAGCGAACGCGAATCCAGCAATTCGTCGAGAACGGCGGTGTGTTCATCTCCATGGCAGGGGCCACGGACGCACGCAAGGCCAATCAGGTCCTGAGACAGTTCGGCTTCCACGTACCTGTTGCCTATCGTCGTCCCGGTTCGAAACAAGCTGATGCCATTCCATTTGGCAGCCTCTATCGACCCTACCCGGACTACGAAGCATCTCTCGCCCCCGTCGTATTCCACGCAGCTTGGCCCGTGGGCATGAATCGGTACCACAACGCGACGTCCGTGGTTTCAGGCACGGAGGAAACAGACAGAAGCGGCGCCCCGATCGTAGCGATCTCGAGTGTTGGCCAAGGCGTGGCTATCGTCATTGGCGATACGGCATTCGCACTGAACAAGACGTTGGAAAACGTAGACGGCAGCACGCTCGCCGGCAACCGTATGAACGCCCACTTCTGGCGCTGGCTAATCGGCCAATTGCCCGGACGCGAGCCCTGGCTGCCACCCACTTATGATTGGGACGCTGCCTCATTCGAGACCTTGTCTAAGCCAGCCGGTACTGAGGAGAACCAGCCATGATGCGAAACTGGATCGCCGTGGCCCTCCTCAGCGCCTCGTGGATGTGGGGGCTCGAATTCTACATACCCACCAACGGCTGGACCTGGTCTCTCGCGATCATTGCCGCCATCCTCTTGCTGGCAACATCCCCTCGCCGCCTGCCGTGTCGCACGAACGCTGCAATCGCTGCAGTCCTGACCTTGCCGACCCTATGGATGATCTCATGGCCGTACGGTGCCATTCCGCTCTTCCTGATCCTGGGCCTGCTCCCACTGAGCCTGCCAAACGCTCCGCAACGAATCCGTGCTCTCGGCTGGGGATCCGTACGAACCGCCGCCATCCTCGCAGGGCAGGCGATCGTTCTTCGGGCCTACATCTGGTGGACGGCACGCTCCCATGATCTGCCTGAGCCCGGTCCGACCCTCGTGGCATGGGCTGCCCGACTTCTGGGAGCCGATGCCTCAACCAATGGCAGCGAAGTGGCCATCTTCTCCACTTCCGGTCTACAACGGCTCGGGGCAACCTGGGAACTCCTCCTCGATCCCGTCACGGTCTGCCTCCTCGCCGGCGCTATTGTCCTGGTGTCTCTCTGGGCATGGGAAGATCAAACACCCCGCCGAGCGAAAGCCCGCCTCGACTCTTTTCGACCTTGGCTCCGCAACGCCGGCTGCGTCCTCTTGACCGTCCTCCTGTGGATTCCAGTCCGGCTCGGACTGCTCATCGGGCTCTTTCTCCACCGCGAGATGCGTGCCCCCGACGAGCTGAAACTCACCGTGATGAACCAGTTCTTCAGCCCCTGGGTCCTGGCACTTGTTAGCCTGGGGGCCGTTGCACTTCTCGCCTGGTTAGTCCGACACGAACCGCTTGACCCATCCGACGAAGATCCCGAACAAGCACCGTCCCCCTCTGGACTCCGATCGCTCGCCATCTCCGCGGCAACCGTAGTCGCCCTGGTCGCCCTGGCGACGACACTCCTTGTGGTTGACCCCGTCGGAACGCCCAAAGCCGGCCGAGTCGTCTTCATCGAACGCCATTCCGAATGGGAACCGACCGACGGACCCTACGACACCAAGTCATACGGCGAACCCGCGTCGTACAACTACTCCGCCATCTACAAATATTGCCAACAGTACTTCGACGTCTCTCGCATCCTCGAAGACGAGAAGATCGACACCGCAAGACTTGCCGACTGCGACGTCCTCGTAATCAAGACTCCCACTCAGCCCTACTTGTCCGGCGAAATTCGCGCCATTGAACGCTTCGTCTCCAAAGGTGGCGGCCTTCTGTTGGTCGGCGAGCATACCGACTACGAGCATACGTCAACCTGCCTGAACCAGATCGCCAGGCCATTCGGTTTCAAGTTCCGCCCCGACCTCCTGTTCGCCGTGCAAGATCCCTACATTCAGCACGTGACACCCAGGCGACTACCCCATCCTGCCGTCCGCAACGTTCCCTTCATCCGCTACGCCGGGTCCTGCTCCGTCGATCCTGGCTGGAGTTGGGGGCGTGCCGCCGTGTGGAATACGGGGCTCTGGAGTCTCGACGCCGACTACAACATGGAAAACTTCTTCCCCCATGCACAATACCTTGCCCAGATGCGCTACGGAGCCTTTATCCAACTCTGGGAAACTCGCTACGGAAAGGGACGCGTCCTGGCCTTCACCGACTCGACCCTCTTCTCCAACTTCAGCACCTTCGAGCCCGGCAAGGCCGAGTTCATGCTCGATATGCTCTCCTGGCTGAATTGTCGCAGCCTCTTCGACTCGACCGTCGTCAGAGTCTTGGTGCGACTGTGTGGACTCGGCGTCCTGGCAGTCCTCGTCTGGCTGACCGCAACCCGTTTCCCCCGTGTGGAAGGCACCTGGCTCGTCGGACTGTGTGCCGTCTTGCTCGGCTACCTGGCTTCCACGGCAGCCATCGCCGCCTGGCAGCGAGGAGCACTTCCTGAATGTCAGCGACCTCTGGTCCGAGTCGTCATCGATCGAACAACTTCCGCGGTCCCACTCTCCGAAGGTGGGTTCACCAATGATCCTGGCGGCTACGGCCTGCTCGAACAATGGATCCCCAGGCTCGGACACTACACCGTACGAGCCGACGGTCCCGAGGCGTTCTCCGGTGATGTTCTACTCGTCGTGTCGCCGAACGTCTCCGTACCCGAAGAGTACCGCCGCCAACTCGTTCAGTGGGTGTCGGAAGGCGGCAAATTGCTCGTCGTCGAATCTCTCGACACCGCCGGAACAACCGCGAACAGCCTCCTCTGGCCCTTCGGACTTGCCGTCCACTACGCCACAGCACCCCAGGGCAAACTGCGCCTCGAATCCTCGGACTGGCCCGAAATCCCGACCCCCGCAGCATGCCACATCGAGGGAGGTGATCCGTTCATGTGGGTTGGCCAAACCCCGGTAGCCGCCCGAACCACCCACGGCAAGGGAACGGTCACCGCCATCGGCTTCGGCGCCTTACTGAACAACCAGAACATGGGCTCGACATGGATGATGGAGCCCGGCCCCACAGAGTTGCAGAACTACAATCTCCTCTTCGAGCTGATTGAATCGGTCGTCGACAACCGTCCCATCCGTCCGCGACCCGTCCAGAATCCGCAAAACGACGCGGCCGATGGAAGCCCGGGCAATCCGTCGGAAACGGGTAAGCCTCAACCGGACCTATGATCTTCCTCTTTCCTTTCCCGGTGGCCAATCGTCGCACTTGAACGATTCGGAAGGAGGGCAAGTCGCTGTAAGTTCTTTTCTGGAAAAGGCTTCCGGGAACCCATGGGTGACTTCGCCGCCCAAAATGCGTATACTGACGCGAAGCAGTCCTGGCATTCCCGGGCTGCATGCCACCTCAGTGCCGCGATGTTGCCAACAACTATGCCAGTTCCGGGGCCCAATCATGCCTGAAGCATCTCCCGAGTTTGAACAGTTTCAGAAGATCCAGGAAGAGCACCGACAACTGAAAACCCTTCTGGAACAGATCGAAACGGCGCTGACAGACCGGTCTGGCCCCATCGAAGCGGTTGTCGACCTTATCGGCCAACTCGGCCACCAACTCACCAAGCACTTCCAGACCGAGGAAGCCGGCGGATATTTCGCCGACGCCCTTTTCGAGGCGCCCCAGTTGGTCAACCGGGCAAATGACCTGATGCTCCAGCATCCCAAAATGACCAGGAGCGCCAGAAAACTCGCAGAAGCAGCCGATCCCAACAAGAATCCCGATCTCTGGTGGGAGCAGACGGCCGAGCGGTTTCAAGCACTCAAGGAGGAACTCGATAAGCATGAACGCGACGAGGACCTCCTCATTCAGGAAGCCTACACCCGCGATATCGGCATGAACGATTGACCGCGGTCTCGCCCCCCTTTTCTACCTGGGAAGTTGCGTCACACGGCCTGACACGCCACAATCGGGAGTCTGGAGCCCTGCACTTCCAGTGTCGATGTCGACAAGTCGAGTCGCCGCCACGTTGGCGACCGTACACTCAACTGCCTACCTTCTGCCTCGAGCAAGCACCGAAGGAGATCGCAATGACACTGCGCAAGACAACAGTCCTTGCCGTTGCCATGTTTCTTGGCCTGGTCTGCCTCCCGCCCCTGTCCTTCTCAGAGTCGATCAACCAGTCCGCCCGCGAAGTGCCTGTGGCCTACGAAGTCGATGTTGCCGTCGTTGGCGGAGGCGTCGGAGCCGTTTCGGCAGCAGTTGAAGCGGCCAACACCGGAGCGAGCGTCTTCCTGGCAGCGCCTCGCCCCTACTTGGGCGAAGACATGGCCGGTATGCTCCGCCTCTGGCTCGAAGACGGGGAAAAACCTGTCGGCACCCTCGCCGAGACCCTCTACAACGACCCCGTCGAAGGCGGCAGCGGGCCCCATCCTGACGCAATCGATTTCACCTACGAAGCAAGCCTGCCATCTGCTTCCGTTCACAAGGATTCAGACCCTCCCAAGGTCTTGAGAGACGGCAAGTGGGCCACCCCCAACAACGAAAGCGTTCAGTACGACGGCGATGTCACTCTCACCGTCGATCTCGGGGAACCCAAGCAGGTCGAAGAAGCTCACCTCATGGCCTTCTTCCGTGGTTCCGGACAGGCCCCCGGCAACTTCATGGTCAGCCGTGTTGACGTTTCCATTTCGGACGACAAGAAGAACTGGACTCCGGTAGGCTCCGTCGAAAGAAAATCGACCGAAGCGGTCTCCACACTCGCCGTTGAAGTAGGACGCAAAACGCGCTACTTGAAGTTCGACGTTCACAAGCCCGAATCGGAATCGCGCATTCTCCTGGGCGAAATCGAAATCGTCGGAGCCCCCTCCAAATCACGACCGATTGACGTGACCGCCCCCCGACCGCCACGACCGATGCACGTGAAACGCGCCCTCGACAACGCGCTCTTGAAGGCTGGCGTTCAGTATCTCTATGGCTGCCAGCCCACCGAGGTCCTCGTCGACAAGTCGGGACGCATCAGCGGTTTCGTCATGACCAACCGCGCCGGTCGCCAAGCGGTCATCGCCAAGACGATCATCGACGCCACCGATCGAGGACACGTCGCACGAATGGCCGGCGCCAAATTCCAGCCCTTCAAACCCGGCACCCACACCGTGCGACGAGTCGTGGTTGGCGGCGAACCACGCGAAGCCCAGAACATGACGGCACGCATTATGGGACGTCCCTACCAAGGTCCGTACCCGAACAAGGCCAAGACCTCCAGCGGCGAGTTCTCCTTGATCGAGTATACGATCGAGGTGCCCATGAAGGATGACAGTCCCGCTGCGTGGGCGGCGGCCGATCAGACGGCGCGCGATCTCACCTACCATCCCGAACAGCAATACACTTCCGACTACCTCTTCCATGTCCCCACCGATCCCGTGGTCGCCCGGGCGGAATCATCAGGGGCCTGGACTGGTGTGGCTTCCCTGCCACTCGACGCCTTCCAGCCAAAAGGAACCGACGGCATCTACCTGCTGAGCGGTGCTGCTGCCGTTTCTCGCGAACAGGCCGAACGCCTGCTCCGCCCCGTTTCTCTCATCGAAATGGGCACTCGAATCGGCAAGGCGGCCGCTGCCGATGCTGCCAAGGCCGCGAAGCCCAGCGACCTCGTCGTCAAAACCAGCGAACCGTCCACGGAGCCATGCCACCTTGACGTCGGCGAGTTCCTCAGCGGGACGCGACCCACGGACGAAGGACTGGCCACGGTGCCTCAACCAGCAAGCTCCCTGCCCGTCCTCGCACACTACGACGTCGTCGTCATCGGCGGAGGTACTACCGGTGCCCCTGCCGGTATCGGTGCCGCACGCCAGGGGGCCAAGACCCTCGTGGTCGAGTTCCTCCACGAGCTGGGCGGCGTCGGAACGGCCGGTGCCATCTCCACGTACTACTGGGGCAACCGCATCGGATTCAGCGCCACCGTCGAAGGAGGCGCCTCCTGGGTGCCCCAGCAGAAAATGGAGTGGTGGCGCCGCCAACTCCTCGACGCCGGGGCCGACATCTGGTTCGGCACCGTCGGCTCCGGGGCCGTCGTCGAAGGCAAGTACGTCAAGGGCGTTGTCGTCGCTTCCACCTGGGGACGCGGTGTGGTCCTCGCCGACGTCGTCATCGACACCACCGGCAACTCCGACATCGCCGCCGCTGCCGGCGCCGAAATCAACTACACCGACCACCGTGAACTCGCCATGCAGGGTACCGGCCTTCCCGGGACACGCCTCGGCGGGACCTACAACAACACCGACTTTACCATCACCGACGAAACCGACATGGTCGACGTCTGGCACATGTTCGTCTACTCCAAGGACAAGTACGCCGACGCCTTCGACCATGGCAAGCTCATCGATACCCGCGAACGACGCCGCATCGTCGGCGAGTTCAACATGACGATCCTCGATCAATTCAACCTGCGGACCTATCCCGACACGATCCAGGTTTCCCGAAGCAATTTAGACACCCACGGCTAC
>Ga0272443_10006376_pt1 | contig 11718 bp, 9 predicted proteins | sample SSMAcet12_FD_193581 | JGI IMG/M metagenome (GOLD analysis project Ga0272443, IMG submission 193581) | Marine sediment archaeal communities from Little Sippewissett salt marsh, Falmouth, MA, United States - SSM-Acet-12 | ecosystem: Environmental > Aquatic > Marine > Wetlands > Sediment ... | reverse complement strand
GGGAACCATAATATCTCTTACATCTGTTTGGGATAATCTTGAAATAGCATCCATGGCATTGGATTGCTCAGGTTCTATGCCACCGGCAGTCCTTGCCTCTCTTGTGGCTATCCTCATTTCGCTTTTTGTTATTTTTTCATTTTCTCCGCTTTTAAAACCAAATATCCTCAATACTCCGTCGCCAAGTATTTTTATTATAAATATAAGAGGATAAAGCAACCAATGGAAAACAATAAGGGGCGGAGCCACAACTGCTGCGACCGCTTCGGGATTATCTACGGCAAGAGATTTAACCACGATTTCCCCTATAACGGAAATAAACAAAGTCGACAATATAAAACCCCACATAAAGCCCATTTCCCTTTTTAGCAAAACAGTAAAAAACACCGTGGAAAGATTTATCCCCGCAAGAACAGTTGAAAAAAGTATATCCGACCGCTTCCTGATATTTGTTGCGGTACGATATCTGCCTCCTTTCTTAACGGACAACTGCTCCAATCTTGCTTCGTCCGATGCCACAATAGATATTTCGGCTAATTCGAAATATACAAGGAATAAGAAGATCAGGAATAAAATTATTAAAATCATTTCTTTTTCTTTATATTTACTTCTCTTATATGATTGTCGAATATATCCAGAATGGTAATCTCGTAATCCTTGTAAGAAAAAACTTCCCCCTCCTTGGGAATTCTTTCTAAAAGGGTATAAATGAAACCGGAAATAGTTCTATAATCATTGGAAAGAGGTATTGGTATGAAACGCTGAATTTCTTCTATCTCCGCCGACCCCGGTAAAGTCCATTCATTATCACCAACTTTATGCGCAACCGTACCCTTGTCTTCCCAGATTAGCTCCCTTTCAACATCTTCAATATCTATAACTCCGGAAGTTCCTCCGTACTCATCAACTACCACAACCAATTTATGCTTTGAATTCTTAAAGATTTTTATAAGCTGCACAAGTGAAAGATTTTCGGATACAAATACAGGAAGCGATATAAAATTCTTAACTTTTCCTTTTTTGCCATAGAGTTTTTTAAGTTCTAGTATTCCAATAATTTTATCCCTTGTTTCTGAAAATATCGGTATCCTCTTTCGCGTCCTACCAACTTTTTTCAATGCCTCTTTCACCGTTTCTTGTTCTTCGACAAAAGGGGTTTCAGTTCTGGGCAGCATAATCTCTTTTACTTTGATTTCATTAAGTCTTGACAACTTGGTCATTATACTGAATTCCCTATCGGTAAGAACCCCCTCTTTTTTCCCTTTTATTAAAACCTGCCTCAAATCTCCGGCTGTAAATTTTTTCCTGTAAAATTTTATTTTTGTAAGCGGTTTAAATAACAATAAAACAGGATATAGCAAATATTCTGTTATTATAACTGCCGGAGCAAAGAGCGCCGCCAGCCTTTTGCTTTTTGTCAGAGCAACCCTTTTGGGAGTATATTCTCCGAAAGCCACAAGAAGAATCGTTAAAATAATAGAAGAAACAAATAAGTTAAACCAGCTTTTAAGAATATCTTCCCCGACAGCCGCAAACGCGACGTTAACACCTATATTACCTATAACGGTACTCACCAGCACAAGTTTCGGGTTCCGCATAAGTTTATAGATGAGCGGATTGTCTTTTCTTCTATAACCGGGCAACGCGAAAAGAGCTGTTTCAGATGAAGAGTAAATAAAAGAACATATCAACAAAAGCAATAAAATGAAATAACCCATTATTCACCCAAATAGTATCTCTCTTTTTCTCTCATCACTTTTGTCTCCTCCTCAGTCTTATCGTTATACCCGGCCAAATGTAATATACCATGAATAGTAAGAAGTTTTAATTCCGAAAGAAGATCCTTTTCTTTTTGCCTTTTGGCCTGCTGCAGGGAAATATAAATATCACCCATAAGCTCTGGAATATCATCAAAATGAAAGGACAGAACATCGGTCGCATTACCTCTGTTTGTGTATTTTCTATTCAATCTTTTCATCTCTTTATCATCAATAAAAGTTATGGAAAGATCCCCTGAAAGGTTCTCACTCTTGACAACCTTCCGAGCCGTTTTAAGAATCTCTATTTTGAACTCGGGGATATTATTTACCGAAATGCTCATTCAGATTGAGAAGGATATTTCGGACGATGGTGATGTAGGCCCTCAAGACTTTGAGCGAAATCCTGAGCGATAATTTCAAGATCCTGCAGAGAAAGTTCCGATTTGCTTAACTGCCCTGTACTGTAAGCAGTTTTTATTCTTTCGTCTATAGTTTTCCTTATTTCCTCGGGAGTCGGATTATCCAGCGAGCGAACTGTGGCCTCGACCATATCGGCAAGCATAAGAATGCTGGCTTCTTTACTTACCGGTACTTCGGCATCATATTTGAAATAATTTTCATCGACCTCATCCAACATTCTCTTTGCTTTTTCGTAGAAAGGTCTTATCAATGAAGTACCCTGATGTTGTTTTATAATAGTGATAATTTCCTCCGGCAATTTGTACTTCTTTGCTATTTGAACAGCATCCTTAATATGTGATTTTATAATAATCGCTGAAAGCTTTGGAGGCAATTCATCATGGGGGTTGTTTTTGTCTTTGAAATTCTCGGCAAAAAACATGGGCCTCCGTAACTTGCCTATATCGTGAAACAATCCTCCAATCTTTGCAAGAAGGGAATTCGCTCCTATTGCCTCACCGGCACTCTCCGCCAGTGTACTCACCATCAGAACATGCTGATAACTTCCCGGAGCTTCCTTCGACATTCTTTTTATCAGAGGGTTGTTCAAATCTGAATATTCCATCCAGGTAAAAGTTGTGGCTATGTGAAAGATACGTTCAAATATGTAAAGAAGGCCAAAAAGAATAAGAATTGACATAAAACCATTGATAAGGCCATAAATAAACCCAATTGAAATATCTCTTACGCCTGACCTATTATATAATTCAACCGCAAGAATCAAAAATGCCGTTATCGCAGCCACAAACATCCCCGTACGGTAAAGCTCTTCTCTGTTTTTAAAGTTTCTGCTAAGAATTCCGCCTGCAAGACTTCCTGTAAAAACAGGTATAAAATTCATAATATCAAAATTTTCATAAAGAGAAATAACCAAAATACCGGTAACCGCTAAAAGCACCCCGAAATTAAGATTAACGGCTAGAGTAAAAAACATAACAAAGCTCGCGAGAGGCAGAAGATACTTAGGTAAAAATTTATATAAAACAAAGATTATTGTTATGTTTATCAAAAAAAGATATAGAAATTTACCATTTGCATAAACATTCTCGACCCGAAATCTTATAAAAAGCAGCGAAAAAAAACAAATCAAAAAGAAATATAATTGATTTCTGGCAATATTAGTAAGCAAAGAATAAGAATATTTATCATCCTGCGCTTTTCTTAAAGAATATAATTTACGGTACTCTTCCTGACTTACAACTTCATGAGCACCTACTATTTTTTCTCCTTTCCTGACCGTACCAAGAGAATCTGAAACCCCCCTTTTTGCTTCCTCCCTCATCCTTTCTGTGCCCGCGAAATCTATAAGCAAGTTAGGTACAATTTGTTTCTTCAATTCTGCTATAAAGTTGTCTTCTACGGAAAGATATCTAAAAATATCGTCGAGACCCTCCCCCAGGGCTTCTCTCGCCTGCTCCAGACTGAGCACGGAAGAGCGATCGATAAAAAAGCTCGTATCGGAGCCCACTATAAGCAACTTATCGTTATCGCTTTCAGGTAAGTTTCCCACACTGGGGATAACTCCTTTCTTAAATATATCTATAAAAACTGCTATTATATTTTGTTTTCTTCTTAAAATTTGCTGCTTATAAGACGAACTATCTGCGTAAAATGAAATCAACGAATCTAATTTAGGTAAAATTTCTTCCGACTCTCTTTCTTTTATTTTCTGAAGAACCGGAGGCACTTGCGCCGCCGCCTGTTTCCTTTCTTCATCCAATTCATTTTTAAATTTTAGAATTTTAAAGTTCGAAGGAGCAATAATTGCTTTTAAAGCGATATCTCCTTCCCTCAGAATTTGAGTTTTTCCTTTATAAGGATAAAATAAATTAAAAATCAAAAGGAGTAAAAACAAAAAAATTATATGTTCTTTATTTATCTTTATTCTCTTCATATCTTTTATAAGCCCTTACCACTTTTTCCACTACAGGATTTCTTACCACATCTTTCTCACTAAGATAAACAAAGGAAATATCCTCCAGGCCCAACAAAATATCCTGGAGCTCTATGAGCCCGGAAGTTGTTTTATCGGGAAGGTCAATCTGTGTTATATCTCCCGTCACCACCGCCTTCGAGCCTTCTCCTATTCTGGTCAAAAACATCTTCATCTGTGTATGCGTTGTATTTTGAGCTTCATCGAGAATAACAAAAGAATCCTTGAGGTTTCTTCCTCTCATAAAAGCAAGAGGGGCAATCTCAATAACGCCATTATCCATATACATCTGTATTTTTCTTTGAGGCATCATATCAAAAATAGCGTCATAGAGCGGAATAAGATACGGCTTCACTTTTTCCTCATAGTCGCCGGGAAGAAATCCCAGACTTTCTCCGGCTTCCACTGCGGGTCTGGCGAGTATTATTCTGGAGACTTTCTTCGATAAAAGCGCTGAAATAGCTGATGCTACGGCAAGATAAGTTTTACCCGTGCCTGCCGGACCTATAGCAATGGTTATGACTTTTTCTTCTATCTCACCTAGATATTTAGACTGATTAACTGTTCTCGGTTTTATAACATGATCGGGTAACAAAATAATGTTATTTTTCTTTTCTTTAGCGTGCAAAAAATAATTGATATCGCTTGTTGTAAGAATACCTCCTTTATCCAGAGATCTTGTTAATTCCTCAATCAGCTCTATCGACTTTTTTACTCTCTCCTTTTCACCCGATATAGTCAATTTAGAACCCCTGACAATTATTTTCACTCCCAGATGCTCTTCAAGAAAATCCAGATTTTCATCTTTCACGCCTAAAAGAGCTACACCGGATACTTTCTCTAAGTCTAATGATTGCTTAAACATCGAATTAGAAAAATAACCCTCCCATTAAATATTTAATGAGAGGGCTATTTTTCACTTATTATGATAAAAACAAATTAAGGTCTTGGTATAAAGAGGTTGGTGCCGGGTCGTATTAAATCAGGGCTGCTAATTTTATCCTTATTCGCATTATAAATATCTTTCCATCTCATGTACTTACCATAACCGTAAATATCTGACCTTTCAGCTATTTTACATAAATAATCCCCTGCTTTTACTTTATACCAGGAAATCTGCTCAAGTTTCTTTTCAAGTTCGGCCTTCTCCGCTTCCAATTCAGCTATCTTAGCATCCATGTCGCCGACTTCCATCTGAAGCGCGTCAATCTGTTCCTGTAAATCAGCAAGCTGTGTTTTTAACTCTTCTTCTTCCATTGTCAAAGCATTTATAATAGAATCCGCCTGAGCCGGAGTCCACTTCTGTTCCGCCAGCGTTAAATCGTCAAGTTCCTCTTTTACAACTTCTTCTTCCATTACTTCCTCTTCCATAACTTCTTCTTGCGCTAAAAGCCCAAAAGAGAAACAACAAATAATCAGACAAGCAACCAGAAAATATCTCATATTTAACCTCCTCTTCCTTATCACTTTGGCAAATTAAGATCCCAACCAGGTAATATTACATTAGGATCTTTAATTTTATCTTTGTTAAGTTCATAGATCTTCTTCCAATTCGAGATACCCTCTTTTGCGGCAATTTTCGCCAGGTAATCACCAGGTTCTACTCTGTAAAGATCATCGACCACTGCCGGACAGGACCTTACCTTCTCTCTCAACTCGGCAACATCGGTTTCCAACTCACTAAGTTCAGACTCTTTGTCGGCTTTTTCCATTTCCAGATCAGAAAGAGTCCCCTCGGCTTCCGCCACTTCAGACCTGAGTCCCTCAACTGCAAGTTCTCTTGCCGCCAATTCATCCATCTGCTCCTGGGAGGCGTATTGTGTACACCCAACCATTAACAGTATGGCTACTAACCCCAATACAAATTTCCTCATAGATACCTCCTTTTTAGAATCTATACTTCTTTACAATAATGGTACATGTAATACTATAAACAATTTCAAACCTTTTGTCAAGGATAAAACTTTTTATTAGCTCCGAGGGGAATCGAACCCCCATCTTCACCTTGAAAGAGTGATGTCCTGAGCCATTAGACGACGGAGCCAATTTTGAACTCTAAAATAAACAGAAGGGCTTTTTTGTCAAGCCCTTCTACCCGTCAATTTTTTATATAAACGCGTAGATGAATTATATCAGGTCGAGGCACTTTTCGTAGAAAGCTCTATAATCAGACCTCCTCGGATCGTCTTCATCCAGATCGAGCAGCGCCATCGAATCTCTGGGATGCAAATTCAATATTCCCGCAATCATATACGGAATATTATACCCCCACTCTATTTCATCTTTTAATGGTATAATATACTTCCCTATAACATCCAGGATTGGTCTTATATCGAATTTAGGATTCTTAAGAAAAGACATCAAAAGTTCTAAAGGACAATTGCCCGCAGCCCTGCCAATGCCATATAATGTTCCGTCCACGTAATTCGCCCCTCTTATTATTCCCTGAATTGTATTGGCAAAACCAAGCTGCTGATGATTATGGCAATGTACACCTATCTCTTTATTTTTAATGTATTTCTTATACTTGTCATAATAGAAATCTATATCTTCGCTGTAAAGAGCACCAAAACTATCCACGATATATACCGCTATAACCTTTGTTTCCTCCTGAATTTGCTGCAGGGCTTCGTCCAGTTCCCAATCCACCGCATGAGAAATCGCCATAACATTTATTGTTGCTTCGTAACCGTTTTCCGTAGCGGCGTTAGCGGTTTTTATTGCTTTATCTATGTCTTTCACATAAGTGGCAACCCTGATAATATCAACAGGGCTACCGTCGCGAGGTTTAATATCATCTATTGTACTTTTATGCGCATCCATCATTACAGAAAGTTTGGTTTCGCTTTCTATGCCATCAACAATCTTGTTCAGGTCTTCATCGTCACAAAACCTCCAGGGTCCGTACTCATCGGCAGAAAACATCTCCTTGCTGTTTCTGTACCCTAGCTCCACAATATCCACACCGGAATCGCAGATGGCCTTATAAACGGCCCGAACCGTATCGAACGGGAACTTTGAATTATTCATAAGTCCGCCATCTCTTATTGTGCAATCAACAACTGTTATTTCTGGTCTATACATCTTAAAACTCCTTATTTATAAAAAATTAACTGTGAGAGTATACAAAAACCTAAAAATATGTCAAGTGATTATAAAACAAAGTTAAGTCTAAAAGTCCGGAAAAAAGAAATATTTATGAACAATTATTTTTGATGTCTTAAAGTTTCGCAATTAATTTTCTCCTCTTCTTTAGACACGAAACATAAATTAAAAATCTATTTTTTTCTCTGGATGCTCAATTGTCCATCCGGTTCGAGGCGAACTATCTTTGCTTCGGAATAATACTGTATATTTTTTTCCCTTAGTTTCGCCTTCAACTGATCTTCTGTAAGATTCGTTCTCTCGAAGTTTCTTTTGATAAGCCTTCCGTTCTTGATAATAATTGTGGAATCGCCATATATAATTCTTGTAATTTTCCTGGGAGCTCTGCAAGCCAGAAATTCAAACACATGAACTAAAACCGCAAGAGTACTTACAGCTACCGCGGAACGCATGAGAGAAACAATTTCTTCGGGATAAATCATAACATCGCCTACAGCCGATCCCAGAGCTATTACTATCAGAATGTCGAAGAGGGTAAGCTGAGCCAACTGCTTTGTCCCTCTTATCCTTATTACAATAAAAGCAACAAGAAATATTATAGTGGTGCGAATAACAACTTCTAATACATTCCCAAAACTTATAAGCTCAATCATTATAAAAGAAATTATTAATTAAAATAAGGATGTCAAGTAAAAACTTCTTCTAATTTACTAAAAAATCAGTTAACTCTTAGGCAAAAACGTGTTAAATTTTTCAGAAAACAACAATAAAACATTTAATATCTCTTGTATATCTAATCTTCCCCTTAAGGTTCGAAGACGAATCCGAATTTCATAAACGCGTTTCCGCCAAGATAAGCGGATTCATGATAAACGTCTTTATATGCTTTAAAGCCACGGTAAGCATCTATGTAAATTCCCAATCTGGACTTCTGATTAAGATTGAAAAAGTAGTAAGAAAATCCGATTTTACCACACACATCCCAATCGGAAAACTCATACTCGGGCAAATTCTGCGAATCTTCAGAATCCTCTATCGTTTTGCTGAAAGTATAACCGGCAGATACCCCAACTTTCAAAACAAGCCTGGTTTGCTCCATATCGTTTTTAAAAAAACCGAAATTATAAGTTAACGGCAATCGGAATTGATGCGTTTTAAAATCTCTTAAGCCGTCAACTGAAAGAGAGGGCATTTCGTAATTTATTGACTTGCTGAGATTCACATAATCGAGACCTGTTTCGACTGTACGTCCGTGGCCTTTTAAAATCAAATGTATACCCGCATTAGAACTAACTTTTGTTGCTCCTGTAATCGCATCAATTCCTGAAACCCCATTTATCCCTCGCATGTTATCGTTATGGACTAAACCACCGTATGCTCCACCGGCTAAAACCGCAATTTTTACCTCGGCTTTCGTCGCACCTGTTATCGCATCAACGTCTGCATTGTTTTCTGTTTCCGGCATATCATATCTATCCCTCTCTTCAACGGATGAACCGTCTTCAACAATTGAAGTAAAAGAACTTTGCTCTTTAGAACCGATTACACTAATACTGCAACCCGTGAGAGCAACAAACAATGGAACTAAAAGGATCTTTTTAAATTTTCTCATACAAAAGCATCTTATAACCTTTTGAAAATTTGTCAAGTAATATTTTCGCTTGGCAACCCTCTATTTTTTCATTAATCACTTAGGTAAGAATCAGAGGGATTGCCGGTAAGGAAAGCCTCTCGGAGGGTAAGAAGACTCGGTTTTTCGATTTTTTGTTAAAAACTAAAAGTGAAGGGGGTACCGTTCACAAAAAATGCCTCGCAGACTGAGCGGGCATGGTCTTTTTACGAAGTAAAAAGGAGCGAAGTCGAGAGACAAGAAACAATTTCCTAGCTGGGGTAATTTGATTTCGGTTTTTTAGACCGGTATCCCCGAACGATAACCGCTGGGAGAATTGACTCTGGTTTTCTCGAACAGTATTCCTTACGAATCAACCCTCCGGGGCAAATGACTGCGGTTTTTCGAAAGCGTACCCCGAACGACAACCGCAGGGGAAATTGACCACATCTTTCTCGAACATTATTCCTTACGAATCAAATCGCCGTAAAAACTGCCTGCAGTTTTGCGTGGTTTATTCTACTTTATTTCGTCCGGACAAGTAAAAACTTACTGCATGTTTTAGTACTTCCCCCGCAATTCGCAGTTTCAATCACGCAAATGTGATATACTCCCGCTTTACTAAAATCATATCTTATTTCGTATAAATTCTTGCCTTTTTTCACTACCTTTTTACCGTCAGGTTCTGTTATTTCCCAGGCAACTTCCTTGTTGCCTTTACACTTCAAGAAACAACTGCTCCGAAGACGCAACTCAAGCTCCGTCGTTTTTCCCAGATCGATAGAATTAAAACGGACTGTTTTGAAATCCGGCTTTTTTGAAATAGCATATAGCACTTTAAGACAATAAGCGTTCCCGCATACTCCTCCCGGAGCCAATCCCATAACATCGTCCGGGTCAAAAGACCCGGGTTTTTTCTTGTCCGAAATAATTACATCGAAAGAAACATCACAAGAACTTCCATCCTCGCAAAATTGAGTAATGGTAACCTTATACAATCCGGAATAAGGAAAATCGTATATCGTTTTTTCCGCTTGAACCGCAACAGGAGGCGGGAAAAACATTACCGGAGCTCCAAATCCGCCATTAAACACAAGAGGAGGCTGAATGGTGATGTTATTCGGTCCGAGAGAACAATCTTTGCCGCAGTTTCCTTTAACGGATATCGTCTGCCTGGTCCCCAGTTTAATATTTTTAACAGAGGCATTATTCCTGACCGGTTTACCATTTACTAAAGCGGTAACACCACACTCACAATTAGCAGAATCCACAGCCGGAGGTCTGTAGTACGGTTCCCCGTCCGGTACGGGTCTTGTAGGATACAATCCACGTATAGGACTTTCACCTAAAAGGTTTCCTTCCCCGTCTTCCGCTTCCACTCTCCATCCTCCGGCAGGCAATGTTCTCCTACCCAGTTCTTCTCTTTCTCTTTCGCTTTCCGGGTAACAGACATCTTCTCCCCCGGGTGGATTCCCTTCTCGACTTCCAATTCTTGCTGTTCGTTCTACCGCAGGTTCGCAGCATCCTGCCCTTCTTTCACTCGATGGGAAACTATGTTCTATAGTTACCCTGCCGCCGGGATGACATCTTATTATGAAAGTCATAAAGCAGGCTTTGTCTCCCAGCCTTCTCCTCAATGCCTGTTCGGCAAGTCTGGCGCAATCACCCTCACCCGGGATATGCACTTCCCCGGTTCCTTCTCCACAGCATCTATCATACCAATCAGAACCCAGTTCTGAAAGAGCCTGTTCCATTTCCCCCCTGATTTTTTCCCTTTCTTCTTCCCAGTATTCGGTTCTCTCGGCGGCAGCCTCTTCCCGGATTTCTTCGATCTCTTCTTCGGTTTCCGCTATATCCTCTTCCAGACATTCGACCAATCTATGACAAAACTCATCGCAATCCCTGTAAGACGCTATTCTTATCTGGTTCAGCTCGAGAAGACACACAAGAGCCTGATAAGCGCTTTGCAACTGACCTAACATTGTATTAGCAAAGTTTTCCCATCCCGATACACCGACTCCGGTTGCGCTGGCTGCCTGCTGGGCCATCGCCTGAACCATTGCGACAATAAACGCGGGAGGCATAGAACCACTCGAACGGGCGCTTGCCATTAAGGATTTTACGACCCCCATCTTTTCTTTTATTGTCCGCGCATTCTCGATGGCCTCACACCATTCAGGCGCCAGAGTGCAACCTCCCGTTGCCAGAGTCTCCTCGATAATTTCTTCCAAAATTTCTTCTAAATCCGGAGTAATTGCATCCAGCGCGGAAGTCACCAATCCTATTATATCATCGATAAGAGAAAAATAAGCGTTATAAAAAGCCATCGTGGCTCTGTGGTCGGATCCATTACGCCAGCGAGTATAGAGTCTTAAAAATTCGGCGGTTGAGATGTTAAACATATTGTTAAGTGAATTTATCTGGTCGTGCAAACATCTTATTCTTTCTTTATATATTTCCAGATCTTCTTCTTTACAGGGGTCGAGCCCCTCGCAACATGGCCTGTTATTACAACAATGTTCCTCTATAGGACAATTATCAGATAAGGAAAAATCCAGTTCATCTCTAAGTGATTGGGCCATAGTTTCCAGTTGTTTTTTCGCTTCTTCCCAGGCTTTCTGATTATTCAAACTGCTCTCGAGCATTTCCGGTATTTCTTCTTCACAATATTTACGCCAGTACTCCAATTTTACTTCAAGATTCTGCTTCCTTGTCCGCAGTTCAAGGATCCTGTTCTGAGTGGCAGAATCCGAAAAAAGCGGAGAGAATGGGTGTTCGCGATTTTCTTCAGAGGAAGAATCACAACCCTCATGTGTATAGTAAATATTATAATTTACGTTTTCAACCGGAAT
>Ga0272443_10006374_pt1 | contig 11722 bp, 9 predicted proteins | sample SSMAcet12_FD_193581 | JGI IMG/M metagenome (GOLD analysis project Ga0272443, IMG submission 193581) | Marine sediment archaeal communities from Little Sippewissett salt marsh, Falmouth, MA, United States - SSM-Acet-12 | ecosystem: Environmental > Aquatic > Marine > Wetlands > Sediment ... | reverse complement strand
AAGATGATGCGTACAGCGATCTGTTTTTCGATCCGGAACACGAGCAGCTGGTCAAGCCGCTCAAGGCTCACGTGGGATACGATGTCGATATCATCTACACCGGGTCTTTTTCAAAGATTCTCGGGCCCGGCTTCCGACTGGGATTCATGTATGCCTCGCCGGAGGTTTCCGAAAAAGCCGAAACCGTAAAACAGGCCCTGGATGCCTGCACCTCAAATTTCATGCAAATTCTGGCCAGTGAGTTTTCACAGGACGACTACCTGGATCCCTATCTCGCCTTTCTCAGAAATGAGTACAGGGAAAGAAAGAGCATTTTGGAAAAGGCCATGAATGAATTCATGCCCAGTGACGTACAATGGACCGAACCCCTGGGAGGCTTCTATTTTTGGCTGCGGTTTCCTGAAGGATTCAGCTCGACGGAACTGTTCGAGAATTGTCGCGAACGGGGTGTGGTTTTTGTGTCAGGCAGGACCTTTGACCCCCATAATGAGCGAGACAATTGTTTGCGACTGGCCTTTTCAAACATGCCGCGCAAGCATATTGAGCCCGGGATCAGAATCCTAGCCGAGGAAATCCGCAAACTCCTGTGATTTCAGAAGACGAACTCAATGAAATTCTTTGCCATTTCCTGACCTGTCTTAAAGGCCTTGATGTTCATGTCGGTTATCCTGGTGCTCCTGCCTTTGAAATAGAAACGAATCGCCTGGATCATGCTTTCATCATCCATCGGAATGAATGAAGATGCGGCTCCGAGCAGGATCATATTCGCCACTTTTGAATTACCCATCTTTTTCGCCTCTTGTTTGGCGTTAATGACGATATGGTTATGATACGACTTGATCTGTTTGAACAGGTCATACTTACTCGGGTAATCCATGATGTTCTCGAAGGTGCTCGAATCTGTGATAATCCAGCCATCCTTGTCGAGATAGGGGATGTATCTCAACAATTCCATGGGCTCCACGGATAAAATCAGGTCGGCCTTTCCCATTGGGATCAGGTCAGAGTGAATCTTTTGGTCTGAAATTCGAACGTGGGATTGGACGGCACCTCCCCGCTGACTCATTCCGTGAACTTCCGACTGTTTGATGTGCAAATTCTCGTTAAGTGCTGCGATGTCGATCACGGCGGCAATGGTCAGGATTCCCTGTCCGCCTACTCCGGAAAGGATAATGTTTGATTTCATAATCAGGTTTAGTTTAGGGAAGCTACTTTATTCTTTATTTTCTCTTTCAAGTCTTTTGACAGTCTTACGCATGGCCTCTGTGAGATGATCACAGAGACGCCCCTGTATCCGATTTCTTCGCGAACCGTGCGGACATTTGCCTCGTGGTTCTTCTTTAACGGAATTATGGTCCTCACGTGTTCGGGCTCCACCCCGATGCCCAGGCAGATATTCCTTATTCTCCCGACAGCCAGGGACTCCTGGGCTCCTGTCATGGCTACGGCAGAGTTGTCGGAAATGATGACGGTAATCGGAGAATTCTCAACAACGGCTTCCAACAATCCGGTCATTCCCGAATGAGCGAAAGTGGAATCGCCTATGACGGCAATCGCGTTCTCCACCCCGGCGTCTGCAGCTCCTTTAGCCATGGTGATCGAAGCGCCCATGTCGATCAGCGTGTTCACCGGATGTTCGGGCGTTATGGCACCCAAAGCATAGCAACCTATGTCTCCAAAGACCTTTTTGTCACCCGTTTCGGGAACAAGCTCCTGGATCACTTTGAACAGATCGGAGTGACCGCATCCCTCACACAATTGAGGAGGTCTGGGCATCACTATCTCTGAAACTTCCGGGACCCGGTCCTGGTAAAGCCCCAGTCCTTTGGCCACGATGTTCGGATCGAGTTCCCCGACGGGAGGCAGGTCACCGCTGAGCTTACCCCGTATTTTTTTGTCCCTGTCCAGGAAGTCCTTGAGCAGTTCCTCGACCATGGGAAAGCCCTCTTCGACCACAAGTACCTCCTCACAATGATCGTAGAGTTTCTGGATTTTCTTTCTTGGAATCGGATACTGTGATATTTTCAGAAGGGAATAGAATTCAATGTTTTCGCTAATGTTTTCGAGTACATAGTTCAACCCAATTCCACAGGCGATTATTCCCAGCTTATTGTCGGAGCTCAATTCGAGTTTGTTGAAACGGGAATGCTCAGACGCTTTGAGAAGCTTTTTCTTTTTGCGAACCAATTTTTTGTACTGTTTGCGAGCATTCATGGGTACCAGGGCGAAGCGATCTGTATTGACCGGAAGCTGAATCCCGTTTTGTGCGCGGCGCTCCCTGAACTCTATTCCAGTCCTCGAATGAGACAGACGGGTGACCATCCTGACAAGAACGGGCAGCTGAAGCTCCTCCGACAGGTCAAATGCGTAATGCATCATGGTATAGGCCTCTTCCTGTTGAGCGGGCTCTAAGATTGGAATCCTGGCGAAACGGCCGTAAAACCTGGAGTCCTGTTCGTTTTGAGAAGAATGCATGGAAGGATCGTCTGCAACAACGATCACCAGTCCGCCGTTTATCCCCGAGACGGACATGTTCATTAGAGCGTCGGAGGCCACATTCAGCCCAACATGTTTCATGACGGCGAGCGATCTCTTTCCGCAATAGGACATCCCCAAAGCAGCCTCCATGGCGGTCTTTTCATTGACCGACCATTCTGAGTGAATTCCCAGCTCCTTGGCGATTTTGGATTTTTGGATGTATTCGGTGATCTCTGTCGAAGGTGTTCCCGGGTATGCGTACACCCCTGATATACCAGCGTCAATGGCGCCTTGAGCCACCGCTTCATTTCCCAGAACCAGGTTTTTCATAGGGTTTTTATTCATAGGTTGCAGAGATAAAAGTAGGTCATTGATTTTCTTATTTTTATGATTTTCATCATGCTTGTGAAAATCTGAGTTGGCGCGAGCGGTTTCAATCAATTTTCTTAAATTTGCTCACTGGAAAACAGCAAGGACATGTCTAAATTTGAATTGAAACTTCCCAAGATGGGTGAGAGTGTTGCCGAAGCGACAATCACGGCCTGGTTGAAGGAAGTTGGAGATACCATTGAACTGGATGAGCCCATCGTTGAAATCGCCACCGACAAGGTTGATTCAGAGGTTCCCAGTGAGGTCGAAGGTGTGCTGGTGGAAAGGTTGTACGAAGTAGACGATGTCGTTGGTGTAGGGCAGATCATTGCGGTTATAGAGACCAACGGAGCGGTGGCCGTTGAAACGCCCAAAGAAGAGCTGTCAACCGAGGAAGTGATCCCGGCAGGCATTCCAACTGTCGAGACTGTGAAGAAGGAAAGCCAAAAAGCAACCCAGGCAGTCAGTGACCTGAGTTCTCCATCCGGTAAATTCTATTCTCCCCTGGTTCGCAATATTGCAAAAACAGAGGGAATTTCTATCGAGGAGCTGGAGTCGATCCCAGGGACGGGGAAGGACCAGCGCGTGACCAAAAAAGACGTATTGGCCTTTCTCAAAGCACGTTCTTCAGGAACGACAATGAAGGCCTCTATGCCACAGAGCAGTCCTCAACCTCTTGCGGTTGAGCCGAAGGCCCCTGCGATCGCTCAACCCGTGAGGTCAACGAGTGAAGGTGATGAGATCATTGAGATGACCCGAATGGGCAAGTTGATCTCAAAACACATGGTGGAATCGCTTCAGACATCTGCGCATGTGCAAAGCTTTGTAGAGGTCGATGTGACCAACATTGTCAAATGGCGTGAGCGCATCAAGGATGACTTCTTCAAAAGAGAAGGGCAAAAGATCACATACACACCGGTGTTCATGGAGGCCGTAGCCAAAGCGCTGAGGGATTTCCCGCTCATGAACATTTCGGTAGAAGGGGACAGAATCATCAAGAAACGAGACATAAACCTCGGAATGGCAGCTGCACTTCAGGACGGCAATCTCATAGTCCCGGTAATCAAGAAAGCAGATCAGCTCAACCTGGTGGGAATGACCAAAGCGGTCAACGATCTGGCCCAAAGGGCGCGAGCCGGAAAATTGAATCCCGATGACGTACAGGACGGAACTTTCACGGTCACCAATGTGGGCAGTTTTGGAAGCATCATGGGAACCCCGATTATCAATCAGCCCCAGGTGGGGATACTTGCACTCGGCTCGATCCGAAAGGTACCGGCCGTCATAGAAACTCCGGAAGGAGATTTGATAGGGATCCGTCACAAAATGATCATTTCGCATTCCTATGATCACAGGGTTGTCAACGGAGCGCTAGGCAGTCAGTTCGCCAAACGCATTGCCGACTACCTGGAGGCCTGGGATCAGAACGCCTCCTTTTAATTCATGAATCTGGTATTCATGCATCCAAAACAAATTCATCCAAATGAATCTCAAACTTGAAAGACCTCTTGTTTTCTTTGATCTGGAAACAACAGGAGTACAAATTGCCACAGATCGTATAGTAGAGATTTCCATCTTGAAGATATACCCCAACGGGAACAGGGAGAGCTGGACGCGTCTGGTGAACCCTGAGATCGAGATACCGAAGGAGGCCTCGGATATTCACGGGATAACCAACGAGAAGGTCGTAACCGAACCTAAGTTTTCCGAACTGGCTCCGAAGATAAGTACTATGATCGAGGGCTGTGACCTGGCCGGGTTCAACTCCAATCGTTTTGACATTCCGTTGCTCGCCGAGGAAATGTTGCGGGCCCGGGTGAATTTCGACATGCAGGATAGAATGGCCATTGACGTTCAGGTCATCTTTCACAAGAAAGAACAGCGAAATCTGAGTGCAGGATACGAATTCTATTGCGGAAAGACACTTGACAACGCCCATTCGGCCGAGGCGGATACACTTGCCACCTACGAAATCCTGGAGGCCCAGATCGAGCGCTACGAGGACATAGAGGGTGACGTTGATTTTTTGAGCAAATTTTCTTCACATCAGCAACGAGCAGATTTTGCGGGATTCCTCTTATTGGATGACAATGGCGAAGAGATATTCTCTTTTGGCAAGTACAAGGGAAGGAAGGTGAGGGATGTTTTGAGAGAGAATCCGGGCTACTACAGTTGGATCCAAAATGCCGACTTCCCTCTTTATACCAAGAAGATGCTGGAGGATGTGAAGAAGAGCATGAGTCCGAAAAAAGTGGTCAATACGCTCGAGGACCTTCAGAACAAGTTCAATAAAAAGATTTGACATGTACGTAGATTTCAAAGATTTGCCGGATACTGCCAGAATCTGGGTGTATCAATCCGACCGGGAGCTCAATTCCTCTCAGACTGAAGAAATGAGCCAGGTGCTGAAAGACTTTGTAGAAGAGTGGACGCGGCACGGCAAGGATCTCAAGGGGTCCTTTGCTATTTTGCACAATCACTTCATCGTAATAGGAGTGGATGAGTCTTTCAACCAGGTCTCGGGATGTTCCATTGATGCCTCGACTCATGTGTTCAAACGATTTGAACAACAGTTCGGCATTGACCTTTTCAATAAGTTAAACACAGCGTTTCGTTCAGGCGATCACATCAATGTGGTGAGCATGTCCGATTTTCAGAGATTTGTCCGGGAGGAACGAATCACGGAAGAGACTACTGTTTTCAACAACATGATCCAGACCAAAGGGGACCTGGGGATTTCCTGGGAAGTACCTGCAGCAAAAAGCTGGCACAGTCGATATTTCAATTAAAACACCTATTTCATGCATCGCCTTTCTCTTTTTCTGATCGTCTTCTTTCTGATTTTCGCAACGGGTGTGAATTCCCAGATCAATCCGCTTGTAACCAAAGATTCGATTGCCCAGGAAAGATGGGTGGACAGCATCATGTCAACGATGAGCCTGGAGGAGAAGATCGGACAGCTCTTTATGGTTGCTGCCTATACCAACCGGGATGCGGAGCACGAAAAATACATCAGCAGCCTCATAGAAAAGTATCACCTTGGAGCTCTCATATTCTTTCAGGACCAAGCAGTTAAGCAGGTGGAGCTCACAAATCACTATCAGTCTTTGTCACGCATACCCCTGCTCATTGGAATCGATGGGGAATGGGGTCTGAGAATGCGGCTGAAAAACACTGTGGCGTTTCCTTACAATATGGCACTGGGCGCCATACGAGACGACAAGCTCCTGTATGACATGGGGGTTCAAATGGGACAGCATATGAAACGCGAAGGAGTCAATATCAATTTTGCTCCTGTGGTGGATGTCAATACGAATCCGCTGAACCCGGTGATTGGCAATCGCTCTTTCGGAGAAGATCGGAAAAATGTAACCCGCAAGGCGACTGCCTTCATGCAGGGACTGCAGAGCGAAGGGGTCATGGCTTGTGCCAAGCATTTTCCCGGTCATGGCGACACAGACCAGGACTCGCATAAGACGCTTCCTTCGGTAAGCCATGATACAATTCGCCTTGACACTTTGGAGCTCTATCCCTACAGAAAGATCATCGATCACGGCATAGGGAGCGTCATGGTTGCGCACCTAAGCGTGCCCAGCCTGGAGCCCAATGAGGAATTGCCCTCCTCATTGTCTGAGAATATCATTACCGGCCTGCTCAAAGAAAAAATGGGTTTCAAGGGTCTGATCGTGACCGATGCTTTGAATATGAAAGGATCGGCAAACTTTGCCTCCTCTGAAGAGATCAACCTGCAAGCCATCATCGCGGGCAATGACTTGTTGGATGTGCCATTGGAAGTTGAAAAATCCGTAGATCTCTTTAAGAAGGCTCATGCTTCGGGCGACCTGACGGATGCCCGCCTCAATGAGGCCGTGAGAAAGATCCTGATGGCCAAGTATTGGATGGGGCTGCATGAATACCAGCCCATTTCCACAGAGAACCTGATGTCGGATCTCAACAGGCCCGTGGATGAGGTGCTCAATCACAAATTGGTGGAGCATTCGGTGACATTGGTTCAGAACAAGGGTGAGATTCTTCCTGTCAGGGATCTGGACCAAAAGAAAATCGCTTATGTGAAACTAGGTACGCACATCAACGCATCCTTTGTCAATCGCCTGAATGATTATACCCGCGTGGATGTCCTGGATACTAAGAATGTTCAGCAGCTTTCTGAAAAATTGAAAGGCTACAACCTCGTTATTTTCGGTTTTCATACTTCCCTGGGTGCCTATGCGAACTACAAGATACCGGATGAGGATCTTTTGCTGCTCGACAACATTTCCAAATCGCACGACGTGATCCTGGATGTTTTCGCAAGTCCTTACAGCTTGTTGAAGATCAAAGACTTTGAACATATTGAGGGCGTTGTGGTTTCGTATCAGAACACAGAGCTCGCCCAGGACATCTCTGCACAGATGATTTTTGGGGCCCTGGACATGCAGGGAAAGCTCCCCGTCAATATCAACGACACGTTCCCGATGGGACACGGATTGTATCTCAGCGCAATTGACAGACTGGGCTATTCGGTGCCGGAAGCGGTTGGGCTGGACCGATATCGATTGAACCGAATCGACTCCATTGCCCAGGAGGTTATGGATTCCTCGATGGCTCCGGGCATGCAGGTCCTGGTCGCGCGCAAAGGGAAGGTCGTGTATCGCAAAAGCTTTGGGTACTTCACCTACGATCAAAAAAAAAAGGTCGATAACGAGAGCATCTACGACCTGGCGTCGATGACCAAGATCCTGGGCGGTTTGCCCATGGTGATCAAAGCCGAAGAAGAGGGTCTTTTCGAGCTCGATTCGGAGCTGGGCGATCTCATGCCGGTTTTGAAAGACAGCAATAAAGATACCCTGACCGTTCGCGAGGTATTGTCCCATTACGGGAGGCTGATGCCTTACATTCCCTTTTACAAGACCATGGTGGAAGGCGAAGACGGTCAGCCCATGAAGAAGTATTTTCGCGATAAGAAGTCAGATAAATACAGTATCAAAGTGGCGGATGACCTCTATCTGAGAACGGATTACCTCGACACGATATTCAATCTGATTGCCGAGGCCCCGCAGGAGGAGAAACTCGAATACAAGTACAGCGGCCTGCCTTTTTACCTTTTCAAGGATTACATCGAAAAACAGTACGGCAAGTCGCTTGACGAATTGAACCGTGAGTATTTCTATGCCCCTCTAGGTGCCACCACGCTCTGCTACAAACCCCTGAACAAGTTTCCCAAATCGAGGATCGTTCCGACAGAGGAGGATGATTTTTTTCGTCACCAGCTGCTCCATGGCAACGTGCATGACGAGGGAGCGGCCATGATGGGAGGTGTGAGCGGAAACGCCGGAATGTTCGGAACTTCAAATGATGTCGCGAAGATGATGCAGATGTACCTTCAAAAAGGATACTATGGAGGGAAGAGCTATTTCAAGCCGGAGTCAGTGGACAAATTCAATCACCGCTATTTCCAGGAGTTCGGGGTGCGAAGAGGACTTGGTTTTGACAAGCCCCAGCTCGATGACTCCATGGCCACCTGTGGTTGTGTTTCGTTCAAAAGCTTCGGTCACAGCGGATATACGGGCACTTATACCTTTGCAGATCCTGATTCGGAGATCGTCTATGTCTTTCTGTCCAACCGGGTTCATCCGACAAGAGAGAACAACAAACTGGGCGAGGCAGATATTCGAACCAAGGTCCAGGCACTTATCCAGGAAGCGATCGTTCCCTGATTATCTCGATTTGGTAAGCAGCCAGACGGACAACAGGCTCAGCCCAAAATAGGTCCAGCCGGCGCCTGACCCGTAAAATGAGGCTATGATCCAGGCCTGTACGACATAGAACAGGGGGAAGGCCGTCAGACCTACGCTGAACTTGTAAGTGGAGATGAATTCCTCTTCACTGATTTTCGGTTTCAGGTAGTTCCAGATGCGCAAGGGGAAGAAGCTGTTGACTTTCACCAGGGGCATCAGCATGTTGAAGTCGGGTGCCGTATTCCGGTCCGCTGGGTTCAACAGCTCGGGTTGCTCCAGTTTGTCATTGACCATCTGTGGATCCAGAAACTCTTCTTCCAGGAAGCAGCTTTCCACGTAGTTGTAATTCTCCAGGTCCTCAATATGCGTGGTGAGCCCCTTCAATCGATCCCGGACCTCCTCCTTGAGCTCCGTTGAGGAAACGGTATGCTTCTCTCTCTGATAGTAGTCATTGGCACGGATGGGCTCTCCTATGTGCAGGCTGACGCTGGAGGCGTATTTTCTGGCATTGGTATAATTTATTCCTACGGGAACGACCATCAATTCGTGATCTCCGTACTCATCGAGTGCCCCAAAAACAATTCGCGTGAACCCCTTGCTGATGTTCCTGACCCGCCTCTGTATATTGTGATTCCCCTCGGGAAATATCAGAACGGTTCCTTTGCTGTTGAGAATTTTAAAGCACTTTTGAAAAACCTCTTCATTCTTTGAAAGACTGTCTCGCCCATCCCGAATCCTATAGATCGGAAGCATGTTCACCGAAGACAGCAGAGCCCGCACCAGGGGCTTGTCAAACACATCCGCCCGAGTGAGGAAGTAGAGTTGTCGGGGCAAGAAAGCGCCCAGGAGCAAAGGGTCGATCAGCGCGTTCTGATGATTGGCCACAAAAAGCACCGCTGTTTTCTTCGGGACGTTCTCTATGCCCAGGACTTCAACTTTCTTGTAGTAGAACGCGAATCCAGTGCGAACGTACAACTTGACCAGAAGGTACCAGATCAGCTTCATGTCACTTTCTTTTTCTTGTCTGACCAGAAATAGGCAATCAGCAATCCGGATGCGATGTCCCAGATCGCCCAGAAAGCAACCAACAGGGCCATTCCTCCCAAACTGCTGAAAAAGGAGAAAACGAGAAGCAATCCCAGTCCTGAATTCTGAATCCCCGTTTCTATGCTCAGGGTTTTCTGATCGATATAGGAAAGACCATTGGCACGGGCAAACAGGAATCCTACCAGAAGGAGCAATCCGTTGTGAAGGATCACCAGGAACAGGACGTAGTGAATGTGGTTCATGAAAATATCCAAATTGTCGTAGAAGGCCACTGCAATGAATGCCAGGAAAATCAATATGGAAACCGGTTTGAGTATCTTAGAGATCTTTGTGGCCAGCTTTGAACGGTAATACTGCAGCATCATGCCCAGGAGCAAAGGGATGCCGAGAATCAGCAATACAAGCCTTACGACCTCCAGGGGATCGACGCTGACACGCTTTAAAATTTCACTTGTCGGTTCATAGGCGTTGCCCCAAAGAGCAAAGTTCAGGGGTGTCATCACAAGAGCCGCGATGGAGGCAAATGCCGTTAGGCTGACCGAAAGCGCCGCGTTTCCTCCTGCCAGTTTGGTCATGAAATTTGAGATGTTTCCGCCCGGGCAGGCACCGACCATAACCAATCCGAGAGCTATGCTTGGAAAAGGCGTGGTTACGCGAATGAAGAGGTAGGTGACCAGAGGGATCAGGAGAAACTGTGAGATTATCCCGACGATTACGGGCTTGGGTGATTTCAACAAATTTTTGAAATCGCTGACCCGGATGTCCAGCGCGACCCCGAACATGATCAAGGCCAGGGTCAGGTTGACCAGCCATAAATTATCGGTGGTGAAATTGATTTGAATATCATCTATGTTTTGGATCATAAGTTGGGGATGAAGCTGGGAAGCGTTAGTTTTTGAAGGCGTACTCTATGATGTTGGCGCCCATCTGAAGTGCTTTGATTCGCACTTCCGGGGGGTCGTTGTGAACCGCCTCGTCTTCCCAGCCATCGCTGAGGTCACTCTCGAAATCATAAAAGCAGAGGAGTCGACCTTCATGGAACAGTCCAAAGCCCTGCGGAGGCTTGGCGTCATGTTCGTGAATTTTAGGCAGTCCGTCAAAGGAGTAGGTCTGTTTGTAAATGGGATGATCCACCGGGATTTCCTGAAAATCGAGATCGGGGAATACCTTTTTCATTTCCTTGCGGAGGAAAGGATCCAGTCCGTAGTTGTCCGAAACGTGCAAAAAGCCCCCTGCTAAAAGGTAGGTCCTCAGATTCTGAGCACTTTTCTCGGAAAAAAAGACATTTCCGTGCCCGGTCATGAAAACGATCGGATAGTCAAAAAGATCGCGGCTCTGTGTCTCAACCGTAGCCGGTTTTTCGGATATCCTTGTTTTGAGATTTTCATTGCAAAAGCGGATCAGGTTGGGCAACCCGGTAGGATTGGCGTACCAGTCCCCACCGCCGTCATATTTCAAAACGGCGACTTCCTGGCTCGCGACGGACAGGAAAGAAAAAATAAAAACTACGGTTATAAGGCCCTTTCCCAGCTTTCTGCTCTCTGAGGATATCTTCATCCGGGCAAATTACAAAAATTCTTTCATGAAAGAGATGTTGCTGCACACAACCACACCTGCCGTTTCTGTTCGAAGTCGGGTTTGACCCAGATCCAGGTTTTCAAATCCGGCCTTTGCTGCCTCCTCGATTTCCCGGGGTGAAAAATCTCCTTCCGGACCGATCAGCACCAGGATGTCGTTCTTCTCCTTAATCAATTCTGACAGGCCATTTTTGTCGGCTTCTGCGCAATGGGCAATCAGTTTTGACTCGGTCTGAACCTGACTGATCAGCGTGTCAAAGCTTTGTAAAGGATTGAGTTTGGGCAGGAAATACTTCAGGGATTGTTTCATTGCCGCCAGGACAACCTTTTCGCAGCGCGGGAGGTTTAATTTTTTTCGTTCGGAGTGATCGCAGAGTATGGGTGTGATTTCATCAATTCCTATTTCTGTGGATTTTTCCAGAAACCATTCCAGTCGGTCGTTGTTCTTGGTAGGGGCAATGGCCACATGCAGGCGGTATCCCTTTTGATCGGGTCTTTTCTCTGAGTTCAAAA
>Ga0272443_10006373_pt1 | contig 11724 bp, 10 predicted proteins | sample SSMAcet12_FD_193581 | JGI IMG/M metagenome (GOLD analysis project Ga0272443, IMG submission 193581) | Marine sediment archaeal communities from Little Sippewissett salt marsh, Falmouth, MA, United States - SSM-Acet-12 | ecosystem: Environmental > Aquatic > Marine > Wetlands > Sediment ... | reverse complement strand
AAGGGAAGCGCCAAGATCCTGGCGGCAGCGGGTATTTTTCTTATATCAGGAAGACCGCAATCCTATATGGGTGAAGATATTTTCGATCTGATCCTGCAGCTCTCCAGCCTGGTGTACCTGAGCTTTCTTGTTTCTCTCACCTTTATCCGGAAACGGGACCCGGAGGTTTTTTCCCGCATGACCATTGCCGGGTTCTGGTTTGTTGTGGTGTTCATCAGCGTAACGGTGTCACTGATGTATGTCTCGACGGAAATCAGGGGATTTGCAACGCTCTCTCATGACGACCTCTTGCACGGCGGCGCGGAAAGCCTGCTGACCATCAGCAACATGATGATCATTATCGGTATCCATCGTCAGATTAAACGTTTTGAAAAAAGGCAGATAGAATCGTCGTCTATGGGCTGAGCAACGTGCTGTACCTGCCCGGGTCCTGCAAAACTTCCAACGCTTTTTTAACGACAGGATCATCCTCTATTCGGCTTCGTAGAGCAGCGTCCTCATCGTAATGACGCAGGACTTCCTGCTCAAGAGCAAGAGCGACCTGTTTCGATTCGCTTGATTTCTGCTTACCGGCAAGAAGTTTCAGCTCCTTTCCAAGAGATGTGACGAGCGAATCGACCTCTGGATGAGCCTCTTTATGGTTCCCGGCAAGGGATTGCCTGACTTCCTCAAGAAGCTCTTCCGGTTCGGATTTGTAGATGAACGACTCCCTTTCGAGAAAACCGGCAAAATCGCGCATCAACGATTTTCTGTCAATGCCGGCCGGCGGGATTCGATCATGTGATGCCCTGTATGTATTGGCGAAGCGGAAAAGCATTCCGTCCTTGTGCAGAGAGGCCTCATAGCTGCCGGGAATATATCCGTCAAGCCTGATGTCGGGAAGAATACCTCCTCCTCCATAAACCTTACGCTTGTTACGGGTATAAAACACCATACCGTCTGCCTGCTTTTCTTCGCGCTCAAGAACCTTGCGGGGGCCTCCTGTCCAGTCATGCTCCTTCTGGATCAGACGACCGGAAGGCGTATAGTACTTGGACGTTGTCATCTTCAACTTAGAGTCATAGGGAAGTGTGATTACTGACTGAACAAGCCCTTTGCCGAACGAACGATCTCCTACAATCACTCCTCGATCAAGCTCCTGTATTGCCCCTGCAACAATCTCGGCGGCTGACGCGCTGTTTTTATTGATCAGTATGGCCAGAGGCAGCTTTTCGACGACAGGAGCATGCTTTGTCTTGTAGCTGATTCTGCTTTCAGGATCACGACCCATGGTAGAAACGACCTGACTGCCCTTGCCGACAAAAAGCCCGCTGACATCGACTGCGGCCTCAAGCAACCCTCCCGGATTGTTCCGTAGATCCAGAATCACCCCGGCCATGGGGCGTTTCCTGATTCTCGATGCAGCATCCAGTTCATTGATCGCCCTCTTGAGCTCATCCGGACTCCTGTTCCCGAATGAGTCCATCACGAAATATCCGATCTCTCCAAGCAGTCCCGAATAGCGTATGCTGTTAACCCTGACTTCGCGACGGGTAATCCTTGCTCGAAGCCTGCTCTTCTTCCCGTACCTTTCAACAGTGAGAACGACCTCGCTTCCGGCTGGCCCCTTGATGAAACTCTTCACCTCATCAAGATCTTTTCCCTTAACGATATGCCGGTCAACCTTCTCGATACGATCGCCGACACGAAGTCCGGCTTTTGCCGCCGGAGACCCGTCGAAAACCGAAAGGACATAGACCTCCCCGGCAATTTCCGATATCCTGACACCGATACCGGCATAGTGTCCGCTTGTCAACTCGCCGAGTTCATCCGACTCTTTTTCGTCAAGAAAAACCGTATAGGGATCAAGCGTTTCAAGCATACCGTCTATACCGGCATACATGAACTCCGCTGTGTCTATACTATCAACATAATTTTCAGAAACGTCCCGGTAAACCTCACCGAGCAACTCAATGTTTTTTGCGATGTAAAAAGACTCGCTCTCACGGCTTTCCGCCGTTTTCAGAACCGTTCCCGAAAAGAAGAGAAGAGAAAGAAAAACCCGCATCACCATGCTACCGATACCGCTTGTCGAATAACGTTTCATACCTGGCTTCTTTGCTCGTTCCGGAAAAAAAAGAGTTCGATCATCGCAACGCGCTTTCCAGCGCCGTCCCACTATCCGTTTTTTCATCCCTGTACTTGACGATCAAGGGAGTATAGATTGACAGGCCGTGCTCTGCGGCGAAGTCCCCCTGTATCTTTCGGGAACCGGCAACGACAACCGCTCCTTCAGGAATCGTAAGAGGGGCTTCTGGGGTTTTTCTGATAATTCTGTTGTTTGCCAGATCATAGACAGGCGTAGAACCGTTGAGAATGACGCCTGTACCGATCACCGCTCGCGAACGGACGATCGTGCCTTCGTAAATACCGCAGTTCCCCCCGACCATGACATCATCTTCAATGATTACCGGAACAGCTCCTATCGGTTCAAGAACACCGCCGATCTGTACCGCGGCAGAAAGATGAACGTTTCGGCCCACCTGTGCGCAGCTGCCTACAAGTGCGTGTGAATCAATCATGCTGCCCGCATCGACATATGCACCGACATTGACGTATGCCGGGGGCATCATAACCACTGAAGAAGCCAGATAGGCGCCATCCCTCACTGAAGAACCTCCGGGAACAATACGGATACCGTCTTCCTTTACAAAGCGCCTGACAGGATAGGTATCCTTGTCAACAAATGTCCAGTCATTGCCTTCAGGAAAAGAGATCGAACTCTCGCTAAGTATTCCAAGCCTCATCCCCAGGAGAATGCCCTGCTTTACCCAGGCGTTGACCTGCCAGGTACCATCTCTTTTCTCCGCCGCTCTTGCCTCGCCACTGTTCAAAAGCACTTTAAAGGCGCTGAAAACATCTCGCGCGTCATTGTGTTTCTGTAATTCTGTAGCAGACAGAGCCGCCAGTTCTTCTATACGTGTTCTTACTTCTTCAAGCTGCATTGCTGGTTTTTACTGGTTACTGTAATAAAAGTTAGCGTTATAGTATCGTTTCAAGTCTTGCGCCTTACCACAAAAAAACATGCCCCCGTGCAATAAATAGTACACAGTGGTGAAATAGCTTCCGGTATTCCTCATTCAGAGATCACCGTACTCTGCAGTCAGATCCGCGCTGTTTTTCCGGGCATAGAACCTGAAGTCATCGCTCCTCAGGCTCTCGTCCTGTTTCACCCTGACAAAAAGCAGATGCTGGAGAAACCATTTCATCTCAATATTCCTGTCTGTATCCCGCAAAGGCTCTGCGACAGTCGGGCTTACATACAGGTCAAGCTGCTGAAACACCATTTTCTTCTGGAGAGCATATTTCCTGAGCCAACGCTCAATCTGATTGATGGTCGTACAACGCGCCTGCACGATCCCTGAACCGCCGCAAGCCGGACACTGATCACCCATACGCTGCATGAGGCTGGGGCGAATCCTTTCCCTGGTGATCTGCATTATCCCGAAATCCGACATTGGCAGAATGTTTGACTTCGCCCTGTCCTGTCGCAATTCGTTTTTCATCGAGTCATAGACCTTCTTGGAGTTTTTCGGATCGAGCATATCGATAAAGTCAACCACGATTATTCCTCCGATATCCCTCAGCCTGAGCTGACGGACCACCTCTCGAGAAGCTTCAAGGTTGGTTTTCAGAGAGTTCTCCTCCTGCTCCTTCTTTGCCGCATAGCGTCCGCTGTTCACATCGACCACAACCATGGCCTCAGTATGCTCTATAATGATGTAGCCTCCGGACTTGAGCCACACCTTTCTCGAAAAGATGGATTCAACATCCTTTGCGATTCCGTATCCCTCAAAAAGAGGAAGCTTGCCCTGATAGAAAAAAACGTTCTTTTCCATCTCGGGAGCCGCCCATTGAATATAGTTCAGCGTCTCCTTGTGAATACTCTGTGAGTTAGCCACCAGTTCTGTAACATCAGTCGTCAGGGAATCGCGCAGCACGCTTGAAATAATGGTATCTTCCTTGAAAATCAGCTGTGGAGGTTTGGCGTCCTTCAGTTTTTCCTCAATCTGCTCCCACTTGACAAGCAGCTTTTCAAGATCCTTTTTCAGCAGCTCCTCCTCCTGAAGTTCCGCAACAGTCCTGATGATCGCGCCAAAACCATCCGGCAGCATCGATCGAACAAGTTTTTTAAGCCTTGAGCGCTCCTTGCGTGAGACAACTCGACGGGAAACCGCAATCTGGCCGCCTCCGAAGGGAAGCAACACCATAAAACGTCCTGCTATTGTGATATCGGAAGTCAACCGAGACCCCTTGTTGCTGATAGGCTCTTTGATCACCTGAACGAGAATAGAGTCATTGGTCTTTAACTTCCCGGCAATCATCTGGGTGTAAGACTGCCTCCCGTCCCCGTCTTTTCCAGCACCGGCGCCGTTGCCCTTGCTTCTGCTTCCCCCGTTTTTCTGACCGTTTCCCGCAGGCGAAGGCTTCCGGGTATCATCCTTCTGCTCCTGCTGCGTTTTTATCCCCGCTTTCCCTTCTTCATCGGCATCACCATTGCCGTTCTCGTTCTCATCCTCGTCATCATCATCCTCAATAAGCGCTCGATAATCCTCGGTTGTGGTTCCGACATCGGAAAAATGCAGAAATCCGTCCGACTTCTGTCCTATATCGACAAACGCCGCCTTGAGCCCTTCAACCACCTTGTGCACCCTTCCGAGATATATATCGCCTATGCTGCGGAGACTGTCCGGACGTTCGATCACGAGCTCCGCCAGACGGCCCTCTTCTACCAGAGCCACCTGAATCTCGTCGCCGGACTTGTTCATCAGCAACTGCTTTTTCACAGTCTTCTTCATTACAAAACCTCAAATTCTAAAATGTTATCACCTGTTTCACGTCATCCTTTGTTATGAAATGTAACCTGTATTATTTAACATTTTTGTCAAAAGGACAAATTTTCGTCTTTTTTCCTTGCAAACAACGCCGAGCCAACACTAAACGAACGAACCATTGCTACTGTCAACCGAAGACTATGAGGAAAAATTCTGGCCTGAACACAAAAGCGTCTGCGGCATAGACGAGGCGGGCAGGGGACCTCTTGCCGGTCCGGTCGTTGCCGCCGCTGTTATGTTCCCCCGCTATTTCAAGCCCGAAGGCGTGCTGACCGGACTGAACGATTCCAAAAGTCTCCGCCCGAAACAGCGATCGGCATTGGCTGAAGCGATACAAAGCGCTGCTGAATGCTTCAGCATATCGATTATAGACCATACCACTATCGACAGGGTGAACATTTTCAACGCAACCATGCTCGCGATGAACGCTGCTGCAGAAAAGCTCGAGCAGTTGCCGGACCTTTTGCTGATTGACGGCAACCGTTTTGTCCCGAGCCTTCCCGTGCCTTACCTGACCATTGTCAAAGGGGACGCAAAGGTTGTTTCCATCGCCGCAGCCTCCATTCTTGCCAAGACCTGTCGCGACAGAATAATGAATGAATACCACCGCGAATATCCTGAATACGGCTTTGCGCAACATTTTGGTTACCCGACACAAGCGCATATAGCAGCCATTGCCAGATATGGGCGCTGTCCTGTTCACAGAACAAGCTTCAGGGTAAAACAACTCGGCGAAAAGTAAACGGAGCTGAATCATGTCGTTTATTCCCCACGACCTCGGACGCCAGGGAGAACTTACAGCCGTCGCCTTCCTCATAGAAAAAGGGTACCGGATTCTCCAGAGAAACTACCGTCACCGCCGCAACGAGATAGACATCATCGCCCTGGACAGGCGCACACTCTGCTTCATTGAAGTCAAAACAAGATCCTCGGCATCAAAAGGCCATCCGCTTGAAGCCGTCACCCCTGAAAAACAAAAAGAAATAATCAGGGCGGCAACCGCATATCTTAGCGCATACCCTCCCCCCGAACCCGACTGCAGATTTGATGTTATCGCAATTATCGCGCACGACTTCACAAATGGCAGATTAAGAGAGTTCAAACTGGAACATATCACCAACGCCTTTATGACCTAACCACACTATTCACCCAATGAAATCAGAACATCAATTTCGGCGGGTGCATGAAGTCTATAGTTCTTCCGTGCCCTTATTTTTCCTTCCACCTGTCATCGATTCATTACTGCCCGAACCCCTTGCTTCCGTGGGATATGAGGCTATTTTTTGCTATCTTGAAAAACAAAATATTGACAAGATTTGAACCTGATTTTACCGCTATACAACACTATGTCAGAGATCCAGAAAAACACCTCGCCTCAGGCCTACGAGGCCACAAATATTCAGATACTTGACGGCATAGAGCACGTTCGAAAACGCCCGGCGATGTATATAGGCGACCTTCATTCAAGAGGGCTACACCATCTTATTTATGAAATCGTCGACAACTCTATTGATGAAACTCTGGCAGGATACAACGAATCCATCGAGCTTTCATTGAATCCTGACGGCTCTGTGACCGTCACGGATAACGGCAGGGGAATACCGGTCGACATACATCCACAGAAGAAAAAATCAGCTCTTGAACTGGTTATGACTCTCATCGGCGCGGGCGGTAAATTCGATAAGGGGGCGTATAAGGTTTCCGGGGGACTGCACGGTGTCGGAGCCTCTGTAGTAAACGCTCTTTCCGAATGGTGTGAAGTTGAAGTCTACCGGGACGGGAAAATCTGGTTTCAGCGATATCACAAAGGGATCCCCCAACGCGATGTGGAGGTTATCGGCGAATCAACAAAAACCGGTACGAAAACCACCTTCATGCCGGATCCGGATATATTCAAAATCACAGAGTTTCGTAAGGATATAGTTGTTGACCGCATGCGCGAACTTGCCTTTCTCAACAATATCCTGAAAATAGTCGTCAAAGACATTGACGGTTCCGAAGAGACGTTTCACTATGAAGGCGGCATAAAGGAGTTTGTCAGCTTTACCGACCATAACAGAATCAGCCTTCTCAAGGAACCTGTGTATATCAGCGGTGAGCGGGATTCGACAGTTGTCGAAATCGCCCTGCAGTATAACGACTCGTATCAGGAAAATGTTTTCAGCTACGTCAACAACATCAACACCCATGAGGGGGGAACGCATGTTACCGGATTTCGCAAGGCCCTGACAAGAACCCTTAACTCGTATGCCCAGAAGAACGATCTGCTGAAAAACCTGAAACTCTCTCTCACAGGCGATGACTTCAAAGAGGGCCTCACGGCGATCATATCGGTTAAAGTCGCCGAGCCGCAGTTCGAAGGACAGACAAAAACCAAACTGGGCAACTCGGAAACACAGAGCATTGTAGAAAGCATTGTCAATGAACAACTTTCCGAGTTCGCTGAAAGCAACCCCGGTGTACTGAAAACAATCATTGAAAAAGTAAAAAGTGCCGCACTGTCAAGGGATGCCGCAAGAAAAGCAAAAGACCTCACCAGAAGAAAATCGGCACTGGAAAGCTCAGGACTACCCGGAAAACTCGCTGACTGCTCAATCAACGACCCCGAGCATTGTGAACTCTATATTGTTGAGGGTGACTCGGCCGGCGGCAGTGCCAAACAGGGAAGAGACCGCAGCTTTCAGGCTATACTGCCGCTCAAGGGGAAAATACTGAACGTCGAAAAAGCCCGTCTGCACAAAATGCTCGAGAATGAAGAGATAAAAACAATCATACTCGCGCTTGGCACCAGCTTCGGGGAAGAAGAATTTTCAGTGGAAAAACTACGGTATGGCAAAATAATCATCATGACTGATGCCGACGTAGACGGAGCGCACATCAGAACTCTGCTCCTGACCTTCTTCTTCCGATACATGCGATCCCTGATTGAGGCTGGCAAGGTATTCATCGCCCAGCCGCCACTCTACCTCGTCAAGTCAGGTAAACAGAACAAATACGCATGGGATGACGATGAACGCAACGGTATTGTCGAGACTATCAGAAAAAAGCAGAAAGGGCGGGGAAATATTGTCATTCAGCGCTACAAAGGTCTGGGTGAAATGAACCCGGAGCAGCTCTGGAGCACAACCATGGATCCGGAGCACCGCTCGCTGTTGCAGGTATCTGTTGAAAATGCAATGGAAGCCGATCAGGTCTTTTCAACACTTATGGGGGACAAGGTCGAACCACGTCGCAACTTTATTGAAAAAAATGCCCGCTATGTCAGGCGCTTAGATGTCTGAGATCCTGACATAGACCTCTTTCTGCAACTCATCGATCCATTCCTGGAACAATCTGTTCTGCTTCTCATCAACGGCAAGTTTTTCGAGCCTGGCATAATCCGAGGACAAATCAAGCTTATGCGCAGGCTCTCTGCTGTTCAGCAAAAAAATCGCATAGAACGGCGCGCCTGATTCCGGAGCCACCCGCACAACACTGCTGATGTCACCAACCTTTTTAAATGATCTGACAACGGTTTTAAGCTGATCACGAAGCGCTGAAACGGCAAACCTGCTCTCTCCGGTTTCAGTGTTACGGATCACTCCGCCGTATTTGGACGACACAGGATCGTCTGAATACTCTCTGGCCATTTCAGAAAAGTCTGATTTTCCACTCACGATATCACTGCGGATCATTTCAAGAGCAGCCTGTGCCGCCGGAGCATCGAGAGTACTTCTATCGAAAACAATCAGAATATGCCGCGTGTGCACCGCGTCCTGCTCCTTATCGAGAAGCTGGATGATATGGTAGCCAAAACGTGTTTCAACAATCCCGGAAATCTCGCCTTCTTCAAGCCCGAAAGCGACTTTCTCGAAATTCTTCACAAATTCCCCCCGGCGCGAATAACCGAGATCTCCACCGAGACGGGCAGATCCGGGATCCTGGGAATACTCTCTGGCAAGAGCCACGAAATCCTCTCCTGATTTCAGCTTCTGCTGAATTGATTCAATGGCCGCACGTGCGTTTGCTTTAGCGTCAGCAGTAACTTTCGGATACATGACGATCTGGGAAACCTCAACAGCGTCAGGAACAACCGGAAGCTTATCGCGGTTTGCGCCATAGAAGTCCTCGACCTCCTCATAGGTGACGTTCACCCCCATCATTTTCTGTCTCCGGAGGTTGTTGATCAACTGCTGATCACGTATATCGTCTTTGATCTCCTTTTCGATTACCGCATATGACTTTGAAAAGGTCGATTCCATCTCCTCGATAGAGCTGAATTTGGATCGAAGGAACCTCATTCTTTCATCAGTACTTTTCTCGATATCAGCCTCATCAACCTGAATACTGTCAATCCTGGCCTTGGTCAGCACAATTTTTCTGGTAACGAGGGTCTCGAGGATACCTGCTTTCAGCGACGGGTCATTTTTAGCCTCCGGATACTGAAGACGGGCCATCATGGCCTGCTCATCAACCTGTGACTGCATAATCATTTCATTACCGACAACAGCAACAATTCTGTCGGCAACTGCCGCACCGGCAATCTGAAACCCGGCGGCAACCATAATAAAAACAACCGCAACTAACCTTAAAAAACGATTTTTCATAATCATTCAGCTTTACCCCGTTATGCGATTCAGTACAACTTACTGAAACTGTTTCCTTGCCTTTTCAAGCACTGTACTATAATACTGTTTTTGTTTCTCTACTATAAGAAGATCCTCAATATTCCCGTAGGCCTGGAGAAGGCTCTTTCTTTCTCCTTTCATTACAATATCATGCATTTCCATGATAACAAAAAGCGAATCATGCAGCGAAATGACCGAAGAGATTTCCCCTGGAGCCATACCGTTAAGGGATCGCTTCACGTTATCGTTTTCCAGGTGGAGCTGCCTGAGAGCTCTCAACTGCAGGCCTTTTCCGCGCGCTTCCATATTCTTTCGGGCATACCGGGGCTCAATTGATCCTATCAGCTTGATCAAGCTCTCCTCATCACCTTGATGCTGCCTCAGAGCATTCTTCATCCGGCTTGCCGTGACTGCCGAAGAAAAATAATATCGTGAAACGCCGTACTCCGTATCAGAACAGACAAACAAATCAGGAAACGCTCTGTAAAAAGCGGTAACCTCGGACGAGTCGACAGCAAACCCCTGCTTCTTTTCAATCTGATCTATCTCTCTGTCAAGAAATCGCTGAACAATGATCTGTCGTGTCGCTTTTTCAATCAGTAACTTTGACTCCGCCTCATCGGCAAAGCCCTTTTCCAGAGCAAGCTGATAGAGTGCGGCAAGATCCTTCCAGTCTTCTATGTAGATACCAGAAGCGGTAAGACTGTCTTCCTGTGAGGAATAGGTTATCGATGCAAGCAGCTCGTCACGCGTCAACTGAAGATCTCCGGATTTGGCTACAACATCGTCATGTTGATTTCCGCAGCCGGCAAGAATAAACGACACCACAACAAGAAAGGGAAGCTGCTTCATGCCGCTATCCCCCCCTGAGTTTAATCGAACGCCTGGTTTTCTTCTGCCAGTCGAGAACAAGAGGTGCCGCGATAAACAATGAAGAGTAGGTACCGATTACGATACCGAGAAGTATCGCGAAGGTAAATCCCCGAATAGCAGGACCTGCAAAGAAAAACAGAACAAGAACGACAACAAGAGTGGTTCCCGAAGTAATAACCGTCCTGCTTAACGTCTCATTGAGACTGCGGTTGAAAATGGCGGTATACTCGGAGGATTTTCCTGAACGGATATTTTCACGAATCCTGTCATAGATAACGACTGTATCGTTGATGGAGTAGCCTGCTATAGTCAGAAAAGCGGCAATAACACTCTGATCTATAACCAGAGGCATATAATCAAAGAGACCTCCGAAAATGCTGAATAAACCGAGAACGATAAACACATCGTGAAATATGGCCATAACACTCGCCACAGCAAAGCTGAACTCAAAGCGGATTCCTACGTATATCAGAATCGCTATCACCGCCCCGAGAAGCGCTTTCAGGGCAGCCCATTTCAGATCGGATGCAATACTGGGACCAACGGAATCAATCCGCAAAACCTCATGAGGATTATCTGCAATCCTGTCATCAAGCGCATTGTTCACCAGCGACTTCAAATCGTTAAGATTACCCTCGAAAGCGGTCTGCAGAAGAATAGATCGATCAGCCCCGTATCGCTTAACCGTTCCATCCACTCCTGCTTCCTTGAGCACCGACCGGACTTCACCAACAGTCACCTCGTCTTCAAAGCGAAGTACAACCTCAGTCCCTCCCTTGAAGTCGATACCGAAATTCAATCCTTTTACAAACAAGGACACGACTCCGGCAAGCATCAGAGTGATAGAAATGACATAGGCTATCTTCCTGTTCTTAAGAAAGTCTACGTTCGTTTTATGTATCAATTGCATACTGAATATTCCTTAATGATATTTTATCCGAAACTCTTGGCTGTCATGAGATTTCGATCAATCAGCAGATCAAAAATAACTTTAGTAACTACCAGCGCGGTAAAAAGACTGGCCGCAATACCTATCATGAGCGTGAGCGCAAATCCCTGAATCGGGCCAATGCCATAGATGTAGAGGAGGAATCCGGCGCCAAGTGTTGTAATCTGAGAATCAACGATAGCTGAGAATGCCTTGCTGTATCCGGTATCAACGGCGAGACGCAAGTTTTTTCCCTGAGCGATCTCCTCCCTGATCCGTTCAAAAATAAGCACATTTGCATCAACAGCCATACCTATGGTCAGCACGATACCGGCAATACCCGGCAGGCTGAGTGCCGCACTGAATCCGGCGAGCACAGAGAGCACAAAAAGAATATTCAGGACAAGCGCGATGTCTGCGGATAACCCTGCCTTCCGGTAGT
>Ga0272443_10006372_pt1 | contig 11729 bp, 10 predicted proteins | sample SSMAcet12_FD_193581 | JGI IMG/M metagenome (GOLD analysis project Ga0272443, IMG submission 193581) | Marine sediment archaeal communities from Little Sippewissett salt marsh, Falmouth, MA, United States - SSM-Acet-12 | ecosystem: Environmental > Aquatic > Marine > Wetlands > Sediment ... | reverse complement strand
CTCAAGCGAGAAGTTGGCGATTAGCTCTTCACGAGAAAGCAGGTCGGTCTTGTCATCCAGCGACCAACCCAGCAGTGCAAGGAAGTTGACCATCGCCTCAGGCAGATAGCCTCTCTGCCTGTACTCGGTCACCATGGTTGCACCATGGCGTTTCGAGAGTTTCGATTTGTCAGGGCCCAGAATCATGGGCAGATGCGCGAACAGGGCAGGCTCCCATCCCAGCGCTTCGTACAGAAGCACGTGCAGGGGAGTGCTGGATATCCACTCATCGGCTCGCATCACATGGCTGATTCGCATGTCATGGTCGTCGACAACATTGGCGAGGTGGTACGTCGGGTAGCCGTCAGACTTCAACAACACGTAGTCGTTCAGATTGGTGTTGCTGAAAGTGACATCCCCGCGAATGAGGTCATGAAACGTAGTCTCGCCGGTCTGCGGCATCTTGAAACGGACCACCGCGGGTTCGCCCGAGTCAAGCCGCTGCTGCACCTCTTCCGTAGGCAGGTTCCGGCAATGGCCATCATACCTGGGCGGCAGGTGCTGTCGCGATTGTTCGGCACGAACAGCCTCGAGCCGTTCCGGCGTGCAGAAACAGTAGAACGCGTGGCCCGACGACACGAGTCGGCGAGCTTCCGACTGATAGACGTCAAGTCGATCAGATTGGAAGATGGGCCCCTCGTCCCAGTCCATCCCGAGCCAGGTCATGCTGTCCATGATGGCTTCAACGGCACCCTCAACACGCCTTGCTGCATCGGTATCCTCAATGCGAAGAACGAATGAGCCACCGCAATGGCGCGCGAACAGCCAGTTGAATAGCGCCGTGCGGATATTGCCAACGTGTGGGTATCCCGTGGGGCTGGGTGCGAACCTGACCCTTACAGAGGAATGCTGACCATTCTGCATGGTTTCTAGTGCCAGCTTGCCAGTAGCGAGTCGAAGGCGAAGGAAGCGCCTGCTACTTGGATAGAACCTTCTGCAGACCCTTGAGCTTGTCCATGTGCTTCTTCAGCTTCTGCACAAGCTGCTCGGTCTGACGTAGAGCCATTTCGGTGTCTTCGAGCTCAGCTTGAATTGAGAAAAGGAGGCGGCTCTGCTGCTCGGCGAGGTTGGCCTCATACGCCGCGATATCATCATAGTGGGCGTCACCAAGCAGTTCCGCAAGAAGCTTGCTTTCGCGACGCTGTTGATCGCCGGCAAGCTTATCAATCGACTCCAGGTACTGTCGTTTGTCCATCGATGCGTTCAGGCACTATACCATGTCACACGAACGGCGGGCAAGGCTATCGTCGATCGTGCGAACGTGCGATATCGAGGGCCTTTTCCAGGTCCGGGGGCATAGGGGCTTCGAACCTCCTGGCAGACGGCCAATCAGGAAGCCGGAACTCAAGCTTCCGCGCATGGAGAAAGTGCCGTTGAAGTACACCCGGCATGAGCCGCCGATGTGCACGTCCACCATACACGGCGTCGCCGACAAGAGGATGACCGATAGAATCCATGTGGACTCGAATCTGGTGTGTTCTACCCGTGAGAGGACGCGCGGCGATAAGCGAAGCGTGCCCCAGGTGTTCGAGGACTTCGTACTCCGTGAGGGCCGGCCGTCCTCCGGGGACGACTGCCATCCGCTGCCGTTTCGAAGGATGCCGTCCTATCGGACCATCGATGACACCCGACGAGGGCGGTTCGCCTGCCACCAGCGCGACATACTCCTTGTGAACTTCGCGTGTCTTGAACTGCGATACCAACCACTGGCGGACGTCTTCATGCAATGCCACGACGAGGAGTCCGGAGGTTTCCTTGTCCAGTCGATGAACAATCCCAGGCCTGTCGTCTTCTCCGCAGCTCAGCTCAGGATGCAAGGACAGCACGGCGTTCACCAGTGTGCTGGCAGGATGACCCGGTGCGGGATGAACCACCATGCCGGCGGGTTTGTTCACCACAAGGATATCCCTGTCCTCGTATATGACTTGCAGCGAAAGCGATTCCGGTTCAGGAGGACCGGTGCCGGCGGGTACGTTCAGCACAATTGCGTCGCCGGACGAGACCCTGCCGGCGGGCCTTGCGACAGTAGAGCCATTCACAAGAACCAGGCGTGAGCGGACCAATTGCGCAGCCTGTGAACGTGTGAGATCGTCGATTGCCGAGGAAAGAAAGACGTCTATTCGCTCGCCGGTATGCTCTTCCGGCACCTCGACGTATTGCGGCGAGGTGTTGCTAGGAGAGGGGCTCTTCTGCATCGTCAAACACTCCGCGGCGTACGAGCAGCAGCATGAGGACTCCCGTCGCCACAACGATGCAGGAGTCCGCGATGTTGAACGCGGGCCAGAAGAAAGTGTTCCATAGCTGGACGTAGACGAAATCGGTGACGTGCCCCAGCACAAGTCGGTCAATAAGGTTTCCAATGGCTCCACCAGCGATCAGTCCAATCAACAACATCTCGGCAGCAGACGGCCAGAAGTGGTAATGCGAATGAAGACGGTACAGGACTGCGGGAATCATCGCCAGCACCAGGATGGACGCTATTGTAGGAACCAGCACCTGGCCCTGTCCGATGCCGAAGACCGAGCCGGTGTTCTGAACGTGAGTAATGGTAATCGGTCCGAACCAGGGGATAGCACCACCTGGCGGCAGCGTCGCGCGAATCCAGGCTTTGGACATCTGGTCGAGAGCAACGGCTGCGCAAAGTGCAAGAACCGCCAGCAGGATTGTACGGCGCCGTGACTCCATCGTTAGATGCGCTGTTGCGCCTTACAGGTCATGCAGAGTTTGGCCTGCGGCCGGGCCTCAAGTCTGTGGCTCTCGATTTCACGGCCGCAATGCTCACATTTGCCGTAGCCGCCTGTGTCGAACTTCGCCAGGGCCCGTTCCACCTCGGCAATGCTGTCGGTCAACTGTCGCTCAAGGGCCATACGCTTCTCGAGTTCAAACGCCTCGGTTGCTTCTTCCTCTCTCTTGCCGAAAGGGCTTCCTTCACGGGTCTCCCCTGCGTTCACGGAGTCAGCCTTCAGCGTTTGAAGCCGCTCCAAGAGGTGCGTCCTATCCTTCTCCAACCTGGCATGTAGTTCCTCGTGGCTTGCCATCTGTCCTCTTCCTCACTATTCCTGCGGCCCAGTTCAATTCTAGCGCCGGCGCACTGGGCCACCAAACCGGCATGAAGCTCCGCGCGGTCCAAAAGCGAAGCCCCGGAGAGTGCCCGAGGCCACTCCGGGGCAGATTAACACAAATGAACTAGTTGTCGAATGCGCGCACGACCGCAGGGTCGAGGCTTTCGCCTACCTTGTGAATCGCTTCACGCCTCACTCGATTGAGCGCAGACTGGTATTCTTCGAACTCAGCCGCAGTGAAAAGTCTCTCAGGGTGGAAGTAGATGTCATCCACGTGCCGGACGGAACCCGGTACCTGGAAGCCAGTGGGGGAGTCGACCCAGTCCTCCAGACCGCCACGTAGCAGCGAGTCGAGGATGGCCATTGTATCCTCCAGCCTGATGTCCCTGTACCTGCTGTCGGCAGGTTCATCAAGGTCTTCGCCATCTCTGCCCAGCACGCCAACACCACCTGTATTGAGGAGGTAGAAGTTCATGTCCGGGAGGCCCTTGAGAATCGAGTAGAACCTGTTTGCGTGCGCAGCCCTGTCTCCGGCCACGAATGGGTCGTAGAAGAACTCGCTCCTGATTCTACCCGCCTGGGAGGGATCCCCAGCGGACGATTCCATCGCCTGCCCGAGAACCATCAATGCAGCGGTTTGCTCCCGGTTCAGGCGCGAGATAGCCGGTATGAGCGGACCACGGGTAATCAGTATGAGGTTGTCCACCTTGTCCAGATTGATCTCGTTGCCCGCATGCATGAAGTCCGCTCTCCGTACGACGGCGCGACCGTTTGACGTTCTCTGGAAATTATAGAAGTCGAAGTCTCCTTCATCGTCCACATACACGTTCTCCAGAAGCGTCTCCGGCTTGTGCAAGCCGTAGAAGATCTCCATCTGGCTACCGGGATTCACCCCCTCGGTCTTGACGAAAACACCGCCACCCTCGAAACCCCTGAATGAACCATCAGGCATGAGAATCCCGCCATCGTCCTGGACCAGCCATGATTTCTCGTTGCCCTTCCGTGCCAGGATCTTGCACGTGGTCGATGTCTTTCCATTGGCGCTCAACGCGACCATGAGAGTGCCGACCGTGCGATAGCCACCATGAGCCGTCTGAAGTCGGTCTTCACGCGCGCCTGCATGCAGGAAGATACCTGGACCGTGCGTCTTGGATGTCCAGTCCTCTGCAGCAAACACGCCCTTCTTGTACTCACCGATGTAGTTGCTGTTTCGAACGATCTTGATGACCTTGCCGTCTTCGAGCATCGCGAGGCGTATGCTGATGTCCTTCTTGGCAAGCGGCACGCCCTTGTTCCCTTCAAAGGACTCGTCGAAGAAGAAGACGATGTGATAGGTAGGGTCAGTCACAGGTTCGATGGGTTCCAGAAAGAGGCTTCTGCCACCAAAAGCCACGTGAGCAAATGCCTCTGGCACAACAAGACGTACTGACCTGTTGCTGCTTCGGTCACCCACGATTCGATCCATGACAATGAGCTTCTCATTGGAGAGTGCCCGTTCACACGCCTCCAGGAGCTTCATCTCGTCGTCGCCGAACGCATGGTCTACGCTGTTCTTCGTGTAGATTGCGGCCCGTGATGTGGGCTCGCTCTCCGCAGAGTAGTTGCCGTATGCAGTCTTGCGTACGCCTGGCTCGCGCTCCAGGATGGCCGCCAGCTCAGCAGTTCCCGGATTGATGGTAGCCCGACCCTCAGCCCTGGCTTTTTCTACGATCCGAGCGGCAGTCTTTTCGAATTCGCGCAAGTCAATACCCATTGTGCTCCTTTATACCTCTCTAAACTCGCCCTCTACTGTACCATCGTCGGTTCCAGGCTGCTGTCCGCCTGCGTCAGGGCCACCGGCACCCGGCTCACCGTACACAGCGCTGCCTGCCTTCTGGATGATATCCGAAAGCTCCTGCATTGCAGCCTTGATGGCAGCGGTGTCCTGTCCCTTGAGAGTCTCCCTCAGGGCAGCCGTCTTCGTCTCAATCTCCTGCTTGACGTCAGCAGGCAACTTGTCGCCATGCTCTCTGACTGTTTTCTCGGCCGTATAGGCAAGACTGTCTGCCGCGTTGCGCGCCTCAGCCTGCTCTTTGCGCTGCGTATCCTCCGACGCGTGCTGTTCGGCTTCCTGCCGCATTCTCTCGACCTCATCCTTATTGAGGCCGCTCGATGCGGTGATGGTTATCTTCTGCTCTTTCCCGGTCCCCTTGTCGCGAGCACTAACGTTGAGAATGCCGTTTGCGTCAATCTCGAACGTCACCTCGATCTGAGGCACGCCACGGGGAGCGGGAAGAATGCCGTCGAGCATGAAACGTCCGAGCGTCCGGTTGTCACCGGCCATAGGCCGTTCGCCCTGCAGAACGTGGATCTCCACGCTTGGCTGACTGTCCGTGGCTGTACTGAATATCTGGCTCTTCTCGGTAGGAATAGTGGTGTTGCGAGGGATGAGTGGCGTGGCCACACTGCCCAGGGTCTCGATACCGAGCGTCAGCGGGGTCACATCCAGTAGAAGAACCTCACCAACTTCACCCTTTAGAACGCCCGCCTGAATCGCCGCTCCAAGGCCGACAGCCTCGTCAGGATTGACTCCCTTAACGGGCTCGCGGTTGAAGAATTTCCGAATAACCTCCTGCACCTTAGGCATGCGGGTCTGTCCGCCAACAAGAACGACGTCGCTGACCTGCTCAGGGGTGACACTCGCATCGGTCATCGCCTGACGCACCGGCTGAAGTGACTTGTCAATGAGGTCTTCAACCAGTTGCTCAAGCTTAGCTCGTGTGAGGGTCATCGTGAGGTGCTTCGGGCCGCTTGCATCCGCGGTAATGAAGGGAAGGTTGATCTCGGTCTGAGTTACCGTCGAGAGCTCCTTCTTCGCCTTCTCCGCCGCGTCCTTGATGCGCTGCAGTGCCATTCGGTCCTGTTTCAGATCAATGCCGGATTCCTTCTTGAACTCGTCGCAGACCCAGTCCATCACCCTCTGGTCGAGGTCGTCACCGCCGAGGTGCGTGTCACCGTTGGTTGACTTCACCTGGAAGGTCCCGTCACCAATATCCAGTATCGAGATGTCGAACGTACCGCCGCCGAGGTCGTAGACCGCTATCGTCTCATCCCCCGTCTTGTCCATGCCGTACGCGAGCGACGACGCCGTCGGCTCATTGATGATTCGTAGCACGTTCAGACCGGCAATGGTGCCCGCGTCTTTGGTGGCCTGTCGCTGGCTGTCATTGAAGTATGCTGGGACAGTGATAACGGCGTCAGTGACTTTCTCACCGAGGTAGGCTTCAGCATCTGCCTTCAATTTCTGAAGAATCATTGCCGAGATTTCCTGTGGGCTGTATTCCTTGCCACCCATCATGACGTGGCAATCACCGTTCGCTCCCTCAACAATTTTGTAGGGAAGCCGTTGGATGTCGTACTGCACGGAAGAATCCTGGAACTTGCGGCCGATGAGCCGCTTGATGCTGAAGATGGTGTTCTCAGGATTGACGATTGCCTGACGCTTGGCTATCTCTCCAACAAGCCGCTCACCATTCTTGCTGATGGCGACTACCGATGGGACCAGATTGCCACCCTCGGCGCTCGGTATTATCTTGGGCTCACCACCCTCCATCACCGCCACGACACTCATCGTGGTGCCCAGGTCAATGCCGATTGCTCTCCCCATGTGTATCCTCCTTACTCCTTATCATCAACGGTAGTCTCGATTGCTTCCCCGACCACCACCAGGCTGGGACGCAGAAGGCGACCATTGAGCGTGTAGCCCTTCTGTACCTCCTCGAGCACCTTGCCGTCCGGGCCGGGCATCTTCATTACCGCCTCATGAAGCCTCGGGTCGAATTCCTGACCCACGGCCTCAATAGGCGTCAAACCTTCACTTTCAAGTGCGCTCTTGAGCTTCGCGAAGCTCATGCGGGCCCCTTCGACCCACGCAGCCTTGCGCATCTCACTTGCGGGACGGGAGAACGCGAGTTCGAGGTTGTCCATCGCACCAAGTAGCTTGCTGACCAGGGTGCTGTTGGCCAGGTCGAGAGACTCGCCACGTTCCTGCTGTACGCGTTTGCGGTAGTTCTCAAGGTCTGCCTGCGTGCGCTGCCAGCTCGCCAGGTAGCCGCGAGACCGTTCCTGTTCAGCCTTCAACTGCTCCAGCACACTCTCCACATCTTCATAGGTTTCCGCACCAACGCTTTCCCCGTTCTCATCGTCCAGCGTATATTCTTCAGAACTCAAATCCCCAACTCCTTCAAATCACCTATGATGGTTCACTTAGAGACTCGCTTAACAGCGACTTCAGATAGTGAACCGACGAGATGGCGCGCAGGTAGTCCATCCGGCGCGGTCCCACCACACCGATGATACCCTTGGACTGTCCGCTCGAACAGTAGTTCCCTACCACGATACTGAGGTCCTGGAGCGCCTCTTCCCTGTTCTCCTGTCCAATGATAACCCTGACTCCCTCGGCACCCAGGTCAGGGGGCAAGACCGATTCCACCCAGTCTTCGCGCTCTATCAGACGAAGAAGCGCGAGTGCGCGCGGGCTATTCGCAAACTCGGGCTGGCTTAGCACCAGGTGTAGCCCTTCCATATAGGTTCGCCCTAGTTCCGGCTTGTCCTCGGCACGCATCATCTCTGCAACCTGCGCGACAACTTGCTTATCCAGTCCCTCGACGTCGGCTATCATCTGAACCTCGTCCGCCGTCATTCCCTCCAATTTCTCGGAGAGCCGATTGGAGAGTGACGTGAGGACATCCTGCGTTGTCGACTCCGAAAGCAGCAGACTACGTTGACGAATGACTGTTGGCTCGCGGACAACCAGGATGAGAAGTGCAAGCGAATCTTGAAGAGACACGAGGTGTATGTGCTTCAAGACCGCACGGGTTGCCTTCGGCTGAGTCACAAGCGCGGCATTGTGCACGAAATGTGCAAGCAGCGTGGCCACCAGCCTCAGTCGCTTCTCCAGCTCCTCAGTCGTGTCGTGACAAACCTCAGCTATCAGCAGCCGGTCGCCGATAGGCAGCTGTAGATCAGACCTGAGTGATTCAACGAAATACCTGTACGCTCTGTCTGTCGGCACAGAACCCGCGGAAGTGTGAGGCCTGGCGACGAAGCCCGCGTCTTCAAGCGCGGTCACGTCGTTTCTCACGGTTGCCGGACTGACGCGAACGTCCGTGAGCGCGATGGTCTTTGAGGCCACCGGTATACCCGATGCTATGTACTCTCGGACGATCGTCCGGAGTATCTCTCCCATTCGTTCCGTAAGTTCCATTAGCACTCTCAGCGGTCGGCTGCTAATTGGGGCTAATCTAGCACGACCACGTAGGGGTGTCAAAGCCGTCACTATGTCGATTCGTTCGTGTTGACCCCCCTCCCATTTGCACGCTACAATGCAACTCCCATGGATTCATTTGACTCACTCGCGCGCCTTACCGCAGCAGACCCGGACCTCGCAGCAATTGTCAAGAGGGAACACTCCCGCCAGTCGAACACTATCGACCTCATCGCATCCGAGAACCACGTCAGCCACGCCGTTCGTGATGCACTTGGCAGTCTCTTGACCGACAAGTATGCCGAGGGTTACCCCGGTAAGCGCTACTACAACGGTTGTAGTGTCGTGGATGAGGTCGAGATGCTCGCGATCGAGCGGGCCACCGCGCTGTTTGGCGCCGAGCACGCCAACGTGCAGCCTCACGCCGGCAGCCAGGCTAATTTCGCCGCCTACCAGGCTCTCATCAAGCCCGGGTCCACGGTTCTCGGAATGGATCGGAGCCATGGCGGGCACCTGACCCATGGGGCAGAGGTGAATTTCTCGGGCAAGCTGTTTCACTCGGTCGCCTACCCGGTGGACCCTAAGACTGAGGTCATCGACTATGACCTGGCGCGCAAGCTTGCGCATCAGCACAGGCCTTCCCTGATTATTGCCGGCGCCAGTTCCTATCCCCGAATCATTGATTTCGCCATCTTCGGCGAGGTTGCCAGAGAGGTCGGTGCCTATCTCATGGTCGACATTGCCCACATTGCGGGGCTCGTCGCCGCTGGTGTGCATCCTTCGCCCGTTCCATACGCAGACGTGGTTACAGGTACCACGCAGAAGACCCTCAGGGGCCCCAGGGGCGGTTTCGTCCTCAGCAAGCAGGAGCACGCCAAAGCAATTGATTCGGCTGTTTTCCCCGGAAGTCAGGGCGGCCCACTTATGCACTCTATCGCGGCCAAGGCGGCATGCTTCTTGGAAGCTCTGCAGCCGGAGTTCAAGGACTACGCCCGAAACATCCTTGCCAACGCAAAAGCCATGGCTGACGAACTCGCCTCTGATGGCCTAAGGGTCGTTAGCGGCGGAACTGAGAACCACCTCGTACTGGTGGACCTCTCCAGTCTGGATATCACCGGCAAACAGGCCGGCGACGCGCTTCAGCGATGCGGTATCGTTGCAAACAAGAACAGCATCCCCTACGACACTAAGCCTCCCGCTCATACGAGCGGACTTAGAGTTGGCACCCCTGCACTGACCACCCGCGGCTTCAACGCCGACGAGTGCCGTACAGTGGCGAAACTCATCAGCAAGGTGCTGCGCAACCTCGACAATGAGCAGGTATGCGCTCAGGTCCGCAAGGAGGTCCTGGCACTCTGCAAGGCGCACCCCATACCCGGAGCAGACTGATTCCTTCTTTTCGGAGTGGCCCGGGTACGGCGGCTTCGTGAGGAGGCGGTGATATAATGCTGGCACAGCCATCGTTGCGCCCCAGGAGCAGGACTGATGGATGAACTCAAGATTTTCGCGGGCAACGCCCACCCCATACTCGCCTCTTCAGTTTGTGACTATCTCGGTATCCCTCTCGGCAAGAGCGAGGTGTTCGAGTTCTCCAATGAGAACATCTTCGTGAGAATCTTGGAGAACGTCCGCCAGCGCGACGTATTTGTAATCCAGCCAATATCATCTCCGGTCAACAAGAGTCTCGTCGAACTGCTCATCATGCTCGACGCACTCAAGCGCGCGTCGGCCGGGCGCATCACGGCCGTGGTGCCTTATTACGGGTACGGCCGGACAGACAAGAAAGACCAGCCGAGGGTGCCCATCACAGCCAGGCTCGTTGCAGACCTTCTGACCACAGCCGGCGCTAATCGTATCCTCACTGTCGACCTCCATGCCCCGCAGATCCAGGGTTTCTTCACCATTCCTGTCGACGAGCTGACAGGTGTGTCACTCCTCAGCCAATACATACGGGGAAAGAAGCTCAAGGACCTCGTGGTTGTTGCCACCGACATCGGCATCTCCAAGAGGGCACGTGATGTTGCATTGAGATTGGATGCGTCTCTCGCCATCGTTGAGAAGAGACGCCTTGGAAACAACGACTCAACAGAGGCGTTGAATGTCATCGGTGACGTAAAGGACAAGGTCGCCCTGACGGTTGATGACGAAATCGATACTGCAGGGTCGCTTGTCGGGGTTGTGGAAACGCTGCTTCAGCGCGGTGCCCGTGAGGTGTACGCGTGTGCGACCCATGCAGTGCTATCCGGCAAGGCTGTCGAACGCATCAAGAACAGTCCCGTCAAAGAAATTGTCGTCACGGATACGATTCCATTGAACGGTGCGAAGAAGCTTGACAAGGTGACCGTGCTCTCGATGTCCGCGCTCCTCGGCGAGGCCATCCACCGCATCCACACTGGCCTTTCGGTCGGCGCGATGTTCGAGTAGCGGCCGCGTTGCGCTATACTTGTGACTCGTGACTCCTTTTGGTTCTTTCATAGGTCGCCTCTTCGATTCGAACGAGAAGCAGGTCAGGAAGCTCCAGTCCATCGTTGAAGAAATCAACGGGCTTGAGCATGACTACCAACCGCTGAGCGACACTCAGCTCCGGGAGTGCACCAACGGCTTCCGCGATCAACTCTCCAGCGGCTCATCCCTCGACGACATACTTCCGCATGCCTTCGCGGCTGTGCGTGAGGTAGCCCTGCGCAATATCTCGATGCGGCACTTTGATGTGCAGCTCATCGGTGGTATTACGATGCATCGGTCGCAGATTGCGGAGATGCGCACTGGTGAGGGAAAGACCCTCGTTGCCACTTTGCCGTTGTATCTGAACGCACTGACCGGCAGGGGTTGCCACCTGGTTACGGTGAACGACTACCTGTCCAAGCGTGACTGCCTTTGGATGGGCCCTGTGTACCACGCCCTGGGCTTGTCGGTGGCATGTATCACGGGCCGACAGAATGACGACAACCATCGGCCATCCTTCATCTACGACCCGCAGTATGAAGATCCGGGTGGACACTGGTCCGGGCTGCGGCCGGCGACCAGAGCCGAGGCTTACGCGGCAGATATCACCTACGGCACCAACAATGAGTTCGGATTCGACTACCTTCGCGACAACATGGTGAACGACCTCTCGCAGCGTGTGCAGCGAGAGCTTCACTTCGCCATCGTTGACGAGGTCGACAATATACTCATCGACGAGGCACGAACACCACTCATCATCAGCGCTCCCTCGCAGGAGGCCGCAAGTCGCTATGTCGTCTTCGATAAGATTATCTCTCGCCTCTCTAGAGACACTGACTACGTCATCGACGACCGCACCAGGTCTGTCCACCTGACGGATGACATCGGTATTCCCAAGGTTGAGCAGATGCTGCACGACCAGGGCTTGCTCAAAGGGC
>Ga0272443_10006371_pt1 | contig 11729 bp, 9 predicted proteins | sample SSMAcet12_FD_193581 | JGI IMG/M metagenome (GOLD analysis project Ga0272443, IMG submission 193581) | Marine sediment archaeal communities from Little Sippewissett salt marsh, Falmouth, MA, United States - SSM-Acet-12 | ecosystem: Environmental > Aquatic > Marine > Wetlands > Sediment ... | reverse complement strand
GTCAATTGCGCTGATGAAATCTAACAACGGGAGAGAGACTTGTCCAAGCAGCGGCATGTGCCACCTCGAAAGGCTCTAGGCAGGGTGCCCGGCGGCGGAAGCGCTCTCAGACAGAAGACCCACGAAATGCTTGAGGATACGGCCAGTGGCACCCCAGATGACATGGCCTTCGTAGTCACAGACCGGTCCGGAGTAGTAGTACTCGCCGATCTGCCTCTCCTGATGGTAGAAGCGCGTTGGGTCCATAAGGACAGACAGTGGCACGAAGAAGATATCGCGTGTCTCGCTCTCGCTGGCGCTGAACTCGTACGGATAGGGCACGAAGCCGACGAAGGGGGATATCACGTAGCCGGTGCTGTTCACGACGTTGTCGTCGATCTCGCCAACGACCTCGACATCCTCAGGCCGCACACCCACCTCTTCCCATGCCTCCCGCAATGCGGTCTCGAGAAGCGAGCCATCGTCGTCTTCAGGCGTGCCTCCGGGGAAACACACCTGTCCTTTGTGCCTGCGAACAGCCTGCGTGCGCTCAGTCAACAGCACATGGAGTTCATCATCCTTGCAGAGAAGAGGAATCAGTACGGCCGAGGGAACCAGACGGTTGTTGAAGGTTGGTTTCTTCGCGTGTTCGGCGACCACCTGCCGAATGAAGTCCTTGTTCACGGCCGAATTATAGCACTGCCATGCGTGAGGCCATTGTATTGCGCGCACGTGTTGAAGGTTTGTGTTTGGACCCTCGGCACATTTACAATGAGTGGTTCGAGATTGAGGCAGATGCAGGTAAGACGAGACTACTACGAGATACTCGGCGTTTCACGAACCGCCAACGGCGACGACATTAAACGTGCCTTTCGCAAGCTGGCATTCCAGTACCATCCGGACCGCAACAGGGAACCGGATGCGGAAGAGCGCTTCAAGGAGATAAACGAGGCCTACCAGTGCCTTTGCGACCCAGAGCGGCGCCAGAGGTACGACGTGTACGGCCACGAAGGACCTCACGCGGGAGGCTACCAGGACTTCGGGTTCGGCGGCATCGGGGAGATCTTCGACACGTTCTTTGGCGGCGCTTTTGGAGAGGCTGCCTCGCGGGCACCGCGCCAGGGCGAGAGTTTCCGCATGAGCGCAAGAGTCACGTTCGAAGAGGCGGCCTTTGGATGCACACGCGAGTTCAACATCCGACGGTCAGAGCTTTGTCCGGACTGCAAGGGCACTGGCAGTGCAGCCGGCGCCGCGCCCTCGCGATGCCCGGAATGCAAGGGCAACGGTCGCGTTCGTCGTGTTGAGCAGAGCATCTTTGGACGATTCAGCCACGTAGTCCGTTGCCCGCGATGCGGTGGCAGCGGCTCGGTAGTCACCAACCCCTGTACGACATGCAATGGTTCCGGCGAATTGAATGTGTCACGCAAGATAGAGGTGAAGATACCGGCCGGGGTGGACACAGGGAACGTGGTCACACTTCGTGGACAGGGAAGCCTGGGTGCCAACGGAGGACGTCCCGGAGACATGATGGTCGTCATCAATGTGGAGCCGCACGGGCATTTCGAGCGGGACGGACTGGACATACATGACGAGGTCTTTATCAACTTCGCACAGGCTGCGCTCGGCGCCGAACTTGAAGTGCCCGTCCTCGGTGGCACGGCAACGGTCAAGGCCAAGGCCAACACGCAGACCGGAGAGACAGTGCGCGTGAAGGGGAAGGGCATCGGCGAGGCAGGTGGCCGCAGGCATGGCGACCACTACGTCCACTTCAAGGTAGTCACACCCAAGAAGCTCTCCAGAGAGCAGAAGAAGCTGTTCGAGGAACTGGCAAGAACGCTATCCGCCGAGTGACCTCACCCGGGCCAGAGAAGCACACTGCTAGCCGACGCGTCTGACCCCACCAGTGAAACGTGCGACAGCCTTGCCAACCGGACATCCCTCAAACAGAACGGTATAGATAGAGCCCATTATCGGGATGTCGATGCCCATGTCGTCCGCCAGCCGCCTGACTGCCCTGGCTGTGTGGACGCCCTCAGCCACCTGGTGCATGGAGCCGAGGATGTCGTCAAGGGTCCTGCCCTTTGCCACCTCACATCCAACAAGGTGATTGCGGCTCAGGTCACTGACACATGTCGCGACCACGTCACCAATGCCAGCAAGCCCGTAGAACGTTTCCTCTCTTGCTCCCATCGCCACGCCAAACGCAATCACCTCACTCCACGTGAATGCGATGAAGGCCGCCTTGGCATTGTCTCCCAGTGAGAGTCCATCCATCATACCTGCGCCTAGAGCCACGATGTTCTTGAGCGCGCCCGACAACTCAACGCCGACTACGTCATCGCTATAGACCGTGATGAAGCGGTGGGAGCCAATGACTGTCTGGACGTCTTTGGCCAACTCGGCACTCTTAGAGGCGACAACTGAAGCCGCGGGCAGACCCTTGAATATCTCACCAGCGAGATTGGGGCCTGAGAGCGCACAAACGCCGGCCATCCTGTCCGGACCCACGATCTCCTCGATGACCTGGGTCATCCGCAGGCCGGTTTCAACTTCCAGGCCCTTGGACACGCTCACATGACACGCGTTTGCCGGAAGGTCCTGGACAAGTGCTGACACATTCGAACGCATAGTCTGAGAGGGCACTGCCCACACAACGATGTTCGCGCCATCGAGGGCTGCCACCACATTCTCACTACACGTATAGTTGGGATTGCTGGCTCGAAGGAGGGCAGTCTCCTCCACGGAGCGAGTGATGAGCCATGTGTTACACGCGTTGCGGGCCAGAAGGGAAGCAATGGTGTTGCCCCAACCCGTGTTGCCGACAACGACGACCTTGCTGCTCGAAGACCCTGTCGCAGAAGAACGCGCCGCGGAACGCGAGCTCATCAGAAGAGCTTCCTTTCCGTTCCCGCGCGTAGGCGCCCTATGTTGTCTCTATGCTCATAGATGAGCACCCCGACTGCAACGCACGCGTAGATCATGTGGGGGAGTGGCGCCCAGCCGGTGAAGAAGAGAACGAGCATCAGCCCACACGCCACGAGCCCACCCAGGATAGAGCCCAGTGACATGAACTTGCTCAGAAGTGCAACGACCACAAGAGTCTCGATGCCAAGGAGTGCCGCAGGAAAGTTGATTACGACCATAGTCCCGAAAAACGACGACACTCCACGTCCACCATGAAAGCCCGCAAGTATCGGACGGTTGTGACCGACTATCGCTGCCATGCCGCAGAGCCCCTGCACAATGGGGACGTCTATGGGGGTTCCGCCGACAGCCAAAGAGGCATGCGGCCATACTATCGTCGCGATGAACACGGCGAGAGCTGCCTTGAGACCGTCCAGGAACAGCGTAAGGAATCCCCACTTCCGGCCAGCCGAACGCATCACGTTGGTGGCGCCGGTCCTGCCACTGCCGGACTTGCGGAGGTCGCCCCCCGTCTTGAGACCCGCGATTATCAGGCCCACAGGAATCGAGCCCATGAAATATGAGACGGCCAGGAGGGCCAGCAAGATGACTACGCCCTCCAATCGGAAACCTCCTGCTTCCTGCGCGGCTTGCCCGCCTTCACAAACACGAAGTGCAGTGGCACGCCACGGAAACCGAATTCCTGTCTGAGCTGGTGCTCCAGGTATCGCTCATAGGTTGGCGGCACGAGTTTCGGGTCGTTCACGTGAAGCACGAACGTCCACGGTGAGTCTTCATCCTGATGCGCCCAGATGATATTGAGGCGACGATTGGCCACCTTGTGGGGTGCATGACGTTCAACGGCTGCCTGCACTGCTGCATCGACTGCTGAACGCGAGAGCCGTTTTCCGCGCGCCTTCCATACCTCAATGGCGCGCTGCAGCGCCAGCTTGACGTTGCGCCCCTCAAGCGCCGATGTGTGAATCACAGGCACGTAGGAGAAGAACTCAAGCCTGCGAGCGAGCCAATTCTTATGGGTCTCCTTGTACTCCTTCGGTATCCGGTCCCACTTGTTGACCACCAGCACCAATCCCTTGCCGGAGTCAAGTACGTAGCGGGCGATAGTCACATCCTGTCCGGTTGCAGGCTCTTCCGCGTCGAGCACGAGAAGAGCAACATCGCAACGGTCGATAGCCTGCATCGACCTGAGGACGGAGAAGTAGTCGATGCCGAAAGGAACTCTTGTCCGCTTCCGAATCCCGGCTGTGTCGACAAGGACTATGTGTTTGTCCTGCCATTTCAGCCCCGCGTCCAGCGAATCACGGGTAGTGCCGGGAGTCGAGTCGACAATAGCCCTCTCGTCGCCGAGAAGCGCGTTGAGCAGGGTCGACTTGCCGGCATTCGGTCGTCCAACGATAGCGATGCGTACGCTGTCGGGATCCGGCTCTACTTCCTCGACCGGAGGCGGCAGCATATCAACGACCTGGTCCATAAGGTCGCTGACACCGTGGTTGTGTATCGCGCTCACCGCCAGGACGGTCTCGATACCAAGGCCGTGAAAGTCGGCTGCGAGCGCCTCGTGCCGTGAAGTGTCGACCTTGTTGACAACCAGGATGGCCGTCTTTCCCGCAGAACGCACGAGGGCCGCGACTTCTTCGTCGCTTGGGATGGTGCCATCAAGAGCGGATACGACGAGGAGGATCAGGTCAGCCTGAGCCACAGCAAGTTCTGCCTGGCGCTTGACCTTGGCATCCATGGGCGTCTCAGCATCCGCTCCCCAACCACCAGTGTCCACGACAATCATATCGCGCCCACCCCATGAGACGGGAACGAACAACCTGTCACGCGTGACATTCGGCTGGTCATCAACCACCGCATGGCGCTGACCTACGATACGATTGAGGAGTGTGGACTTGCCAACGTTGGTCCTGCCAACAAGAGCCACCACGGGCCTGGACATCTATCGCTCCTCTCTAGTCGGCCGGGATGAGTATCTGGGCAAGGACGGCTTTCTGTGCGTGTAGCCGGTTCTCGGCCTGGTCAAATACAACGGAGGCAGGGCCATTGAGAACCTCAGTGGTCACTTCTTCTCCATGATGAGCGGGAAGGCAATGCATGAAGATAGCTCCTGAGTTTGCCTTGCTCAAAAGCGAATCGTTTACCTGGTACGCGCTGAACACACGGCGCCGCTCCTCCGCCTCTTCCTCCTGCCCCATGCTCGTCCACGTGTCAGTGTAGACCACATCAGCCCCGGAGACTGCTTCAGCGGGGTCTTCGGTCACAATAAGCTGCGCGCCCGTGGCTTCAGCAAGGTCGCGCGCAGTCGACAAAGTGTCTTTGTCAAGGCCATAGCCTGAAGGAGTGGCGACTGCGCAGTTCATCCCAACCGTGCCCGCCGCAAGACACAGGCTCCGTGCAACGTTGTTGCCATCACCAACATACGCAAGACGTACACCGGCAAGCGTTCCTCTGTGTTCGCGGATCGTCAACAAGTCGGCGAGCGCCTGACATGGATGCTCCCAGTCGGATAGCGCATTGATGACGGAGATCGACGCGGTCTCGGCAAGAACCCGCAGCGTCTCATGGCTGAACACCCGTGCCACGATGCAGTCAACATAGCGACTCAGTACACGGGAGACGTCCGGCACAGGCTCTCGCTTGCCCAGACCGACTTCCTGTGGAGACAAGTACATGCAATGGCCTCCGAGCTGCGTCACAGCGAGCTCGAAGCTGACGCGCGTGCGCAGTGAAGGCTTCTCAAACAGAAGCGCGACCGACCTCCACGGCAGGAGACAACGCATCCCGCCCTGTTTCATGACAAGCGCCTGCTCAACAAGCTGCTCGATATCTTCGCGACTGAGGTTGGAGATAGAGAGGAGGTCTTTCTTCACGAAAGGTTAGTATACCACGGGCCCTCCCAGTATAATACGAACAATGCGAACTGAGCCTCTTATCCTCCTCGTCGACGGCAACGCACTCATACACCGCGCCTTTCACGCGCTGCCGCCACTGACGTCCTCGAAGACGGGCGAAATAGTGAATGCCGTCTACGGCTTCGCCAACACGCTATTGAAGGTGCTGTCAGACCTGGGAGCCACGCACTGGGCAGTTGCCTTCGACTATCCGGCTCCGACTTTCAGACACAAGCTCTATGACGGCTACAAGGCTCAGCGCCCTCCAACTCCAGAGGAACTCATAGGTCAGATGGGCCGCATCAGGGAACTGGTGACTGCACTGGGCATGCCTTCGTTCGAGGTGGAGGGCTACGAGGCCGACGATATACTTGGGGCACTGTCCAGACAGGCCCATGAGAATGGCATTGAGGCAGCGATACTCTCTGGCGACCGGGACCTTCTACAACTGGTGGGTCCAGGCGTCAAGGTGCTGTTGCCCGGCAGGAACTTCAGCGACGCCGTCTCGTACGACGAGTCTGCGGTCGCGTCCAAGTTCGGAGTAACGCCGCAGCAGTTCGCCGACTACAAGGCCTTCGTTGGAGATACATCGGACAACATCCCTGGAGTGGCGGGCATCGGCGAGAAGACGGCAGTAAACCTGCTGAAGCAATTCGGCTCCATGGAGCGCGTGTACGACAACGCGGACCAGGTCGCCCTGAAGCGCGCCAGAGTAGCACTGAAGTCGACACGCGACCAGGCGATGATGAGCAAGGAGCTGGCAACCATCGTCACGGATGTACCTGTCCACCTGGACCTCGACGAATGTGTTGTAGGCAACTATTCACACGAAACCGCCCTGGCGCTGCTCAAGGAGCTGGATTTCGCCAGCCTCTTCTCTCGCCTTCCTGCCGCCGCCGGGGCAGCTCGGGAACCCGCGACTCCTGCTCCCGCTCCAAACAGGCCCACGGGACGCATCGTGAGGTCTGTCGAGGAGCAGAAGCACCTGGTCAAGAGGATGCTGTCGTCAGAGGCCATCGTGCTATCGGTGGCAGACTCCAATGGGGGAAATGGCAGGCGACGCACGGGCAAGCAATCAGGTGAACTTCTCGCCGAATACATAGCCGTCGCCGTTTCACCGGCGCCAGGAGAAACCTATGTTCTTGCGGTCCCACCGGAGTCCCCGGGCCCGCGGGCGCAGATGTCCCTTGAACGCCCCCTGGAATTCATGCAGCCGGCACTGGAAAAACAGGACGCGCCGAAGGTGTGCGAGGATGGCAAGCGTGTCATGCGTTTCCTTGCGGAGCGCGGGATCGAGCTCAAGGGACTGTCGTTCGACCTTTCGATTGCAGCCCACCTGCTTGGCGAGCGAACTGTGAGACTCTCCGCCCTTGCAGCAAGCAGACTCGGTATGTCGCTGGACGAGTCGGCTCCTTCCTTCGACCAGGGGGGCGCACCGACCCAGCAAACAGCGGATGTCCTCGCCGCAGACTGTGACGCATGCAGGCAACTGCAGGAAGCCTTTGAGCCAGGTCTGGATGCGATTGGATCCGGAGACCTCTACAGGTCGGTAGAACTGCCGCTCGTGTCGATACTGGCTGCGATGGAGACAACCGGTATCATCATCGACACCGGACTCCTGAAGAAGATGTCTCTCGAACTGGGGAAAGGTCTCGCCTTGCTCGAGACGCAGATATACGACGCAGCCGGTCACAGGTTCAACGTCAATTCACCCAAGCAACTGGGGACCGTTCTTTTCGAGGAGCTCGGGCTACAGGGCGGCAGAAAGACCAAGTCAGGCTACTCCACCGAGGCCAGCTTATTGGAGACACTCAGGCCGGCCAACCCGATTGTCGACCTCGTCTTGCAGTACCGTCAGCTCGCGAAGCTGAAATCGACGTACGTTGACACACTGCCCGCGCTGGTGAATCCGCACACTGGGCGCGTACACACCATATTCAGCCAGACAGGTGCGGCGACTGGCAGACTGTCTTCGAGCGAGCCGAATCTACAGAATCTGCCGATACGTACCGAACAGGGCAGGCAAATTCGTGCTGCGGTGGTTGCGCCGCGCGGATGGCAGCTACTGAGCGCGGACTATTCACAGATAGACCTCAGGTCTCTCGCCCATCTGTCGGGAGATGAGCACCTCGTCGATGCGTTCAGAAAGGATGAAGACATCCACGCGGCGACAGCGAGCAGGCTCTACGGGGTGGCGCCCGGGGACGTGACGCCCGACATGCGCCGAAATGCCAAGGTGGTGAACTTCGGCGTTGTGTACGGCATGAGCGACTTCGGCCTAGTGCAGGCGACCGACTTCAACAGGGCGGAAGCGTCCCGGTTCATCGACGCCTACTTCGCCCAGTACTCCGGAGTGAGCAGCTGGCTGGAGAAGACAAAACAGCAGGCAAGGCGTGACGGCTACGTAACCACGTTGTTGGGTCGCAGGCGCTACATCGCAGACATCAACGCCGGCAACAGGCAGGTCCGTGAGGCCGCAGAGCGGATGGCCATCAATGCGCCCGTGCAGGGCACGTCGGCAGACATCATCAAGGTGGCAATGATCAAGATCTACGAAGCGATGCTCTTCAGAAGGCTGAAGAGCGCGATGCTTCTGCAAATCCACGACGAACTGCTGTTCGAAGTACCGCCGGACGAGTTTGAGACCCTATGCCAGCTTGTGCGCGACCTGATGCCGACCGCTGTTGAGTTGACGGTGCCACTCAAGGTCGACCTTAAGGCCGGACCGAACTGGGCCGACATGAAGCCCGTCGCCTAATGTTCCACGCCGCTACTTGCCACGCAGGTACTCGTCGATATCAGCCGCAGCGCGCTTGCCTGCGCCCATTGCGCTGATTACCGTCGCAGCTCCTGTGGCCATGTCTCCACCGCACCAGACTCCCTCACGGCTTGTGCGGCCGGTCTCGGGGTCGGTTTCAATAGTGCCGTAGCGGGTCAGGTCCAGTCCGGGTGTCGTTGTCGGAATCACAGGATTGGGTCTCGTACCCAGGGCTATGATGGCAGTGTCGATCTCCAGGTCGAAGTCCGTGCCGGGCTTTGCGACCGGCCGTCGGCGACCACTCTCGTCAGGCTCACCAAGTTCCATCTCGTAGCACTGGACCGCCTTCACATTCCCCTGCTCGTCGCCAAGGAAGCCCTTGGGATTGGTCAGAAGCTTGAAGATGACACCTTCCTCTTCGGCGTTCTCGCTCTCCTCAGCCCTTGCAGGCATCTCGGTCCTGGAACGTCTGTAGATGATGTAGACCTCGTCGGCTCCGAGCCGAAGAGCGCAGCGGGAGGCGTCCATCGCGACGTTGCCTCCTCCAAAGACGGCCACTCGCTTGCCTACGCGGATGGGGGTATCGAACTCCGGGAAGCGATAGGCCTTCATCAGGTTTACGCGCGTGAGAAACTCGTTGGCCGAGTAGATGTTGTTGAGGTTCTCTCCGGGTATGTTCAGAAACATCGGTGCCCCGGCACCAGGTGCGAGGAAGATAGCGTTGAAACCCTCCTCGAAAAGGTCGTCAACAAGCTCCGTCCTCCCGACAACGTTGTCGAGCACAAGCTCAACGCCAAGGGACTTCACGAAGTCGACTTCGGCCTGGACGATACTCTTAGGCAGCCTGAACTCAGGAATGCCGTACTTCAGCACGCCGCCGGCGGTGTGTAGCGCCTCGAACATCGTGACGGTGTGCCCTGCTTTCGCCAGGTCTGCAGCACACGTAAGGCCGGCGGGACCGGCGCCGACAACGGCCACGCGCTTGCCGGAGGCGTTTGAGACTCCGTCATCCACCACTTCACCTTCATGTTTCAGCGCCCAATCCGCAACGTAGCGCTCAAGTCGTCCGATGGCGACAGGCGCACCCTGTTTGGCGAGGACGCAGGCCTTTTCGCACTGCTCCTCCTGCGGGCATACCCTGCCGCAGACGGCGGGCAGGCTGTTCTTGTCTTTCAAAGCGCTGGCAGCGCCCGGCATGTCTCCCTCGCGAAGGGCCAGTATGAATTCGGGGATACGCACGTTGACAGGGCAACCGTCCCTGCAAAGGGGTTTCTTGCACTGGAGGCAACGGTTGGCCTCTTCGATTGCCTGCGCCTGGGTGTAGCCCAGCGAGACCTCATTGAAGTTCTTTGCCCTCTCAAGCGGGTCCTGCTTTGGAATCGGTACTCGGTTCAGATTCGGTTTAGCCACAGTGTCCGCCTCCGCGACAGTTATGATGGTGCAGTTCCACCGACTGCTTCTCCTGGTCGAGATAAGCCCGCTGCCTGCTAATCAGCAGGTCCCAATCCACGATGTGGCCATCGAAATCAGGGCCATCCACGCAGGCGAGCTTGGTCTCTCCTCCGACCTCAACACGGCATGCGCCGCACATCCCGGTGCCATCGACCATGATGGGGTTCAGGCTGACGATGGTCGTGACCCCGTAGGGTTTGCTGGTTAGAGAGGAGAACTTCATCATGATGGTCGGTCCGATGGCGATGACCCTCGCGATATCACGAGTCTCAAGCAACTCCTTGAGCGGCTCCGTCACCAGGCCCTTGCGCCCATAGGTGCCATCGTCAGTTGTGACAATCAACTCGTCGCTGAACTGGCCAAGGCGGTCCTCCCAGAAGACAAGGTCCTTGCTACGGAAGCCCATGATGGAGATGACCTTGTTTCCCGCAGCCTTCATCTCTCTGGCGATGGGCACGATCGTCGCGATGGCGAATCCGCCGGCGACACAGACCACGGTTCCGTAGTTCTCAATCTCTGTTGGCTTGCCGAGCGGCCCGACAAAGTCGTCGATATAGTCGCCCGCCTGCAGCGCGGCGAACTTTTGAGTGGTGGCGCCAACTTCCATGAATACGACGGTGACGGTGCCGGCTTCGCGGTCCCAATCGGCGATAGTCAGGGGTATGCGCTCCCCTCCCTCACCGTGGTGAAGAATGACAAATTGCCCTGCCTGAGCCTTTCTGGCCACCCGGGGCGCTTCGATCTTGAAAAGATGAATGATGGGAGTCAGGTCCTCCCGCTGCAGAATGCGATACATGAGACCTCCGTAGAAATCCGCGCGTAGGCACAGAGTCTCGATTATACACGAATGCCGTTTGGCCTCGTCGGACCAATACCTCTACACTAAACGTCATGCCGGAACTGCCGGAAGTTGAAACCATACGGCGCGCCATCGAGCCGTACATAGTTGGCACGGAAGTCACCGACATCGCTCTGGCAGACCCATCGATTGCCGGTCCCGATGGACCCGAGCATCTGAAGGCAGCGATTGGTTCTCCCGTCCGCGCGATACTCAGGCGCGGCAAGCACCTGATACTTGTCCTTGAACGAAATCGCGGCATCGTGCTCCACCTCAGGATGACCGGCGCGTTGCTACTGGACGAGCCACGTGACGGGGCCAGGGTCAGGGCCATACTCAGCTTCTCCAACGGGTCACGGCTCCTGTTCAACGACATGCGACGTCTCGGCACACTGAGGTTCTACGAGGACCTGAAGCCGCTGCTGTCGCGCATCGGTCGGGAACCGCTCGACACGGACTTCACGGCTGACCAACTAGAAGCGTCGCTCTCACGGCACCGCATCCCCATAAAGGCAGCGTTGCTGGACCAGCACATAGTCGCAGGCATCGGCAACATGTACGCCGATGAAGCCCTCTTCCAGGTTGGCATCCACCCCATGAAGCCCGCCAATGAACTAAGCCACCAGCAGGTAGCGCAGCTTTGGGGGGCAATCAGGGACGTGCTGCAACATGCGATAGAGAACCAGGGTGCAAGCATCAACACGTACTGGCTTCCCAACGGGGAGCGAGGGACGGCGCACGATACATTCAACGTGGCTCACAAGAAGGGCGCCGCGTGTCCCAACTGCGGCACTCCTATCGAGAGGACCATGGTGCGGAAGCGCGGCGCGTACTACTGCCCCTCCTGCCAGTGCTGATCCGGTTCGCCTCTCTGCTACAACCGGCC
>Ga0272443_10006370_pt1 | contig 11732 bp, 7 predicted proteins | sample SSMAcet12_FD_193581 | JGI IMG/M metagenome (GOLD analysis project Ga0272443, IMG submission 193581) | Marine sediment archaeal communities from Little Sippewissett salt marsh, Falmouth, MA, United States - SSM-Acet-12 | ecosystem: Environmental > Aquatic > Marine > Wetlands > Sediment ... | reverse complement strand
CGGGAAAAGTCGACATCCTACGGATTGCCGACGACCTCGGCATGCAGGATCGCCTCATGATCAGTCCTGCCATGTTCGATCGGTTCATCGCCCCGCCCCTCGACCGCATCATCCAAATGGCCCATGGCCACGGCGTCAAGATCATGTTCCATACTTGCGGCGCTGTCGTCCCTCTCATCGACCGCCTCATCGACCTCGGTGTCGATATGCTCGATCCGATCCAGGTCCGCGCCAAGGACATGGATCCCCCCCAAATCAAACAACGCTTCGGATCACGAATCGCCCTGCACGGCGCCATCGACACCCAATACCTCCTCCCTCGCGGCACCCCGGACGAGGTCGCCGATGAAGTTCGCAGGATGATCGATATCCTTGGACCGGAGGGCTACGTGATCAGCCCCTGCCACGTCCTGCAAACCGATGTGCCAACGCACAACGTCCTGGCATTGTATGATACAGCGTATGAAATCGGTTGCTTGAGGTAGAAGAAGACAAGAACAGCCTAAGGCTTGAAGACACAGGAGAATCGCGTGACGAACCGTTTCCAACTGACTGGTATCGTTCTTCTCGGATTGTGGAGCATGACATCGAACGAAGCGACAGCAAACGACGACGCGAGCGCGTACGAGGCGGTCGAAACTTACCGCCAAGACTTGGTTGTCGAGTGTTCCGACGATTCGGCCGACCCCGGGATGCCGCAGATTGCGCCCGTCTTCGACGGCAGGAAATGGGCTCTGTCCACTCGCTGGGACGACAGCAATCCAAACGCACTGAACGTGCGACGCAAGATGCTCGAAAACGGGATTCGCGGCACCTTCTACCTCAACTCGCGAAAGCCGGAACCGCAACAGGGCTCGCTCGCGCAAAAGCTGACCGGCAAGGGGGAATGCTCCGTCGGTGGCCATAGCGTATCCCATCCCCACCTTCCCAAGCTGCCGGTCAACGAAGCGTTCTACGAACTGATGGCGAACCGCATTGCCCTCGAATGCCTGACAGACCGACCGGTGAATTCCCTCGCATTTCCCTTTGGCGGCTACCAGGACAAGGATCGCCCGGAAGTCCTTGAGGGCATCACCGAGGCCGTCTTGCGAACCGGATACCTTCACTGCGTCTATTCCGGCTTCGTAACCCACAACCCGTTTCTCCCGACAGGTCTGGTATCCACCGGGTTGCAGGTCGTTCCAGGAGATCGGCAGGTCAACGCCGCCAATTTCTGGAAACAGATCGAGAAAGTCCGCAGCAACGCGGCGCAATCCAGAAAGACGTCTGACTGCATCTTCCTTGGCGTTCACCCCTGGCAGAAAGGCGAGGAATTGAACCGCCTCGGTGAGGTAATGGGAGAATTGCGCGACTGGGACGACTTCTGGCATTGCACGCAAACGGAATACGCTGCATACGCAAAACAGCGCCGCAACACAGAAATCGAAACATTGAACTCGGGCAAGTATGCCCTCCTGCGACCTTGTGCCTTCGAACTGGGCAACGACATTCCTCTAACTCTGGCCTTTGACGGTAACTCTGTCCGCTCCGCCACGGTAAGCGGAATCCCATGCACGATACGCCATGTCCAGGGCAAGACCTTCGTCAACGTCCCACACACTACCCCGCGAGGCGCCCCGGTAAGGATCGACCAGACGTCGGAAGGCATCAGTTCGAAGTTCGCCGGCCTGAAAGCATCGCTCACGTTTTCACCAGAGACCGGCGAAATCGCCTACTCACTCGAGAACACCGGTGATTCGCAACTGTCCCACCTCTCACTCACAATCTCCACACCACCCGCCTTCCAACCAGGCGTCCTCCGCCAAAACCGCCAGCAACTCGCCCCGGGCGACAAATGGTCGGTAACGAGTATCGTCTCCAAACGCAAAACAGGAGCCTACTGGACCGACGGCAATCCCTATGTGGCCGCCCAGCTCGATTTCGTCCTCCAAGGCAAACCCGCCCGCCTCTTCACCACCTGCCTCCCCAAAAGGTGACAGTCACCAAATCCGGAGAATATCCGGCAGATAGAAGACCTTCCCGCACAGGCTTGGCGACGTATACAATTGCCTCGCATTCCAAGAATTCACAATTTCGGTGACTGTCACCCATATTCAGTTCACTCATGCCGAAAAGCGTTGCGAAATCCGACTCTGTCCCGCTCCCAGATTCCTCCTGGCGCACTCGTTTCCGTCGCCGCCTTCGGACCTGGTACAAACAACACGCCCGCGACCTGCCCTGGCGACGCAATCGCGATCCCTACCTCGTCTGGATCAGCGAAATCATGCTCCAGCAGACCCAGGTAGCCACCGTCGAATCCTATTTCCTTCGCTTCCGAGAGTCCTTCCCGACCATCGAAGCACTTGCGTCCGCAGAAGAACAGGAAGTGCTGCGCCACTGGGAAGGACTCGGCTACTATCGTCGTGCCCGACAACTCCATGCAGCAGCAAAGGTCCTTGTAGACGAACACGGTGGAGAATTCCCGCGTGACTCCGAATCCGTCCGCGCCTTGCCGGGCATCGGACGCTACACCGCCGGCGCCGTCCTCTCCATCGCCTTCGACGCCCGCGAACCGATCCTCGAAGCAAATACCATCCGGCTCTTCAGCCGCCTGCTGGCGTATCGCGGCGTGCCAACAACTTCAGAATCTCAACGTGTTCTCTGGACTATGGCCGAGACCGTCCTCCCTCAGTGCGACATCGGCACCTTCAACCAGGCCCTCATGGAACTCGGAAGCCAGGTCTGCACACCCAAGACACCGGCCTGCGATAAGTGCCCGGTCGCCAAACTGTGCGAGACGAAGAAGCTAGGACTCCAAAACTCCATTCCCGCCAAGAAACCCCAGAAGAAGTTCGAAGACGTCCACGAAGTCGCCCTCATTGTTCAACGCCGCGGACGGATCCTGTTGCTCCGACGTCCCGAAGGCGGTCGCTGGGCCGGACTCTGGGACTTTCCACGCTACGAAATGGATCACGAAGAGCAACCAGCTCTCTTCAGAAAGCTCCGCGACAAGCTACTTGCCCAAACCGGCATCGACGCGACCCCCGAAACGCATCAGAAACGAATCAAACACGGCGTCACCCGCTTCCGCATCACCCTCGATTGCTACACGGCCCAATTCGTTGCAGCATCAAAGCCGGCCCCGCCCCAAGCCCCAGAACTGAAGTGGCTCACGCCCAGACAACTAGCCGATTATCCTCTGAACACAACAGGCCGCAAGATGGCCAAGCTCACCGAAGCCGGTGCTCCAACTCTGCGTTGAGCCGGGCAACCGCAGCCTGCTGCAATTGGTCCCTCGCCCGCGTCAGAATCGCTTCCGCCTCTCGTTCGATCGTCGCCGCTAAGTCAGGCTGCTGGAGCAAACGATAGGTCGCCGCAAGAGTCTGAAGCGTTTCGGCATATTCCGGATGCTGGCTCCCCAACGCATTCGCCAAGGTGCCCGCCGATTCGCGCAGAACCTGCTCTGCCACGCGAGGATCCCCTTTCGCATTGTGCAAACGACCAAGCTGCCTCAAGGCCCGCGCATACTCCGGGTGAGCACGTCCTAGCTGACGTTCGATGACTCCAGCCGCCTCACGCAACACGGCGTCACCGTCCTGGTAACACTGCACGGTCTGATAGAAATCGCCCGCCTCCCTGAGTGCCTGCACATATTGTGGATGTTCCTTCCCAACCTTTTCCGCCAGGATCGACATACCCTCTCGCAGCAGGGCCTCGCCCCGATCGGCGTCCTGAAGAGCCGCGTAAACCCGCCCAAGCTGAACCGCTGCCTGGGCATACTCTGGATGCTCCTTCCCAACCTGCTCTGCCAGGATCTCCGCACCGCTGCGCAACGCCGCCTCGGCCTGACCATATTGCCTGGCATCGCATGCAAACTGTCCCGCACGTACCAGATACCTTGCGTATTCCGGATGCTCCTGGCCGTAAAGCTCCAGGGCAACTTGCGCCGCCTGCTGAAGCAACCGCCACGCCATGTCGTCATCGCCACAGGCTTGTTCGAGTCGTGCCGCATTGTCAAGAATCAGCAAGTGAGAAGGATGCTTGTCGCCCAGAACACGACGTTGAATCTCGGCCGCATTCGCCAACATGGTCGCTGCTGCCTGCGGATTACCCTGGTCGATGTAGACCAAGGCCAGGTTATTCAGGCACACGGCATAGTCTGGATGGTTCTCACCGACCAGCCGAAACAAATCACGCCGTACCGCTTCCAACAGCTGAGCCGCCTCCGCCAGTTGGGCTTGTTCCTGTCGCAGATTGGCCAGATTGATCTGCGCCTTCGCACGCTCCAAAGGCGCGGGCGTTTCGAGTCGGTCGAAGATGGCCAGCGATTCGGAAAACGCCTCTTCCGCCTGTCCGTACTTGCCGGCCTTCAGACACGTATACCCCAGGTTGTTCAAAGCCGTCGCCCGAGCCGGATGGTTCTCACCGAATTGCCGCTCAATCAACCCGACCGTCTGTTCCCCCAGTTTCTCGGCCGCCGCCAGATCACCCTGCTCACGATGCAGCGATGCAAGATTGCTCGAAACGGCAATTACATCCTCCGGATCAGCTTCCGGTGTTTGCTCCAACAACATGGCCGCCTGCTCAGCCGTGCGTAGCGCTTCGCGCAATCTGCCAAGGTCAGCATAGGTCAGGCTCAGTTGATTCAGAGTCCGCGCCAGTGACGGATGCTCCTCGCCGTAGGCTTCGCTCAGAATTGCCAGGACCTGTTTTTGCAGCGATTCCGCATCGCGCAGTCGATACTGCCTTCGGTACAACTCGGCCAGATTAGCCAGCGTGGTGGCGAATTCGGGATGCTTGTCGCCCAACGAACCTGCAAAGATGCCCAACGCATCACGGTAGGCTCGCTCTGCATCCGACAACCGCCCCGTAGCGTCAAGAACCAGCCCGAGGTTGTTGATCGTCGCGGCCGTCCGAGGATGCTCGCGGCCCAGCAGATGAATTCGAATCGCCAGTGCCCATTGACCTGCCGCCAGTGCGTCACCGTAGCGAGCCTGACGCTGCTGTTCCCTTGCCTGCTCGTGTAGTCGCTGAGCTTCTCTCAGATCACGACCCCGCTGTTCGTCAAGACCTCGCACTGTTTGCAGTCGTTGCAGTTCCGAGACCGCGGTCCGCGTCGTCCAGTGCCCTTCACCGTGGGCGACTGTGAGTACCTCGACCGTCTCTCGCCAAATCGTTTCACACCGGTCGAGATCCTTAGCCTCGTAGCGGTCTGCCAGCCAGCTCAGCAAACCCAGAAAGTGATCACGCAGTGTGACAATTTCACCCTTCTGGTCTTCAGGAAACTCGTCTTCCCGCGCCAGGATCCGCCGTTCGATCTCGTACAACCGCTCCGCCGCGGCGAATTCTTCCTCCGTGGATCCTGCCTGCCGCGCCGCTAGTACCTTTTCAATTACTTCTTGACGCGAACGTATCAGGGACGTGAGGCCACCCGAAGACGCTGCCAGATCGCTCGCGAGAGAATCGGCCGAGATCATCCCCGCAGAAAACGGGCTCGTCTCTTCCACATCCGCATCAATCACCGCGTACCCCAACTGGCTCCCATCACGCCAAGGGGCCGCCGATTTCTGGTCCGCCGAAAGCGAAATACGAAAATCGTCGGCGTTCAGTACCCCAGTACATATCAAGAGACACCAGACGCCACACAACCCAGTTTTTCTGACTGCCCAAGAGCTCATCGAACCCACTCCGCGGAAGCAAGACGAAACCAAGGTTCGCCGTATACCACCAATGGGAAGGTGAGGTCAAGATCGATCGGCCGTCAACGAGCCTGCGCCTGACGCCGATACTCCCGCGGCGACAGCCCCGTTCGCTTCGAAAACACCACGTCCAACCGGCGTGTATTCGGGAAACCGGCTCGCTCCGCCACGGCCGTGATCGACAGGTGCGTGTCAGTCAGAAGCTCCTTGGCACGTTCCACTCGCACTCGATAAATCTCCTCCAGCACGGAGCGGTTCAAGATCGTGCGGAACTTCCGCTCCAGAAGCCGTCTTCCTACCGCAATCCCCTCGGCCAAATCGTTCACACTGATGTCCGACCACGCGTTTTCACGGATATACTGAAGAGCCGCCTGGACCGTCTCGTCTTCAATGGCCAGGCTGTCCGTCGAATAGCGGGTTACCACATGCAGCGGCGGCAACAGTAGCAACCGTTCTGAAATCGCCTCCCCACTCATCAGTCGATTGAGTAATGCCGCCGCTTCGAAGCCGATCCGCTCTGCCGGCACGGCAATACTCGATAGGGCAGGCTGCGTCAAACTGCAGTCCAAGTCATCATTGCCAACGCCCAGTAGAGCCACGTCATCAGGCACTTTGAGACCAATCTGTGAACACACGTCTGCCAAGTACCGGGCCGGCGCATCCTCGCAACAAAGTACGGCTACCGGCTTGGGCAGACGGCGTAACCATCGCTGCGTCTTCTGCGTAGATTTCTTCCACAGCGCCACCGTGGCAAGATCTGCAAGATACTCTGTGTAGCAGCTTGAAACAGTGTGCCCCGCCTCTTCCACTCGCCTGCGAAACGCCTCCTCCTGGCTTCTCGAGTAACCCACCGATTCGCTGCCGAAGAAACCGAATTGATCGAATTTCCGATCCAGAAAATGCTCCGCCGCCAGGCATCCTATCGCCGCATGATCGACGTCAACAGTCGGAACCTGCAGGTCCGGCAACATGTAGGCTGTGTCGATCAGGGGTATCCCCAGAGACGTCAGTTCCTCCGCAACCCGTAAAAGAACCAGCCCCGCGATGATCCCGTGCGGTTTCCAGTCCCTGACCTGAGAAACCAGGCGCAAACTCGGCGGGCCATCACGCAGAACCCAGTTCGGCTTGTCTGCAGCATAGCCCCGTACCCCGCGGATGACTTCACGAACGAAACTCAACCCTCGATCCAGCAGTAAGGCAATTCGACGCGTTTGTTCCACAAGATTGCCCTCGAAGACGGGAGATTACTGTTCTGCATACGCAAACACCCACTCGTGAACTAGACATATCCGTCGCCATTGTAAGTAGTTACGACAATTCCCCACAAGTCCAGACGCGACTCGGCTTGTCGCAAAACGGTAAGAAAATTGCGCATTCCGCACTGGAAGCGGCAGGATTCTCCGTTATCCTACGGGGGGAGAAGGTAACTGGCAGCTCAACACGCAAGCCACGTAGGGGAACAAGAAAATGAGTCAGAAGAACGCCATGTCGCGACGCCAGTTCGTCGCAGGAGCCTCCAGCTTGGTGCTTGCCGGAGCCGCCGCAAACTCCGAGGCCAAGACGCCTACTGGTGAGGCGTCCAAACTTGCCGTCGACGGCGGTGAAAAGGCCGTAAAGGTGTCGGCACCCTCGAAGCCGCGTTGGGGTGAAACTGAACAGAATCAACTCGCCGATATGCTCCAGCAGAACTCCCTGTTCTACTGGAAAGGCCCCCAGACCGAATTGCTCAAGAAGCGGTTTCGAGAGTTCTGTCCCGTCGAACACGTCCAAACCTGCTCGTCCGGTACCGCCGCAATCCACATTGCAGTCAGCGCCGCAGGAATCGGTCTCGGCGACGAAGTGATCACCTCACCCATCACCGATATCGGAACCACCATCGGAATCATCTACCAACAGGCAGTGCCTGTCTTCGCCGACCTGGGCGAAGGCACCTACAACCTGGACGTCGCCGACGTCGAACGCCGAATCACTCCCAAGACGAAAGCCATCATCGCCGTCCACCTCACCGGCAATCCATGCGACCTCGATGCGTTGAGGGCCCTCGCCGACAAACACAACCTCATCCTCATCGAAGACTGCGCCCAGGCCTGGGGCGCCAAGTATCGGGGACGTCCTATCGGTACGGTCGGCGATATCGCCTGCTTCTCCCTTCAGAACTCCAAACACATCACCTGCGGCGACGGCGGCGTCGTCGGTTCCAGCGATGAACGTTTCGGCCCGTTCCTGCAAAAGTGGGGCGACAAGGGCGGCAACCGCTCCAAGTGGGGTGGCTTCGATGGCTTCGCCACCAACTACCGCATGAGTGAACCCCAGGCCGCCGTCGCAGCCGCCCAACTCACTCGACTGGAAGAAATCGTCGAGAAACGATCCCACCTCGGAAAGCTGTTGACCGAACAGATCGCCGATCTTCCCGGTATCATCCCCCACGATGTCCATCCCGAAGACCGCCATGTCTGTTGGTTCTACATGTTCCGTATCCGACCCGAAGCATTCAAGTGCGGACGATCCCCGTTCGTCAAAGCACTCATGGCCGAAGGGGCTTCCGTTCGCGGCGGATACATCAAATATCCACTCTACAAAGAACCTGTATTCCAGAATCACGCTTTCTTCGCCGGCCGCTGGCCCGTCAAAGAAATGGGCCTCACCGACATGGACTTCACCAAACACAAATGCCCCGAGGCCGAGGAAATCCTCGTGACGAACATCCGTGTTCCCATCTACGAATACATGAGCGAGGAGTACATCCTCGGCGTTGGAAAAGCCATCCAAAAAGTGGCCCGCCACTTCGCCGTGTGACCAGCCCTCCCTCCCAACAAACAATCCTGACAGGAAATACCACGATGAAAGACAGCCTGACCCGACGTGGTTTCGTGTGCGCCGCAGCTGCAGGTTCTGCCCTGCTCGCCGGACTGAAGACTCGCCCCGCCGCCGCCTCCAAAGCCGACAAGCCTGCCATCCTTGGCGGCACACCCGTCCACAAGGGCGGCTGGCCCAAGTGGCCCGAGTGGCGTCAGGAGTGGGAACCGCGAATCCTCGAAATCCTCCGTAGCGGACATTGGTACCGTGGGAGAGGTGATGGCAATATTGCCGAATTCGAAACCGGCTACGCCAGGCTGCTCGGCGCTAAGCGCTGCCTCGCCACATCCAGCGGGACAACCGCCCTGATCACCAGCCTCTACGCCATGGGCCTCGATGCCGGCGACGAAGTCATCGTCTCCCCTTACACCTTCATCGCCACCTACAACGCGATCCTGATCCAGAAGGCCTTACCCGTGTTTGCCGACACCGACCCGGAAACACTGACCATGGATCCCTCCACGATCAACAGCCGGATCACCGATCGAACCCGCCTCGTCCTGCCTGTCCACATCTACGGTATGCCCTGCGACATGGACCCCATCAACGCCATCGCCAAGAAGCACGACCTTGGCGTCGTCGAGGATGCCTGCCAGGCCTGGCTCGCCGAATACAAGGGCAAGAAGTGCGGCACCCTCGCTGAGGTGGGATGCTTCAGCTTCCAGAATTCCAAGCACATCCCTTCCGGCGAGGGAGGCGCCATCGTCAGCAACAACGTCGAACTCGTCGACCGCTGCTCGTCCTTCCACAACTGCGGCCGGGCCGTCGGTACCAACCAGGGCAAGGGATCCTTCACCCGCGGCACCAACTTCCGCATGCAGCACTACCAGGCCGCCATGCTCGTCCAGCAGTTCGACAAACTCGTCAAGGACACCGAGACTCGCCGCAATAACGCCGATCACCTCATCGCCGGCCTGAAGGACATCCCCGGCGTCGATCCGGCACGACAACCCGAAAACAGCCGGGCCGTCTGGCACCTCTTCCCCTTGCGAATCGACTCCGAAAAACTCAACGGCCTGACCCGCGACGACTTCATTCGAGCCCTCCGCGCCGAAGGCGTCCCGTGCAGCAGCGTCTACCACGAACAGTACTTCGACGGCCTGCTCGACGAAGCCATCAACTCCCGTGGCTTCAAACGCCTCTTCCCTGAAAAGCGTCTGAAGGAATATCGCGAGAGTCTCGAGGATCTCAAGGGTAACCGTCAGGTTTGCCAGACAACCGTCGGCCTGTCCCAGAACCTGCTACTGGCAAATCGCAGCGATGTCGATCATATTATCGAAGCGATCCGAAGAATCCACGCTAACAGCGCCGAACTGGCCTCAACGTAGGTCTCGGGCCCCACACGGAACCTCCAACCGAAAACTCCACACCGTTGCACCGAAGTTCTTCGGACCTCGGGCCCGCCTTCCAGCGTCCAATAACGGATAAGGAATCAAACGATGAAAAGCCGCCGAGAATTCCTCGCAACCGTTGGCGCCACCGGCGCCGCTTCCATCCTTACAAGTTCCGTGGGTTCCACGACCAGCCAGGCCGCCGACAATACCGAGAAACTCGCCATCAACGGCGGAACTCCCGTCAGAAAAGGCCAACTCCACAGCCAACCTTACGGCCCCCAGTTCTATGACGACGTCGAAAAACAGGAACTGATCGAAGTCCTCGAATCCAAGAAGCCCTTCCGCTGGAGCGCCGGAGACTCCAAAGCACTCCAGTTCGAAAGAGCCTACGCCAAACACATCGGCGTCAAGAACGCCATCGGAGTGACGTCCGGTACGACCGCCCTCTACACTGCCATGGCCGCCCTCGAAATCGGCCCCGGCGACGAAGTTATCCTCCCCGCATGGACATGGTACGCCGACTACGACGCCATCGTCCTCGCCGGCGCACTCCCCGTCTTCGCCGAAATCGACGACTCCTTCAACATCGATGCAAACGATATCGAACACAGAATCACACCCCGCACCAAGGCGATCATCGCAGTCCATCTCCAGGGCACCACGTCCGACATGGACCCCATCCTCGAGATCGCCAAGAAGCACAACCTACTCGTACTCGAAGACTGCGCCCAATGCCTCGGAGGCATATACAAAGGCAAATTCGTCGGTTCCATCGGCGACATTGGCATCAACAGCTTCCAGTTAAGCAAAAGTATCACCTCCGGCGAAGGCGGTGCCGTCGTCAGCAGCAACCCCGAGATCTTCGAACGAGCCGTCCGCTTCCACGACGTTGGCGTCATGCGCTCCCCTTACAAGGAAGACCTCAAGGGAGGCCTGATGGCCGCCTTCGCCTCCTGCAATTTCCGCATGAACGAGTTCACCGGGGCCGTCCTCAAAGGACAACTGCAGAAACTAGATACGATCTGCTCCGGCCTGCGAAAGAACTACCGCAAGGTCCGCGAAGGAATCGTCGATCTGCCTGGAATCAAACTCCGCAAGACCCCCGACGTCAACGGCGATCTCGGCGTCGGCGTTTTCATCGACATGAAGAACCGCCAGCGCCGCGACAACTTCCTCCGAGCCATGCGTGCCGAAGGAATCAGCGCCCGCGGCCCCGGCGGCTCCGTGATCCTACCAACCAACGAACGAATCGAAAAGAAGGTCACCATCCATCCTGAATGGCCTTCTTTCAACTCGCCCCAAGGCAAGGCCATCAAGTACGGCGCCGAGTGCTGCCCGCGTACGGTCGATATCATCAATCGCTACGGCGGCGTCATTATGGACCCCAGCTTCACCGATGATGACTGCAAAGACATCATCGCCGCCTTCCGAAAAGTCTACACCGCCATGAACACAGCCTGACACCGATCCAGTCATGGATTCGGGTGCCTGGGGTCGAGCGAAGCGAGCCCCCAGACTATCATCAAAATCATGCCTTCACCGGGCCTGCCGAATATCCAAAGGAACAACCATGTCATCGAGAAGAACTACCCGCCGAAAAATGCTCGGGCAACTTGCAGGAGCCACCCTGACCCTGCCCGCGTTCATCTCCTGCAACCACCCCCCCGGCCTCCAACCGGTCGATGGCTCCCAAGCGGACCCACAAGCGAAGAAACTGGCCAAGAGCCCCAACGAACAAATCGGCATCGGGATCATCGGTTGCGGACGCCGCAACGGGCAACTCATGGCCGGCATCGGCGGTCAGGGCGCACCACCCGAACACGCTCGCATTGTCGCCGTCGCCGACTACAACCTCAAACGCGCC
>Ga0272443_10006369_pt1 | contig 11733 bp, 8 predicted proteins | sample SSMAcet12_FD_193581 | JGI IMG/M metagenome (GOLD analysis project Ga0272443, IMG submission 193581) | Marine sediment archaeal communities from Little Sippewissett salt marsh, Falmouth, MA, United States - SSM-Acet-12 | ecosystem: Environmental > Aquatic > Marine > Wetlands > Sediment ... | reverse complement strand
ACCGGACATAACCGCGTTGTTGCAGGAGAAAAGGCAGTCGTCGACAGTCGGATGGCTTGCCGCTTCGTTCCGCATCCCTCCGCCGCACAACCCCACGTTGTGGGAGAATGTGCAGTCGGACACCGTTGGGCTGCTGTCCGTGTTGTACATGCCGCCGCCGGAGCTCAGTGAGAAGGCGCACCCCGTCACGGCCGGGCTGCTACGCTCGTTGTACATGCCGCCGCCGACCCCGCCTGAGATGTGGTCCTCGAACGTGCAGTCCGTCACCGCCGGGCTGCTATCCACGTTGTACATCCCGACACCGCTGGCGCCAGTACCGCCGACGAAACGGGAGTCGATCACCGTCGGATCGCTGAATTCGTTGTACATCCCGCCGCCAAGGCTTGCATGGTTGTCGGAGAAAGTGCAGTGGACGACCGTCGGGCTGCCGGCGACGTTGTACATCCCCGCGCCACGGAGGTTCCCGGTCCCGGAAGCCGGGTTGTTTTCTCCCCCCCGAACCGTGAATCCGTCGAGCACGGCGCTGGCGTTCGCACCACTACCCGTAATCACGTGATACACGTTGTCGCCACGATTGAAAATGGCGCCGTAGATGTCTGTGCCATCGTCTCCGTTGAGGTCGCCGCTGAGGATCGTCTCGTAGGTCAACCAGTCGCGGTCCGTGCGGACTTCTTCGTCCCCCAAGAAGCCGCCATACAGAGCCACGCCGCTCTCCAACTGGAAGGTGGCCGTTCGATCCGTGCCGTCGGTCGGCTTGTACGTTCCCTCCGCCACCCAGATTTCGTACCCGCCGCCGCCGGCTGCCGTGAGCGCTTCTTGCAGGTCGGTGTAGGCATCGTCCCACGAGCTGCCGTCGTTCGCCCCGGTGGCATCGATGTCGACGTAGAGGATCTCCTCAGCATGAGCCAGCGAGACGGCACCGACGAGCAGCACGGCAACGAAGAGGAGAATCAGCAGAGAATTCCGGGAGCCACAGGCCCTCCGCCAACCTCGATTGTGCGCCATTGCACCGCCCATTCAAGCGCGATCCGCGCCGACGGCAGGTCCGCCCATGCTTTCCGATCCCAACCGGCCAGTCTACCCTACCATCTGCTAACGTTTGCGTCAAATCGATTGATGCCGCTTCGTGCAAGGCTTGATCGGCACTCCAGCCTGCAAGCAGTCCCCTGCCCGCGACCTACTTCCCGAACCTAGCGCCTCGAACCTAGCACTTGGTTCACTGCTCATTCATCACTCTTCACTGGGGTCCCGTTGATCACTGCAGTGTGGTACGAATGCCCAGCACATACTCCGACAGGATCCTCACGTCCTCCGCGTCCACGTCCCCATCGCCGTCCACATCGGCGGCCGCTCGCTGCTGCGCTGTTCCGCTGACCCATCCCCGGGCGATCTGGGTGCACAGCACGACGTCGAGCAGATCGATCGCGCTGTCGCCGTTGACGTCGCCTGGGGCGAAGGCCAAGAGCGAGAACGTGGCTGTCACATCCTTGTCCTCGTTCATCGTGAGCGCTACGGCAAGCCCACAGCCGGTCGCTGCGTCGCTCCAGCCGGCAAACGCGGAGTGGGCGCCAGGCGTAGCTGTCAGGGTTACGTGTGTGCCGTTCACATACGAGGCAGTGCAGCTTCCACCGCAGTCGATCCCCGCGAAGGAGCCCGTCACTGTCCCTGCTCCTGTTCCTTCTTTCGCCACCGTCAGCGTGAACCAGCGCATCTCGACCGCGCCGATGTCGCAGGCACCGCCCGTCGGCTGCGGCCGAACGACGCCGCGCTGATCGGTCGGCGGCTCGTCGTTGTGCGGCGGGGGAATCGCGTCGAGCGCCGGGCTGCCGTTAAGCAGCGCGTGGGTCAGCGTCGGCCCGCCATTGTCGTCAAGCGGTCCGAGCAGCGGGTCGGCATTCTGCTGGTCCGTCGACTGGCTGCAGCCGCAGCTCGTGCCGCTCTCGAGGTTGTGGCCCGACGAAATCGGCGTGTTCCCGCCGCAGTCCCCTGCCAGGATCGTGGACCGGACCGTCGGGCTGTCTTCGCGGCTGTAGATGTCACTCCCTACGGGTGCGCTGTTCCCGAAGAAGGTGCAGTGGATCAGCGTTGGGGCGGCGCGGTAGTTGTGCATCCCGCCACCATTGGCAGTCCCGATGTTCTCAGAGAACGTGCAGTTGGTCACCGTTGGATCGCTGTCCGTGTTGTACATCGCGCCGCCGTAGGTCGCCAAATTCCCATGGAATGTGCAGCCCGCAACCGTCGGTCTCTCGCCCCACGCATAGATGTAGATCCCGCCTCCGTCGAGCGACACATTCCCGTCGAACGAGCAGTCGACCACCTCTGGATCGCCGAGGAAGATATCCATTCCGCCGCCGCTGTACGTGGCCCTGTTCCCATCGAAGGAGCAGCCGGACACCGTCGGGCTGCTCCTGCGATTGCCGACTCCGCCGCCCCGGGCAGCCGTGTTGCCGTGGAACGTACAGCCGGCCACCGCGGGGCTGCTCTCCTCGTTGTACATCCCGCCGCCTTGTGTCGCCTCGTTGCTGGAAAACGTGCAGGCGGTGACGTTCCCGGTGCAGTACACGTTGCACATCCCGCCGCCGCCGGTCGCTCCGACCCAGTTGCCCGTGAAGCCGCAATCGGTCACCGTCAGGCTGCTCCCCGTGCTGTACATCCCGCCGCCGGCCTGGTCCGCCCAGTTCTCGGAGAACGTGCACCCCGTGGCGGACAGGTCGGACGTGTCGCTGTACACCCCGCCGCCCTTGCCGAACTCACCGCTGTTGCTCGAGAAGATGCAATCGGTCAACGTCGGGCTGCCGCCGGTGTTGTACATCCCCCCGCCGTCCACGTACGCGGTGTTCTCCTCGAACGTGCACCCGGTCAGCGTCGGACTGCCGCCACCGTTGTAGACCCCGCCACCTTCCCCACCTCCGATCGAGCCGTCAGACTTCGACCACCCCGCCCGATTCCCCGAGAAGGCACAGTCGGTCACCGTCGGGCTGCTATTGCCGCCGTTGTGCATCCCGCCGCCGCCTACATACGCGATGTTCTCCTCGAACGTACACCCGGTCACCGTTGGGTCGCAGCCGTTGCGGTTGCACATCCCGCCGCCTTCCCCGTAGACAAAGGAGCCGTCTGAGCTCAACCACCCAGCGAGGTTCGCCGAGAAGACACACCCGGTCACCGTCGGGTCGCTGCCGTTGCAGTTGCACATCCCGCCGCCGCACAGCACCTCGTCGTGGCCGGAGAAAGAGCAGTCGGTCACCATCGGACTGCTGCCGCTGTTGTAGATCCCGCCGCCTTCATCCGCGCGGTTGCCATCGAAAACACAGCCGGTCACCCTTGGGTTGCTGCCGCTGAAGTTGCACATCCCGCCGCCGTACCACTCCGCGAAGTTGCCAGTAAACGTGCAGTTCTCAACCGTCGGGCTGCTGCCGTTCAGGTTGCACATCCCGCCGCCGTTCTGGTCATCCGCCTCGTTGTCGAAGAAGGTGCAGTCGGTCACCGTCGGGTCGCTGCCGTTGCGGTTGCACATCCCGCCGCCGTAGACTGCGCAGTTGCCGGAGAAGGTGCAGTTGGCCACCGTCGGGCTGCCGTTGTGATTGTGCATCCCGCTGCCGTACATCACGTCACCAAATCCTCGCGCGAGACCGCCGGTCACCGTAAACCCATCGAGCACGGCGCTGCCGTCGGTGCCGCTGCCGGTGACCACGTGGTGGCAGTTGTCGGTGTCGCCCGCGCCCCCGATGTTGCCGCTGAGGATCGTCTCGTAGGTCGACCAGTCGCGGTCCGTGCGGACTTCTTCGTCCCCCAAGAAGCCGCCATACAGAGCCACGCCGCTCTCCAACTGGAAGGTGGCCGTTCGATCCGTGCCGTCGGTCGGCTTGTACGTTCCCTCCGCTACCCAGATTTCGTACCCGCCGCCGCCGGCTGCCGTGAGCGCTTCTTGCAGGTCGGTGTAGGCATCGTCCCACGAGCTGCCGTCGTTCGCCCCGGTGGCATCGATGTCGACGTAGCGGATCGTCTGCGCCCCGGCGAACGATGCAATCCCAACGACCAGCACGACGAGGGAGAGAAGGACCGGCAGGAGCCACCGAGCACAAAGGAAGGTACGCTGACTGCTGTCTTGCATCATCGCACCGACCGCCCGTGCGTGCCATTCGGCATCATTTCGAATGGCGATTATCAAGGCAGGGAAGGGAAGGGATGGGCGTGACTTCGGGTCTTTCCTTGGTGGTGTATGGCAATCTTCGTATGCTATTGCCCGGCATGACTGTATTGATTGCTCGTCTTGACGTAGAAGGAGAAGTTGCGTTGATCGCAGACGGGTGCGCTTCCGATTCGCGCCGGCCTGAGGAATGTGCGCTCAAGGATGAATGGAAGACGGCGCGATTGAATGACCAGCTTGCAGTCGGATTCGCAGGGCATGTCGACTATGGGAATCAGATCATGTGCAGACTCTTTGGGCGAAGGGATCTCCAATCACAGCGAGGCAACATTCGTGTAGTGCGGGCATTTGAAGCCGAGGGCCTTGAGCTGCCAACTGCGAAGTGGCATGAGACAAAGCGGGCGCTTACTGACTTGATGCAGGAGCTGAAGGTCGGCATTTCCCGGCAGCGTCCGAGCGACCCAACGGTTGTCCCTATGGACCTGACAATGATGATGGCTGGATCCAACGACGGAGAACCAAGCATTTGCCTATGGCATGCGCAGTACCAGTGGCAGCCAGTGGAAGTTGGGCCAGAAGTGCCGGGGAGACGCGGCGCAACGGTCTGCGTAGGGCCTGGTGGCCGCGCACTTGCCCCGCATGGAGTCTTTGAAGACCCGTCTAGGCCTCTTGAAGATCGAGCCATTGTAGCAATTGCGCATGCCGCAGCTGCCAGCCCTGGCGCCGTGAACGAGTACACCACTGTTCGGCGGTTGTCGAGGAAGTTCGTGCTGGAGATCTATGCGGCCGACTAGCCGACAAGCGCTGCATATTCCAGCCTCCCGCCTTCGCAGTTCCCCAGCAGCGTCTCGAAGATCGATCCATTCTCCCGGTTGTTGAAGCGCCACATGAACTCGTCCAGGTAGCGGGGCAGATGCTTCGCCGAGACGTGATGGAACGCGCCGTTGATCCCGCGCTTCAGGAGTGACCAGAATCCCTCGATTCCGTTCGTATGGATGTCTCCGTCTATGTAGCAGACCGCATGATTCACCGACTTGTGCTCGAAGACGCCATCGAAGATCCGGTAGCTTCGCATCTGGTCGGTGTAGATGATGTCCACGGCTCCGCGATTCACGGCCATGTCTGCGAAGTCCATGATCTCGCCCATGCCGACGTTCGGGACGGCTCGGCATCGGACTCGACCACTGCGCTCGATGATGCCAAGGACGGCGGTTTTCTTGCTGCGCTTGCCAGGTCGACCAGGGCCGATCCCCCGCTCCTTGCCGCCGACGTAGGTTTCGTCCATCTCAAGGGTGCCGAAGAGCCCGGCTTCATCCGCGTCGGTCGTCATCGCCGCACGGATGCGATGCATCATGTGCCAGGCTGTCGGATACGAGACGCCGATCGTTCGCTCGATCTGCTTCGCTGAGATCCCCTTCTTGCTCTCGCAGATGAGGTAGACGGCGACCAGCCACTTGCGGAGCGGCGTTCGCGTCTTGTGCATGAAGGTTCCGCTAGTGACGCTGAACTGGTACTCACAGGCCGCGCACTCGAACTTGTGATAGTCCTTGAGCCGGGAGATGTGCTCGTGACCGCACCGGGGACAGGTCACGCCGTTTGGCCAGCGCATCTCTTCCAAGAACGCCCGCGCCTTCTCTTCGCTGTCGATTCGCTCTGTGAGTTCGATCAGGTTCATTAGTTGCCTCCTTAACGTATGAATTATATCACTAACGCGCGGGGGTATCAAGGGCTTGACTAATGAGCGAATGAGGTGTATCATTCACGCGGTGGTGAGATGGCTAGGCCAGCAATGAATGATGACGATCCACTGACAGCCCGGCAGTTCTCGATACCTGCCAGCATGTTCAAGGCTCTCAGGAAGGCCTCGGCGGTATCCGGGAAGTCGGCGGCTCAGATAGTGCGCGAAGCGCTATCTGTCGAGTTGGGAAAGGCAGAGTACAAGGGCAATTGAGGCTTGACGAACTCGCTCTAGTATGGTAGAATGCGGTCACTGTGGAGGTGAGGGCATCGAAGCCCTGGGCGATGGATTATAAGGCCCCGCCCCCTAACCTGGCGCCCCCGGAGTAGTGGAGCTAGACGGAATCGAACCGTCGTGGCGAGGGTCTACAGCCTCACACGGGAACCATCCACTAGCCCCACAAGGGGACCGACGATCTGGACTGCTAGGCCTAGCGTCGGTCCCTACTCTTCTCCATGCTTCTCCTTCCACTCATTCAGCCCCCACCACTTCTTGTTGTCGCGCATGTCTGAGAAGAACACGTCGTTTCTCTGGGCTAAGGTCGAGCTGACCTTGGAGGATATTGGGCTGGCTACTGGCTTACCTCCGGCAATGATTCGCTCAGCAATTGCGGCTGTTGGCATCAGCCTGCCTGCCTCTCGAAGGGATTCGCGGGCAGCTTGCCAAACCTTCATCCCTGCATACGGTTTGCTCCCATACTCAACTACTGGGTGTGGCACTCTGCCATCCAGAGGAAGTTCAGCGACTTCGCGATCCTTATCTTCTGGATATAACTCTTCAAGAGCCGTGAGTTGTGTGGCAACTTCCTGTCGCTGCCGGACTATCTCATCCAAGCGATGGAGTTTCTTCCGAAGGAGGATCTTCTTGCGGTCAGCGAGCGGGCGCATCTCGGCTTCGAGGGCGGCAATCTTGCTATCAACATCTGCCAGCATTGATGATAACTCGCCCTCGGTCGGCACTCTTTGATCTTCCGCCACTACTAACACCCCCTCTTGGCGACAGGAAGAATATACATCAACACGCCCCACAAATCAATGGTATCGGCGGCGGGATCATCTCGGTCTATGTCTGTTGTGTCGGAGAGACAGTCAGGGGCGGGCGCTCTCGACCAACCCTTCCCTACCTTGATAATCGCCTTTCGAATAGCCACTCTACCGTTTGCCCCGTTTCATTTCAATTCTTGGCGAAGCAGGTAGGTATTCGCTCCACACCACACACCGAGCCAAACGCGACACCCGCGCTCCGGACTCACTTTCCACGCTGCTGCGCTGTTGACGAAGTCGGTTAGGTTCGGCTCTTCGGCGACGGACCACCCATCGCTCACCCCTCACCCCGCGTCCTTGCCCCCACCAACCACCAACTACGATCTTGCCATCCTCAAAACGTATTGGATCGGGGCGTCTCCTTCGTTAGACTTGGGTAGAATGCAGCGGGGATGAAGGTGATCGCGGATTGCGATCACCCCGCGAGAGGCGGCTATGGTAGCGAGGAAGAGCAGCGGCGCGACGCTCGGTCTTGAACGGACGCTCTGGCAGGCGGCGGACAAGATGCGCGGGCGAGCTGACGCGTCGATGCTGCCTGCCTGCTGATGCGTGCATCGCGGCGAGGTCCCGGAGGGCAAGTTGAGATGAGAGAGCTGACGGTGTTCGTGAGCTCGGTCCAGAAGGAACTCGAAGACGAGCGGCTCGTCGAGGAGTCCCGCGATCGTTTCCATCCCGTATTCAAGGTTGCATCAGCGCTCGATCGAATCGATCGCGCCCGTGGGCATCGCCCCAGGGGCGTTTTGGTTTGTGGGGGAGCATATCGCAAGGGAGCGGGAAGCAGGTGGTCGCAGATTGCGACGACCTTCCTTTGGGACAAGAGGTCTGAGAGGAAGTAGGCTGTAGGTATGGCAAGGAACAGATCAAACGGTGCGACATTGGGCTTCGAGGAGACGCTCTGGCAGGCTGCGGACAGGATGCGCGAGGAGATGTAGATCGTGGACCAGGCTCAGCACAACGCGATAGCGGGCTTCATCTGGAATGTGGCGGACGATGTGCTCCGCGACCTGTACGTTCGGGGCAAATACCGCGACGTGATTCTGCCGATGACGGTGCTGCGTCGCCTGGATGCTGTCTTGGAGCCGACCAAACAGGATGTCCTCGACATGAAGGAGCGTCTGGACAAGGCGGGCATCACGAATCAAGATGCTGCGCTTCGCCAAGCAGCAGGGCAGGATTTCTACAACACATCGAAGTTCACACTGCGTGATCTGCGCGCCAGAGCGAGTCAGCAGCAGCTGAAGGCTGACTTCGAAGCCTATCTCGATGGTTTCTCGCCGAATGTGCGCGAGATCCTCGACAACTTCGACTTCCGACATCAGGTCCCCAAGTTGTCCCGTGCAGATGCGATTGGTGCACTGATCGAGAAGTTCCTCGATCAGTCGATCAATCTCTCTCCGGAACCTGTTCGAACGGCTGCTGGAGAGATCAGATTGCCGGGTCTCGACAACCACGCCATGGGCACCATCTTCGAGGAGCTTGTCCGTCGCTTCAACGAGGAGAACAACGAAGAGGCGGGCGAGCACTGGACGCCACGCGATGCCGTCAAGTTGATGGCCAAACTCGTCTTCCTTCCCATCGCCGACAAGATCGAATCCGGGACGTATCTCCTCTACGACGGGGCGCTGGGTACGGGTGGCATGCTCACGGTTGCTGAAGACACGCTGAAGGATCTGGCTAGAGCGCACGGGAAAGAGGTCGCCACGCATCTGTACGGCCAAGAGATCAACCCGGAGACGTACGCCATCTGTAAGGCCGACCTTCTCCTCAAGGGGGAGGGGGACGCAGCCGACAACATCATCGGGGGGCCCGAGTACTCGACGCTCTCCAATGACGCTTTCCGCACACGCGAGTTCGATTTCATGCTGTCGAATCCTCCGTACGGCAAGAGCTGGAAAGGCGACCTGGAGCGCATGGGCGGTAAGAAGGGAATGACCGATCCTCGCTTCAAGATTAGTCATGCCGGCGATCCCGACTACTCGCTCGTTACGCGATCGAGTGACGGGCAGATGCTGTTCCTCGCCAACATGCTCTCGAAAATGAAGCATGCTTCCCCTCTAGGCAGCCGCATCGCCGAGGTCCACAACGGAAGCTCTCTGTTCACCGGAGATGCAGGGCAGGGAGAGAGCAACATCCGCCGATGGATCATCGAGAACGATTGGCTGGAAGCCATCGTCGCGCTGCCGCTCAACATGTTCTACAACACCGGCATCGCTACCTACATCTGGGTGGTGAGCAATCGCAAGCCCGTGCATCGACGCGGGAAGGTTCAGCTGATTGATGCCACGAAGTGGTTCAAGCCGCTGCGCAAGAACCTGGGCAAGAAGAACTGCGAACTTTCGGACGAAGACATCCAGCGAATCTGCGATGTCTTCCTCGCGTTCGAGGAAACCGAGGAGTCGAGGATCTTCCCCAACAAGGCTTTCGGCTACTGGAAGGTCACCGTCGAGCGCCCGTTGCGATTGCCGGGTGCCGATCCGTCCCGCGCCTACAAGGCTGCCGAGATCAAGCGCCTGAAAGAGACCGCCGAACGCTCCGAAGACGCGCCGCCGATCATCAAGAAGATCCACAAGAGGGGAACCGAGCCTGATCCTCTACGCGGCCTCATTCCCGCGAGCATCGATGGCAAATCTGTCGTCGTCGAGTACGAACCCGACACAGATCTTCGTGATACCGAGCAGATACCGCTTCTCGAAGAGGGCGGCATCGAAGCGTTCCTTCGGCGCGAGGTTCTGCCATATGCTCCGGACGCGTGGTACGTGCCGGACAGCGTGAAGATTGGCTACGAGATCAGCTTCACTCGCTACTTCTACAAGCCACAGCCGATGCGCAGCCTCGAAGAGATCCGCGCCGACATCCTGGCCGTGGAGCAGGAGACAGAAGGATTGCTGGATGAGATTCTTGGGGAGGTGGCGGGGTGAGTGCCTACAAGGAAGTACTTCGTCCGGTCTGGCTTGTGCGTGCTGGCCAGCACGGTGGCGACGAAGCCATTGCCCTGGGAGAGGGCTTGGCAATCATCGGCTACTCAGAGATCCCTGACTTGAGTTCTGCGTCTTCCTTCGAAGACGTCCTGGAACTCGTTCGGAACGCGAGACCCGAGGATTCACCGAGCCGGCTGCGCAACTGGTCGTCTCAACTCGCGGCCTTCGCCCTGCGGATACAGCAAGGCGACATCGTTGCCCTACCATTGAAAACGAGTACCGGGAAGGTGGCTCTCGGACGTATCGCGGGGCCCTACAAGCAGGCAACCATTGCAGGCGAGAAGCGACATACGAGAAAGGTCGAGTGGATTCGGCCTGATACCCCAAGGACAGACATCGAGCAAGATCTGCTGTACTCGCTGGGCGCTTTCATGACTGTCTGTCGGATACAGCGCAATGATGCGGAGTCACGCTTCGCCACGTTGATTGCGGGGGAGCCTGATCCTGGATTCGCCGAGGTGACAGACAAGACGACACTGCACGAGGAGCCTCGCGAAGGCAAGGTCGAGATCAATCTCACCGAAATCGCCCACGACCAGATCGTCAAGCGTCTCAGGGAACGCTTCCAGAAGCACGACCTGGCGCGGCTGGTGGAAGCCATCCTGCAGGCCGATTCCTACCACACGAAGCTCTCGCCTCCAGGGCCTGATGGTGGTGTCGATATCCTTGCGGGTCGTGGCGCGCTTGGCCTTGATGGTCCCAGCCTGTGTGTCCAGGTGAAGTCGCAGGAGAAGCCAGCGGATGTCAGCGTCTTCCGTGCGCTGCAAGGCACCATGCAGTCGTTTAGCGCAGATCGCGGGTTGCTTGTGTGCTGGGGCGGAGTGACCGCTCCTACCGAGAAGGAAGCTCGTCAACACTACTTCAACATTCGAGTCTGGGATGCCAGTGACCTGGTCAAGGCCATCTACCGTGTATACGACAGGCTCCCGGAAGAAATCCAGGCGGATCTCCCGCTGAAGCCTGTTTGGATGATTGTGCCTGAGGACGACGAATGATTGACACAACGTACAAGCCCTATCCCGCGGTGAAGGACTCCGGTGTCGGATGGCTGGGGGAGGTGCCGGAGCATTGGGGACTGCGTCGCGGGAAGAGTGTCTTTCGCTGCATTGATATCCGCTCCCAAACGGGCAACGAGGAGCTTCTCACTGTCTCGTCCGTACATGGCGTGGTGCCTCGTCGTTCTGCTAGCGTCACGATGTTCAAGGCTGAGTCCTACGTAGGACACAAACTGTGTTGGCCCGGCGACCTTGTCATTAACAGCCTGTGGGCCTGGGCTCGGGGCCTAGGGGTTTCGTCGCATCATGGGATTGTGAGCACTGCATATGGCGTGTACCGACCGAAGGTCAATGTCAATCCAAGGTTCATCCACGAACTTCTCAGGTCGACCCCCTTTCATTGGGAACTTCGCGTCCGTTCGAAGGGTGTTTGGACTTCCAGACTCCAGTTGACGGATGACTCGTTTCTTGCCGCACCGATCTTGCTCCCTCCTCTCCCCGAACAAGCGGCCATTGTGCGGTTCATCGAATACGTCGATCGGCGGATTCGGCGGTACATCCGGGCGAAGCGGACGCTGATCGTGCTGCTCACGGAGCAGAAGCAGGCCATCACCCACCGCGCTGTCACCCGTGGCCTCGACCCCGACGTGCCCCTCAAAGACTCCGGAGTCGAGTGGCTCGGCCAAGTGCCCGAGCATTGGGAGGTGCGGCGGATCAAGAGTCTTTCTTTGGTGAAGCGTGGAGCGTCGCCTAGACTGTCCAGTACCGGAATGGTGTTGACACATCAGCCCTCCTCGTGGCGGTGTTCGCGGACGGCACCCCAGAAGATCTC